>OLOM01002209.1_pt1 | contig 12062 bp, 8 predicted proteins | sample 1672531 | NCBI WGS metagenome assembly OLOM01 (sample SAMEA3136696, study PRJEB25190) | human gut metagenome | reverse complement strand
AAGATAATCGTGCCGATTGCGCACACCTCGGTTCGAGGAGATGCGCAAACGGTGCGCCAGTTTTCCTTCCGCGCATACATAGGAAAGAAGCAAGCGACCATGCCCCAGAACGACGCCAATAAAACGCCTGATTACAGCAGCGTTGCCGTCATCATTCCCTGCTACAACGAAGCAGTCACCATCGCCAAGGTCGTCGACGACTTCCATCGCGTTCTCCCCGGAGCCACGGTGTACGTTTACGACAACAATTCCGCAGACGGAACAGGTCAGATCGCGCGCAAGCACGACGCAGTCGTTCGCCTTGAGACCCGTCAGGGCAAAGGCAACGTCGTCCGCCAGATGATGCGCGACATCGACGCCGATTATTACATCATGGTCGATGGCGACGACACCTACCCCGCCGAAGCAGCACCGGCGCTGCTTGCGCCCCTTATGAGCGGCGAGGCCGACATGACCGTCGGCGACCGTCTTTCCAACGGCAGCTACGGCGCCGAGAACACCCGCGCTTTCCATGGCTTTGGAAACGACCTGGTGCGCGGCCTTATCAAAATGATCTACCGCTTCGACTTCAGCGACGTCATGACCGGCTATCGCGCCTACAACAAGGTGTTCGCCAAGACCATGCCCGTCACCTCTCCCGGCTTCGAGATCGAAACCGAGCTTTCCATCCATGCCGTCGACAAGGGCTGGCGCATTGCTCAGATCCCCATCGACTACCGCGATCGCCCCGAAGGCTCCGAATCCAAGCTCAACACCGTGTCCGACGGCATCAAAGTCCTGCGCATGATCATGTCGCTGTTCAAGGACTACAAGCCGTTCGCGTTGTTCGGCTGGTTGACGCTGATCTTCTTCGTCATCGGCCTGATCTGCGGTATCCCGCTGATCGTCGAATTCGGCTCCACGGGCTTGGTGCCGCGCATCCCCACCGCAATCCTTACCATCGCCTTCATGATGCTGTCCGCTCTGTCGCTGGTCTGCGGCCTTATTTTGGACACCGTGGTAAAGGGAAACCGCAAGGAATACGAACTGCGCGTGATCGATGCATACCAAAAGTACACACATTCGCAGATTTAACCCCTTGCGCTGATTGTCATTGTTTGCAATAATAATCAGGCTTTTGCACGTCCCCATAGTCTAGAGGTCAGGACGCGGCCCTTTCAAGGCTGAGACACGAGTTCGATTCTCGTTGGGGGCACCACCGATTTCAGAACCCGCATCCCTGTGGTTGCGGGTTTTATTTTTGCCGTCGACGTCCAGCGCGCTTACTGAAATACCGCGCGACGGCCATCATCCACGTAATAATGATTAGAGGTACTTTGAAACGTTTCGACGAACTCGGTCTGAGCGCGAAAACGCTCGAAGCCGTTAAAGCCATGGGCTATGACAGCCCCACCCCCGTTCAAGAGAAGGCGATTCCCCTTGTTCTTGAAGGTCGCGACATCATCGCGGCCGCGAAAACCGGCACCGGTAAAACCGGCGCTTTCTCGCTTCCCTCCATGGACAGGCTCGGTCATGCCAAGGGCGGTCGCGGCCCGTTGATGCTGGTCATCACTCCCACCCGCGAACTTGCCGACCAGATCGGCACCGTATGCGGCCAAATCGCCCAGCACACGAACCACCGCATCACCACCGTAGTCGGCGGCCTTTCCTACAACCCGCAGATCGAGAAGCTGCGCCGCGGCACCGACGTGCTCATCGCAACGCCCGGCCGCCTAATCGACCTCATGGACCAGAAGGCCGTGAACCTCTCGGAGGTATCGCTGCTGGTGCTTGACGAGGCAGACCGCATGCTGGACATGGGCTTCCTGCCCGCTGTGCGCAAGATCGTCGCCGCATGCCCGAAGCAGCGCCAAACGCTGCTGTTCTCGGCAACCATCGACCGCTCCATCGCCAACAACATGAAGTCGCTGCTCAACGACCCCGCCGTCGTCGAGATCGCCCACAAGGGCGAAACCGCCGACACGATCGAGCAGTACATCATCCGCACCCCGCAAACAGTGAAGGCCGCCCTTCTTAAGGCAGTCCTCGAAGAAAAGGGTTCCGAGCGCGTCATCGTCTTCGCACGCACGCGCAGCCGCGCCGATTCCACCTGCCGTCGTCTCAAGCGCGCCGGCTACACCGTCGAGGCCATTCACTCCGATCGCAGCCAGAATCAGCGCAAGCGCGCTCTTGAGCGCTTTGCGAACGGCGAGGCCAACATCATCGTGGCAACCGATGTCCTGGCACGCGGCATCGACGTCTCAGAAGTGAACTACGTCATCAACATGGACCTTCCCTCTCAACCCGAGGATTACGTCCACCGCATCGGCCGCACGGGCCGTGCCGGCCGATGCGGTTTCGCAGTCTCCTTCGTGTCCCCCGACACCGAATCGGCCCTGCGCGACATTCAAAAGCTCATCAAGAAAGAAATCCCCGAGATGGAGCTTGCCAACTTCGATTTCGCCGCCGCCGAAGCCGAGGCCGTCCAGAAAAGCCAAAACGCCCAGGCTCGCCGCGACCCCGAGCTTGCTCAGGCAAAACGCGAGCTGGCCAAGCGCGAGCAGAAGAAGGCCAAACGCCGCCAAGAGAACGCCGAGAAGAACGAAACCAAGGCATCAGCCGGCCGCAACGGCAAGCGCAAGGGCCAGGGAAGCGCCAAGCCCGAGCGTCCTGCCAACGGCCGTAAGAACCAAGGGCGCGGCAAGCGGCAAGGCTCCAAGCAGCTAAGCCAGTCGCAGGCCCCTAAACGCGCAGCTTCCGGCGCAAGCGACATGAGGCCCGGCCGCGCCCACCGCGCTGCCATGCAAAAACGCCGAAGCCGCTAAACTCCATCGGCGATTGCACGCCTGCTTTCACTGACAACGCCCGCAATAGCCATCCGGCCGTTGCGGGCTTTTTCACGTTGACGGGCATCCCCTTCCGACCACCCGGGAAACAAGCCCACAACACCGCGCATGTTACAATAGAGTAGTTCGCACTGCGCAAGGAGGGCCCCATGACAGGTCGTGCCGAATCCGCTCTTTCTCACCGTTCTTCCCTGCCCGAAAAATCGAAATCGGCGCAGATCGTAACCTGTCTCGCCCTTGCGTCTTTTCTGTTATCCCTATCATTCGCCCTCTGCTGCGCTCTTACCGCCAAACCGGCGTTCGCGGCCGACATCACCACCATCGACATCGGCGACAAAGGGGCGAACACCACTATCAAGATCACCGAACCGGGTGCCTACCGCCTAACGGGTAGCAGCTCGAAAACTTGGGTTGACGTGAAAGTTGGCAACGTCGACCTATACCTTGCCGATGGGCTGAACATAACCCCGGGGATTTCCGCCAACATGGGCGCCAGCTGCCCGTCCATCAAAATCGAAGAAGCGGGCGGCACGGTCAACATCATCAGCGAGGCCGGCGCCGATGCGTATTTTGGCAGCTACTCAAGCGCCCCCGCCATTCAAAAAGAAGGCAACAAGACGAAGCTCGTCTTCAAAACCGCCGACCCTTCAAACCCTGGCTCCATTACCGCAAAAGCCTCTGATCCTAGCTGTTCAGCGGGTATTGGCAGCTGCCTTTACGTCATCGACACGTCAAAAGCCTCCACGGGCAACATGGTGTTCGAAAGTGGAAAAGTAATCGCCTACGGCGGCACGAACGCTGCGGGCATTGGCGGCGGAGCCGGCAAGGACCATACAACCGGCATCACCGTCAAAGGAACCGCCGAGGTTGAAGCGCATGGCGGCAGCGGCGGCGCGGGTATCGGGTCGGGCTCCCACGGGGCATTCAACGACATTCGCATCGAAGGCGGAACCGTGCACGCGTATGGCGGCAGCGGCAGTTACAGCGGCGCCGGCATTGGCTCCGGATTCGACGAGCTTTCCCTGACCCATGGCACCATCACCATTACCGGCGGAAACGTTTACGCCGAAGGCGGGCGTGCGGGCGCGGGCATTGGTGGAGCGTATCGCGCGATCGTGGATGGCATTACGATTTCGGGCGGAACGGTCAAGGCCGTCGGCGGCAAATACGGATGCGGCATTGGCAGCGGAGGCGGCTCGACTAACAAGCACTATTGCAAGTCCATCAAAATCTCGGGCGGGGATATCACCGCTTTCGGCGGATACACGAACAACCCTGCAGCAATTGGCAATTCCGGCAATTCACCAGGGCGTCAAAACATCACCATCTCTGGAGGCATCGTCCGCGCATATGCGCAAACCGATCACGCCCATGCCATTGGGGGCGGCGGCACGAATGGACCTGGCTCGCAAGCCTATGTAGCGGTTGACATCAGTGGCGGAACCGTCATCGCCAAAGGCGGCAGCAAGGCAAGCGCATTCGGCTGCAACGGCAATGGCTACGGCACCAAAAAAGACAAGTACTTCAAAGCCACCATTACCGGCGGCTCGATCCTTACTGCACCCGATGGAACCGTAAGCAACCTGGGCACGTTTCAAGTGACTCCCACTAATGCAGCCGGCAACAAGCTTTCTCCCGCTACGGCTGTCATGGGTGAGCCTATGAACGTACGCCTTGATTTGAGTGGCGCATCGGCTGTTGTTGATGGTCTGACCAGCGGTTATGGAATGAATGGCGTCGTCGCGGTAAGCCTTGACAGCGAGTTTGGCACGGGCAATCAGGAAGTGCTTTCTGCCCTTGGCTGCCCAGTGGCACAACGCTTCAACGCGTTACGGCACGCGTAAACGGCGCTGACGTTCCTTATACGGGGTCGGTTGCGCCTGGCGAAAGAAAGACGCTCTTTCCCTCCACCAAGTTAACCCTCGATGCGAACGGCGAAGGGGAAAACGGTCAAGCGATCGCCTTGTACGGACACGGTCTCGAGCATTTCGAAAACGCAACGACCCCTGGTCGCGTGCTGGAGTTCTACACCAACACATCAAGGCGAACAAGCACCGAAGTGCTGCAGCCAAATGGCAAGCTCGCTTCCAACGTCGTCGTCGATGGCGCACGGCTTACCGAGGAGAACGGCAACTGGGTCTACGCAGGCGGAGCCGATATCTCGGGAGCCGGAAGTTTCTATACGTTGTATGCGCAAACCCGCCCCCTATCTTTCACCATCCACTACGACGCGAACATCCCGGCCAGCGTAAGCTCTGCACCCGCCGGCAATGTCCCCGACGATGTCGAAGTTGAAGCCGGAAATCTCACCGAAATCGGTGCAGGGTGCACGCTGGCTCTTCCCGGCTTCCAGATTTCCAGTTGGAACACCGAAGCCGACGGTTCGGGCACAAGCTATGACCATCTTGATTGGGCATCGATTTCACCCGCTGCCGATGGCGACGTCGTTACCCTTTATGCGCAATGGAAGCCACGGTCGTACACGGTCCACTTTGACGGCGGCGGTGCCGACAGCGGCTCTATGGCCGATCTCCAACTTGAAATAGGCGCCACCGCGCAACTGCCCGCCATCGCGTTCGTGAAAGACGGGTACAAGTTCGTCGGATGGGCGCTGCACGCATCCATAGGAGGCGCGATCAAAGATCAAGCGTGGGTAATGAATCTCTGTGCCAAAAACGACGACGGGAGCGTCAGCCTAGATCCAGAAGGCTCGCCGATCGGACTAACCTTGCGCGCCCTCTGGGTGAAGACGTCGGACAGAAAGCATGATGCGACGATAGCCGTAACGCTTGACGGTCGAGCAGCAACCGCTTTGGCCGACAGGTTGACATTGGCTTCCGGCGACACGGTCTTCGCCCCGTTCGAGCAGAGGGTGACTTCAGAAGGAAAGCCCTACTACGCGCTAAGAAGCACGAAGCTGCTTCCTGCGGGAACGTACCGCCTCCTCTTTGACGGAAAAGACACAGGCAAAGAAGTTTCCGTGGGCGATGAAGCAGACGTCGTCTTGCTGAACTTCTACACACTCGAGACGGCCTTCGATGGAAACCTCGGCGGCGTCGATACCGCCCCCTTGTGGCCCGCCACCATCAACTCGAAAGAGGTCTATCTGGAAGGAAGCGAGATATCGCTTCAAGTGCGTGAGCGCGTGTCGGGTTACCTATTCGATACGTGGACGAGCGTCGACTCCATCGCGCAGTACGCCGATGGCGCAACCGAGATATCAAACCCGACAACCGTTGTGATGCGAGGTCCGTTGACGATGCGCGCTGACTCTAAACCCATCGACTACCTTGTCTCATTCGATCCCAATGCGCCAGATGCGTCAGGCGAGATGGCGGATCAAAAGCTTTCCTACGGTTTTGAAGGGAAGCTTCCTGCAAGCACCTTCGCTCGAACGGGATACGTTTTCACTGGTTGGAACACCGCAGCCGATGGCACGGGCGATGCCTATGCCGACGCTCAGAATGTTGCGAACCTTCTTGATTCGCCAGGAACGCTCACCCTGTACGCCCAATGGGAACCGATTAAATACTTCCTGCACTTTGATGGCAATCTTGCTTGCGGACCCGCTATGCAATCGCTCGAGGTAGCCTATGACCAGTTATTCACTTTGCCTCCCTGTCAGTTCGTATTCGAAAACGAAGGCTTAGAGAACTCTAGGTTCCTTGGCTGGAATACAGCACGCGATGGCTCAGGCGAAAGTTTTGCCGATGAGACAAGCGTCGTCAATCTTTGCGACAAAGCTGGTGCTTCGGTAACGCTCTATGCTCAATGGGAAGACCCCGAGCCAGCACCTGGCCCCGATCCCGATCCCGACCCTGACCCAGATCCGGATCCTAGTCCCGGCCCGAGCCCCGACCCTGACCCAGATCCGGATCCAAGTCCTAGCCCGAGCCCCGATCCCGAACCTTCGGACGAACCCAAGCCCGTTCCCTCGCCTGACACTCCAATCTCGTCTGATGCGTCTGAGCCGAATAACGACGACACCAGCGCTCAAATACCAAACACCAGCGATCGCGCAGTTGCTCTTCTGCTTTCTGCCCTTGCAGCCTCATCTTTGACGCTCGCGCTTGCCGTTCTCTGTCTTAAAACACGTGGCACCATTCGAAAGGAATCAAAATAACAAGGAGGCATCTCCTGCCTCCCACCCCATGCGCTGAATGAAAAAGGCGGTGCCGCTCGCTTGAGCAGCGCCGCCTTACTGTTTCAAAGCTTTGGAAAACCAGCCAGAAAACACCTAGATGCTCTTCGGCTTGGTGTTGTCAGGTTCCTGATTGTCAACCTCGTCGCACAGGAAGCATGCGTCAAGAACGCCGGTAAGCGATTTGCTCAGGTACGCCTTGACAACGTCGAGCGCCGCTCCCTCGGCGTCGGCGATGACTTCAATGCCCTGATGGCACATGGAACCGGCCAAAGCGCAATCGATATGACCCACAATAAGGGTATCGGCGTTGATAGCTTGAAGCAGCTCTTTCAAGCCCGCCTCATCAAGACCTTGAGCGGGAAGATTCTTGCAATCGGTGATGATGCCACGCTCCACGGTGTACACCATGAAGCTAGTGGTCTGCGTGAAAAAAGGCACGATGGACAAACCATCGCAGGAAACTGCAACTACCACGGGTTTTCCCTCCACTTAAATCTGCAACATGCATACCATATTGCAGATTGAAAAGCGACGTTCTGATATTTTCGCAAGCGGGAATATAAAGGCGCAAACGATCCGCTACACCCTAGATCCCAGCAAACCCCATCGGCAATGCGGCATCGCCATCAAACGCGAAACGCAGCGGATCGGGCGCACAAGCCCACGGGGTGAACGCAGACGAACCCGAAGCAACCAACGAGGCCAGGTAGCCGTCAGCATCAAACGTAACCGCAAGCGGGTAGGAGGTACTCCAGATAGACCCCTTGGGCAACGTGTCCTTGGTTGCGAACACACGCGTGTATCCAAGCTCTATCGTGTCAGTCGAGCTCTCGCTTCGATCCTGACGCGTGAGAACGGCCTTGATCAAATTGCCTTCCTCATCGTACGAGAATTCGGACGAGACGATGCCCTTATTGTCGAGATACCAGTCGCTTCCCTCGCCACTACTGACCCTCACCGCATTGGCAAGCACACCGTCATCGTAGGTGAACTTCTCGTCGACGGTTCCTTCTCCCTGGTCATCCTTATCGTTGATCGCGTAGTTAATGCGCACGCAATTGCCGTCAGAATCATAAGCAAGCGTATAGGAAGCCAAAACCTCACGTGAGTCGTCAGTTGCGGTCTTGTTCTTCTCTTCCTTGCCGGCCCCAGACGACGCGGAGCTCGACGAAGCGGATGAGCTAACGGCAGAGGAGGAATCAGAGGCAGACGCCTTGGATTCGGAATCCGTTTCATCAGAAGAATCCTGCGATTTGGGCGCCGTAACCGCAATGCTGGTCACCCTGCCGCTGGTGTCGTAGGCGAACTCGGTTCGCTCGTCACCGCAGGCGATTGCGGAAAGAGAGCCGTTGTCGTCGTACTCGAACGAATATTCAGCAGCCAATCCCTTCGGGGCGCGCTTGATCTCATACGTCGAAAGACGGCCCTTGCCATCGTACGTATAAGTGGCGTAAGCGCCGGTCTCGCACGATGCCTCGGACAAACGACCCTCGTCGTCATAGGAAAGCGACCAGGAATTCTTCGTGGGCGCCGACGAAGATGTCTGCATATCGGCAAACGAAACCTTAGTCAAACGGCCATCGTCGTCATAGTCGTACGACACAGTCGCAGGAGTGGCAGCCGACCCTTCGGTGAACGTTGCGGACGAAAGCCTATTGAGTTCGTCATAAACGGCAGTGGCGTGAACCTTCTGCCCCTCTTCCCCTGCGAACATCGGAATGTTGTTCTTGAAATCGGTAACCAACCAGTACGCCGAAAGGGGCGTTTTCGAAAGATTCTCAACCCTCACGCCGTTCGCACAGCGAAGCGTCGAAAGGCTTGCCTGATCGGCAAGGTCAAGCTTCTGGATAGACGTCCCCGTCACATCAAGCGACGAAAGCGACCCAAGGCCCGAAAGCGACAGGCTTTCCACGTAAGTGTCGGCGAGGCACAGGTTCTCCAACAGCGTGGCCCCGGAAAGATCAAGCGAATCAACGGAAGTCCCCGATAGGTCGACTTGCTTGAGGTGGGACGATCGACCCAGATTCACATCGTCGACGGAAGCGGACCCCTTCGCGTCAAGAACGACGAGGCTAGAAGCCTCAGAAACATCAACGCTTGTGATTGAATCAGAATCGATGATCAGGCGAGATAAGTTCGGCAGAATGGAAAGACCCGACACATTGGTCCCTTCGGTCACCGTAAGCTCGGTGATATCGGCAGCCTCTTCGCGTGTGATAAGGCCATCGCCGTCAGCATCGAGCGCGCGAACCGCAGCACGCAGGCCGTCAGACGGGAAATCTTTCGCATTGATAGAATACGGGCGCAAATTGGTATCCCAAACAAGAAATCCCGCCACGAACACGATCGCAACGGCAAGAACGCAGCCGATAAACTTACGGCGGCGTTTATCGTCGTACTGCTTCTGGCTTTGAATCTGCTGCGCACGACCGGCGTGGACGCCCTTGTTGGGATCAGCCATGGAAGAACCTCTTCGCACTAAGAAAAAAACCGCCCACAGAGTCGCGGGCGGTTAGAAAACTTGCAATGACGAGCGCTTTTAATTAAGCGAGAGCCTTCTTGGCAACCTCGACCAGCTTAGCGAAAGCGGCGGGATCGCTGACAGCCATGTCGGCGAGGACCTTGCGGTCGAGCACGACGCCAGCCTTGTTCAGGCCGTTCATGAACACGCTGTAAGACATACCGTTCATACGGGCAGCGGCGTTGATGCGGGTGATCCACAGGCTGCGGATCTCGCGCTTCTTGTTGCGGCGATCGCGGTACTGGTACTGAAGCGAATGCTGCACCTGCTCCTTGGCCTTGGTGTAGGTACGGGACTTTGCACCATAGTAGCCCTTTGCACGGCCGAGGACGGTACGACGCTTCTTATGGGCGTTAACTGCGCGCTTTACACGAGGCATGTTGAATCTCCTTTATCAGATACCGGCCGGATTAGCGAAGGCCGAGGTTACGAGCGATGACGCGACGATCCGCGGGGGCAACTTCGGTCTCGTGACGGAAGTTACGCTTACGCTTCTGGCTCTTCTTGGTCATGATGTGGCTCTTGTAAGCCTTGGAACGCATGATCTTACCGGAACCGGTCACACGGAAGCGCTTTGCAAAACCGCGATGGGTCTTCATCTTGGGCATTATTCGTCCTTTCCTTCTTCAGCCATATCGGCCTCTTGCTTCTTGTTTTTCTTGCCGGCTTTAACGTCCTTCTTCTTCACCGCCGTCGGCAAGGGAGCGATGAGCATGTGCATGTTGCGACCCTCCATCTTGGGGGCGCTCTCGATGACCGCTACGTCCTTCAGGTCGTCAGCAAGTCGCTCGAGAATAGAGAGACCCTGATCGGGGTGGGCCATTTCGCGACCGCGGAACATGATCGTGATCTTGACCTTGTTACCCTCGGAGAGGAAGCGCAAGACGTGCTTCTTCTTCGTGGTATAGTCGCCCACATCGATCTTCGGGCGGAACTTCATTTCCTTGGTTTCGATCTTGCTCTGGTTCTTACGCGCCTGCTTCGCCTTGATAGCCTGATCGTACTTGTATTTGCCGTAATCCATGATGCGGCAAACGGGCGGCTGGGCGTTCGGGGCGATTTCGACAAGGTCGAGACCCTGATCCTCGGCGATGCGACGAGCCTGCTGCGTGGGATAGATACCCAACTGCGAGCCGTCGTAGCCGATGAGGCGACACTCGCGAACGGAGATCTCGCCGTTGAGCCTGGGCTCCTGAGCTGCTATCGCGCTCACCTCCTGTTAATTCACTGCGCTTTCGCGCACCAACAAAAAACCCGCTGCAAGGCAACGGGCGAACGAAATCAATCTGCGTGACATCGCACAAAGCGACGCTGCATGATATTCAACGTACCCATCGGCCTTAAAGCACCGAACCAGGTGGAAGCTCGTTCAATGAGCCTCACTTGATTAAACAGCTTGCATATAATAGCACGCCCGCCGCCAAAGGCAAGCGGGCGTGTCGTTCACATTCACAATTTCCAAACGAACCGCGATACCGGCCCATCTGCCCTACTTCGTTGAGACGTAGACATAGATGACGCGCACGGTGTTGGCAAGGTTGCCCGTGAGGTTCGCATTGGAGTAGTCGTACGAAAGAACGCTCGACCACGTGCAAGGCTGGCCGTTCACTTCGACGTCGCCGCTGAAGGAATAGCGCTCACGCGTAAGGGTGGTGCCGTCGGAAGCATAGGTGGAGTACTCCATTTTGTCTTTAGGCAGAACCGCAGCACCCTCGTTCACCATGACGTTTGCCTCCTGCAGCGTGCGCTCGACCACATGGTTTTGCTCGACCATGTCGGTGAAGCTGTACGCGCCGTAGCCAAGGGAGGACGTCGAGGTGGAATAACCAGCCTGGATGATCTTGCCCTCCTCGTTCAGGCTGAGGTAAACCGTCGGCGTGCCCGTCTTCGTGTCGGCAGGTTCGTCAGTCAAAGCAACCGTGACCGACTTCTTGATGGCGCTGCCCTCGTCGTTCACGTCGCGGGATTCGCGCACCTGGGCGCCATGAGCAAGCGCCGTGACGGCCTCGTCCTGGGTTTTACCCAAAAGCGCTGCAAGGTCGGGAACGTCAGTCTTCTTGGCAACCGCCGTCGTTAAGTCGGACGTAGATTCGCTTTGGATATCGATGCTGTTCGTCGACGCAGCCTTGCTGATCTGTTGAACGGCAACGGTCTGACTGGTGGTGAACAGATGGAAGGCGAAATAGCACAGAGCCGCGATGAGCACGACAAACACTGCGATGACGATGAACAGGGTCTTACGAACCTTGCGCGACTTTCGCTCGTGAACCGAAAGCTCCTTCATGCCCGACGCGTGCTTGCCGCGGCCGGCCTTGCCCCTGATCTTCTCTTTCTTGGGCTCGTCGAAAAGAACAGGCGGCGCAGCGGCGGGCTCCATGGAGTCGACCATGTCGGGGAAATCGTCACCGTCGTCGGCAACGTAACCCGCTGCCCTGTCGGCGGAATCGGCAGCATGGTCGCCGAGCTCGCGCTGTTCGGCGTCCTCGACTGCCGTACCTGCTGCAGCGGCGGCACGGGCGGCCTCGTAAGCATCGGCGCCTTCCGCACGGGCAGCCTTCTCGGCGGCCAGCGC
>OLOM01002206.1_pt1 | contig 12068 bp, 8 predicted proteins | sample 1672531 | NCBI WGS metagenome assembly OLOM01 (sample SAMEA3136696, study PRJEB25190) | human gut metagenome | reverse complement strand
GGCGGCGCCGGCCGGACGCACGCCGGGCGTGACGATGTAGCCTTCGGGGCCCAGCACGTCGCGCAGCATGGCAGCTTCCTGAGGAGACGCCACAACGCCGGAAATGCCGGCGCGTTTTGCCTGCTCAGCAAGCACGTTGACCTGTTCAGCCATGGGACGGGTGACGCCGGTGTCGGCAAGCGCGGCCTGGCTCATGGACGTTAGCACGGTAATGCCGAGCGTGACGGGCACCTCGAAGCCGTATTCGGCAGCAGCGCGCTCGGCGCCTTTCTGCGCCGCGCTCATCATGGCCACGCCGCCAACGGTGTGCATGGTCATCATGTCGGCGCCAGAAGCTGCGGCCGAATACGCCGCGCCCTCGACCTGGTGCGGAATGTCGTGGAACTTCAGGTCCAAAAACACCTTGAAGCCGCGCTCCTTCAGCGCATACACCACCGCCGGGCCGTTGGCATAGAACAGCGTCATGCCAACCTTCATCCATTTCGCCTTGCCCTGCAGCTTGTCGGCCAGGTCGAACGTTTCCTCGATATCGCAGTCAACGGCTACGATGACGCGGTCGCGCGCGGGGATGTCGGAAAACGAGGTTAGCATTGCAAAGCTCCAATCAGTTCGTTGACGTCTTTGACGCCATGACGTTCGCAGTACTCGGCGATGCCGTCGATGACGTCGATGGTTGCCTGGGGGTTCACGAAGTTCGCGGTGCCGACGGCCACGGCCGTGGCGCCGGCAAGCATGAACTCCACCGCATCGGTGCCGTTCGAGATTCCGCCCATGCCGAGAAGCGGAATGTTCACCGCGTTATGGCACTGCCACACGCAGCGTAGCGCCACGGGTTTGATGGCGGGGCCGGAAAAACCGCAAAGCGGGCGCGCTGTGACGGTGCGGCGGCGCTCGGCGTCGATGGCCATGCCCATGAGCGTGTTGATCAGCGAGATGGCGTCGGCACCGGCAGCCTCGGCGGCGCGTGCAATCTCGGCGATATCGGTGACGTTCGGCGTGAGCTTCACGATAAGCGGGCGCTTCGTGGCGGCGCGGCACATCCCCACCACGCGCTCGACGGACTCCACGTGCGTGCCGATGGTCATGCCGCCGGCATCGACGTTCGGGCAGGAGATGTTCACCTCGTACGCGTCGACGGGCGCCTCTTCCAGCGCCTCAATGACCTGCACGTATTCGTCGAAGCTGTGGCCGGAAACGTTCACGATGGTGGTGGCGCCCACCTCGGCCAGCCACGGCAGCTCGTGGGCCTTCAGGTGCGCCACGCCCGGGTTTTGCAGACCGATGGAGTTCAACATGCCGCTGGCAACCTCGGCGATGCGGGGGCTGGCGTTGCCCTCCCAACCGTTGAGCGACACGCCCTTCGTGGTGACGGCGCCCAGCGCGCTGACGTCCACGAAGTCGGCGTATTCGCGGCCTGCGGCAAACGTGCCCGACGCGGTGGTGACGGGGTTCTTCATGGCAAGTCCGCCCAGGTTCACGGCCATGTTCACGCTGGTAGGAGCGCTGGTTTCGGGAAGCAGCTCGTTTTCGGTCATCTACCACACCACCTTTTCAGCATCGAACACGGGCCCGTCGACGCACGAGCGGCGCTTGCCGTCGACGGTGTCGACAACGCACGACAGGCACGCGCCCACGCCGCACGCCATGCGCTTCTCCATTGAGATCTGGCACGGCACGCCCGCCTGCGCGGCCTGGCCGGCCACGATCTTCATAAGCGGCTCGGGGCCGCAGCACGCCACGTAGTCGTAAGGTTGCCCATCAACGCCCGCGTCAAGCGCTTCTTGCGAAAGCGAGGTGCAGAAACCCGCGCGACCGAACGACCCGTCGTCGGTTGCCACGGCAACGCTGCCGTTGACGGTTTGCTGGTAGCGCTCAAGCGTCACCAGGGCCGCCTGCGTCTGCGCGCCCAGCACCACGTCCACGTGCACGCCGGCAGCTACCAGTTCCTGGCACAGCATGAACAGCGGGGCTGCGCCCACGCCGCCAGCCACCAGCAGCGCGCGCTTGCAGCCTTCCGGCGCATTCCAGCGACGGCCAACGGGCCCGATGAGCTCGCTTTGCGGTTCGGCGTCGGCAGCTTCGGGTGCCAGGCCCGCCAGATGGTTCGTGCCGAATCCGACGGTTTGGTACAGCACGTCAAGCGTGCCGGCAGCAGCATCGGCCGCGTACACCGAAAACGGGCGGCGCAGGATGTGGCCCTCCATGCCGGGAATCTTCATATGCACGAACTGACCGGGTTCGATGGCGGCCGCGATGGCCGGCGCCGAAAGCGTCATGAGATACAGATTCGGGCCCACGCATCCGTTGCTTAGAATGCGCGCCCGCTCGTTCACAAGCGCCACGGGGCTCCTTCCCTCGTTGGATGGCCGCGCCTGCGGCCGGATACATTGCCAGCGATTGTATCATTGCTGCAGCTAGATGGCGCAAAGTGGCTCTTGAAACGGCAAACGAACACGAAAAAGGGACGCTTGCAAGCAAGCGTCCCTATAAAGCCTTGCGCGGGGCGGAGCAGTTATGCGGTAAGCGCAGGGCCGAGCGACAACGTGTGCTGCGGCAGGTCTTGCAGCGCGATGACGGTCAGGCCGTTTTCGCGCGAGGCCTCCATGCCGGCCACCATGGCCTGCGCGCCGGCGAGGTTCGTGACCTGCGTGATGCCGTGCTTGACGGCCTCGGTGCGCAGCTCGTAGCCATCGTTGCGCGTGGCGTGGCCAAACGGCGTGTTGATCATAAGCGCGATTTGGCCACCCACCAGCATGTCGCGCACATTTGGCGTGCCCTCGTGGATCTTCTTGACCGTGGTGCAACCGACGCCGGCGGCGCGCAGCGCGCGGGCTGTGCCGTCGGTGGCCACGATATGGAAGCCCAGGCGCACGATGTCGCGCGCGATGGACACGATGGGACGCTTGTCGCGGTCGCACACGCTGATGAACACCGTGCCGCCTTCAGGCAGCTTGTAGCTGATGGCCAGCTGCGTTTTCGCGTAGGCGCATGGGAAGTTGTACGCGATGCCCATGACCTCGCCCGTCGACTTCATCTCGGGGCCCAGCACCGTGTCGGCGCCCGGGAAACGGCCGAACGGCATGACGGCCTCTTTCACGCTGAAGTGGTCAAGGCGACGCTCGTCGGAAGACAGATCCAGGCTAGCGATGCTCTCCCCCGCCATGATGCGCGCCGCGGCCTTCGCCAGAGGAACGCCCGTGGCCTTCGACGCGAACGGCACGGTGCGGCTTGCGCGCGGGTTCGCCTCGATCATGTAGATGACCTGGTCTTTGATGGCGAACTGGATGTTGATAAGCCCCACAACGCCCAAACGCAGCGCCAGGCGGCGCGCGATGGTGCACAGCTGGGCCTGGATGGCGTCGGACAGAGCGAACGGCGGCGTGCAGCAGGCCGAGTCGCCCGAGTGGATGCCGGCCATTTCGATGTGCTCCATGATGGCGCCCACCCACACTTGCTTGCCGTCGCACAGCGCATCGAGGTCAAGCTCTACGGCGCCTTCCAGGAAGCGGTCAAGGTACACGGGATGGTCAGGCGTGATCTTGGCGGCCTCGGCCATGTACTTTTCAAGCTGCGAGCCGTCGTAGACGATGCCCATGCCGCGCCCGCCCAGCACGTAGCTGGGGCGCACGAGCAGCGGGAAGCCGATCTGGTCGGCCACCACGCACGCTTCTTCGAACGTGGACGCCTGACCGGCGGCCGGGTACGTGATGTTCAACTCGTCGCAGATGGCGCGGAAGCGGTCGCGGTCTTCGGCCAGGTCGATGGCCTCGGGTTTCGTGCCCATGATGTGCACGCCGGCGTCCTGCAGCGCCGCGGCAAGCTTCAGCGGCGTTTGGCCGCCCAGCGTCACCACCACGCCGTCGGGCTGTTCGACGTCCACGATGTCCATGACATCCTCGAACGTGAGCGGCTCGAAGTACAGCTTGTCGGACGTGTCGTAGTCGGTGGACACCGTTTCGGGGTTACAGTTCACCATGATGGTTTCGTACCCCGCATCGTGCAGCGCGTAGCTGGCGTGCACGCAGCAGTAGTCGAATTCGATGCCCTGGCCGATGCGGTTCGGGCCGGCGCCCAGAATCATGGCGCGCTTGCGGCCGCGCGCACCCGGCGCCTCGGTTTCGTCTGCGTCGTAGGTTTTGTAATGGTAGGCCGTTTTGCTGGGGAACTCGGCAGCGCACGTGTCAACGGTTTTAAACGCCGGCACCACGCCGAGCAGCTTGCGGCACGTGCGCACCGTCATCTCGTCGGAACCCGTGAGGTGCGCGATTTGCGCATCGGAAAGCCCCATGCGCTTGAGCAGGCGAAACGCGTCGGCATCCAACTCGTCCAGGCGCATGCCGCGCAGGTTTTCCTCTACCACCACGATATCGCGCATGCGGCTGATGAACCACGGGTCGATGCCCGTGGCTTCGTGCACCGCGTCGACCGTCCAACCGCGGCGCAACGCCTCGGCCATGTAGAAGATGCGATCCTGCGTGGGGCGGCCTACCAAGTCGTCGAAGTCGTCCTCGTCGAGGATCTCCTTGCACTTGCCGTCGGCGTTCAGGCCCGCGCGTCCGTTCTCAAGCGAACGCATGGCCTTGCCAAGCGCCTCTTCGAACGTGCGGCCGATGGCCATGATCTCGCCCACGGCCTTCATGCGGGTGGAAAGCGTATCGTCGGTGCCCTGGAACTTCTCGAACGCGAAGCGCGGCACCTTCACCACGCAGTAATCGATGGACGGCTCGAAGCACGCCGGCGTTGCCTTCGTGATGTCGTTGACGATCTCGTCGAGCGTGTAGCCGACGGCCAGACGCGCAGCGGCTTTCGCGATGGGGAAACCGGTGGCTTTCGACGCAAGCGCGGAAGAGCGCGACACGCGCGGGTTCATCTCGATGACCACCATGCGGCCATTTTGCGGGTTCACAGCGAACTGCACGTTCGAGCCGCCCGTCTCCACGCCCACCTTCTCCAAGATGGCAAGGCTGGCGGCGCGCATGCGCTGGTACTCCACGTCGGAGAGCGTTTGCGCCGGCGCCACGGTGATGGAGTCGCCCGTGTGCACGCCCATGGCGTCGAAGTTCTCGATGGAGCATACGATGATGCCGTTGCCGGCGCGGTCGCGCATGACCTCCATCTCGAACTCTTTCCAGCCTTCGATGGATTCCTCCACCAGCACCTCGCCCGCCGGCGAAAGCTCAAGGCCTTGCGACACGATCAGGCGCAGCTCGTCTTCGGTGTGCGCGATGCCGCCGCCGGCGCCGCCCATGGTGAAGCTGGGGCGCAGCACCACGGGGTACCCAAGCGCCTCGGTGATGGCCAGCGCGTCTTCAACGGAGTACGCGTAGCCGCTGCGCGCCGTTTCGATGCCCAGCTCGGCCATGCAGTCGTTGAACAGCTTACGGTCTTCGCCGCGCTTGATGGCATCAAGGTCGCAGCCGATCATCTCCACGCCGTACTTGTCCAGCACGCCGGATTCGGCCAGCTCAACGGCGGTGTTCAGACCCGTTTGGCCGCCGAGTGTGGGCAGCAACGCGTCGGGCTGCTCTTTCGCGATGACCTGTTCCACGAACTCGGCCGTGATGGGCTCGATGTAGGTGCGGTCGGCCATGGACGGGTCGGTCATGATGGTGGCGGGGTTCGAATTCACCAGCACCACGCGGTAACCCTCTTCTTTGAGCACCTTGCACGCCTGCGTGCCGGAGTAGTCGAATTCGCAGGCCTGACCGATGACGATGGGGCCCGAACCGATGACGAGAATGGTTTTGATGTCGGTGCGCTTAGGCATTGCAAGCCTCCTTACAAGCGCCCTCGGCGCCGAATTTCCATCCGGCCAAGCGGTCGGCGGCGATGTCGATGTCCAGATAGTCTTCGCGACCCTCCATCAGGCGCGCAAACGCCGTGAACAGGTAGTGCGCGTCGGTGGGGCCAGGGTTGGCCTCGGGGTGGTACTGCACGGAAAACGCCGGGATGTCCAGAAACGCGATGCCCTCGGCCGTGCCGTCGTTGAGGTTGACGTGCGTCAGCTGGATGCAGCCGAAGCGTTCGTTTTGCACCACGGGGGCAATGCCGGCGCGCACCCAGAAGCGCAGGTCGCCTTCGTGGCCCTTGAAACCGCCGGACAGTTCAGGCACCAGCGGGCCCAAGCTGGGGAACAGCAGGCCGAATCCGTGGTTTTGCGCCGTGATCTCCACGCGGTGCGTACGCAGGTTCATGACAGGGTGGTTGCCGCCGCGATGGCCGAACTTCAGCTTCTCGATATCGGCACCGGCCGCCTTGCACATCATCTGGTGCCCCAGGCAGATGCCGAAAACGGGCACCTTGCCCAGCAACTTCTCCACCTGGGAATATGTGCCTTCAACCGCTTCGGGGTCGCCCGGGCCGTTGCTGAGGAACAACCCGTCGGGCGCCTGCTGCAGCACGCGCTCGGCCGGCGTGTCCCACGGCACGCACGTCACGTCGCAGCCTGCGCGCACCAGGCCATCAAGGATGGAGCGCTTCACGCCGCAGTCGTAGGCGACCACTTTGAAGCGAGGGGCCGGTGCGGGGGCTTGCGCGAACGCGTGGCTTTCAGGCAGGTCGACAATGCCGTGCGTATACGGTTTAGAGCAAGAAACGGTTGCCGCAAGGTTCTGGCCCACCAAGCTTTCGCTTGCGCGCACCTTTGCCAGCAGGCTTTCCTTGCTGAGGTCAAGCGTGGAGATGATGGCGCGCTGTGCGCCATGGTCGCGTACGTGGCGCACCAAAGCGCGCGTGTCGACGCCTTCGATGGCCACCACGTTGTGCTGTCGCAAGAACTCAGGCAAGGAAAGCTTGCTGCACCAATTGCTGGGCGTGGTGCACATGTCGCGCACCACCAGGCCGCGCAGTGCCGGCGCGGCGGACTGGGCGTCTTCGGGGTTCACGCCGTAATTGCCGATTTGCGGGTACGTCATGGTGATGATCTGCCCGGCGTAGCTGGGGTCGGTGGCCACTTCCAAGTAGCCTTCCAACGACGTGTTGAAGCAGATTTCGCCAAAGGCCTCCCCTGCTGCGGCGCACGCGGTGCCGTAGAACACCGCACCGTCTTCAAGCGCCAGCGCCGCCGGGGCGCCGACGGCCTTCGACGTGCCGCTTAGCAACTGCTGTGATATCTTGCTCAAGAAGTGCTCCTTTCCGTGCATGCAACCGCCAATGAGCTCCATACAGAAAAACCCTCGATCACGAGGGCGTACGTTGTTTTCCTGGTAGCAGCCAACGGCTGCAGCGCTAGCCTTATCGGTCTCTCCGTACCGCCCTTAAAGGACATGGGTCAAGTATACGGCAATATCGAGGATTACCATGCATTTATGCACTATTATTACGGATTGTTAACCAAATATGCAGTGAGCGGTAGCCGCCGAATTGTGCGCCCGCACGAAAACGCCTGGCCAGGCCCTACAATTCAGCGATAATCCGACTGGACTGCATCTATTGTTCAGTAGTACGATGCGCCCATGGAGCAAACGTCATCGACAGATTCACGCCCTCCGGGTGCTTTTCGAGGGGCCATCGTTGCCACGGTGGCCTTGATTTCGGTGTTCGCCGCGGCCAGTGCCCCTATTCCTTTATATGCGCATTGGCAGGCAGAGCTGGGGCTTGCGGCTTCCGATGTTTCCATGACCATCGTCTCGTATCTTATCGGCGTACTTGCCGTGCTGTTCTTCGCGGGTTCGCTGTCCGATGCGTCCGGCCGGCGGCCTTCCGTAGCGGCTTCGCTGTTGTGCGGCATCGCGGGCTGCTGCTTGTTCGCGGGGCTGGAAAACGGCTTCATGTTGCAAGCTGCTCGATTCGTACAAGGCGTTTCCTGCGCGCTGGGCATGAGCGCCACGTCGGCATTCGTCATCGATTGCACCTCGGACAACCATCGCACGTTCGGCATGACCATCGCCAGCACGGGGTACCTCATCGGGCTTACCGTCGGATCGCTTGGCATCGGCCTGTTCGCCACAGCTTCAACCGATTATTGGGTAGTGTTCATCGTCTTGGTTTTCATCATGGCGGCAACGCTGGCATTTCTGCCATTCACGAAAGAAACGGTGGTGAATCGCATCACGTGGCGGCGCGCCGTCGAGCCTATGCTGCAGGTGCCGGCTCACCTGAAAGGCTTGCTGCCCATTGCGGCCGGTGGGTATATTTCCACGTGGTCGGTGGGGTTTTTCTTTCAATCGCTAGCCACCCCGGCTTCTGTGGACTACTTTGGCGCCAACGACCCGCTTATCCCGTCGTTGGTGTTAGCACTGGCCATGGCGCCAAGCGCATTGGGCGGGCCCATATCGGCGCGCATCGGAACGCGAGCATCCATGGTGTTCGGCCTGGCAGCTACGTTCGCAACCAGCTTGGCGTTGCTTGCCTGCATGGTTGCCGGGCAGCTTACGCTGTTCTTCGTGCTTGAGGTGCTGTTCGCCGTAGCGAGCGGCATCGTGCTTTCCGCCAGCATGCATATGCTCATCAGCGCATCGACTCCTCAGGAGAACGCCAGCGTTGTTTCGTTGACGAATTTCAGCGGCTATGCAGGTTCTACGGTAATCAGCACCGTGGCAACCGCTGTTGCAGATAGCGTGGATTTGGCCTGGGTGTTCGCGCTGATCGTTGCCATGGCTGCCGCTTCCGTGGTGCCTGGCTGCATAAAGCTAGCGAAAGAGAAATAAGGGGTTGCACAGCGTTTTCGTGCAATGGCACGCCTGCGTGAAGTGGTTGGGAAAGGCAGTTGCAATGGTCGCCATTATCGCGGCGCTCCCGCTGACACACGAGACCGTGTCCCATCGCATCACGCTGCGACGCGCCGTGCGGCCGCTTTTGCAGGTGCCGAAGAGCATTCGCCCGGTGTTTCCCATCGCTGCGGGTTGCTATATTGCCGCCTGGGGCATCGGCATATTCTTCCAATCGCTGTCCACACCGGCAGCCGTGCAGTATTTCGGGTCAACCGACCCGCTGGTGCCGGCGTTGATTTTGGCGCTGGCCATGGCGCCTAGCGCGGCGGGCGGTCCCATGTCAGCGCGCACGACCATGAAGTTTTCGCTGGTAGGCGGCAGCGTGCTCATGTTCGCAAGCTGTGTTGCGTTGTATTTGACGCTTTCAGGCGCGCTGATGATCCCGTTCCTGGTTCTGTGTGCCGTGTTCGCCGTGGCATGCGGCATCATCCTGTCGGCCAGCATGCACATGCTTATCAGCTACAGCGAACCATCGGAAAGCGCCAGCGTGGTTTCGCTCATCAACTTCGCCGGCTACGTGGGCACCACGCTGCTAAGCGTTGCCATGAGCGGCCTAGCCTCCGCCCTGTCGCTTGCAGGCGTTCTGGCGTTTATCACCGTCCTCGGAGGTTTGTTCATGATTCCCGGCACGCTGTGCGGCCTAAAGATGCTGCGGAAGTAGCAACGTCCCTCATCAAGAGTGAAACAAGGCAATGGCAACAGTCCGATATCAAGCATCGCGCAGGAAATGACGGCTGAAAACCGCACAGCCACCTCTTGTGATTCCATCCCCACCGGCGACAGCCAAAACCTGACGAACGACCTATCCCCTTGCCAGGTTTCTGACAAAGGGGACAGGTCGTTCGTTATAAAAAAGGCGTGGCTCCGAACTTTTAGAGCCACGCCTTTGCGGTGCGGTTTTCGAGCGTTGTTACTCGACGATCTTGCCGTCTTCCATGGTGGCGTAGCCGCCGACGTAGACGTCGATTGCGCGGCCGGTCAGCTCGGCGCCGATGAAGCCGGAGTTTTTGGCCTTGCTGCAGAAGTCCGCAGCATCGACGGTCCAGGCAACCTCGGGGTCGATGACGGTGAGGTCGGCCACGCTGCCAGCCTCGATGGCCACGCGGTCAACGCCCAGGATGGTGCGCTGGTTGGCGCTCATCAACTCGACGAGGCGCTCCCACGTGATCTTGCCCGTGGCAACCAGGTTCGTGATGACCAGGCCCAAGCTGGTTTCCAGGCCGATCATGCCGAACGGGGCAAGCTCGAACTCGCGGTCCTTCTCCCAAGCCGTGTGCGGCGCGTGATCGGTGACGATGGCATCCACCGTGCCGTCGATGACGCCCTGGACAAGGGCCTCGGCGTCGGCGGCGGTGCGCAGCGGCGGGTTCACCTTCAGCGACGTGTTGTAGTCGTCGCCGATGGCGTCCTCGGTGAGGAACAGGTGATGCGGCGTGACCTCGCACGTGACGGGCAGGCCCTCGGCCTTCGCGGCGCGTACCATGTCAAGGCCGCGCGCCGTGGTGATGTGCTGGATATGAAGCTTGCAGCCCGTCAGGCGGCACAGCGCGATGTCGCGGGCGATCTGCAGCTCTTCGCCTTCCGCCGGCCAGCCGAGCAGGCCGAGGCGCGTGGAGGCAACGCCTTCGTTGACCTGGCCTTCGCCCACCAGATCTTCGTCCTGGCAGTGGCTCATGACCACGCGGCCGAACTGGCTGGCGTAATCCATGACGCGGCGCATCATGCCCGCACCCTGCACGCCGTGACCGTCGTCGGTGAACACCACGGCGCCGTGAGCGATCATGTCGCCCATCTCGGACAGCGTTTCACCCTTCAGGCCCTGCGAGCAGGAGCCGGACACGTGCACGCGGCACTTGCCCACCTGCGCGGCGATAGACTTCACATACTCCACGGCCACCGCGTTGTCCACAACCGGGTTCGTGTTCGGCATGGCGCACACGGCCGTGAAGCCGCCGTGAGCCGCCGCGCGCGTACCGGAAGCGATGTCTTCCTTCTGTTCGAAGCCCGGCTCGCGCAGGTGCACGTGCATGTCCACCAGGCCCGGGACCACGATCTTGCCGGCTAGGTCGCGCTCGACGCCCTTCTCCATGGTCAGGTTCTGGCCAACCTCCACGATCTTGCCGTCGCGGACGAGGATGTCGGCGGTTTCGTTCAGACCGACCTGCGGGTCGATCACGTGCGCGTTCTTAAGCAGTAATGCCATCTTCGCTCCCTCCAAGCAGCAGGTACAGGGCGGCCATGCGGGTCAGGATACCGGCATAGACCTGGTCGAGAATAACCGAGCGCTCCGGGTGGTCGGCCATGAAGGAGTCAAGCTCCACGCCGCGGTTGATGGGACCCGGGTGGCACACGATGCAGTCGGGGCGCATAAGCTTGTTGCGCTTTTCGGTGAGGCCGTACAGCATGTTGTACTCGCGCAGGCTGGGGTACGGGGCGCCTTCGAGGCGCTCGCGCTGGATGCGCAGCATGTACACGACGTCGAGCTCGGGCAGCACCTCGTCGATGTTGTGCGACACGTGGTCGGCGCCAAGCACCTCGGGACGAGCGGGCAGCAGCGTGGGCGGGGCGATAACAGTGACTTCGCAGCCCATGATCTTCAGCGCGGGGATGAGGCTACCGCACACGCGGGAATGCCCGATGTCGCCGACGACGCCGACCTTCAGGCCGTCGAGGCGACCCTTCGTCTGCCAGATGGTGTACAGGTCAAGCAGGGCCTGCGTGGGATGCTGGTGCTTGCCGTCGCCGGCGTCGATGACGTGCACGCCCGACACGTCTGCGATCTTGCGCGGCACGCCGGCGTGCTTGTCGCGCACGACGATCATGTCAACCTTGTAGGAGCACAGCGTTTCCACGGTGTCCACCAGCGACTCGCCTTTGACGGTGGACGTGGACGAACCGCCGAAATTCAGGCTGGAAGCGGAAAGACGCTTTTCGGCCATCTCAAAGCTGGAGCGCGTGCGGGTGGACGGCTCGTTGAACATGTTCACGACGGTGAAGCCTTTAAGCGTGGGCACCTGCTTGATGCGGCGCTCGTTGACTTCCTTGAACTTCACGGCCGTTTCCAGGATGGCCATGATGTCATCAGCGGAATACTCCGTGATGTCGATAAGGTGCTTGTGGTTGAAAGACATGCGCTATTCACCTCCGAGCGGGGCTGCGCCGATATGGGCGCCAGCGGACATTTCCAGAATCTCGACCTCGGATTTGCCGTCCACTTCCTCAAGGAACAGGCGGACGTTTTCCTGAGCCGCGGACGGCACGTTCTTGCCGACGTAATCGGCGCGAATGGGCAGCTCGCGGTGGCCGCGGTCGACGAGCACGGCCAGCTCGACGCGGGCCGGGCGGCCGATGTCCATG
>OLOM01002201.1_pt1 | contig 12096 bp, 12 predicted proteins | sample 1672531 | NCBI WGS metagenome assembly OLOM01 (sample SAMEA3136696, study PRJEB25190) | human gut metagenome | reverse complement strand
GATTTCAGTATCTTTCATAATGTCATCTCCTTGAATGTGCTGACATTATAATGCTACTGGATCATTGTTACTGTCCATATATTTGTACAATATTAAAATATGTTCACCATTTTGCTAATATAGCCTAATAATTTATGAAACTGTTCCAAAAAGAAATTTTCTGGAAGCTGATAACTATCTTGTACCCATCCGCACATGTCTAATACATCACGTCTGACTTCATCTCTATTCTTAACCATACTTGTTGTCACTTACTTCTATTGCATTCATCTTACAACAATTTCACACACATTTGTGAATAAAACTTCCCTGTTGAATATTTTTTATCTTTAAAGTATGCAAAATCTGATTTAAAACATGTCTTTTATTCATTGACCAGAGTGGTGCAAGCAACAAATCAGAAGCCCCATCTCCTGTTAAGCGATGTATTACAATATTCTCATCCAGATAGCCAATACAGTCTGTAATAATATCAATGTATTCCTCTAAAGATAATACATGAAATAATGATGGATCCTTTTCATACACCCTGCCTAGATCACACCCTTTAAGATAATGCAATAGCTGTAATTTAATTCCAAAAATCTTTTTTGTGTTTAAATACTGAATTGTTTCAATCATGTCCTGTTTCGTTTCATTTGGCAATCCAAGAATCACATGTACAATGACTGGAATATCAATTGCATGCAATGCATCCACACACGCATCAAATACAGATAATGGATAGCCTCTGCGAATAAACAATGCACTTTTAGGATGAATCGTCTGTAATCCTAATTCAATCCAGATAAATTTATCAGGGTATTCCTGTCTAAGCTTCTTCAATAATGCAATCGTATCTTCATGGATACAATCTGGGCGTGTTGCAATCGAAAGACCACAAAATAATGGATCCTTTAAAGCACTCGAAAATAAATGTTCTAATGTTTCAACAGGTGCATATGTATTTGTATATGCCTGAAAATACGCAATATAATCACCATCATCTGCATCCTGATGATTGTAGATCAGATCTTCTTTTGTTAAGGATTGTCCCGTATACTTTATCGCAAAATCACCAGAACCACCTTCATCACAAAAAATACATCCACGATGATCAATCCTTCCATCACGATTTGGACAAGTCATATTTGTATCCAGTGCAACACGATATAGTTTTCTTTGAAATGTATTTTTACAATAGTCTGTAAATGAATTGTAATATTTTTGCATGTATCTATTATACAAAATTCAAGATACTTTTTGCTTCTTCATACCCTTTATAATATAAAGCTTCAATACTATCTTTATCTTTTGTTAATGTCTTCATCTTTCCAATACTGTCTGGGGCAACAATGCAAACCTTCCCCTGTATTTGCAGATATTCACATTCATCTAACTGTTGATTATAGACAACAGAACGATTTCGCATTGCTAAAGAAGCATTTGGATAATGTGGATGTAGAAGATCTGCGATGATCTTATCATTCTTCGGAATTCTTCGATAATCTTCTGGACGTGTCAGAATCACAACAACTTTATCACAGCCTGCTTCAAATGCCTTTTCATATGGAACAGGATCAGAGAGACCACCATCAAAATATGGAATGCCATTAACTTTGTATGGACGATTGATGACAGGTACACAACAGCTAGCCTTGATTGGATCATACGAATCCTGGCGCATATCATACTTATGAAAGTAATGTGGAAGGCCCGTATTGGCATCTGTCGCAACAATCATCATATCTCTAGGATCATTCCGGATTGTTTTCCAGTCTAGAGGATAATCACCTTCATGATCAGATAAAGAAGAATAAATATAATCCAGACCTATATAGGAACCGGTATGGATTAAATTCTTCACACCCATATATTGTTCTCTTTGGAAATATTCTGTATAGAAAACAAAGTTTCTACCACGCTGGTTTGCCATATAAGAAGAAATATTGGCAGCACCAGCACTCACACCAATTCCAAAATCAAAGCGAATCCCTTGTTCCATACAATAATCCAGTACACCTGCACCAAATGATCCTCGTAATCCTCCACCAACATCAACAACACCAATCTTCATATGCCACCTCCACTTTTATCCATTAGTATCTACTGTTTTTTCTTTGTTTTCTAGAAACAGATGCTTGAAAATGTATAAAAGAAAGGCGAAACAATCATTTTATAAAGCTAATTCACACTTCAAAAAGTTCTCCAGCACTTTTCTTTTAAAAAGGTGTTTATAACAGAAATGTTTTCACCTTCATAGTATTCAACTAACAATTCCTTGAATTTCATAACTTCTTTTTCTGGGATTACAAGTAATCCTTGTCCATGTGCAATGAGATATTGATTTGCAAATATTACAGAGGCACGTTTATTCCCATCAATGAAAATTTGTGCTTTCATGCAATACATACATAGATCAATTGCTATATCGATAACATCCTTTTCAGCATGAACTATGTTTGCAATAGATTCTTTCACATCACTTTCAAGTGGTATAGGAGGCACATAATTACTTCCACCAATTGTAACTGGAACACCACGAACTCTTCCTCCATCGAGATAAAAACCCTCGTTTACTAACTTTGCAATATGACTAATCATATAAAAATTAGAATCACTTTGAATGACGTCTTTATCTAATATAAATTCCCAGGCATGTTTCAAATTTAATATTTTTTGTACATCAGAAGCTTTCACACCATTTACAATTCCATTGTCCAAAATTTCTTCTGTCTGTGGGAAAGTTGTACCAACACCTTCTAATACTGCTTGATCATAAATATTAGCTTTCATATTTGCTCTTGCAAAATCAATATTTTGAATCAAACGATTTGACAATTCAGAATCGTTATATCCAAGTAAAGATAATTCTTTTTCAATTTGCCTTATTCTTTTACGTAATGTTCTAGCATCTCTAGAATTTTTTAGCAGTAATTGATATAGCTCGTCAGAATATGCATCAACATAGGTAGATGTTAGTTTTCCCGCAATTCTTTTTCTGACATATAAATAACGAGAACCATTTTTTTCTTTTATTTCAGGAGAACCATCGTAAGGCAATAAATTCAACCTAGCTTGACAATCCGCTTTATCTTCCAATAATTCTTGAATCTTAATTAAACTATTCATATTTTTTACACTCCTTAGGGAACAAATATACATAAAATTGTATCAAAAGTCCCCTAATTTTCAAATTCAAAATAGGGAACTTTTACGCTTAAAATAAATAAAAAAGTTCCCTAAATGATATTTGAAAAAAGATCCTCAACGTTGAGGACCTTTTGCCAAGATCTTATTAAAGCGTGTCATAAATGTAATTGTTGTGACTGTTGCTGCTAAGATATCACTGACAGGTTCTGCTAAGAATACCGCAAATACCTTATCACTCATAAACACAGGAAGAATCAAGATCAGTGGAATCAATAGAATCAGCTTTCTCAATACTGCCAGGAATAAAGATATCTTTGCCTGTGATAAGCCAACAAATGTATTCTGACAGCTGATCTGAAAACCATTTGCAAATATACCAGCCATATAAATTCTCATCACATTCGCTGTATAGCTTGTTAAAGCAACATCGGATGTAAAGATAGAAGCAAATGCATTTGGCAAGAACATCATCAATACGAAGAAACTGCAAGAATACACTGCACATACAATCAATTCACATACAAATGCTTTCTTGACTCTATCATTATTTCCAGCACCGAAGTTATAAGAAATAATTGTCTGACCACCTTGTACAATTCCCTGTAGAAGCGTGGTACAAAGCTGAGAAACACTAGTGATGATCGTCATTGCCCCTACCGCAATATCTCCACCGTATCTGGCAAGAGAGCTTGTAAATGTCATCGAAAGAAGACTTTCTGTAGAAATCATAACGAATGTAGAGGATCCTAATGCTAAGCAAGGCATTAAAATATCCTTTTCAATCTTCATGTATTCTTTCTTTAAATGCAGAATTGTTTTCTTTCCACATAAGAACTTCAATATCCATAATGCACCAACAGTCTGAGAAAGCACGGTTGCGATTGCGGCACCCTGTACACCCATATCAAAGATAAAAATAAAGACAGGATCTAAGATAATATTAATGACAGCACCAATCACTGTTGTCAGCATACTTGTTTTCGCAAAGCCTTGAATTGTGATAAATGGATTCATGCCAAGTACAATCAATACAACGACAGTTCCAAGAACATAAATTCTTGCATATGACAATGCATATGGAAGTGTTGCTTCACTTGCCCCAAACAATGTCAGTAGCTGTGGTGCAAATACATAGAATATGACTGTCAGTATCACTGCGACAATCAATGAGAAAGAAAAGCAGTTTCCAATGACTTTTTCAGCTTTCTCATTTTCTTTTGCCCCAAAGAAAATAGATGCCTTTGGTGCACCGCCACTGCCCGCAAACATTGCGAACGCATTGATCATCATTAGAATTGGTGTAAATAAACCAACACCTGTTAATGCTGCTGCACCAATTCCAGGAATATGACCAATATAAATACGGTCAACAATGTTATACAAAAGATTTACGATTTGTGCGACAACCGCAGGGATCGCTAAGGAAGCAAGAAGCTTGCCTATGTTTTCTGTTCCAAGTTTTTCTTTATTCATTTGTTTCCATCCTTTTCTTCATATTTTTTTCAATTGTCTGAAGCATTGCATCAAATGTATGCATCGTATCAGGATTTTCAAATCCAATACGATCAATCATTCTTCTTAAATAGTTCTGTTTCTGAATATATTCTAAAGCAGGTACGTAATTCACATCATACATAAATGCCAGGCGCATCACATATACATCTGCCGCACTCTTTCTTCCACCAGAAGCAATACAATGTCCTTCATAAAATTGCTTTTCAATTTCTTTTGAAATCTTAGACTGTTTGATTTCATCTTTCTTGATAAACAAGAAATCATCCACAGGATCTTCAATATGTACACGGAAGATATCTGTTTTATCTGCATCACGAATGATTTTAGCATGTGTCAATGTATTTTTGTTCAAACCATCTGCAATAGCATATTTGTTGTGATTCGAAATTGCCTGAAAAATAATATCATCATACTTCTCATCTTCAACAAATGAACGAATCAAGTGATTCTCTTTTAGGATTTCAACACCAAGCTGTGCATGATCTACTGTCAGATAATCACGAAAATCATGAAATCTGCGTAACTGCTCAAAACGACCAATATCATGCAGTAAACCAATCACTTTTGCAAGCTGCACATTTTCTTCATCCATTCCAATGCCTCTAGCTATCATTTCAGATAATTCTGCAACTTTCATTGTATGAACGATCTTTAAGCGAACTTTTCCGTCATTTGCATCATAGTTTTTCACATATGTCTGAAAAGCATGCAATGCCTTATCATAATCAATCATATTTATGCCTTATTTGTAATCTTTCCTATATTCTTGATTTCAATTGTAATCGTACCATCCTGATGATTCACAAATTCAATAAAATTTGAATTTTCAGAGTATTCTGTTGGAAATGACAATTCAATTCCAGTATCTGTCTTGATTTTTTGATTCTTCAGCTTCTTTGTCACGTACTGTTTTGGTACTTCTACTTCTTTTGGAAGTTCATGTTCTAAAGAAGCGGAAATAAATGTATTCTGCATTTCTTCAGATTCATTAAATACGTTTGCCGCAAGATTTTCTCGTGTCATAGGAACTTCTTCTTCCACACTGTCTTTTACGTAATTCTTATATTTTGATAATAACAATGTTGGATTGGTATCTGTTTTTATCGCAACTTCCTTGACAACTTCATGCACTTCCTTCAAAACTTCTTCTTTACTCTTTTCACAAGAACAATCCAGAATCATTTCCTGCATCACTTCTACATCTACTACATTCCATTTCATCTGATCCAGTAAATGAATTTCCTGATTTGTTTTATTAATGCAGGCAAATGTTGAAATCTTCTTTGTTGCAGATGGAAGAAGAGAATGCTGCTGAATGATCGTATTTGTAATCAATACACCATCCTGTTTTGTTAAATGTGTATATGCCATCTGATTTTCTAAAACAAGAAGCGCAACATATGGAACATCATCATATGTATAGTCAATGATCAATACATCATTTGCTGGATTCTCACAATTTTTGAGATATCCTTCTAACATGCTGGCTACATTCAAAGAATAGTCTACAAAGCTATACACATTATTCTGGTAGTCATTTAACAGCTTCAAGAATTGACTATCTTCATGAAAACAACCTTCTTGACATCTAAGATCACTCATAATCTTTTGAATCTGTCGATGAACATATGTTTCAATGATCGTATCATCCATATTTAATGAACTCTGTGATAAGACCGTTGTACCTGCACTAAAATCAAAAATATGTAATATTGCCGCATTTACAAATATTGCTGCCATATACCCTCCAATCGAAAAAAGAAGAAAGCAACTGCTTTCTCCTATCTATTTTACTTCATTCCACAAAGGATTGTACAATTTCTTTTGCAAGAGCCTTGGCTTCTAATACAGCACTTCCAATTGTTGCAGGTCCTGTACATGCATCTCCCATAATATAAACATTCTCTAAAGAAGAAACATGTCCTTCTTTCTTTTCTAGAGAATCATGCAATGGCTTGAAATTAACCTTCTGCCCAATTGCCATCACAATCAAGTCAGCCTTTTCCACATATTCACTATCAGCAACTTCATGTGTACTTCTTCTGCCGCTTTCATCAGGTTCTCCTAGTTCCATCTTTACGACCTTTGCACCAACAACCTGACCATTTTCATCTCGCAGGATTTCTTTAATATTTTCCAGGAAATTGAATACAACACCTTCTTTTCTAGCATCACGAATTTCCACTTGATTCGCAGGCATTTCTTCTTCACTTCTACGATATACAACTTTCACATCATCAATGATACGCACTAAAGATCTCGCACAATCCATTGCGACGTTTCCACCACCCCATACAATCGCATGGTGGTATTTTTTATAATCATCATGATTGTGGTTGATATTCAAATCATAGAGCAGTGTTAATCCAGCGTATAGCCCATCTCCCGTATCAAATCCAAATGTATTTTCAACCTGTGCACCAATTGCCACAACAACACGATCATATTCATTTTGTAATTTTTCAAATAAAGCATGATCTACTTCTGTATTAAAATGAAACTTTACGCCATTTTCCACAAGTCCTTCATATGCCTTTGTCAAAAATGTTTTTGGCATACGATAATCAGGAATGCCTGTATAGATTGCTCCACCAATTTCTTTTTCCTTATCAAAGATATCAATATCAAATGCATTTGTTTTTACAAGTTCCTGTGCAAGTGTATATCCTGCAGGACCTGCACCAATAATTGCCAAAGAATGTCTATCCATTTTCTTCACCTCGCTGCTATTATCGCAATTCATTCAATGATATGCAAACATTTTGCATTATAATACTTGCATGAAAGACTTCAATGAACAAATTAAGACATTAAAAGACATGATTGAAGAAAGCCATACGATAGCTTTCTTTACAGGTGCGGGCATTTCCACACTCTCAGGCATCCCAGATTTCAGAAGCAAGAATGGATTATATTCCAATCGCTATCATGGGAAAAAGCCAGAAAAAATACTACATATTAAATACTTCAATAAGCATCCAGAAGAATTCTATGCATTCTATCGAGAAAAACTATTAATCGATAACATTGATCCAAATGTGATCCATTTATTTATTTCAGAGTTACAGCAGCTAGGAAAAGAAGTAACTGTAGTGACACAGAATATTGATGGTTTACACGAAAAAGCAGGTTCTTTAAAAATACATAACCTGCATGGAACAATTCATAGAAACTATTGTGTTGACTGTAAAAAGGAATATGACATTGATTACATCAAACAGACAGATGGCATCCCATATTGTAAAGAATGTGGTGGTATCATACGTCCCGCAATTACATTCTATGGAGAATTTTTAGACAAAGAAACATTCAAACAAGCACGTCTTGATACAAAAAATGCGGATCTATTGATTGTCCTTGGTACATCTTTGGTTGTATATCCGGCAAGTGAAATCGTTTCACATTTTAGAGGCAAACATTTAGTCATCATCAATAAAAAAAGAACAAAGTTTAACCACCAGGCAAATCTAGTCATTCAGGAAGATTTCGCCAAAGTATTTAATGCGTTGTTAAAAGAATTGTAGAAGAAGGGTTGCATGAAGAAATTATTGATTTATTTAAAAGATTATAAAAAAGAAAGTATTCTCGCTCCAGCATTTAAATTGCTGGAAGCTTTGTTTGATTTATTTACACCAATTCTTGTCGCAAATATTATCAACACAGGCATCAATACAAAAGATACAACATATATTTTTCATCAGTTTCTATTCTTGATTGCATTTGCTTTGATTGGTTTATCCTGCAGTATTGTTGCTCAGTACTATGCATCTAAAAGTGCAGTTGGCTTTACCACAAAATTAAGACAGGCATTATTTGATCATATTCAATCATTATCCTATACAGAAATTGATACATTAACACCAGATACATTCATAACACGTTTAACTTCTGACTGTAATCAGATACAGAATGGTTTAAATCTCGCATTACGATTACTGTTAAGAAGTCCATTTATTGTATTTGGGGCAATGATTGCTTCATTCCTGATCAATGTAAAGATTGCATGGATCTTTGTTGTAACAATTGTATTGTTACTCATTGTTGTGTTCTCCATCATGCTGATATCCATTCCTTTATTCAAAAAAGTTCAGAAGGCACTGGAAAAAGTTTTATCTCTGACACGAGAAAATCTTACTGGTGTTAGAGTCATTCGTGCATTCCGAAAAGAACAAGATGAAGTAAAAGAATTCAACAATGCAAATACTGCATATACAAAACAGAATGAATTTGTCGGAAAGATTTCTGCTTTAATGAATCCTTTAACATATGTCATTATTAATATCGCTACAATTCTTCTCATTCAAAAAGGTGCCATCCAGGTAAATCTTGGAAATCTGGCACAAGGTGATGTTGTTGCACTATACAACTACATGGCACAGATCGTTGTAGAACTGATTAAACTTGCATCTTTGATTATCACAATTGATAAATCAATTGCATGCGCAGAAAGAGTACAGTCTATCTTAGATGTCAATACAAGTATTTCCTACCCTGCAGAAACAAAAGACGCATCTTCCAAAGACGCCATCACATTTGACCATGTATGCTTCAAGTATGCATCTGCTTCTGAAGAATCTCTGCATGATATCTCCTTTTCTATTAATAAAGGTCAGACTCTAGGAATCATCGGCGCAACAGGTGCAGGAAAGTCTACGATTGTAAATCTCATTCCTCGCTTCTATGACACAACACACGGAATCGTTTCCATTGATGGCATCAATGTCAAAGACTATACAAAAGAAGATCTCATCAAAAAAATTGGTGTTGTTCCACAAAAAGCAGTTCTATTCGCTGGCAGCATTCGCGATAACATGAAGATTGGCAATGAAAATGCTACAGACGAAGAAATCTGGGATGCATTACAGCTTGCACAGGCAAAAGAAGTTGTTGAAGGAAAAGACGGACAGTTAGATTATATGATTGAACAGAATGGCAGAAACCTGTCTGGCGGTCAGAAACAAAGACTTACCATTGCACGTGCATTCGTTAAAGATCCAGAAATTATTGTATTAGATGATTCCGCAAGTGCATTAGATTTCGCAACAGATGCAAAACTCAGAGCTGCTCTACAGACAATTCATAAAACAACAGTCATTGTTTCTCAAAGAACATCTTCCATCAAACATGCAGATCTGATTCTTGTATTAGATGATGGCAATTTAGTCGGTAAAGGAACACATGAAGAGCTCATGAAAAACTGTCACGTATATCAGGAAATCTACTATTCACAATTTCCTGAAGAAAAACCAGCAGATTTCAAGATGGAGGCACTCGCATGAAAACAGTTATAAAAGTTCTTCATCAGATTCAAAAGCAAAAATGGCTTGTTGCACTTTCTATCTTGCTTGCATCAGTGACCGTTGTATTGACACTGTATGCTCCAATTCTATTTGGTGATGCAATTGATTATCTCATCACCAAAGGAAATGTTGATTTCTCATCTTTAACAGAAATTCTATCAAAACTATTCTTTATGATTGTGCTCACTGGTGTACTTACATGGATCATGAATGTTATCAATAACCATGTAACATTCCATGTGGTAAAAGACATTCGTTCTTCTGCCATTGAAAGAATCCAGGTATTGCCACTCAAATATCTCGATGCACATTCTACAGGTGATATCGTATCTAGAATCATTGCAGATGCTGAACAGTTATCCGATGGGTTGCTGCTTGGCTTCACACAATTATTTACTGGTATCATTACAATCTTTGTGACACTGTACTTCATGTTTTCTAAATCTATCTGGATTACACTTCTTGTACTGGTATGTACACCTGTCAGTTTCCTTGTTGCACGTTTTATCGCAACACATTCCTATACAATGTTTAAAAAACAGTCAGAAACAAGAGGAAAAGAAACAGCACTTATTGAAGAAATGGTTGGAAATGCAAAGATTGTCAAAGCCTTTGGCTATGAAAATAATGCATCAGATGCATTCCGTACAATCAATACTAATCTATGTGAATACTCACAAAAAGCAACGTTCTATTCTTCCTTAACAAACCCATGTACACGTGCAGTCAACAATGTCATCTATGCACTTGTTGCCTTAATTGGTGCATATCTCATCCTGCATGATCAGTTAACTGTTGGTGGATTGAGTATTCTATTGTCTTATGCAAATCAATACATGAAACCATTCAATGATATTTCTTCTGTTGTTACAGAATTACAGAATGCGATGGCATGTGCAGAAAGAATCTTCAGCTTTATGGAAACAGATACAGAAGTAGAAGAAACAAGCAAAACATTGCAGGAATGCAACGGATCTGTATCCATTCAAGACGTATCATTCCGTTATGATGAAGCAAAACCACTCATTGAAGATTTCAATCTAGAAGTGAAACCTGGTATGAGAATTGCATTGGTTGGCCCAACAGGATGTGGTAAAACAACGTTTATTAACTTATTGATGCGCTTCTATGATGTACGGACTGGTGCAATCTGTATTGATGGAGAAAATATTAAAGATTTAACAAGACATTCTGTACGTTCTTGTTATGGCATGGTGCTGCAGGAAACATGGCTCAAAGAAGGTACAGTTAGAGATAACCTCATCTTTGGTAAAGAAAATGCAAGTGAAGAAGAAATCATCCACGCATGTAAAGAAGCTCACAGCTGGGAATTTATTAAGAAGCTGCCAAAACAGCTAGATACATATATTACAGAAGATACCCTCTCTGCTGGTCAAAAACAGCTGTTATGTATTACAAGGGTCATGCTTGCCTTGCCGGCAATGCTGATCTTAGATGAAGCAACAAGTGCAATTGATACAAGAACAGAACTACAGATCCAAAATGCATTTGATACGCTCATGAAAGGTAGAACAAGTTTCATTGTTGCCCATCGTTTATCAACAATTCGTAATGCAGATGTTATTCTTGTTATGAAAGATGGAAAAATTATTGAATCAGGCAATCATGAATCCTTAATGGTAAAGAAAGGATTCTATGAAAAGCTATACAGTTCTCAATTTGTGATTCCAGAAAAAATATAGTCGAAGAAAATTTTTCTCCGACTTTTTTTCTTATTGCAAGATATATACATAAATTCAATGAAAAAAGACCATTACCAATAAAAGTCCTGCACTGGTATACGTCAACACATCAGATGAAGGAGGCAAAATTGAATATTAATAGTAATGACCTCGAGGACATATTAGCATATACCCTTGCCAACATAAAGGAAAAAATTCCAGGAAATCTGTTGTTTCAGGATACGAAGGTGCAATTGACGATTATCTCCGAAAGAACGTCACAAATTCTGAAATTATATTTGAAAAACTTTAAGAAATTGGTTATCCAGGAAGCAGAACTTCTATCAAACGATATATTACTGCATATAAAGATTTGGTTCCAGCACCAAGAGAGATTGTAAGTCTACAAGGGAACAGAGGCAGAAGATATCATACAGGTCCTGGTGAGAATTACCAGATGGACTGGG
>OLOM01002194.1_pt1 | contig 12116 bp, 8 predicted proteins | sample 1672531 | NCBI WGS metagenome assembly OLOM01 (sample SAMEA3136696, study PRJEB25190) | human gut metagenome | reverse complement strand
ATCATAGCTGGGGCGAATGGACCTCCAACGGCAACGGAACGCACACACGCACCTGTACCGCGGACAGCAGCCATACCGAAACAGGCAACTGCTCCGGCGGCAAGGCTACATCCACGGAGAAGGCTGTTTGCGAAACCTGCCATACGGCTTACGGAGAGCTTTTGCAGCCTGCCAAAACGGTCATCACCACCCCACCCACGCTGCCCCTTCCGGGGTATATAGGAAATGAGTATACCGACAGGGCGCTCAGGGGCGGCGAAGCGAAGGCCGAGAGTACGGGTGACGTCGTTCCCGGCACGTTCCGCTTCAAGCACTATGAAGGCGGCAGAGTACACCCGGGCGAAAACCATATGGTGATCCTCTTTACCCCCGACGATACGGAGGCATACACCACGGCGGAATGTATTATTACCGTGATGGGGACAAAGCGCACGGTCACAAGAGTCCCGGACGACGCAATCATCACAAACAAGCCCATTGGCACGGCGTTTGAGAATCTGGGGCTTCCTTCCGGCGTCAAGGTCGAGACCAACACCGGCGCGAGCTACAGTCCCGTGCCCGTGACATGGGACGGCTCCATCTATGACCCGAACAAATATGGCGAGCAGATCATTACCGGCGAGCTGCATGTTGAACAGAGTCACTACAAGGATGATCTGGAGCCGACAAGCGTCAAGGCCACCGCAAGGATAACGCTCATTGACGACCGCGTCTTTACGCCCACGCTGGAGCCGCCCACCTATTCCAAGCAGCTCTACGGCGGAGATCTGTGCTTCCTTGTGTTTGCCGACAAATATCTCTCCGGCGGAACGGCCACGGCGAACGGCGAAACGGTTTCCGGCAAATTCACGCTGGACAAAGATCAGAAAATATACGGACATTCCTTGACGGCGAGCACGCTATTGCAGGCAGGGTCGCTGAAGCTGAAGGTTATCTTCACGCCCGACAATCTGAAGCGGTACAACAAGGCGGAATGCACCGTTGATGTGAACGTCATTCCCCGTACATTTGTCAGCTCCGATATCGTACACATTCCCAACAAAAAAATCGGAACGACCTTTGAGGAGCTGAATCCGTCAATGTCATTCAGTTTCTCCGCGGTCAGCAATGAAACGCCCCCCGGAGAACTCGAGGGGTATTCCATGGATGTCGTCACCTCGTGGGACAGCTCGACCTACGACCCCAATTCGTTTGAGGAGCAGACCATCTACGGCGAAGTCAACCGCGCCGAGTTGGAGAAGTATTTCACCATACCGGAAAACACCGACCTCCGAGCCGTGAGAAAGGTTCAGCTGCAGCCTAACCCGACCGAGCCGGAGATCACGCAGCTGCCCGTATTCCGATGGAAGAACGGCGATTTTACGTTGCCCGACAACACCATATTCACCTGGCGAAAGCTTCAGGTGGGAACCTACAACAATGAAGTCGGCACGCTCGTCGGCGGCGTGGCGAAGGTCAAGGGTACGGATACCGTCGCCCCCGGCACGTTCTCCTTCAAGAATTCCCCGCCGTTCTACCTCCGGACTCCGGGTGAACACGATGTGACGGTGGTATTCACGCCGGACGACCTGCGTCTCCACAAGCCGACGGAGATTACCATCAAAATCAACGCCATCAAAAACACCATCAGCAATATCGATGAACCGGATCCCATTACCGATAAGCCGTTCGGCACGCCCTTTGCAGAGCTTGGCTTGCCGGAAGATGTGTGCATCAATGCCGTTGACGGCGCATGGCGCTGGATCGACGTGGCATGGGATGAATCGTCCTATGATGCGGAGTCCGTGGATTGGCAGACTATCACCGGCACGCCGGTGCTTAGCGAAGATGACGGAGACGTCTTTCAGCAGTCGGAGCCAGCGGTAACAGCCGCGATTCGGGTGAAGCTTATCGATAACCGACCCCCTATGCCGCCGACAATCGTCGCGGAAAGCCTGCCCGACGGCATGGAAGGCGAGGCTTACAGCAACCGCTTGACCGCCAAGGGTACCGCGCCCATCACATGGAGCATTGTGAGCGGCGTCCTGCCCGAGGGACTTAGCCTAAACGAGGACACAGGAGAGATAAGCGGCACGCCTGCCGGGGAAGGGACCGAGGTCTTTACCGTCATGGCGGTAAACGATTTGGGTGAAGATATTAAGGAGTTTTCCATCACGATAGCCAAGGCTCCCGAGACGGAATACGCCGTCACCGTCAGGGACGACGGTCACGGCGCGGGCAGCGCGGATCCCGCCACGGCGACGGCCGGAACGGAAATCACCCTGACCGCTACGCCAAACGCGGGCTACCATTTTAAGGAGTGGCAGGTTATGAGCGGCGACGTGACGGTAAGGGACGACAAGTTCACTATGCCCGGCAGCGATGTGGAGGTCAAGGCCATCTTCGAGGAGGATGCGCCGCCTACGCCCACGGAGTACACCGTTACCTTTGACGGCAACGACGGTACGCCCTCTGTCGGCAGCATGACCACCACCAAGCAGAAGCTGACCTCTTTGCCCGATGCTTCCCGCAGCAAGCACAGCTTCAACGGCTGGTACACCGAAAAGAGCGGCGGCACAAAGATTACGACGGATACCGTGTTCTCTGCAAATACCACCGTCTACGCCCACTGGACGCATACCGGAGACAACAATCCGCCCGTCAACTACTACACGCTGCGCTTTGAAACAGGCGGCGGCAGTGCTATTCCCGGCGTGCGGGAAACGTACAATACCTACATGGATTTGACCAAGTATGTTCCCACTCGGCACGGGTATACCTTTGTCGGCTGGTACAGCGAACAGAGCCTTGTGAACAAGGTCTCAGACATTTATCTGACCGGGGATAGGACTGTGTATGCCGGCTGGCGCGCGGTTACAATCCCGCAGACCGGTGACGGCGGTCAAATGAATTTGTGGAGCACCGCGCTATGTGCATCTTTTGCCGGATGCGTTGCACTGATCGTATGGAAAATCAGGCGTCGGGAGAAAAAATCACTGTAAATCCTCAAAAAGTAAAAGTCTTATCTTCAGGGGCGCGGGCAAATAACCCGCGCTCCATACTATTTTTCAAAAGCAGTAAGGTGGCTGCCCTTTAAAAGGACAGCCACCTTACTTTTCTGAGAGGATAAATCCGTTTGTCAGCCTGCGTCGGCGGCAAGAGCCTGGTCGATGAACTTTTGCAGCTTCTCCGCTTGATTTTTTTCCGTGATGGCGCCTACGATGGGTTCGCCTACAATGTTGCCGTTGCGGTCAACCACATAAGTGGTAGGATAGGCAAAGATGTTGGTGGTAAACTTTCCCGCCTCACCATCGGAGTTAAAATACACATTCTGATAGGTAGCGCCCTTCTTGGCCAGTACATCTTTCGCCTCGGAAATAGCCGCTTCGTCGCCGTCCAGCGTGAAGGTGTTGACACCGATGAGTGCGCCGCCCTTCTCCGCAAGCTCTTTGTTCAGTGCATCCAGCTCGGAAAGCTCGCCCACGCAGGGATTGCAGGTTGTGAACCAGAAATTCACCACGGTGACGGCGTTGGCAGAGAACAGCTCGTCACTTTTCACCGTATTTCCATCCAGGTCCTTGCCCTCAAAGGTGGGGAATTTCTGCATGCTGCCGTCATCGGATTTCTGCATACTGCCGTCATCGGGCGGCGTGGTCGTGTCGTTGCCTGCGGGCACGCTCATAGCGCCATCCGTAGATTCCTGTGCTGCCTCGGGGTACTTTTCCTCAATCATGGTCAGCTTGGTTTCAATGTCGCGGATCTTCTCCGCCCCCTCCTTGAGCAGCTTCAGCTCATCCGCTGTAAACTGATCCTTGGCGGATTCGATTGTGCTGAGTAGGAAATCACCGTAGTTTTTGCCGTCCTCCTGCATGGTCATGCCCTTGTCGGCTGCCATGAATACCTTTTCCCAAAGGGCTGTGTTCTCCGAGAGAATGGCATTTTCCTGTGCCATCAGATCTTTGTGCATGGCAACCGCTTCCTCGGCATTCTTCGGTTCGCTGCTCATTCCGTCCGTTTTGCCTCCGTTCTTTGTGCCGCAGGCTGTCAAAGACAGCATCATCAGGGCGAGAAGCAGCAGTGCCAGCAATCGGCCGGCCGTATTTGTTCTATTCATTTTCATCTGTTTTGTTTCTCCTTGTTATTATTGTTTATTGTTTTTCTGCGGCTTTTTTTGCCGCCTTTGTTTTATCTTTACCGTCTCCGAAGCCGTAACGGAAGCGCACGGCGCCCGTCGGACAGGTGCGTATGCACATTCCGCAGCGGATACACTCGGTATGGTTGGGCGCTTTTGTTACATCCACATCCATCTTGCAGGCTTTGGCGCATTTTCCGCAGGATACACACTTGTTTTTGTCCACCTTTATCTGAAAGAGAGATACCCGGTTGAACAGTGCGTAAAACGCCCCCAGCGGACAGAGCCACTTGCAGAAGGGACGGTAGAATATTACGCTCAGCACGATCACGGCAAGCAGGATGCCGAATTTCCATGTAAACAGGCTCCCCAGCGCCGACCGGATACCGGAATTGGCAAGGGACAGCGGGATGGCTCCCTCCAGCACGCCTTGCGGACAGAGGTATTTACAGAAGAACGGGTCGCCCATGCCTACATCGTTTACAAGGAACGCCGGCAGCAGGAAAACCATCACCAGCAGTACGGCGTACTTGAGGTATCGCAGGGGCTTGAGTTTCTTTGTGGAGAACTTCTTCGTGGGAATTTTATGCAGCAGTTCCTGAAACCAGCCGAAGGGGCACAGAAAACCGCAGATAAAGCGTCCAAGCAGGACGCCGAGCAAAATGAGAAAGCCTGTGATATAATAGGAAAAACTGAACTTGGAAGAGCCCACTACCGCCTGAAACGCCCCGATGGGACAAGCGCCGGAGGCTGCCGGGCAGGAGTAGCAATTCAGCCCGGGCACACAGACGGTTTTCCCTGCGCCTTGGTACAGTTTGCCCTTGAGAAAGTTCGGCAGGTGCAGGTTGGTCAATAAAGCTGCCCCCGCCTGTATCCAGCCGCGGAAGCGGGATATAATCTGTGACGCGCCCGAAAACTTCTTACCCAATGCCAACACACTCCAGACATAATTTAATCGCTTTGCTCAGTACCGTCGCGGCCTCGCCGCGCCATGCGCCGAAGCACAGCATGGCGATACCCACAACCAGCAACATGGCCTGCGCCGCTGCTTTTTTTGCACAGCTCAATTTTATCACCCTTTCACTTTTTCTGCCATCATCATAGCACAGGAAAGATAAAATCCCTGTTAAGAACGAAAATTTAATGCAGATCTTATCTGCTTTTGCTATAATAAAGAAAAAGGAAATGAAAAGGGGGACTCTTATGCACCTTTTGGTAATTGAAGATGAACGCGCCCTATGCGAGACGATTGTCCGCAGTTTGCGGCGCTTGGCATACAGTGTGGACTACTGCTACGACGGGGAAAAGGCGCTGGAACTTCTGGGTGTGGAGCGCTACGATTTGGTACTTCTTGATCTGAACCTGCCGGGAAAGGACGGCATGACCGTGCTGCGCACCTTGCGGCAGACAGACCGCGAGACGCGGGTGCTGATTCTCTCCGCACGCGGCGAGGTGGAGGACAAGGTTGAGGGCTTGGATGCCGGGGCCAACGACTATCTTGCAAAACCCTTTCACTTGGCTGAACTGGAGGCCCGCATCCGCAGCCTGACTTTGCGGCAGTTCACCCAGCAAGCCGTGTTGCTGACCTGCGGGGAGCTGACGTTCGACACACGCTCCCGCACCGCTGCCGTCAACGGGCAGCCCCTGACACTCACACGTAAGGAGACGGGCATTCTGGAATATCTGATGGTGCATCAGGGACGGCCTGTGAGTCAGGAAGAGCTGATGGAGCACGTCTGGGATAACAGCGTGGACAGCTTCAGCAATTCTATCCGGGTTCATATCTCCGCCCTGCGCAAGAAGCTCCGCGCCGCGATGGGGTTTGACCCCATCCGTAATCGCATCGGCGAAGGCTATTTGATGGGAGGAGAGGAAACATGAAGCGACTTTCCTTGCAGTGGCGCATCACTCTGATGACTGTCCTGCTCATCGGTGTCACCTGTGTTGCCATGAATCTGCTGCTCTGTTCCTCCGGTGTGTACTATATGGACACAATCGCGGACACCTTACAGGGAGGCGACACGGTTATTATGAACAGTGAAGGCGCAGAGAGCTTTAATCCGCAGCTCGTAACGCCCGATGAGGATCTGACCATTGTTGTCAACGGAGCGCAGGGGCGCTTTCGCATGACCAACTGGTATATTACGGCTGTGGTGACACTGCTTAGCGGCGTTCTGGCCTATTTTGTCAGCGGACGTGCCCTCAAGCCGCTGCGCAGCTTTGTGTCTCAGGTGGAGAAGGTGCAGCTGAACAACCTGGCGGATATGAGGATTAACGAGAATGTTCTGCCGGAGTTTCGGCAGCTGAGTTACTCTTTCAATCAGATGCTGGAGCGGTTGGACAACGCCTTTGCCGCCCAGCGGCAGTTCACCGGCAACGCTGCCCACGAACTGCGCACGCCGCTGGCACTGATGCAGGCGCAGCTGGAGCTGTTCTCCGCGGAGCATCCCGATATGCTGCCGGAAACGGCGAAGTTTCTCGCACTTTTGCGGGAACAGACGGAGCGACTGACACAGATGACCAAAACGCTGCTTGAAATGAGCAATTTGCAGCAGGTGGCGCGAAACGAGCAGATTCAGCTTGCCCCGATGGTTGAGGAGGTCTTCACAGATCTCGCGCTTTTGGCAGAAAAGCGCAATATTACGCTGGAGATGGAGGGAGACGGCTTCCTCATCGGCAGTGATGCATTGATTTATCGACTGCTTTTTAACCTGACGGAAAATGCAGTCAAGTACAACCGCGCAGGCGGCTCGGTGAAGGTTTCTGTTACGCAGGAGCCGGAAAAGCTTCTGATCCGCGTTTCCGACACCGGCTGCGGCGTCCCGGAGGAATACCAACAGAGCATCTTTCAGCCCTTCTTCCGGGTGGATAAGTCCCGCAGCCGGGAGTACGGCGGCGTTGGGCTGGGGCTTTCTTTGGTGTGGGAGATTGCCAATCTCCACGGTGGTGGCGTCCGGGTGGAGGAGAGCTCAAAGAAGGGCACCACGATTTTGGTGGAGCTGCCGGTACAGGGATAAGGCACTCGAAATCTCCGGTGAGCCGTTCGCGGAATACGAACAGATTTAGTAAAAGCAGCGGTTTTGCGATGAACAGAAGGGAAGGCGATGAACACATGAGAATCTTATATGAGCTGCCTTGGTTATGGGAAATGTTGGGCATCGCGCTTGCTGCTGCAGCTGTCTGCGTGACTTGTGCTGCACTGATTTGCAAAGCAACGAAGAGGCGGCCCAACAAAAAAATGCTGGCCGTCGTAGGGACGGCGGCATTTGCCGGTGCAATTCTGGCAGTCCTTCTGATTGCGCGGACACCGATGCCGCTTTGAAGATATTTAATCCTTCGGCAGCTTGGTCGACAACACGAAGAAGCCTGCCGACACAATTTGTGATCGGAGAATATATAGGCTGTCAAAAAAACTCATGCTTTCAAACGGTGAAAGCATGAGTTTTTTAGTGTGCCGGTATGGACAGCCGCTGATGTGGTCGGCTTTTTACCTGCGATTTCATTAAATGTGTCGTTTTTTAAGGAGCAGGGCGAGTGCCGCGAGGCTGCCTGCGCAGAGCGTCAGCCAAAGTGCGGGGCAAAATCATCGCCCGTTTTGGGGTGGTTCGTCGGGCTTGGGGTTGCGGTCGGCACGGCAGTCGGTACGGCTGTGGGAGCTGCCGTAGGTGTCGCCGTTGGTTCCGCTGTGGGCGTGGCCGTTGGTTCCGCTGTGGGCGTGGCCGTCGGTTCTGCGGTTGGGGTTGCCGTGGGCTCCGCTGTCGGCGTGGCCGTCGGTTCCGCCGTGGGCGTTGCGGTGGGCTCTGCCGTTGGCGTAGCTGTGGGTTCCGCAGTAGGCGTTGCTGTGGGTTCAACGGTAGGTGTTGCCGTCGGCTCCGGGGTCGGGGTCAGCTCGGGCGCGGCGATGGTGAAGGTGGTATTCAGCCCGTCTCCGTCGCGTGCCAGATGCAAGTCCTCGACGGATGTACCGGAAGACGAAGGGTACTTTACGGAGCCTGTTACGGCTGTTACCTCATAATTTCCCGGCTCTAACGTGTAGGAAATCAAGAGACTTACCTGTGAAGCGATGAGTGTGTCACCATCAAATTGCGCATACGTGGCTGTCGGATCAATCATCACGATTGTTAGCTTGGTTGTAACATTGGTGTCCGTATTCGTAACGGTGAAGGACGTATCATCCGACAGCGTCAGATCGTTGACGGTTATGTTCGGTAGCGGTTGATTTTCCGACGCAAGTACCACTGGCGCGAATGAAATGCGCAGCTGCCCGCTTGTAGGCCCCGGCTGTCCCGGCTCTGCGCCTACGATCACCACGTCCTCTTGTTGACAGCCTGCCACTGAGAGCAAAGCGAACAGCAGAATGAACACGACTCCGATTTTTATACCCTTGTTTTTCACGGCGTTACCTCCTCATAAATTTGAACGGTGTTTGTTGTGTTCATTATATCATGACATAGCGTGAACGTCAATTAGAATATGCTTAGAATTTATTCATTTTTATTTTACAGCGGGCAAAATTTTCCGTTGAAGCGGGCAAAACGGTTTTTCTTGCAAATGGGTGTTGCTATCTGCCGTGGGGTATGGTAAAATCAAGCTGTATGACCCGTTCTATAATAAGAAGAACGAGGAAAAAGAGAGGATTGGTTCACATCATGAAAAATATAAAAAAGCTGCTGGCTGTTCTGCTGGCCGCGCTGCTGTGCGTATCTGTGACGGCCTGTGCAAACAACAGCGCTTCAAGCACGGCGGTCGCAACGCTGGAGACGTCTTCCACGGCGAGCGAGGGCGAGACCGCGGAGAGTACCGACAAAGACCCTGCGGGCTATGACGATGATATTCAGGGCCTTTGCAAGTATCTTGAAGACTGCAAGATGGCAGCGGGCGAAAAGGTGCAGATGTCTTACGACGTCATCGGCGCCGAAAACGGCTATAAATATGTATACCGCTACGCAGATTCCGCTGTGCAGCTTGAAGTGTATGAGTTCCCGGCGGAGCTTTCCGAGACCGCTAAGGCGCTTCAGGACGCTGTGCGCGCAGACGGCACGTTTAAGGTGCTGGATAACACCGTGCCGGGTTATCTTTCAAACGACGGCCGCTTCCTTTTGATCTACACCGACGCGAAGTCGGAAAAGGAAGACGCGAATAAAACACACAAGGAGCACGTTCTGGAGTGCTTCAATACGTTTGCGGACGCAAAGGCAAAATAAAAATTATAGGGGGCGGAAAGGCATGTGCTTTTCCGTCCTTAGTGCTTTCTTATTTTAAAAAATCGGCGGCGGTTAGGCATAAATGGGCATGAAACGCGCCGAGAGGGGAGTTGTACACCATGAACACACAAGATACCGTGCACCGCAAAAGCGCCGCAGAGCTGCGCATACGGCGCGTGATGGATGCACTGGAGAAAAACAACATGCAGGCGTATTATGCGCCCACGTGTGCGGACGCCGTAAAAATCGCAAAAGAGCTGCTGCAGCCGGGCGATGTGATTTCCTGCGGCGGCAGCGTGACGCTGGATGAGACCGGCGTGATGGATTTAATGCGCTGCGGGGACTATGAATTTTTGGACAGAACAACCGCGAAAACGCCCGAGGAGCGCGAGAAGCTGTACCGCGAAGTGTTTTCCTCTGATGTGTTTTTGACGGGCACAAACGCCGTTACGGAGCACGGAGAGCTCTATAATGTAGACGGCAACGGCAACCGCGTGGCGGCGATGCTGTTCGGCCCGAAAAGGGTGCTGGTTTTTGCGGGGTGCAACAAGATTGTGCGCGACATAGACGACGCCGCAAAGCGCGTGAAAAGCTGTGCGACGCCCGCAAATGCCATGCGGCTGAATTTGGACACGCCGTGCACGCACGGGGCATGTCCCGGCACGGACGGCGAGCTGTGCGCGGGCTGCCGCTCGGAAAATCGCATCTGCGCGATGTACACGGTTTTGGCACGCCAGCGCGTGAAGGGCAGAATTCATGTTATTCTCATCGGTGAGGAGGTCGGTTACTGATATGAAAGAAAAGATACAGGCTTTTATGGCAAAACGACAGGCGAAAGGAAAGCGGTCCTACGAGATCGACATGTGCAACGGTCCGCTGCTGGGCAAAATTCTGCGCTTTGCGGTGCCGCTGATGCTTTCCGGCGTTTTGCAGCTGTTTTTTAACGCGGCGGATATTGTGGTGGTCGGCCGCTTTACCGGCCACACGGCGCTGGCGGCGGTGGGCTCTACCGGCGCGCTTATCAATTTGCTCATCAACGTGTTCGTCGGCCTTTCCATCGGCACAAACGTGCTTGTGGCGCGCTATTACGGCGCACAGGATGCAAAGCAGCTGAGCGAGACCGTACATACCTCTGTGCTGACAAGTCTTGTGAGCGGTGTTATATTGATTGCCGTGGGCGTTGCGTTTGCGGAGCCGCTGCTGACCCTGATGGGCACCCCGGAGGACGTTTTGGGTCAGGCGGCGCTTTACATGCGCATATACTTTGTGGGCATGCCGGCGATGATGCTGTACAACTTCGGCGCGGCGATTTTGCGCTCTGTGGGCGACACAAAGCGCCCGCTGTACTTTTTGACCATTGCGGGCGTTGTAAACGTCATTTTGAATCTGTTCTTCGTCATTGTGTTCCATCTCGGCGTGGCGGGTGTTGCCATTGCGACGGTCATTTCGCAGGTGATTTCTGCGGGACTTGTGACCATCTGCCTGATGAAAACGAACGCTTCTTATCGTTTGGAGCTGCATAAGCTGCATATCTATAAAGATAAGTTTTTCGGCATGATGCGTGTCGGCCTGCCGGCGGGCATGCAGGGCGCGGTGTTCTCCATTTCGAACGTGCTCATTCAGTCCTCTATCAACTCGTTCGGCTCCACCGTTATGGCGGGCAGCACGGCTGCGGCCAACATTGAGGGCTTTGTGTACACTGCGATGAACGCGTTTTACCAGACGGCGCTGTCCTTTACCGGGCAGAACATGGGCGCGAAGAAATACGACCGCGTGGCGAAAATTCTGCGCATCTGCATTTTGTGTGTGACCGTGACGGGCGTTGTGCTCGGCTGCGGCGCGTATTTGCTGGGCACACCTTTGCTTTCTATATATACGTCTGACCCGGAGGTTATCCAGTACGGTTTGGAGCGTATGCTCATTGTGTGCGTACCGTACTTCCTTTGCGGCATTATGGACACGCACGTGGGCGTTTTGCGCGGTATGGGGTATTCGATCATGCCGATGATTGTATCGCTTACAGGTGCGTGTGCGCTGCGTGTGGTGTGGATCCTGACGGTCTTCCAGATGAACCGCACGCTGTTTATACTGTTCCTCTCGTACCCGGTGACGTGGGCCGTGACGGCGGCCGCGCATTTTGTGTGCTACCTTATCGTGCACCATAAGATGATGGAAAAGGCGAAAGCGGAGCAGGCCGAGGCGGCAAAAGCATAAAGTATACTTATATATAAGAAGAAACGCGTTGTGGGATGACCGCAGCGCGTTTCTTCTATAGATAAAGAGAAAAGCAGAACCGCAAAACAAAAATGTGTCTTCCTATAACTATATATAAGAAGAAATAGGGCTGCATTGTAAAGCTTTACGATACCTTCACGGCGATTTTAAGTGTTTTAAAAACTTTTTTCGGATAAAATCAGAAAGATTATGAGGAGATTCAGAAGTGAAAGGACACTGATGCGCCAGATATATAAGAAGATGTGCTTGAAGCTTTGGGGTACAGAGAGGGGCTTTTGCAACTTTAAGACCACCTTTTCAAAAACTTTTTCTTGATTTTTTCAAAAAAATTTCGTAAAATAGTTTGTGTAAGCCATGTATATGGGCATGTAAATGTAAAAATGCCCATTCGAAGATACACTATATATTGTGTTTAAATCAAGGCACAACATATAGATGTAGTTTTTCGAAAAAAACTTAAAAAAACTTTCAAAAAAGTGTTGACAAAAGGGGTTGTACGTGGTATTATAGTCAAGCGCTCGAGAGAGACGGCAAAAAACTGAAAGCGAAAAGCTGAAAGGAAAGCC
>OLOM01002193.1_pt1 | contig 12120 bp, 8 predicted proteins | sample 1672531 | NCBI WGS metagenome assembly OLOM01 (sample SAMEA3136696, study PRJEB25190) | human gut metagenome | reverse complement strand
TGGTCGGCGGCATCGAGCGCTATTACCAGATTGCCCGTTGCTTCCGCGACGAGGACCTGCGCGCCGACCGTCAGCCCGAATTCACCCAGGTGGACATCGAGATGTCGTTCGTCGAAGAGAACAACGTCATGGATCTTATGGAAGGCGTCTTCCAGGAGGTTCTCGAGGCTGCCGGCGTGAAGCACGAGTTCCCGCTTCAGCGCATGCCTTGGAAGGAAGCCATGGATCGCTTCGGCTGCGACCGTCCCGACGTCCGTTTCGGCATGGAACTCGTCGACATCACCGAGATCGTCCGCGGCTGCGGCTTCGGCGTTTTCTCCAAGGCCGTCGACGCCGGCAACGTGGTCAAGTGCATCAACGCCAAGGGCGCTGGCAACTGGTCGCGTGGCGACGTCGAAAAGCTTGCCGATGTGGCTGCCGCCAACGGCGCCAAGGGCATGGCCTGGATCGCCTACACCGACACCGATACCGAGCTTGCCGGCAAGAGCCCCATCATCAAGTTCCTGGGCGACGATGTTCACGCTGCCATCAAGAAAGCTGCTGGCGTTCAGCCCGGCGACCTGCTTCTGTTCGCCGCCGACACCTACGCTGTCGCAAGCGCCGTCCTTTCTGCCCTGCGCCTTCATATGGCCGAGAAGCTTGGCATCAAGCGCGACGGTCATGCGCTGCTGTGGGTTGTCGACTTCCCCATGTTCAAGCTTGACGAAGAAACGAAGAAATACGCAGCCGAGCATCATCCGTTCACGATGATCCCCGAATCCGACTGGGACAAGATCGAAACCGACCCGCTGACCTGCGGCAGCTACAGCTACGATATCGTCATGGACGGCTTCGAGATGGGCGGCGGCTCCATCCGTATCCACAATCCCGAGCTGCAGAAGCGCGTCCTGCGCCGTCTGGGCCTTTCCGATGCCGACATCGAAGAGAAGTTCGGTCACCTTATCCATGCACTCGAGCTTGGCGCTCCGCCGCACGGCGGCATCGCCCTGGGCCTCGATCGTCTGGTCATGCTTCTGGCTGGCAAGGACTCCATCCGCGACGTCATCGCCTTCCCGAAGACCTCCAGCGCCTCCGACCCCATGACTGGCTCTCCTTCCGAGGTCACCGGCAAGCAGCTGAAGGAAGTCAACCTCCGTCTGCTGTAACTGTATAGTTCGACTTTCTTGCGCGGCGTGATTGGGATTCCCAACGCGCCGCGTTTCTTATCTGGCTGTGTCAAGAGACCAACACGGCCCCAACCGCTTTACAGCAAACTTGCTTCACGCCTTATTCTCAACACGTTCAACCGCTTCTCAAAAGGAACCATCATGAAGAACGCCCGCCCCTACCCCTGCGCGACCATCACCCCCAAGGGCGAACGAGCCTTGACTTCGGGCCATCCTTGGGTTTACGATGCCGAGGTAACCGAGCTTGTCCCCGCACCCGGTGAAACCGAGGTTAAAAACGGCAGCATCGTCGACGTCGTAAGCCGCAAGGGCTCTTACCTGGGTTCGGGCACCATCTCACAATCCAGCAAGATCCGCATCCGTCTTATCACCCGCAACGCCAACGACCGCTTCGACGACGCGTTCTGGATGCGCAAAGTACGCTGGGCTTGGGATCACCGCAAGGCAACCATGGGCGAAGACACCTCCAGCTGCCGCGTCATCTTTTCGGAGGCCGATGACTTCGGCGGGCTGATCGTTGACAAGTTCGAAGACGTCTTGGTGGCACAGGTCCTGTCTATTGGCATGGAAGCGCACAAGCAGCAGATCTTCGACGCGCTGCTTGCCGTGTTCACCGAAGACGGCATCGCCATCCGCGGCATCTACGAACGTAACGATGCTTCGTCACGCAAGCTAGAGGGCCTGCCCGAAACCACGGGCTGGGCGCGCTACGACGAAAACGCGTCGATTCCAAAATCCGACACCAGCGTGATCATCAACGAGAACGGCGTGCGCTACTACGTGGACTTCGAGAACGGTCAGAAAACCGGCTTCTTCCTTGACCAGAAGTACAATCGCCGCGCTGTGGCGAAAATCGCCCAAGGCAAGCGCGTGCTGGACTGCTTCACGCACACGGGCTCGTTCGCACTGAACGCCGCGCTTGGCGGCGCCACGCACGTGAACGCCGTGGACATCTCGCAGCTTGCCGTTGATCAGGCGCGCAAGAACGCGCAGCTCAACGGCGTGGAAGATCGCATGGAGTTCACCTGCACCAACGTCTTCGGCCTGCTGACCAAACTTGAGCAGGAACGTTGCAGCGATTACGACTTCATCATCCTTGACCCGCCGGCGTTCACCAAGAACCGCCGCAGCATTGAAGCGGCAACGCGCGGCTACAAGGACATCAACTACCGCGCCATGCGCATCCTGCCGCGCGGCGGCTACCTTGCCACCTGCAGCTGCAGTCACTTCATGGACACCGAGCGATTCAAGAAGATGCTGGCATCGGCGGCTCGCGACGCAGGCGTGCGCCTGCGCCAAATCGAAGAACGCCAGCAAGCGCCCGACCACCCCATCGTGTGGGGCATCTCCGAAACCAATTATCTGAAGTTCTTCCTGTTCCAGATTGTGTAATAGGAATCTGAACCCGTGGCGCGGGTCTTTTGAAGCCCGCGCCACGAGCGCGCGGGCTTTCGAGTGCCTAATTCCCTGCCAGAGATTTCAAGACGTCAAACAGAGCGTCATCAGGCCGATAGTGCAGGCCGACGTTCAGCAAGCTTCGCGCAACCCCGAACATGCCAGCATCAACAGCAGCTTCAGCACCGTCCATAATGGCATCGATCACGTGCGGAAGCGGCGCCAAAGGGATCCCCTCGTCTTTCAAGCCCTCATCGATCTCGGGACGGCCGACCACGGGAATACGCTCTTCATGCATTAAACCGCGCAGCTCTGCGGCCGCCTGAGCCGCAACGACAGGTGACGTGGTAACCGACTTCAGGTAACACAACGCACCTGCCTGAGGGCGCCCCGCCTTCCACAGAACATACCCAAGCTGGTAATAAACAAGTGCGATGTCGGCAGGCGTCACGCAAATCTGCAATGCGTCAAGCAGAACCTTGGCGGCCGAATCCATATCGCCCACCAGCGAGTAAGCGCGCGCAAGCTGACGATATCCGTTGGGGACCGTCGGCGCCATGCGAATAGCCGTGCGCGAAAGTGCCTCGCCGCTTTCAAAGCCATCGAACTGCTGCTCGGCACCGTAACCCGCCGTGGTATAGCACAGATACAGCGCGTCGGGAATCAACTCAACACGCTTGCCCGCATCGTTAGCGCCGTAGTCGAAACGCTCCGACAAAAGCTTCAACCTGCCGGTTCGCACCAGGTTGTACATCAGACGACTTGAATACGAATCGAAACCACGGTGAACAACCTCAAGATCGTCGGCGTAGAGGCCCGACTGCTCAGCCTGGTCAACCACCGAAAGAAGGCTTTCCAACGCCTTGTCGCGATCTTTCGCCATCAGCTCGCGCGAAACCGAAAGCGCCTTCAGGTACTCGTCTTCACCCAAGTAGCAATTGACGACGGCATTCTGATCGGCTGTATCCAAATCGCCCGACAGCAACGAGCTCATCACGCGATTCGCAGCCTGCACATCGAACGGATCGGCACCGGGCGATTGCATGGCACGTGCCAAGCGAACACGCTCGACATCGGTTTCGGCCGCAGCAAGCCTATCAGCCAGATTCTCAGCGTTGCGACGATGAAGCGATCCATGCATGATGCGCATATCGCGAGCATAACGCGCACCCAACAGCTCCCCCACCGCTTCAGGCAGACGCCCGTCGCCGAACTCGGGAAGCTCGGACCGGCTGGGAAGATCCGATTCGTCAAACTGTTCTTGAAGAAGCTCGAGTGCATCGCTCCAACCATCGACCATGTCGCTGACCGGGGCGTCGATGATGATGTCGCCGCCCAAGGAAATCCAGCACGCAAGAGGATCATCCCCGTCATTCACGTAGATGCCATCACGTGCGAAGGATGCGCGATCAACATCGATGCGGCAGCAACTTTGCATGACGAAACCGCGACCGTCGCCTTGACCAGCCATCGCCTTGCTGTCGATGAAGCCCTCAAGGAACCTCACACGCTGAATGAGATCGGACGATGCGAACGCCGCGGCAACGCACGCAATAGCGCACGACAACGAGTAGCTAACCGCCATCTCATGGCGTTCCTCGTAGCTAAGCGCGCGCCAGTTGTTCGTCTCGGCATTCCAAACCGACTTCGGCATGGCATTGACACTGGGAACCAGACCCACCATGGTCACTATCCCCGTTTGCAGGCTGCCCTGAAAGTCGACCACGATGCGATGAGGCGAGCGAATGGACTCAAGCGCAACAGACAGGTTGCGACGCCACCCCCACTCGCCAACCGACGAGTCGCAAACTGGCAAATCAAAGGGGGTTTCAGAGTCACTGCGATCAACGCCGTTATAAACCCCGGCATCATCAACGCCTTCAAAAGTTCCGGTGCCCATAAGCTCACCAGTTTGCTGCGCATCTTCGGCCGCTTCATCCTTCTGAGAAATGAACGGCGGAATGATGGTGCGCACCAAGTTGGCGGCATAGGAAACCTCTTGCATGTCGGCCGTGTCGGAAGCATCGCCCAGCACGTCAAGCACCAGCTTGTACGTATCGAGCGCGCACTCCATGGCCGCGATGTCGTTTCCGGAAACATGCAGCGGCGTGTCCTGCGAGGCAACGATGTAATACAGGTCGGAATAATGAATGGCGCGTACCAAGCTTAAATCGTCCGCGCTGTCGGACAAGTCCGCCACATTGGCATCCTCAAGCCATTTAGCCAGATGGCGCGCCAGCGCAGGCACTTCCTCTTGCGCGGTAAGCGCCTCGTTCACCTCGCGAACAACCTGATGAAGCGCACGGGAAAGCGAGGCCTTGCGAAGCGCCTGTTCAACAGATGCTTCGCTACCGGTCGAAACCCCTTGATTTGTCTTTCCCTGCGCGTTCATATTCAGTTGAATTTCTGCTGAGTTTTATCAAGGCCGTTGTCCAACAGGAACAACGCGGCCTCAGCAGCGGTCTGAACGGCGTCCTCGAATTCGTCAGCCTGCTCTTTCTTGGGCGTGGCCAAAACGAAGTCGGCAACAGGCATGCGTCCCGGAGGACGGCCGATGCCGCAGCGAATTCGATACCAATCCTTGGTTTGCAGCTTGTCGCAGATGGAGCGCAAACCGTTGTGGCCCGCATGACCGCCGCCGAACTTCACGCGCACAGTACCAGACGGGATATCAAGCTCGTCGTGGATAACGATGAGATGCGCGGGGTCGACGCCGTATGCATCGCACAGCGTCTTCACCGGGCCGCCCGACGTATTCATGTAGCTTTGCGGCTTGGCAAGCACGATGTCGTTATCATGCCAGGCGCCCTTTGCGGTAAGCGCTCCGCCCTCGTTCTTCCAGTAGCGCGCGCCGATCTTGTCGGCAATCAGGTCGACCGTTCGAAAACCGGCGTTATGCCTGGTTGAGGCATATTCTTCGCCAGGATTACCCAAACCTGCGATCAGATACACGTTTTGCTCCTTAACCAAAAGCAGGCCGATGCCGAACGCACCGACCTGCCAACTAACACGCGAAACCGATTCTTACAGAGCGAAATCGGGATCGAACAGCTCGGAAACCGAACCGTTGTCGTAAACGTTCTTGATGGCGTTGGCGAACAACGGTGCAACGCTGACGACTTTGATCTTGCCCGTCTGGTACTCGACAGGAACAGGAATGGTGTTGCAAACAACGACTTCCTTGACATCGAGGTTTGCCATGCGCTCAAGGCCGGGGCCCGAGAACACGGGATGCGTGGCGCACACGTAGATGTCAGCGGCGCCCTGTGCCTTCAGGGTGTCGACAGCGGCAACAACCGAGCCACCGGTGTCGATCATGTCGTCGTTCAGAACGCAGGTCTTGCCGCGAACGTCACCGATAAGAGCGGTGATCTCGGCCTTGTTGTGACCCGGACGGCCCTTGTGCATGATAGCCAGGTCGGCGTTCATCATGTCGGAGAGCTTCTTGGCGGCCTTAGCGCGGCCCACATCGGGGGAAACGACGCACAGGTTCTCGAGGTTCTTGGAACGGAAGTAATCGGCCAGGATGGGCAGAGCCGTCAGGTGGTCGACGGGGATATCGAAGAAGCCCTGGATCTGACCCTGATGCAGGTCGATGGTCATGACGCGGTTGATGCCGGCGGTTTCCATGAGGTTGGCAACCAGCTTGGCGGTGATGGGCTCGCGAGCAGCCGCCTTGCGGTCCTGACGAGCGTAGCCGTAGTGGGAAACCACAGCGGTGATGGTGCGGGCGGAAGCGCGACGAGCAGCGTCGGCCATGATGAGAACTTCCATCAGCGCATCGTTGACCTGGGTGCCAGCGATGGACTGGATGATGAACACATCGGCACCGCGAACGCTCTGCAGGTAACGGGCATAGATCTCGCCGTTCGAGAATTTCTCAAGCTTGATGTTGCCCAGGGGCACGCCCAGCTTGTCAGCGATCTCCTCGGCGAACTTCGGGTTCACCGAACCGGAGAACAGCGCCATGCTCTTCTTCATTTCCGTCATGAACAAACTCCTTATTCGTTCAATTTTCACTCACCGCAACCGCCGAAGCGTTCCGGAATCCTTTAATGAACAGCCTACACATTGGCAAATGCCCCTTCAACCGAAAACCTGGAAACTCGCGAAGATTTCGATGGAAGTTCGGCATTGCCAAGCGAATCGGTAGACTCTTGCTCGCTGGCAGACGCCTTATCGAAAGCCGCCCGACCTCTGAGCCGGCCGCGCATCATACGGCGCGCGACCCGGCCGAAGCCCTTGCTAGTCGATGCCAAGCTGCTTGCGCTTGTTGGCAGCCCAGCCCTCGATGTTGGCCTGCTGAGGACGCGTGATGCCCAACGCGTCGGCCGGAACGTCCTTGGCAATGCACGAGCCCGCGCCGATGATGGCACCGGCGCCGATGTTGACCGGCGCGACCATCATGGTGTCGGAACCAACGAACGCGCCGTCGCCAATGGTGGTGGCGTGCTTGTTCTTACCATCGTAATTGCAGGTGATAGAGCCAGCACCGATGTTCACGCCCTCGCCGATGGTGGTGTCGCCGATATAAGAAAGATGCGGGACCTTCGAACCCTTGCCCACCGTGGACTTCTTGATCTCGACGTGCGTGCCCGCCTTGGCGCCTTCGCACAAATGGGCCGCCGGGCGCAGATATGCACGCGGACCAGCAGTTGCGCCGTCATCGATTTGCGCTTCGATGGCAACGGTCTCGTCTACGCGGCAACCGCGCCCGACGACGGTGTCGGTCAGGCGGGTGTTCGGGCCGATGACGCTGTCCTCGCCGACGGTGGTCTTTCCCATCAGGAACGTCTGCGGGAGAAGCTCGACATCCTGGTCGATCTGAACGTCGGGGCCGATCCACACCTGATCGGGGTCGATCATGGTGACACCGTTGGCCATATGCACGCTGTTGATGCGCTGCTGCATGACCTTGGTTGCCTGAGCAAGCTGCACGCGAGAGTTCACGCCCAGACACTCATGCGGGTTGTCGGTAGCCACGGCGGCAACCGCGCGACCCTGCTCGACCGCCAAAGCGATGACGTCGGTCAGATAGAACTCGCCCTGCGCGTTGTTGTTATCGATATGGGTAAGGGCCTCGAACACCCACTTCGAGTCGAAGCAGTAGAAGCCGGCGTTGCACTCCTTGATAAGAGTCTGGTCGTCGGTTGCGTCCTTCTGCTCGACGATTCCCACCACGTTGCCACCTTCGTTACGGATGATGCGGCCGTAGCCATAGGGGTCGGGAAGCTTCATGGTCAGAAGGGAGACGGCGGCATTGGCTGCCTCGCGCTCGGAAACCAAGCGCTCGACGGTTGCGGCGGTGATCAGCGGGCAGTCGCCGGAAAGAACCAGAAGCGAGCCGTCGAAATCGGCCAGCGCCTCACGGCACACGGCAACGGCGTCGGCCGTGCCCTTCCTATCGGGCTGGACGACGATCTCGGTTTCGTCCTGAACCAGAGGGATGACCTGCTCTTTGCAATGCCCGACAACGGCGACGATGCGCTCGGCGCCAGCCTGCTTCGCGGCAGAGACCACCCAGCGAACAAGCGGGCGGCCCAAAACCTCGTGCGCGACCTTGGGCTTCTTAGACTTCATGCGCGTCCCGGCACCTGCGGCCAGGATGATTGCGGCAGCTTGCATAGTTCCAGCCTTTCGTGATGTTAAATGTTAGCGGCACGAACCAAGGCAGCAAGTATTTGACGTGCGCCGTAAGCGTGCGGTGGTCAGGAAACGCGAGTTTGCTGGCACCAAGTTCGGAACCGACCCACGCAAGTATACCGCGACCCCGTGCCGCCACGCGCTCAAGCACAAAGCCGCCACCGAAGAAGGTGCCATAGGCAAACTTAATGACACTATTCGATATGTTCAAATCTTATGGGCGCAAATTGCTGGAATGCGTTTCTCCGATGAAGGCATCGTAATGATCGCGTGATAAAATTCTACTTTGTATGCGATTTGATCTTATGCACGCCAGGAACCAAGGGAGATGCGCGCACAAGGCCAAAACGCAGACAAGCGTTGAACCTACAATCAAGGAGTGTTGAATGGAAGTAACGGTCGAGACCATTGGTTCGGTCTTGCCGATATGGAGCTGCATCCCGTTCGCGGGCATGCTTCTCTCTATCGCATTCTTCCCGCTGTTCAAAGCTGAATGGTGGGAAAAGAACCAGCTGAAGGTCGCTCTTTTCTGGTCGCTGGTGTTCCTGATCCCGTTCACGGTGGCTTACGGCCCCGAGATCATGGGCGTCAAGCTCAGCGAAACCATCCTGCTTGACTACGTTCCCTTCATGGCTTTGCTGCTTGGCCTGTTCACGGTCGCCGGCGGCATCCATCTTAAGGGCGTACTGGTCGGCACCACCAAGAACAACGTCATCCTGTTGGCTATCGGCACGGTTTTGGCCTCTTGGATCGGCACCACCGGCGCCGCTATGGTCATGATCCGCCCGGTCCTGCGCGCCAACCATTGGCGTCAGCACAAGACGCACATCGTCGTGTTCTTCATCTTCTTGGTCGCCAACATCGGCGGCTGCCTTACCCCGCTTGGCGATCCGCCGCTGTTCCTTGGCTTCCTGCGCGGCGTTCCCTTCTTCTGGACCCTCCAGCACATTTGGCCGCTGCTTCTTCTGAACTCCGCCATCCTGCTTGTTGTGTTCGCCTTGGTCGATCGCCACTTCCTTAAGAAGGAAGACACGCAGCACATCGAGAACGAGCAGCTCGAGCTTGAGGCCTCCAAGAAAGAGCCCATGCGCGTCGAGGGCCTCATCAACCTGGTTTTCCTGGCCATCATCATCCTGGGTGTTCTTTGCAACGGCCTGCTTGCCGGCGTCAACGACGAGCTCATCGTCGTCAACGAGCACTGCAAGCTTGGCGTGAACTGGTTCGCCGAGATCATCCTCATCGCCATCGCCATGGTTCTGTCCCTGAAGTTCACCCCCAAAAAGCTTCGCGAGGACAACGAGTTCGAGTGGGGTCCCATCGCCGAGGTTGCCCGCCTGTTCATCGGCATCTTCATCACGATGATCCCTGCCCTGCTCATCCTTGGCGCCAAGGGCTCCGAGCTTGGTCTTAACACCCCCGCTGCCTTCTTCTGGGCAACCGGTGCACTGTCATCGTTCCTGGACAACTCGCCGACCTACGTCGTGTTCCTTACCTGCGCTGGCTCGCTTGGCGACACCCTGCCCAACGCCATCGTCACCACCGTTGGCGGCGTCGACCCCATCATGCTGCTGGCTATCAGCGCCGGTGCTGTTTTCTTCGGTGCCATCACCTACATCGGCAACGCACCGAACTTCATGGTGAAGTCCATCGCCGAGAGCAACGACGTCAAGATGCCCAGCTTCTTCGGCTACATGAAATGGTCCATCGCTTTCCTGGTGCCCGTCTTCATCATCGACATGCTTATCTGGTTCAACCCGTTCTTCTAAGTCATTAAGAACGGAATCAGATGCTAGGCCCGAGCTTCGGCTCGGGCCTTTTCTTTTATCTGGGGAGAGCGCGAGCGACGCAGAACCCGATGCGGTGCGCAAACGAGGCCGAGCCCAGAGGCGCAGACCCGAGGCGGCACACATCCGGGCGGTGCACAGACTCGAGACCGCGCACAGACGAGGCCGAGCCCAGAGGCGCAGACCCGAGGCGGCGCACATCCGGGCGGTGCACAGATTTAACCGTTTTGCACGATCGGGAAGCGAGGCGAACCCCCTCTGAAGGTTTCAACCTGGGGTTTTGCGCAGCGCAGTCCAAAAATGCGGCGGTCGCGCACGGCACAGTCACGCAAAACAGTCGATTCTGTGCAAGGCGGCACGAACAATCTAGCGTCGGCGCAAACAACACGAGAGCGCAAGAGCAGGTGCGGCAAACTGGCGCTGGCGGGAAAACGCCGAAAGGCGCCTCGCGAAAAACGCATGTCCTTTTACAGAGGTCTCAGTCATCAAGGAAAGGAAGACAAATGAACAAACTGCCTCAAGCAACATCGTTCCTTCGCCGAAATGCGCTCTACCTGTCATGGGCAATCTGCCTTGCGGGTGCGGCGCTTGCTGCTTGCACGCTAGAGGCAGGAACAACCGCAGGAATATCTCAAAGCCGGCTGAATCGATGGTTGGCCATCGGCCCGGTTCCCCTGCCCCTCTCAACCGCGATCGCCTCAATAGCCGCCGTGACACTCAACCTGTTCTGGAGCGTTAAGGAAAAAGGCGAATTTGAAAATGGACTCGTTCGCATGATCGCGCCTTTGGCAAGCGTCATCGCACTGGCGCTCGCCTTAATAACGGCGATCGCGCTCTGAAGCGCCAGGGCGACTCTCAAGCCACGAAAAACCGGCTTGGGAGTCGCCTCAATGATGACGTTTTCACTTAGCACCACGCGCCCGAGCGTATCCAAAGCACTCAAAAGAACCCGTCTCTGAACTGGGACGTTCCCTCAATCGAAACGGTTAGGAAACGCTCGCTGCTGCCGGCGGGTTTTGCGCTATCCTGTTGTTATCGGCAAGGGCTTCGGCATCGCCAACAAAACCAAAACCCACGCGAAGCCGCCCTAGCCACGTAATGGCCCACGATTTACGAGGTGAGAATATGTCTATCACCGTAGCCGGACGCAAAATGACCGTATCCGATGCACTGCGTCAGTACGCCGAGGAAAAAATCGGCGCTTCCATGAAGGTCATGGACATCGATCCGCTGGATGCTGAAGTCGTTCTGCACGTCGAGCGCAACCGTTCCATCGCGAATTACTGCGTATGCGAAGTCACCCTGCGCGCCCGCGGTCATGTCATCCGCGTTGAAGAGCACGAGGCCGATATGTACGCCGCCATCGACGTCGCAGCCGCAAAGGTTGTCCGTCAGCTTCGCAAGTTCAAGACGCGCGTCGTCGAGAACAAAGCTCACAGCGCTGAATTCGCTTCGGTTAAGGAATTGGCTGCTGAAAACTCCGACTTCGATCCCGATGCGCTGATGGCCGAGCTTGCCGGCGACGACGAGATCGTCCGCACCAAGGAAGTTGAATTCGAGCCCATGACTCAAGACGAAGCTCTTCTGGCAATCGACCTTCTGGGTCACGACTTCTACGGCTACATCGATCGTGACACCAATGCGTTCTGCATTCTGTATCGTCGCGACGGCGGCGGCTACGGTCTGCTTATGCAGAAGGCCGAGTAATCCTTTAGCACAGTTCGCACTTCCTGGCGAGCCCTTCGGGGCTCGCCTTTTGTTTTCCGTCGCTATTGTGTTTCCGCTGCAAGAGTTTTGTCAGACGCGAAAGCCGTAGCACATCGGCGCCATGAAGCACCCTTCGATGCCCTATAATTCGGCAAAGAGAGGAGCCCGTCTAAACATGCGCGACGGCCAGACTAGATTCGTGGGAAAATCCACGACCTGCTGAAAGCCTGCAGTTTGACGATCGAGCACGCGAATCAAGACAGGTGGGTCTGAAGAATGAAACTTATCGACAAGCTGCACGACCATGCCACGAGCATGCCCGACTCCTGCGCCTTCGTTGCATCCGCGTCAGGCGAGAAGATGACCTACGGCGAGCTGTGGCAGCGCTCGGGCGCCATCGCAGCCGCGCTCTTGGAAGACGCCCG
>OLOM01002186.1_pt1 | contig 12133 bp, 8 predicted proteins | sample 1672531 | NCBI WGS metagenome assembly OLOM01 (sample SAMEA3136696, study PRJEB25190) | human gut metagenome | reverse complement strand
GGAGCTGTTCGGCGGTGACGAGAGCAAGGTCCGCCAGCTGGACCAGAAGATCGCCGCCGAGATGGGCTTCGACCAGGTCCAGCCCGTCTCCGGCCAGACCTACACCCGAAAAGTGGATGCTGCTATTCTCGCCACCCTCTCCGGCATCGCCCAGTCCGCCCACAAGTTCGCCACGGACCTGCGCCTGCTGTGCCACATGAAGGAGATCGAAGAGCCGTTTGAAAAGCACCAGGTTGGCTCCTCCGCCATGCCCTACAAGCGCAACCCCATGCGCAGCGAGCGCATCTGCGCCCTGGCCCGGTACGTCATTGCCGACGCCATGAACCCCGCCATGACCTCCTCCCTGCAATGGTTCGAGCGCACCCTGGACGACTCCGCCAACAAGCGCATCGCCGTCTCCGAGGCCTTCCTGGCCGTGGACGCCATTCTGAACCTGTATGAAAACGTGGCCTCCAACCTGGTCGTCCACGAGAAGGTCATTGAAAAGCACATCATGGAGGAGCTGCCCTTCATGGCCACGGAAAACATCCTCATGGACGCCGTCAAGCGCGGCGGGGACCGCCAGGCCCTGCATGAGCGCATCCGCACCCACTCCCTGGCCGCCGGCAGCCGCGTGAAGGACGAGGGCAAGGACAACGACCTCTTAGAGCGCATCGCCGCCGACCCCGCCTTCGGCCTGTCCAAGGAGGAGGTCCTGCGCCACCTGAACCCGGCCGACTACATCGGCTGCTGCCCCCATCAGGTGGAGCGCTTCCTGGCCGAGTATGTCCAGCCCGTCCTGGACCAGTACCCCCACGCCCTGGAGGGCACCGGGGCGGAGATCAAGGTGTAATATAACCGGACAAACGCCCGCAGGCTCCGCCAAAAATCAACAAACCAACATCGAACGCCCTTTCCCGCCGCAGGCCCGGCGGGGGAGGGTGTTCCCTCTGTCCCCCGCTCCGGGCGAACAGAGGGCATAGAAAAGAGTGTGACTGAACATGACCGGATTGGTCGTCTTAGAAAAAATGGGGATGCTCGTCCTCCTCATGGCGGTGGGCTTCGCCGCCGCCAAAGCAAATTGGGTGGGCGATGGCTTCAACCAGGCCACCAGCCGCCTGGTCGCCAACGTCTTCCTGCCCGCCTCCATCCTCAGCTCCGTCATCGGCGTGGCCCCCCTCTTCTCCGGTAAAGAATTGGCCGTGGTCATCGCCGGGACCTTCGTCCTCTTCGGCCTGTGCGCCGCGGGCGGGCTGGTGGTGTCGAAGCTGGTGCCCATGCCGAAGCAGGATCAGCTGGTGGCGTGGCTGTCCATCTTCTTCATGAACAACGTCTTCGTGGGCTTCCCCGTGGTCCAGGCCATTTTTGGCGAGGAGGCCCTCTTCTGCGCCTCCCTGACCAACATCCCCTTCAACATCCTGCTCTTCTCCATCGGCGTCAGCCGCCTGCGGGCGGGGCAGGGCCAGGGCCGCGTGACCATCCGGGAGGTCTTCTCCCCCGGCCTCATCGCCACGCTCGTAGCCGTGGTGGTCTTTCTGTTCCAGATCCCCGTGCCCTCCCTGCTGGGGGATACCATCAAGTCCCTGGCCAACGGCACGGTGCCCCTCTCGATGATCATCATCGGCGTGTCCCTGAGCCATGTGCCCATTCTGGATGCCTTTAAGGACTGGAAAGCCTATCTCGTGAGTCTGGGCCGCCTGGTCCTCTGCCCCATCCTGACCTACTTCGTCCTGGGCCTGTTCCTGGAGGGGACGACCCTGGGCGTGATGGTCGCCATCGCCGCCTGCCCCAGCGCCGCCATGATCACGATCCTGAGCCTGCGCTACGGCATCGACGACACCTTCGCCTCCCGCGTGAACTTCCTCAGCACCATTCTCTGCGCCGTCACCCTGCCCATCATGACCTACTTCCTGCTGTAAGCGCAGCCGGGAAAACAACAAGAACGGAGGACCTCCCATGCTTCTCTCTGCGGAACACATCAGCTTGAATTTCGGCCTGAAACAGCTTTTGGACGACGTCACCCTCTATCTCAACGAGGGGGACAAGATCGGCATCATCGGCATCAACGGCACCGGCAAGAGCAGCTTTCTCCGCGTCCTGGCGGGCCAGCAGGTGCCGGACAGCGGCACCGTCAGCCGGGACCCCAACGTGCAGGTCTGCTTCCTGTCCCAGAACCCCAAGATGGACCCGGAGGCCACGGTCCTGGAGCAGGTCTTTTCCGACTTCTCCCCGGACACCCGCGCCCTCATGGAATACGAAGCCAAGGCCATGCTCACCCGCCTGGGCATCACGGACTTTGCCCAGCCCGTGGGCACCCTCTCCGGCGGCCAGCGCAAGCGCGTGGCCCTCGCCGCCGTCCTGCTCCACCCGGCGGATGTCCTCATCCTGGACGAGCCGACGAACCACCTGGACAGCGACATGGTCATCTGGCTGGAGGACCGCCTGCGGAAATTCAACGGCGGCCTCATCATGGTCACCCACGACCGCTACTTCTTAGAGCGCGTGGCCAACCGCATCACGGAGCTGTCCCACTGCCACATCCGCCATTACGAAGCCAACTACTCCAAGTACCTGGAGCTGAAGACCCAGCAGGAGGAGATGGAGCAGGCCGCCCAGCGCAAGCGCCAGTCCATCCTGCGGGTAGAATACCAGTGGATCATGCGCGGTGCCCAGGCCCGCCGCACGAAAAACAAGGACAGAATTGCCCGCTACGAGGAGCTGAAAGCCCAGACCGGCCCCGAAACCGACGGCACCCTCCAGATGGCGACCCTCTCCAGCCGCCTGGGGCGCAAGACCGTCGAGCTGCACGACGTGAGCAAGGCCTTCGGGGACCACACCGTCCTCAGCCACTTCACCTACGGCGTGGCCCGGGACGACCGCGTGGGCATCGTCGGCCGCAACGGCGCGGGCAAGTCCACCCTCCTGAACCTCATCGCCGGCAAGCTCTTCCCCGACAGCGGCACCATCGACTGGGGCGAAACGGTCCGCATCGGCTACTTTTCCCAGGAGGGCCGGGAGCTGGACCTGGACCAGCGCGTCTTTGACTTCATCCACGAGATCGCCAGCGAGGTCAAGACCAAGGAGGGCAGCTTCTCCGCCAGCCAGATGATGGAGCGCTTCCTCTTCCCCACCCAGCTTCAGGGCCAGCCCATCGGCAAGCTCTCCGGCGGGGAGCGGCGGCGGCTCTACCTCCTCTCCGTCCTCATGGAGGCCCCCAACATCCTCCTGCTGGACGAGCCGACCAACGACCTGGACATCACCACCCTGGCGATCTTGGAGGAATACTTGGAGACGTTCCCCGGTGCCGTCCTGGCCGTCTCCCACGACCGCTACTTCCTGGACAAGACCGCCCAGCAGATCTTTGAGGTGGGTGAGGGCGGCGTCATCACCCGCTACACCGGCAACTACTCCGACTACCTGGAAAAGCGCAAGGCCAACGAGGCCCCGGCAGAGAAGGCCGCCAAAAAAGCCCCCTCCGGCAAGCCCGTGCGCCAGAAGAAGCTGAAGTTTTCCTACAAAGAGCAAAAGGAGTTCGACACCATCGAGGACGACATCGCCGCCCTGGAGCAGAAGATCGCCGACCTGGACACCCAAATGGCCGCCTGCGGCAGCGATTACGTCAAGCTGCAAGACCTGACGAAGGAGCAGGACGCAGCCAAAACCGCGCTGGACGAAAAGATGGAGCGCTGGATGTATCTGACCGACCTGGCGGAGAAGATCGCCGCGCAGGAGAAATGAATACCGGATAGAACGAGAGAGCATCCCGCGCGGGATGCTCTCTTTCTCATGGAGTTTTGCTTTGCAAAATGATTTGATTCGTAGTACCACAGGGTAGGGTGTCACCTTAGTACACTACGGACTGCTTGCGCAACGTGGCCCTCATTCGACCCGGCTCAAGCCGGGCCACCTTCCCCCAGGGGAAGGCTTTGGGTGGTACCGTTTATCATAAGAAAGTACAACATTACAAGTTTGTACGGCGTTGCGAGAGCCTTCCCCGAGGGGGAAGGTGGCCGCGAAGCGGACGAATGAGGGCTACCTGCCGCAAGCAGTCCGTAGTGTACTAAGGTAGAACCGCACCTTTTTGCAAAGCAAAACTCCATTTCCGTTGATTCCTCCAATTTTTTCGTGGTATCCTCCTAATTTTTGTCACCCTTCTCCCTCAAAAAACTCTTACAAGCGCTCCCTCCCCCATGCTATAATAACCCCAAATCCAATGTCGCAGTGAACCGCAGTAACGAGACGTCTTGTTTTGTTCCTGCGGATTTTTTTGCGCCAAATTCAGAAAAGGAGCGTTTTCTCTATGCCGAAAACCAAACTGCAAGACGCCGTCTTTAGCGCCCTCATGGCCACACTGATGGTCTATGGAATGATCGTCTACAACATCTCCCTGGACCTGGGCGGTGTGAGCGCCCAGTCCTTCCGCCTGGCCCTCAACGAGCTGCCGCTCATGGCCGCCATCGCCTTTGTGCTGGAGTTCTTCGTGGTGGGCAAGCTGGCCGCGAAGCTGGCCTTCACTGTCGTCCGCCCCACGGACCGGCCCCAGATCATCACCTATGCCATCTCCCTCATGATAATCTGCATCATGTGCCCCACCATGAGCCTGCTGGCCACCCTGCTCTTCCAGCAGCCCAGCTTTTTCGCCTGGCTCCAGACCTTCGCTCTCAACCTGCCCATGGCCCTGCTCTGGCAGCTGCTCTACTGCGGCCCCTTCGTCCGGCTGGTCTTTCGGGCTTTGATGCGGGTGTATTCCCGTGCCGCCGGCAAGGCCGAGGTTTGTGAGCTTTCGCACTAAAGTCCCTGTTTTCTTGCAAAAATCCCTTGCCAACCTGCCCAAAGCCTAGTATAATAGTTCCGGTCGTTTTCTTTTGAAACTTTCTTATTCTCATATAACTGGAGGAATCACACCATGGCAGGAGTTATTTCCCGGGGCGTACAAGGCCCCATCATCCGGGAGGGTGACGACATCGTCGACATCGTGGTCAAGAGCGTCTACGCTTCCGAGGCCGAGGACAATTACAGCCTGAAAAACCGTGACATCATCGCCGTCACCGAGTCCGTGGTGGCCCGCGCCCAGGGCAACTACGTCACCGTGGACCAGGTCGCCAAGGACATCGCCGCCAAGTTCCCCGCCAAGAAGCTGGGCCTGGTCTTCCCCATCCTCAGCCGCAACCGCTTCTCCATGTGCCTCAAGGGCATGGCCCGCGCCATGGACGAGGTGGTCATCCTCTTCAGCTACCCCAACGACGAGGTGGGCAACCCCCTCATGGAGCGCTCCGCTTATGTGAAGAACCGTTACAGCGGCGTGTACGACTTCGAGGAAGCCGCTTTCATCGACACCTTCGGCTCCCCCGTCCACCCCTTCACGGGCGTGAACTACCTGGACTTCTACCGCCAGGTCATCGAGGCTGAGGGCGCAAAGGCCACCTTCGTCTTCTCCAACGACTGCCGCTACATCGCCCAGTTCTGCGACCAGATCCTCTGCTGCGACATCCACACCCGCAACGAGACCCGCGACACCCTGGCCGCCCTGCCCGGGAAGACCGTCTACACCCTGGCCGACGTGATGGCCGCCCCCGTGGACGGCAGCGGCTACCACGACCAGTACGGCCTGCTCGGCTCCAACAAGGCCACCGAGGAAAAGCTCAAGCTCTTCCCCCGCAGCTGCCAGCCCGTGGTGGACGCCATCCAGGCCCGCATCCAGAAGGAGCGCGGCATCCAGGTGGAGGTCATGGTCTACGGCGACGGTGCCTTTAAGGACCCCATCGGCGGCATCTGGGAGCTGGCCGACCCCGTGGTCTCCCCCGCCTACACCGCCGGTCTCGCCGGCAAGCCCAATGAGCTGAAGCTCAAGTTCCTGGCCGACAACGACTTTGCCGACCTCTCCGGCGACGAGCTCAAGGCCGCCATCCAGAAGGAGATCAAGTCCAAGCACCACGACCTGGTGGGCAACATGAGCAGCGAGGGCACCACCCCCCGCCAGTACACCGACCTGCTCGGCTCCCTGTGCGACCTGACCTCCGGCTCCGGCGACAAGGGCACCCCCTTCATCGTCATCCAGAATTACTTCACCAACTACGCAGAGTAAGCTGACGCTCTGCAAAACACCCGTCCCCCCCGCGCCCCAGGGATCTCTCGGTCCCTGGGGCGCTTGTTGTCCTGTCTTGTGTTTGCTTGAAAAATCTTGTATACTGGGGGCAAAGGAGGAGATTTCCCATGAAACGAAGCATCTGTGCGCTGACCCTGTGCCTGGCTCTGCTGGCCGGTCTGCTCACCCCCACGGCCCTGGCCGCCGGGGAGAAGCCCGCCTTTTCCCAGCAGCCCCAAAGCACCACCGTCACCGCCCCGGACACCGCCGTCTTCACCGCCCAGGCCACCGGCGACCCCACCTACCAGTGGCAGGCCAAGGACGAGAGCGGCTGGCTGGATATTCTGGGTGCCACCCGGAGCACCTACACCATCCGCAACACCGCCACGGCCATGAACGGCCGCCAATACCGCTGCCAGGCCACCAATGCCAGCGGCACCACCTATTCCGCCACCGTCACCCTGACCGTGAAGAAAGGCCCGGACTACGTTCCCCCGGCCCTCAAGCCCATCACGGAGCGGGTCATCCACCTGCCCGCGCCCAAGCCGGGCGGCAAGATGTACTATGTCTTTCCCCAGGAAAACGACCAGTACGGTGCCATTTTCAGCTGGAACCGCAGCGTCGACCCGGAGGAGGGCTTCGAGCCTGGCCTGGACTATGTCCTCTACCTGGACCTGTCCGCCAAAAACGGCTACACCCTGGACGGCCTGACCCCGGATTTCTTTCTCGTACCTGGGGCAGAAAAAGTAGAGCTGTCGGAGGAATTTGGCCGACCCCGCCTGACCATCACCTGGCCCATCACCTCCGGGGAACGCATCTACCATATCTCTTCGGATACCGTGGGGCACTTCGCGGAGGATCACCATGGCACCATCAGTCTTTCCGCTGACCGCGCCACCGCCGGGACCACCGTCATCCTGACCACCAAGCCCGCCCCAAACTATGTGGTCAAGTCCGCCGTCTATTCCTCTGGGTCTGACGAAGACAAGCCCTGCACGCCGCTGGGCAACGGAAAGTATTCTTTCGTCGTTGGAACAGGCGATACCCTCGTGACGGTAGAATTTTACGATCCCTCTCTGCCCACCCTTTCCTACGAGGACATCGACAGAGATTGGCAGAAAAATCCCGTCTACTTCGTCAGCACGAAAGGCTATATGACCGGTATCCAAGACGGTTATTTCGGCCCCTACTGGGGCATGACCCGCGCCATGGTCGCCACCATCCTCTACCGCATGGCCGGGGCTCCTGCCGTGGCCGACGCCCAGACCAGTTTTGAAGACGTGGACGCCGCCGCCTGGTACGGCCCCGCCGTGGCCTGGGCGAAGGAGAAGGGAATGATCAACGGCTACTCCCCCACCCAGTTTGCCCCCGACGACTACATCACGCGGGAGCAGATGGCCGCCCTGCTCTGGCGCTACGCCGGCAGCCCCGCCCCCACCCAGGCCCTCACCGCCACCGACCAGGACAGCATCTCCGACTGGGCCAAGAGCGCCATGGCCTGGGCCAGCGAAAAGGGCATGTTCAACGCCCCCAGCGCCCCCACCAAGCTCCAGCCCACGGCCTACGCCTTCCGCATCGACATGGCCGTCATGCTCTGGCATTACTACGGGGCACCCCTGTACAAAGCAAACTAGATCCAAGCAGCAAACGCATCGTTTCCGCCCCCTTGCCCGCCCTGGGCAGGGGGCGTTTTGCTGTCCTGGCACTCTTCTTGTCAGAATGCTAAAAACATCGACCGGAAAAAGCGGGGAATGTTATAATCTAACGGTTGACTTTTCCGGGCATCCTGCTAAAATGTACGTTACCGAACAGTTTAGAAGCAAACAATTCGGAACCAAACAACAAAAGGAGGGATCGCCGTGTCCTGTCACCAGTCGCTGGAGCGTTTCTTGGGGCGTCAGATCAAGGTCCTGAACCACGCGTTCGGCCGACGTCTTCGGGAGGAATCCAGCGCCCGCGGCCTGGACGAGCTGACCATCATGCACGGCCGCATCCTGGGCTACCTCAAGTACAACCAGGATCGGGACGTGTTTCAGAAGGACATTGAAGAGGCGTTCAACATCACCCGCTCGTCCGTCACCGGCGTGGTCAAGCTCATGGAGCAAAAGGGCTACATCCGCCGGGAGAGCGTGGCGGGAGACGCCCGCCTGAAAAAGCTTTGTCTCACGCAGCTGGGCGACCAAGTCTGCGAGCGTTCGTTCCAGGTCTTCCTGGACGTGGAAACGCTGGCCATGCAGGGCTTCACGCCGGACGAGATCGACACCTTCTTCTCCCTCTGCCAACGCATCCGCGCCAATCTCAATTCCCCAAAGGAGGGTCCCCATGGTAAAAACCATCCTATCCCAGGTCAAGGAGTATAAGCGCGTCTCCATCCTGACCCCCGTCTGTATGCTGGGCGAGGTCATCATGGAGATGATCATCCCCCTGCTCATGGCCTCCATCATCGACAAGGGCGTGTCCGCCGGTGACATTCATCATATCAAAGTCACCGGCCTCATCATGCTCCTCATGGCTGCCATCAGCCTGACCCTGGGTATTTTGAGCGCCCGCTTCGGGGCGCAGGCCTCCGCCGGTCTGGCCAAGAACCTGCGGCAGGCCATGTTTGAGAAGGTCCAGACCTTCTCGTTCTCCAACCTCGACAAATTCAGCACCTCCAGCCTCATCACCCGGCTGACCACCGACGTGACCAACGTGCAGAACGCCTACATGATGATCCTGCGCATGTGCACCCGCGCCCCGGCCACCATGCTCATCGCCATGGTCCTGTCCTTCGCCATCAACGGCAGGCTGGCCAGCGTTTATCTGGTCGCCGTGGTCGTCCTGGGCCTCCTGCTCTTCCTCATCATGAGCAAGGCCATGAAATACTTCAAAGAAGTCTTTCAGAAGTACGACGACTTAAACGCCAGCGTCCAGGAAAACATCTCCGGCATCCGCGTCGTGAAGGCCTATGTCCGGGAACCCTTTGAGACCAACAAGTTCCACAAGGCCGCCCAGAATATCTACGACCGCTTCCTCTCCGCCGAGAAGATCCTCTCCTGGAACATGCCCCTGATGAACTTCACCGTCTACGCGTCGATCCTGCTCATCAGCTGGCTGGGTGCCAACTTCATCGTGGCAGGCAGCCTCACCACCGGTGAGCTCATGAACCTGCTGACCTACTGCATGAGCATCTTAATGAGCCTCATGATGCTCTCCATGATCTTCGTCATGGTGTCCATGTCCACCGCCAGCGCCCAGCGGATCTGCGAAGTGCTGGACGAGCAGCCCGACCTGACCAACCCGGAGCACCCCGTCTTCGACATCCCCGACGGCTCCGTGGAGTTCCGCCACGTGGACTTTGCTTACCGCAAAGACGCCGAAAAGCCCGTCCTGCGGGACATCGACCTCAAGGTAACGTCCGGTGAGACCATCGGCATCATCGGCGGCACCGGCAGCGCCAAGACCAGCCTTGTGAACCTCATCAGCCGCCTGTATGACGTGACCGCCGGTCAAGTCCTCGTCGGTGGCCGGGACGTGCGGGCGTATGACCTGGAGACGCTGCGAAACGAGGTCTCCGTGGTCCTGCAAAAGAACGTGCTCTTTTCCGGGACGATCCTGGAAAACCTCCGCTGGGGCGACGAACACGCCACTCTAGAGGAGTGCCAGCGGGCCTGCCGCCTGGCCTGCGCCGATGAGTTCATCGAAAAAATGCCCGACGGCTACGACACCTACATCGAGCAGGGCGGCACCAACGTCTCCGGCGGCCAGCGCCAGCGGCTGTGCATCGCCCGCGCCCTGCTGAAAAAGCCCAAGGTGCTGATCCTGGACGACTCCACCTCCGCCGTGGACACCGCCACCGACGCGAAGATCCGCCGGGCCTTCGCCCAGGAGATCCCAGACACGACGAAGTTCATCATCGCCCAGCGCGTCTCCAGCGTGCAGGACGCCGACCGCATCCTCGTCATGGACGAGGGGCAGATCAGCGGCTTCGGCACCCACGAAGAACTGTTACAGACCAACGCCATCTACCAGGAGGTCTATGAATCCCAGACCAACGGCGGCGGCGACTTTGACGAAGGAGGCGAAGCGTAATGGCAGAAAAGGCAAGAACCATGCCCGGCCCCCGCGGCCGCGGCCCCAGGCCCAAGCTGGACCACCCCGGCCAGACGTTGGGCCGTGTCCTGAAATACGTGGGCCGGAAATACTGGCTGCACCTCATTTTCGTGGTCGTCTCCATCTTCGTCAGCGTCTTTGCCATGGTGCAGGGCACCCTGTTTACGAAGACCCTCATCGACAGCTATATCCTCCCCCTGGTCCAGCAGGTCCAGGCCGGGCAGACGGCGGATTTCACCGGCCTCATGCACGCCATCACCCGCGTGGCCCTGTTCTACGCCTGCGGCGTGATCGCCAGCTTCGTCCAGTCCCGCGTGATGATCTACGTCACCCAGGGCACCCTGCGGGATCTGCGGCAGGATCTGTTCGCCCACATGGAAAAGCTGCCCATCCGCTACTTTGACACCCATGCCCACGGCGACATCATGTCCATCTACACCAACGACATCGACACCCTCCGCCAGATGATCAGCCAGAGCCTGCCCCAGCTGCTCAACTGCACCATCAACGTGGTCAGCGTCTTTGTCTCCATGCTGGTGCTGAGCCTGCCCCTCACGGCCGTCACCATCGGCATGGTCCTGGTGGTCCTCTTCGCCACCAAGAAGCTCGGCTCCCTCTCCGGCCGCTACTTTGTGGCGCAGCAGAAGGACCTCGGCTCCATCAACGGCTTCATCGAGGAACAGATGGAGGGCCAGAAAGTGGTCAAGGTCTTCTGCCACGAGGACAAGAGCGTGGCGGAGTTTACCCGCCGCAACGAGGCGCTCTTCCACAGCGCCCAGAACGCCAACACCTTCTCCAGCCTGCTCATGCCCCTCTCCGCCCAGCTGGGCAACGTCAGCTATGTGCTCTGCGCCATGATCGGCGGGATTCTGGCCCTGGGCGGCATCGGCGGCTTCACCCTGGGCGGTCTGGCCAGCTTCCTGACCTTCAACAAGAGCTTCAACATGCCCATCGCCCAGATCAGCATGCAGCTGAACTTCGTGGTCATGGGCCTGGCCGGTGCCGACCGTGTCTTCCGGCTTCTGGATGAGGAACCGGAAGTGGACGAGGGCCAGGTGGAGCTCGTCAATGTCAAGGAGGACCACGACGGCAACCTGGTCGAGACGACGGAGCACACCAACCAGTGGGCCTGGAAGCGCCCGGCCAAGGACGACCTGCCCGTGAAATACGTCCCCGTGAAGGGCGATGTGACCTTCGACGACGTGGACTTCGGCTACACCCCGGAGAAGATCGTCCTGCACCACATCAACCTCTTCGCCACCCCCGGCCAGAAGATCGCCTTCGTCGGCTCCACCGGTGCCGGCAAGACCACCATCACGAACCTCATCAACCGCTTCTACGACATCCAGGACGGCAAGATCCGCTACGACGGCGTGAACATCAACCGCATCAAAAAAGATGACCTCCGCCGCAGCCTGGGCATCGTCCTGCAAGACACGAACCTCTTCACCGGCACCGTTATGGAAAACATCCGCTACGGCCGTCTCGACGCCCGGGACGAGGAGTGCATTGCCGCCGCCCAGCTGGCCAACGCCGACGGCTTCATCCGCCGCCTGCCCAAGGGCTACGACACCGTCATCGACGGGTCGGCGAGCCTCTCGGCCGGGCAGCGGCAGCTTCTGTGCATTGCCCGCGTGATGGTCGCGCGGCCGCAGATGCTCATCCTCGACGAGGCCACGAGCAACATCGACACTCGTACCGAGCTGCTCGTCCAGCGCGCCTTCGACAACCTCATGCGCGGCCGTACGAGCTTCGTTGTCGCGCACCGCCTGAGCACCGTCCGCGACGCCGACGCGATCTGCGTCGTCGACCACGGCCGCATCGCCGAGAAGGGCACCCACGAGGAACTTCTCGCCCGCGGCGGCATCTACCGCGACATCTACGAGAGCCAGTTCGCCCCGGCGGAGTAGGGCGGCGGGGCAGGGGGCGGGGGCGCAGAAACTCCGGCGTCCAGTTTCATGACGGGGCGTACCGCGC
>OLOM01002180.1_pt1 | contig 12153 bp, 10 predicted proteins | sample 1672531 | NCBI WGS metagenome assembly OLOM01 (sample SAMEA3136696, study PRJEB25190) | human gut metagenome | reverse complement strand
GAGCATCCGTCAGAGAAGGTTGGCGAGGAGATCAGAAAGCTGTACAGCTGGAGCAACGAGGACAAACTGATCAACAACTAATCGGTTTGCTGTCAAATGATCCATATCGGGAGGCTGCCTTTGCGGGCAGTCTCCTTTTTTCGTTCTATCGTTTTATCATAGAAAAAACACTTCCGCGCCATGCATATCCCCCAATATGATAGAGCGCGGAAGTGTTATCTTTTCTGTATTCGTTTTTTTATGCCTCCTGACGACAGGCAGGAAAAGCACGGTAGTATTTGATATAAGAACTTAAAATATCAAAAAATTCGGAATTGGTCGGTTTTGTCAGAACCGGATGCACAGAAAGCGAAAAGAGCAGATCACGGTTTCCGCGGGTCCAGCAGACGGAAATAGCGGTGCGGATGTCTCGTTCGACGCATGAGGACGATACCTGAAACGTTTGCGCGATCTTTGGGTACAGCGTTTTGCTGACCCGAAGGAGATAATCTTCGTCTTCCATGCATAAAGCGATACCATAGGCGAGATAGCGAAATCCGCGGTATTTTGCACCAATTCCTAAAGAGTGTAGTAGAAAGTAAATTTTAGTTTCCATTACGATGTCTCCTTTTATTCAGTTTTTACATAGTCTTTGCAGACGGGCATGCCAGAGGTGAAGGCTTGTATGGCATACGATTTTCCCCTTTCACTTATGATACGTGGAAAACGTCGAAAAATTACATATTAAGAAAGAGAAAAGTGACGATATAGTAAAATAAAAGAGAATACGACACGAAATAAAGAAACGAATGTAATGAAACGGGAGAGGGAAAAATAACATTGATTTTTTAGAAGTTCGCTGGTATAATGAAAACGTGATTACGGGGTATGGCGTAGCTTGGTAGCGCGCACGGCTGGGGGCCGTGAGGTCGCAGGTTCAAATCCTGTTGCCCCGATCGGTAAGAGTGTCGTTTTACGGCACTTTTTTTCTTACGGACAAAGACGTGTGCGAGAGAAAAATGAATTGCGCAGAAAAAACAGGGAGGAAGTTATGGGGAAAGTAACGATACAGAGTATGGCAAAGGAGCTGGGACTGTCCCGGAATACGGTTGCCATGGCATTAAAGGATGATCCGAAGGTAGCTCCGGTGACGCGGGAGAGAGTTCTTCGGATGGCGAAAAGAAATGGCTATCTGGGCGAAAATGTATATGTGGAAGAAGTTCGGGCACCGCAGGAGAAGCATTACAATATTATAGTTCTGCGTACGCGGGATGCCGCTGTTTATTGGGACCGTGTCGTGAGCGGCATCTCCGAGGAGGCGAGCCTCAATAACTGTCAGACGCGCGTTGCGGTCGTGACGGAGCGGGAGGAGGAGAACGGCATTCTGCCGCTCGGCCTGAATGAAAATATCGATGCGATCTTCTGCATTAAAATGCTGCCGCCGGAATATATGCAGAAACTGGTAAATCTGGGGTACCGCATTTTTCAGCTCGACCATTACTGCGGTATCGAACAGCGGCCGATGGGCGATATCGTGCGTGTGGACGGTGTGCAGCCGGTGAGTCTTCTGACGTCCCATCTGATCGGGCAGGGCATGACGCGGATCGGTTTCCTAAGTGAGCACAGCAGCACGTATGAGTCGATGCATGACCGGTATGTCGGTTTCCTTGCAGCGATGGAACAGGCGGGCATTCCGCTCGAGGAGGAGCTTGTGCGCCCCAATATGGAGAGCGATCATTTTTATTACCCGGAAAATTTTGACAAGATTGTGGCGAGCTACGATACACTGCCGGAAGCGATTGTCTGCGGCAACGATATGATCGCCAAAAGACTGACAGAATCCTTCCGGAAAATCGGCGTGCGCGTGCCGGAGGATGTGGCACTGACCGGATTTGATGATGATGAGGACCGGATGCTGTATCCGTTCTTCTCAACCGTTCATGTCGATACGAAGTGGCTTGGCCGCCGTATGGTGCATGAATTTTTATGGCGGGAGGAGCACCCGGAAGCGCCGAAAGAGCGGATTCTCGTTTCGGGGGAGGTTGTGGTGCGCCGTTCCTCGCGCAAGCGCCAGGGATAGAAAGGAATAGAAAAAACAGGAAAAAGTGAACAAAGAAAGAAAGCCAGGGACGCCCCGGCGGACGAGAAGAAAAACCGTCTGCCGGGGTGTTTCCGGCTCCCTTTTTGCGATGATTCAAATTCGTGCATAAATGCCATGTAGAAAAGCACTAATTAATAATGCAAAATAATGCATTATATCGCCGGAAGGAAAGGAGAGAGCGAAATGGCACAAGTAAAGACAGTTTCAGGCAAAAAAGAAACATGGAAAGAAAAATGTGCGAGAACCGCACGCGAAGTTGTAAAAAGACACAACTTAGGACTGGGTGTTCCGACTACACTGGATGAGCTCAAGGAAATCCACGGAAAACAGGTAGAGGATTACCAGAAATACCTGGAAGAGTACAACAAATAAAACAACGAAATCATGCGTTAGAGCACTCGCCGGAGCCTCCTTTCCGGCGGGTGTATTTTTACGGAATCCTGCGTTTTGCGCTTGACAGAGATGGAGAAAAATGGTAACATAAGAGCCAAGTTAGGAAAAAGGCAAAGAAGAGGAATACTACATGGAGCTTCCGAATCCAGAAAGCTGTTGGGTGATGCGAAACAGCAGACGAATTCCGTGGAACTGACCTCAGAGCCGCTGCTCCCAAATTTAGAATAAAAAGAGTAGGTGCAGACGGAAACCCACCGTTAGAAGGGCAGGATATGCAGATGTTTCATCCGTATCCGCAGAGTGTACAGAGAAAATCTCTGTAAAACAGGAGTGGTACCGCGTAAGATAGCAAGTCTTTCGTCTCTTGTGTCAGAAGCCGACACAGAAGATGAGAGATTTTTTTATGCTTTCATCCCGAATTTATGTCGGCAGAATAAATTATATTTCACTTTCTGGGAGGAAAAAATCATGATGAATGTAAAGAAATATCAGAAACAGTATTATATGCCGCCGGTTCCGTGCATGGACTGGGCAGAAAAAGACAGCATTGACAAAGCACCGGTATGGTGCAGCGTTGACCTTCGTGACGGAAACCAGGCACTTGTAATTCCGATGAGCCTGGAGCAGAAGGTAGAATTCTTCAAACTCCTCGTTGAGGTTGGTTTTAAAGAGATCGAGGTCGGCTTCCCGGCAGCATCTGAGACCGAGTACGAATTCCTTCGCACCCTGATCGAGCAGGATCTGATCCCGGATGACGTAACCGTTCAGGTTCTGACCCAGGCGAGAGAGCATATCATCCGCAAGACCTTCGAGGCATTAAAGGGCTGCAAGAATGCCATCGTTCACGTTTACAATTCCACTTCCTATGCACAGCGTCAGCAGGTCTTCAAAAAATCGAAAGAAGACATCCTGAAAATCGCCGTTGAGGGAGCAAAGCTCTTAAAAGAGCTGACAGAAGAGGCCGGCGAGAAATACCGCTTCGAGTACAGCCCGGAGAGCTTTACCGGAACCGAGCCGGAATATGCGCTTGAGGTGTGCAACGCCGTTCTCGACGTATGGCAGCCGACTGCAGACCGCAAAGCCATCATCAACCTGCCGAGCACCGTGGAGCTTTCCATGCCGCACGTTTATGCAAGCCAGGTGGAATACATGAGCAAAAACCTGAAATACCGCGATAATGTCGTTCTTTCCCTTCATCCGCACAATGACCGCGGCTGCGGCGTTTCCGATGCAGAGATGGGTATCCTTGCCGGAGCAGACCGTATCGAGGGAACGCTGTTCGGAAACGGCGAGAGAACCGGAAACGTGGATATTATCACGGTCGGCATGAACATGTACATGCAGGGCGTCGATCCGGAGCTTGACTTCTCCGATATGCCGAAACTCTGCCATGCATTTGAATCCTTCACCGGTATGAGCATCAACCCGAGAAGCCCGTACTGCGGATCTCTCGTATTTGCAGCCTTCTCCGGTTCCCATCAGGATGCGATCGCAAAAGGCATGCACTGGATCGAGGAGAAAGCACCGGATACCTGGACCGTTCCGTATCTGCCGATCGATCCGACCGATATCGGAAGAAACTACGATGCAGACGTCATCCGCATCAACAGCCAGTCTGGAAAGGGCGGTGTCGGCTATATTCTGGAGACGAAATACGGCCTGAATCTGCCGGCGAAGATGCGCGAGGCTATGAGCTATACCGCAAAATCCGTTTCCGATCATCTGCATAAAGAGCTGCGTCCGGATGAGATCTTTGAACTCTTTAAAGATACCTTCGAGAACGTAACGACACCGTACAACATCAACGGCGTTCACTTTAAACAGCTCGATGAGGGCAGAATTGAAGCACAGGTTACCTCCAATTACGAGGGCGGTGAGTATGCAACTGTATATGCAGAAGGAAACGGCCGTCTGAATGCTGTCAGCAACGCGCTGAAACAGCAGTACAATCTGCAGTATGATCTGGTCAGCTATACGGAGCACGCGCTGGAGCAGAGCTCAAGTGCACAGGCAATTGCCTACGTCGGCATCAAAAAGCCGGACGGAATCCTTTCCTGGGGCGCAGGCGTAGATCCGGATATCATCCGCGCTTCCATCGACGCGCTGGTAACTGCAATCAACAACCGATAAGAAAAGAGAGAGCATATGCTGTTTAAAAACAAAATTGAATACACCAAAGGAATGTTTGTGGAGATTTACGGCACCGAGATAAAAAAAGTACATCTGGTACTGCGGATCATTACAGGGATTGCTGTTGTGGCTGCGATCGCTTTTATGATCTACGGTGCAGCAGCGCGGGGATTTATCATGCCGGGAGACTTCTTCAATCTTGGAATCTCCATTCTGATGGCACTTCTGTGTACGTTCCTGCCGAATCTGATGGCACGTTCACAGATGAAAAAATGCAAAAAGAGAGGACTCCTTGGAGAACGTACCCTTCGTTTTACTGAGCATGTGCTCACAATGACATACGAAAAAGAGGGCAGAAGCACTGATATTCCGCTCGAAGAGCTGACAAAGGTGACGGAGTTTGACAACTTTATCCGCATCACCATCGGAGGCAGAAGCACCTTTCTCGATAAGAAACGCTTTGAAATCGGAGACGCGGCAGCGTTTGTGACCTGGGCGGAAGATAAAATCGCAGAGAATGCGGAAAAAGAGGAAGAGGCACTCGCACTCGAGGAGACAGAAAGGGAAGCTTCGGCGTTAGAAGACGGCGAAGCAAAAACGGAGGAGTCCGACGAAAATTAAATCATACATTCTGACAAAAAATATTTTGGCAGAATGGTGGAAAATGGCTGTGCATTTTTGTGCACAGTCATTTTTTGTATATTTTTGTTGTTTTTTCATACTTCATCCATTATAATAAGAGGAAGCGTACAGGTAAAACTAATCTGAAACGTATCCGGCCGGGAGTCAGAGAGGCTCTGCCGGGAGTCAAAGTGAAGGAGAGAAAGAGCATGGAAGTATTATACAAAAGTACCAGAGGCAATGGAGAAACCGTAACTGCATCCCAGGCAATCTTAAAGGGTCTGTCCGACGACGGCGGATTATTTGTACCGACCTCCATTCCAGCACTGGATGTTCCCATGGAAAAACTTGCGGCTATGAGCTATCAGGAAGTGGCATACGAGGTGATGAGCCGTTTTCTTACCGACTTTACAGAAGATGAACTGAAAAACTGTATTGCAAACGCATACGATGCAAAATTTGACACAGAGGAAATTGCACCGCTGACAAAAGCAGACGGTGTTTACTATCTGGAGCTGTTCCACGGCGCAACGATCGCGTTCAAGGACATGGCACTTTCCATTCTGCCGCATCTGATGACGACCGCCGCAAAGAAAAACGGCGTGAAAAATGAGATCGTTATCTTAACTGCTACATCGGGAGATACCGGAAAAGCAGCAATGGCAGGCTTTGCAGATGTGCCGGGCACCAGAATTATTGTATTTTACCCGAAGAACGGCGTGAGCCCGATTCAGGAAAAACAGATGGTAACACAGAAGGGCAAAAATACCCACGTTGTTGCCATCCACGGAAACTTCGACGACGCACAGACCGGCGTGAAGAAAATGTTTAACGACAAAGAGCTTGGAAAAGAGCTGGCAGATAAAGGCTTCCAGTTCAGCTCTGCAAACTCGATCAACATCGGAAGACTCGTTCCGCAGGTCGTCTACTACGTATATGCTTACGCAAACCTGGTGAAAAACGGAGAGATTGCAGACGGAGAAAAGATCAATGTAACCGTTCCGACCGGAAACTTCGGAAATATTCTCGCTGCATTCTATGCAAAACAGATGGGACTGCCGATCGCAAAACTGATCTGCGCTTCCAATGAGAACAAAGTTCTGTTTGACTTCTTCCGCACCGGCGTTTACGACAGAAACAGAGACTTTATTCTGACAACATCACCGTCCATGGATATCCTGATCTCGAGCAATCTGGAGCGTCTGATCTACCGCATCGCCGGAAACAGCGAAGCAGCAGACCGCGAGCTGATGCAGGATCTTGCAAAGGACGGAAAATATGAGATCACCGATGCGATGAAAAAAGAGCTGGCAGACTTCTACGGCAATTATGCATCCGAACAGGAGACAGCAGACGCGATTGCAAAACTGTACAGCGATACCGGATATGTGATTGATACCCATACCGCGGTTGCAGCGGCTGTATACGGAAAATACCGCGAGGAAACCTATGACGAAACCAAGACCGTCATCGCATCTACCGCAAGCCCGTATAAATTTACAAGCAGCGTTCTTGCAGCGATTGCACCGGAGTATGACACCCTTCCGGTACTGGAGCAGGTAGACAAGCTGTCTGCACTTGCCAATACCGAGATTCCGCGTGCGATCGAAGAAATCCGTACTGCACCGGTGCTTCATACGACAGAGTGTGATGTAGATCAGATGCCGGAGCCTGTTCGGGCGTTTTTGAAATAAGATAAAGCAGGAGCAGAATTTTAAAACAGGCAGAGCACACAGCAGGCTTTGCCTGTTTTTGCAGGGAGAGAAGAATAAATAATGAAAAATAAAGCAATCAGGGGAGTACTGGCGGCAGCCTGCGTGACAACCGCTGTCAGTGCTGCGAACGTATTTGGAGCAGGCACAGAGCAGAGTCTGGTAAATGAGGCTTCTGCTGTTACACAGGAAGAAACATCGGAGGCGGAAACCACAGACGAAAATACGCCGGAGATGACAGAAACGGAGACGCCGGATTCGACAGCGGAAAATGCCGCCTCGGATCTTCCGGCGGCAGAAGTACAGAGCGGAAAGCCCGAAGAGACGGCGGTATCCGTGCAGGCTGGAAGCTATTACCCATGGGTGAATGAGAACGGGATCTGGTATTTTAAGGATCCGGATGGTACCATTGTCAAAGGAGCCTGGAGAGAGTACGACAAGAACCGTTACTACCTGAATAATGACGGAAAAATGGCGGTCGGCTGGAAAAAACTTGATGGAGCCTGGTATTATTTCCAAAGCTGGGGCGGTGTTTACCGGGATGCCTTTTACACCGTGAAAAATGTACCGTATTATTCTGATGCGGACGGAAAAATGGCGACCGGCTGGAAACTGATCGATGATGTGTATTATTATTTTGATGATCAGGGTGCGATGTACCGGAATCGTTTTTTTGAGTATGACAAGAATACGTATTATGTTGATGCGGATGGAAAAATGGCATCCGGGTTCGAACAGATTGACGGGATCTGGTATTACTTCCGAAGCTGGGGCGGCATGGCACAAAACACCTTTCTGACGCATAAAAATAATATTTATCATGTTGATACGGATGGAAAGATGACGACCGGCTGGCTGCTGCAGGATGGAACCTGGTATTATTTCCGAAGCTGGGGCGGCATGTACCGCAGCACCTTTTTCAAAGCACCGACAGGAAGTGCACTTTACTATGCCGATGAGAACGGAAAGATGGCTGTCGGAAAAAAACAGATCGACGGTGACTGGTACTATTTCAAGGACTGGGGCGGCATGTATCAGAATGCATTCATCAAAAACGGAACGAGTGTCTGCCATGCGGCTGCAGATGGAAAACTGACCGTCGGCTGGCTGCAGCAGGGCAGTACATATTACTATTTTGATGAAACCGGAGAGCAGTATTTTGACCGCTTTTTTGAATATGACAACAATACATATCGTGTGAATGCAGATGGAAAGATGGTAACCGGCTGGCAGAAAATCAATGGTATGTATTATTATTTCCGAGGCTGGGGCGGCATGTACCGTAGTACCTTTTTCAAGCTTGGCGGTGAAACGTATTATGCCGATGCGGATGGAAAGATGGTGACGGGCTGGCTTTCGAAAGAGAACCAGTGGTATTACTTCCGGGAAAATGGTGCGATGTACCGCAATACCTTCTTTACGCATTTAAACAACAGTTACTATGCCGATGCCAACGGCGTGATGGTGACGGGAGAGCGGACTATCAACGGCGCTTCCTATTACTTTAAAGACTGGGGAGGCATGGCAAAGAACCAGTGGCTCAATGCACAGAAACGGATGGTAAGCGGTGATCCGCAGACGGGCTGGTATTACTTTGGAAGCGACGGAAAGATGGTAAAATCGTATTACGCTCTGCTGAAAAAGAACAGCAGCAACTGGTACTACAGCTTTGACGAAAACGGAGTGTGCATTCTCGGCTCGAGCCAGTATGTGCGTGCAAAGGACAGCGTAAGCGGAAAATATTATACGATGGAGCATCAGTATTACACGGATCCGTCTGTGAGTGACCGTGATTTCTTTGCGGCTATCTGCAGTGCGGAGGCGGGTGTCCAGAGAAAAACCGGTATGACGGCAGTTGCGATGGTCATCCGGAACCGGATGGCGGCACAGAATATTTCGCTCCGCACAGCGATTTATAAACAGCAGCAGTTTGAACCGGCGCGGAACGGAAGTCTGACAAACTATCTGACGGGAATTGCGGAGCAGAGCAGTTCGATTATCAATCAGCTGAAAAATAATGGAGCCTACGGTGCAGTGGATGAATCCCAGTCGATCATGGATGCATATCTGAAGAACGGCACAAAACGTGTGATCCCGGGCTTTGGCGATACGAGAGATGATTTTGATTATCTATATTTCATGACTCCGAAAGCATTTAAAAATCTGAATATGGATAAAGAAAAATGTGTGACATATACATACACCTATAAATGGACAACTTCCAGCGGAACAGCGCGGGAAGATTCCCATATTTTCTTTGTGAACTGGGTGAAAAAACAGAGCTGATTGGACGTCATATCGAAAGAAGGGGCGAACAAAAGATGACATTACAGGAAACAATCGAACAGATCCATCCGCTTTCGAAAGAGGCGATGGATCGTGCCAAGGTTCACTGGGACGGCATTGCAAAGCCGCTCCACAGCCTCGGAAAGCTGGAGGACGTGCTCATCCAGATTGCCGGAATCACCGGAAAAGAGGAGATTTCGATTGAAAAAAGAGCACTTCTGACGTTCTGTGCGGACAATGGCGTTGTGGAAGAAAACGTGACGCAGAGCGGTCAGGAAGTGACAGCGACAGTTGCGGAAAATTTTCTGGAGGAGAAGGCGACAGCAGCCATTCTCTGCCGCGGTGCGCATGCGGATCTGTTTCCGATTGATATCGGAATGGCGCGCGATACGAAGGTTCCGCGGTATAAAGTTGCGTATGGAACAAAAAATATGGCAAAAGGTCCGGCGATGACAAGGGAAGAGGCCGTTCGTGCGCTTGAAACAGGAATCGCCGTGGCGGAAGAAAAAATTGCGGCGGGCTATCAGCTGATGGCAACCGGTGAGATGGGCATTGGAAATACGACGACGAGCAGTGCAATGGCAGCCGTTTTCCTGAATCAGCCGGTTCCGGAACTGACGGGACGGGGCGCCGGGCTTTCGAGTGAAGGTCTTGCGCGGAAAATTGCAGCGATTGAAAAAGCAATTGCCATCAATCAGCCGGATCCGTCCGATCCCATCGATGTGCTGGCAAAGGTCGGCGGTTTTGACATTGCCGGCATGGCGGGGGTCTTTCTTGCAGGGGCTGCACATGGCGTTCCGGTTGTGATGGACGGCTTTATTTCCTGTGTGGCAGCGCTTCTTGCTGCACGGATTGCACCGTTTGCAAAGGACTATATGATTGCTTCGCACGTATCGAAGGAGCCGGCGGCGCATCTGCTGCTTGCAGAGCTTGGAAAAGAAGCCTTTCTGCACTGCGATATGTGTCTGGGCGAGGGAACGGGCGCCATCATGCTTTTCCCGATTCTGGATCAGGCAAATGCCGTATACCGCGGCATGGCGACATTTGACGAGGCACAGATCGAAACGTATGTGCCGCTGACTTAAAAAAGGCAGGTGAAACGATGATACATCTGGTTACAGGCGGCAGCGGCAGCGGAAAATCGGCGTATGCGGAGCAGTGTATTCTGGATTTTGGCGGAACACGGAGGGTTTATATCGCAACGATGCAGCCGTTCGGTGCGGAAGGGCAGGCGCGTATTGCACGCCACCGGAAGATGCGCGCGGCAAAGCAGTTTTCGACGATTGAGTGTTATACGAATTTAAAAGAAGTGGAGCTGGAACCGGGAAGCGATGTGCTGCTCGAATGTATGTCGAATCTCACGGCAAATGAAATATTTGATCCATCCGGGGCGGGAAAAGCGCGGGCGGAGGAGGAAATTCTTGCGGGCGTTTCCCGTCTGGCCCATCAGGCGCGGAATCTGGTTCTGGTGACGAATGAAATTTTTTCGGACGGATACCGATATGAGGAGGAGACGATGGAATACCAGCGGATCCTGGGAAACATTAATGTACGTCTGGCAGAGATGGCGGACTGTGTGACCGAGGTTGTGTATGGGATTCCCGTCAGAATAAAAAAAGAATAAGATGAAAACGATATGGAATAACTTTAAAGTAGCGTTTGCCATGTACTCGAAAATCCCGATGCCGCCGGCAGACTGGGAAAAAGAGAACATGAAATATGCGTTGTGTTTCTTTCCGTGGGTCGGACTGGCTGTCGGTGCAGTTTCGGCGGTGCTTTTCTGGCTGCTGCAGCAGGTTGGCGCGGGAAGCATGCTGCGGGCTGCAGTGCTGACGGCAGTTCCGGTTCTGGTGACGGGCGGCATTCACCTCGACGGCTATCTGGATACGATGGATGCGTTAAGTTCCTGGAGAGAAAAACAGCGCCGACTGGAAATCTTAAAAGACCCGCACGCCGGAGCATTTGCGATTATTATGGGATGTCTGTATTTTGTACTGTACGCGGGCGCAGCCGGAGAACTTGTCTGGAAGATTTTTCCGGCGTATGCATTTGGCTTCGCAGTTTCGAGATCGTTCAGCGGTCTTTCGATCGCGTTTTTTCCAAATGCCAATCCGAAAGGAACAGCGGCAGCGTTTGGCATGAGCGCAGAGAAAAAAAGAACGGCGGCGGTGCTTGTTGTGACGATTTTTGCCGTGACGGCGCTCTCAGCTTCATTCTGCGTCTGGGCGGCACTGGATGTACTGGTTGTATCGGCACTGGTATTCTGTTATTATAAATGGAAAAGCAGTAAGTATTTTGGAGGAATTACAGGAGATCTCGCAGGCTATTTCCTTTCGCTCTGTGAGCTGGCACAGCTCCTGTCTCTTGTGGTACTTTCTCTTGGAATGGAGAACTGGAAATGAAATTAGTAATTGGAGGGGCTTTTCAGGGAAAGCTTGACTTTGCAAAAAAGATGACCGGAAAAGAAACAGGATGGGCCGATGGGGCAGCAGTTTCGAAAGAGGAGCTGTCGGCATGTTCCGGCGTATATGATTTTCAGGAACTAGTCCGCAGATGGCTCCTTCTGGAAGAGGAGACCGGGACTGCACCGGAAGCGGAACTGGAAGAACTGCTGCAGAAAAATCCGGAAATCTGCATTGTTACGAATGAACTCGGTTACGGAGTGGTTCCGATCGAACCCTTCGACCGGAAATGGCGGGAACGGGGCGCATCTGTACGGAGCTGGCAGCAAAGGCTGATTCGGTAACCCGTGTGGTGTGCGGAATCGGAATCCTGCTGAAAGGTGAGGAAAAACATGATTAAAATTGCAATGATCCGCCATGGAAAAACCTATGGCAATACATTAGGACGGTATATCGGCGTGACGGATGAACCACTGTGTGAGGAAGGGAAAAAAGAGCTGGAACAGCGGACGATGGATACCGTTGAGCT
>OLOM01002179.1_pt1 | contig 12153 bp, 10 predicted proteins | sample 1672531 | NCBI WGS metagenome assembly OLOM01 (sample SAMEA3136696, study PRJEB25190) | human gut metagenome | reverse complement strand
GATGAGATTGCCGCCGTTCATCCTGCCATCAAAGGTGTGCGTGATGCGCAGTCCAGCGGCGCCGCACTCGTGTCGTTTAACGCACCCGCCTTCTGTTCCTACGGTCACGAGCAGAACTACAACGCACCTGTTGGCAAGCACGCTGCATTTGCTTATACGACGGCGCTCAATCACCTGCTGGCTGACCGCGAGCATACGCAGTACATCGGCGACACCACTGTCGTTTGCTGGGCGGAGACCGCGGAACCGCAGTATACTGATTTTTTCAGCTGTCTTATGGGCAATAACACGCAAAGCTGGTCGGATAATGACTTATCCGCTGCGCTCAAACACCTTGCAGACAGCGAACCGTGTCAGGAATTAAATCTTGATCCTGACCGTGCATTCTACATTCTCGGTCTGGCACCGAATGCTGCGCGTCTGAGTGTGCGATTCTTCTATAAAAACACGTTTGGTGAATTGATGAAGAACGTCAACGCGCACTATGAACGTCTGGAAATCAAGCGTCCGGCGAAGGCGCCTGCCGGCTTTTTGCCGCTGTGGCAGCTGCTTGCCGAAACCGTCAACCAGAGTGCCCGCGACAAAAAGCCGAGTCCGGTTATGGCCGGTGCGACTGCCCGCGCCGTCTGGAACAATGACCGCTATCCGGCTGCACTGCTGAACGGTGTTATGCTCCGTATCCGCGCAGATTCTGAGATAAACTGGCGGCGTGCCGCAATTATCAAGGCATATTACCTAAAAAACAAGGACAAGGATTGTCCCGAGGAGGTTTTAACTGTGAGCCTGAATGAATCCAGCACCAATATTCCCTATACGCTCGGACGGCTGTTCTCGATATACGAAGCCGTACAGCAGGCAGCAAATCCGGGCATCAACACCACCATCAAGGATCGGTATTTCAACTCTGCCGCTGCAACACCTGCCACGATCTTTCCGATTCTCGGCAATCTGTGCCAGAAGCACCTGCGCAAGTTGGATAAAGGTCTGCAGACGTATTATAACCAGCAGATTTGTAAAATCAAGGATATTCTTAGTGAAACCTATCCAACTCGACTGAGCCTGCCGCAGCAAGGTTCGTTTGACCTCGGCTACTATCACCAGACACAAAAGCGTTACACAAAAAAGGAGGACAAGTAAATGGAACCCATCAAAAACCGCTATGAATTTGTAATCTTTTTCGACGTGGAAAACGGCAATCCGAACGGCGATCCGGATGCGGGCAACATGCCGCGTATCGACCCGGAAACCGGCTACGGTCTGGTGACCGATGTATGCCTCAAGCGCAAAATCCGCAACTATGTAGAGATGGCCAAGGAAGGCGAATCTGGCTACCGCATTTACGTTAAGGACAGTGTGCCGCTCAACCGCAGCGATGCGGAAGCCTGCGCTTATATCGGCGTAGCGCCGGACAAGCTCAAGGATGCAAAGAAGAAGGACGATCAGCTTGACAGCAAGCTGCGTGACTTTATGTGCCAGAATTTCTACGATATTCGCACATTCGGTGCGGTTATGACCACCTTTGTCAAGGGTGCGCTCAACTGCGGACAGGTGCGCGGTCCGGTACAGCTTGGCTTTGCCCGCAGTGTGGATCCCATTGTGCCGCAGGAAGTCACCATCACGCGTGTTGCCATCACCACCGAGGCTGATGCAGAGAAAAAAGGCACCGAAATGGGCCGCAAGTACATCGTACCCTACGGTCTGTACCGTGCGGAGGGCTATGTTTCCGCCAACCTCGCCCGCAAGACGACCGGATTCTCTGAGGCTGACCTTGAACTGCTGTGGACGGCAATCATCAACATGTTCGAGAACGACCATTCGGCTGCTCGCGGCAAGATGGCTGTACGCCAGCTGATTGTGTTCAAGCATGATTCCGAGCTTGGCAACGCACCCTCGCACAAGCTGTTTGATCTGGTTCATGCCGAGCACAACGAAGACGTGATTGCGCCGCGTGCGTACACGGACTACACCATCACGGTTGACGAAGCCAACCTGCCGGCCGGCGTGACCTGCAAGGTACTGGGGTAATCTACGCCGAGGAGGACTTCCTCCAGCTTTCCGGTCTGCAGCATTTCGCATTCTGTCGTCGGCAATGGGCGCTCATCCATGTGGAGCACCAGTGGGCGGAGAATTACCGCACGGTGGACGGCTCGATTCTGCACGAGAAAGCGCACGGCGGCGGCACAGAAAGCCGCGGCGACCTGCTGATTGTTCGTGCCATGCGCATCCATTCGACGGTGCTCGGCGTGTCCGGTGAATGCGATGTGGTGGAATTTCATCGCTCGGAAAACGGCGTTGCCCTGCAGGGACGAGACGGACTGTGGTCACCGTTTCCGGTCGAATACAAGCGCGGCAAGCCCAAGCCGCACGACGCGGACGAGCTGCAGCTGTGCGCTCAGGCGATGTGCCTTGAGGAAATGCTGTGCTGTCAGATTTCCGACGGTGCGTTGTTCTACGGTGAACCGCGCCGACGGACGCCTGTCGAATTTACAGACGAACTGCGGCAGCGTGTACGCGACAGCCTTGCCGAAATGCACGACTATCTGCGCCGCGGCTGCACGCCTAAGGTAAAACCGCAGAAAGGCTGCTCGGCCTGCTCGCTCAAGGAATTGTGTTTGCCCAAGCTGATGAAGGCAAAATCTGTCTCCGGCTACCTGAAAGGAGCGATGGAGGAATGAAAAAGCTGCTTAACACGCTGTTTGTCACCTCCGAGGACGCCTATCTGACACTCGATGGCGAAAATGTTGTCGTCAACCGCGAGAAGCAGGTAACGGCTCGATTTCCGCTCCATGCCCTCGCCGGAATTATCAGCTTCAGCTATGCAGGCGCGTCTCCGGCGCTCATGGGCGCATGCGCAAAACGCGATGTGAGTCTGTCATTCTGTACGCCGAGAGGGCGATTCCTGGCACGAACCTGCGGCGTGAGCAACGGTAATGTACTGCTTCGACGCACACAGTACCGCACGGCGGATGACCCACCACAAGCCTGCCGTATTGCCCGCATGATGGTGTTCGGCAAGATTTACAACGCGCGCTGGAGCATCGAGCGCACCTGCCGCGACCATGCCATGCGCGTGGACACGGAAACGCTCAAAGCCGCCTCCGCCAAGCTGAAAGCGCTGCTGCCGCAGGTGCAGACAGAGACTGATTTAGGCTCTCTGCGCGGACTGGAAGGCGCAGGTGCGGCCATCTATTTCGATGTATTTGACCGGTTGATTCTCAACCACAAAGACGTGTTTTCGTTCACCGGACGCTCGCGCCGTCCGCCGCTCGACCCGTGCAACGCACTGCTGTCGTTCGCCTATTCCCTGCTGGCGAACGACTGCGCCGCTGCGCTGGAAGCCGTCGGACTGGACAGCTATGTCGGTTTTCTGCACACCGACCGTCCGGGCCGGCAGTCTCTTGCCGCCGATTTGATGGAAGAACTGCGGCCGTGCTTTGCAGACCGTTTTGTGCTTTCGGCTGTCAATCTCGGCAGGTTTTCCGCGAAGGATTTTGAGGTGCAGGAGAACGATGCGGTTTATCTCTCAGAGAACGCCCGCAAAACCTTTTTACAGGGCTGGCAGGAGAAAAAGCGCGAGGAAATTCGTCACCCGTACCTTGAGGAAAAGCTGTCTTGGGGTATGGTTCCGTATGCACAGGCCCTGCTGTTGGCGCGCTACTTGCGCGGCGATACGGACGATTATCCGCCGTTTTTGTGGAAATGAGGTCCGAATATGCTGGTTGTGATTACTTACGATGTCAACACCGAAACAGCCGCCGGGCGCAAACGTCTGCGGCAGATTGCCAGGCAGTGTGTCAATTATGGACAGCGTGTGCAAAATTCCGTGTTTGAATGCCTGATTGACGCGGCTCAGTGCCGTATGCTGCAACAGAAGCTGTGCACCATTATGGATGATGAACTGGACAGTCTGCGATTTTACTATCTCGGCAACAAATACGAAAATAAGATTGAGCATTTTGGTGCGAAACGCGGCTATGAGCCGGAAGGCGTGCTTATGGTGTAAGGCGGTGCGAAGTGCAAGCAAACCGAAAAGCGTCGGCGCTTCGCACCGTAATTTCTGATAGATTATATACAATAGTTTTATCGGATGTCAAATTTGCAATTGTGTTTCGCACGAATCTATGCAAAACTGTTATTGTAATTGTTTATTTTGCAAAAATCATTGGGAATAGTCTTGGTGATTTTTGCTGTCGCTCCCTTCGCGGGAGCGTGGATTGAAATCGTTTGCACTTTTGCTCATGATCCATACCGAGCAGTCGCTCCCTTCGCGGGAGCGTGGATTGAAATGCCAAAGCCTAAACCGAAGCCCAAAGCCCAAGAAGCGTCGCTCCCTTCGCGGGAGCGTGGATTGAAATGGTGCCGGTCTGTGGGGTGTAACTCCGGAAGAGGTCGCTCCCTTCGCGGGAGCGTGGATTGAAATTCAGTACGAAATCGGCAAAGAATACGAGGAAAACGTCGCTCCCTTCGCGGGAGCGTGGATTGAAATATCCTCCGGTGTCCAGGTGCGCTTGCCGAGCGGCGGTCGCTCCCTTCGCGGGAGCGTGGATTGAAATAAGAAGGAGCGCAGGGATGCATACGAGCCAACTGGTGTCGCTCCCTTCGCGGGAGCGTGGATTGAAATCTGTCCATCGGCTCACAGCAGTCTGCCAGACCGCGTCGCTCCCTTCGCGGGAGCGTGGATTGAAATACATGGCTCACGAAGTACAGGTTGATGGTGGTGTAGTCGCTCCCTTCGCGGGAGCGACGCAGATAGCCGCACCTCCATCCTCCCATCCAACATCGCCAGTCTCCATCCCTTCACGATTTTCCCCAACCCAACCAAAACATTTGCACATGTCATGACACGTGTGCTATAATAACTCCAATACCGCTATTGACAGCGCCGCACAGATTGCTGCGGCGTTTTGCCGGGAAGGAGAAAAATCAAATGAAAGCATACTTTGACAGCATCGAAAAGGAGGTTCCGGAGCAATTACAGCAGGTTTTCCTTAATCGCCGCGATACGGCTGTCATTACGATTGACATGCACGATGGACACCTGTCAACCGACCCGGACTGTCCATGTCCGTCTCCGCGAGGACGCGAGATCATCGAACCGCTCAACCATTTCATGAACGAAGCACGCGCGCTCGGTCTGCCGATCATCCATGTCCGCTCAACGCTGCGTAAGGGCGGCACAGACGAAAAACTGTTTCCGTCTGCGTGGCGCATGGTATTTCCGGTTACGGTCGGTGAGATTCCCAACATCGCAGAGCACGCCATCGAAGGCACACGCTGGAACAGAATGTCCATCGATGTACACGACGAGGACTACATGGTGACGACCAAAAAGCGCCTGAGCGCGTTCTATCCGACCGATCTGGAGCTGCTTCTGCGCAACCTTGGCATCCGCCGCGTGGTGCTCACCGGCTGCATGACCGACTGCTGCGTTATCAACACTGCATTCGATGCCGCAAACCGCGATTTCCGCGTGGTCGTGCCGCGCGACCTGACCCGCGGCTCCGAGCACCTCGAAGAGCCTGCGCTGCGCATGATCTCGCTGCATCTGGGACTTGTCGTGGATTCGGATGCGCTGCTCGATGAGTGGCGTTCGCAAAAGTAATTACTCAAGGCAATACCGCACAATTGAACAAGAGCGATTTGTGAGTAAATCTGCATTCTGACTATGCGTGGTTTTGCGGTAATGCTTTGTGTATTACCGTGAAATCACAACGACGTCAGGGCACAAAATTTCCACAAAGCGCCGCGGCAGTGCGACCGGAGCCTGCACAAGGAGCCGCCGCTTTAATTGTGCGGTATTGCCTTAAAACAAAAGAGAAAACAAGGTGACATAAAATGAAAATCGGCAGAACAGAGAAAATCTGGCTGGCGTCTGTGCTGTTCTTCTGGGTATTCTATAATTTCCCGGGATTCCCCCCCTACGGCAGCGAGACCGCCTGCATCATACACGGTCTGATCAGCTTTGTCGGCACGGTGCTGTCCGTGTATATCGGCTGCAAGCTGACCGAAAAGGAGTATCCTCTGATTGAGGATGAGGAACAGGACGAAACGGCTGAGAATAATACGCCTGCCGCTTCCGAAACGCAAAAAGAATCGGACAAATAAAGGATAACAGAGAAAATGACAACACAGGGTTTACTTTCAGGCAAAACGGTATGGATCGTTTTTGCGGCATATTTTCTATTTTTGATCGCTATCGCACGCTACACCACATGGAAGGAAAAACGTGACGCAGGCAAGGTCGATCTGCAGGGCGGCCGGTTCAAGTGGCCGGTCATGGTCATGACCTATATCGCCTCCTGCATGAGCGTCTGGGTATTTTTCGCAGGCCCGGGCGCGTATTACCGCTACGGACTGGGCTACTTCTTCTCGGAGATGTGCATCTACTCCATGTTCCCGATCATCTGCTACTTCACGATGACCAAGGTATGGCTGGTCAACCAGCAGAAGCACTTCACCACCCCGGCGGATTTCTTCTTCTGCCGCTACAAGTCCAAGGCGCTGACCGTTATCATCGACATTGTTTACATTATCTGCGCCGTGCCGTTTATCTCGGCGGTACTGGTAGCCGGCGGACGTGCAGCTGAGGTAGCCACCGGCGGCGCGGTATCCTCGCAGACGTTTACGCTCATTTGCGGCATTATCATGACGGTATTCGTCATGCTCGGCGGCGTAAAATCCACCGCACTGGCGGATGCTGTACAGGGCTGGTTCTTCATTCTGGCGCTGTGGGCAATTATTTTCGTAACGCTCAAGATCGTATTCAACGGCTCGATCATCGAGGCATTCCAGACCGTCCGCGTGCAGACACCGGACTGGTTCTCCTATCCGGGTCCGATCGGCATATGCACCTATCCGTCGCGCGTCAGCTATCCGCTTGCGTGTGCATTCGGCTACACGCTGCTGCTGCCGCAGGTCTTTGTACGCTCCGGCTATTACAGCGCAGGTCTGAAGGACCAGCGTCAGATGGCGTTCCTTGCACCGTTCCTGCAGATCATCGTCTGGGGCGGCACGATGCTCATCGGTCTGGTCGCGCTGGCTGCCATGCCTGACCTTACCAGCTCGGAAACCGAACTGGTTATCCCGTATATGTGCAACATCATCGCGGGCACGCACGGTCTGCTCGCGCAGATTCTGATGATCGTGTTCCTCATCGGCGTACTGGCGGTCGGTCTGTCCACCGCAAATGCGCTGCTGATGGTCATGTCCTCTATCATCTACAAGGACCTGCTGGTCGGTATCGGTCACTGCAAATTCAAGGCATCCGAAACCTCGGTTATCCGCGTGGTAATTCTGCTGTTCGGTGCCGTAACGGTTGCCGTATCGCTCATGCACTGGGAATACGTCTACAATCTGATGATTTTCGCGGATTCTCTGGTCGAATCGCTGTTCCCGGCGCTGGTATTCGGCATTTACTGCAAGTGGGCGACCCGAAAAGCCGCTATCACCTCGATTTCGGTCGGTGCGATCATCATCTGCCTGACCTTCTTCATCTGGGATCTCGGCTATGTGTGGTACGGCACGATCGGTCTGGCGACCGCGTTCGTGCTGATGTATGTGGTCTCTAAGCTGACAAAGGACGACCCGAAGGACAGCGAGGACTTTTACGAGGCGCTTGACTCCGGTCACAGACGCTTCATGCGCATCAAAGCAAAAATCAAGTAACGGCAGGAGGGCGAAATCCTATGCTACGATTTACGCTCAATGGCACACAAATTGAAATAGAAGACGGCGAAAACCGCACATTGCTCGAATATCTCCGCAATGTAAAGTGCATGAAGGGCACAAAAGAAGCCTGCAGCACCGGTCACTGCGGCGCGTGCAGCGTCCTCGTGGACGGCAGGCTGACGCGCTCATGCGTGACGCTCGTGCGCCGACTGGACGGCAAAACCGTTGAGACCATTGAAAACGCACCGAACGACACCATGCTGCAGGTGATTCAGCACTCGTTTCTCGATGTCGGCGCCGTGCAGTGCGGCTTCTGCACACCGGGCATGGTGATGGCGACAAAGGCGCTGCTGCTGCACCATCCGGCCCCGACCGAGCCGGAAATCTGCGACGGGCTGAAAAACAACTACTGCCGCTGCACCGGCTACGTCAAAATTATCGAGGCGGTCAAGCTGGCAGCGGCGCGGCTGCGCGGGGAAGATCCGGATATCGACAGCTTCCGCAGCCACGAAAGCACGGTTATTGTGGTTGGTGAAAATCAGGTCGTGCCCGAAATCACCGGTTCCGCGGTCGGTAAGTCGGTCTGGGATGTGGACGGCATGGACAAGACCGGCGGCAAACTGAAATTTTGCGACGACTACACCGCGGAGGACATCGGCGCGGATACCCTGCTGCACGGTGCATTTGTCTGGGCGCCGGCGCCGCACGCAAGGATCAACGCGGTGGACTACTCCGCCGCCGAACAGGCGGAAGGTGTGGTGCGCATCGTGACGGCGGCTGACGTGCCCGGCATGAACAAGGTCGGCACATGGACGCCGGAGCAGCCGGTCTTTTGCACGGATGAGGTGCGGTTTCTCGGTGACCATCTGGCGCTGGTTGTCGCGGATACGGTGGCGCACGCGAGAGCGGCCGTCAAGCTGGTCAAAATCGACTATGAAGAACTGCCCGGTATCTACACCATGGCGGACGGCTACCGCAAAAACAGCTTCATCGTGCACACCGGCCGCGTCAGCGGCGATGTGGAGCAGGCAAAGCAGCAAACGGACATTGTCAAGCTCAACGTCTCCAAGGATATTGAGCCGCAGGAGCACGCCTGCATGGAGCCTGTTTCGGCTATCGGCATGGTGCAGGACGGCAAAACGATCCTCTATTCCTGCACACAGGCGCCGTTCGAAATCCGCAGTATGCTGGCAAAGATTCTGGACAAGCCGGAGGAGGATATCCGCGTTATCGTGACGCCGCTCGGCGGCGGCTTCGGTAAAAAATGCGACTCATTTCTTGAAGCACCGGCGGTTGTTGCCGCTCACGCCTGCGGCAAGCCGGTCAAGATTACGCTGACGCGCAAGGAGGATTTGATCCTCACCACCAAACGCCACGGCTACCATACGGATTACGAGATCGGCTTCACGCCGGACGGCAAGTTCCAGTATCTGGACTGCCGCATGTTCTCGGACGGCGGACCGTACGAGTGCGAAAGCTACGGCACGCTGATGACCGGCGCGCTGATGAGCGGCGGGCCGTACATCATTCCCAATGTCAAGGTGGAAGGCTCAGCGATTCGCAATAATAACTTGCAGGGCGGTGCGTTCCGCGGCTACGGTATCAATCAGGCGGCGATCTCCATTGAAACTGCGATGGACATGATGGCGGAAAAGCTGGATATCGACCCGTTCGAGCTGCGCCGGCGCAATGCCGTCTATCCGGGTGCGACCTCGGTCGGCGGTGAGGTGCTCAAATACAGCATGGGTATGATGGATACCATCAACCAGTGCGAAAAAAGTTTGCGAAAAGCACTCAAGGAATACGAAGGACAGTATCCCAAGGGCAGCAAGGTGCTCGGCTGGGGCATGGCCTCGGGATTCAAGAATGTAGGCGTCGGCAAGGGTATTTTCACCGATGACGGTGCGTGCAGGCTGATTCTGCAGGGTGACGGCCACCTGCACATGATCGTTTCCGGCACGGATATGGGACAGGGCTTCCGCACTGCCATGACGCAGATCGCGGCGGAAACGCTCGGCATGGATATCGCGGATATTTACATCACCAACGGCGACACCGAGCTGACCATCCCGACCGGCGAATCGGTTTCCGAGCGGCAGACGCTGTGCGGCGGCCGGGCGGTGTATGAGGCGTGCGTCAAGCTCAAGCAGGATTTAGACAGCCGTCCGTGGCGGCCGGGCGAGGAACGCCGCGCGGAATACTATTATGCATCCGACCCGTGCTTCGCCATCGGTGATTTTGAGGGTGCAAAGCAGCGCGGTGCAAAATACCGCAATTTTCCGGCGTATGCGTATGCCACGCAGGCCGCCATTGTCGAGGTGGACAAAGAAACCGGCAAGGTCCGGCTGCTCAAGATCATCGCGGCGCACGATGTCGGCCGCGCCATCAATCCGCATATCATCGAGGGTCAGATGCACGGCTCGTGCTCGATGGGACAGGGCTATGCACTGACCGAGGGATATCCGACGAAAAACGGCTATCCGGTCAAGACGCTGTACCGTCAGCTGGGTCTGCCGCGTGCCGAGGATACGCCGGATTACGAGATTATTTTAATCGAGGACCCGGAGCCGCAGGGCCCGTTCGGCGCGAAAGGCATTTCCGAGGTTGCGACCGTGCCCGTCACACCGGCGATTCTCAACGCTGTGTCGCGTGCCATCGGCGTGCGCATCAATAAGGTGCCCGCCACACCCGAAGTCGTGCGCGAAGCCATCCGCACCGGCAAGTGTGAGGTGCCAACCATGGAGCAGCAGCTTCAGGCGCTCGAAAAGGATTGCGAATGTCACCGTCCGTCGGACGGTGTGCAGTGAAATTTCTTGTCGTTGTTTACAATGACAGTCGAAACAGCATCACCACCTATAGCGCAAAGACCCGGAATCTTTTTCGGAAGATTCCGGGTCTTTGCCGTTTTCACTTATTTTCCGTCTGTTTTTTTACCGCCTCTGCGATTTTACGATACTCCGGCACATCCACGCCGTACTGCTCCGCCAGACACACAACCTGATAAATCAAACCATCCACCTCGGACTGCTTGCCGGCTTCCATATCGCGTTGCATAGAGGTAGACGCGGTCGGTGCAAGCGCATCCAGAATGCGCAGGTTGCGCTCGACCAGCTCCCCCGGCCTGCTCTCCAGCGGAATACCCATCTTGTCCGCCAGCGCAACGATCTCTTTCATCAGGCGTACAAAGCTGTCGCGCACCTCGCCCGGATGCTGCATTTCCGCAGCTTTCGCGTGATAATACTGTCCGCAGGCTGCATTCGGCGACACATACGCAAATTTGAGCAGCGTGTCGCGCTCGACATACGGAGAATAAACCGGGTCGATTCCGGCATTTTTGAGGTCGGTCTCGACCTGTTGCAGCACCGGATGATCAGTCCTGTGGCTCGGCAGTCCGTACACGATACGGCAGATCGCACCGTGCTTCTGAATGACGCCCGGCGCAATCCTGTTGGCCGAAATGTAGATGCAGCCGTCCGTGACGAGCAGCTCAGGCAGCTCCGCCTGCAGGGCACGGCCCGTGCCGTAGATGTTGAGCACCGGAATAACTACCGTGTCCCTGCCTGCTGCCTTGCGGATGAACGGCACGGTATCCGCGAGAGAGTATCCCTTGACACACACGAAAATCACATCCGGCGCGGGAGCGCCCTGCTCCCTCGCGGCAAGAAAGCCGTCCATGTCGATCGCCTTGACCGGAATGCTCTCGCGCTCATTTTCTCCGGATACAAGCGTCAAGCCGTGCTCCTGCATGACCGCAAGATGCTTTCCGCGTGCAATAAGCGTGGTATCCGCACCGGATTTGCTCAAATACGCGCCTACCGGTCCGCCAACGCCACCGGCACCGATAATCATATAACGCAGCTTCATCCTCTGTTCCTCCGATTGCTTTTTCTGCATTATAGCACAAAATAGGCAATGTATCCACAAGTCTGTGGATATCTCTGTGAAGCGCGTGATTCTCCGCTTCTGTCATTGCATTTGTTCCCTTTTCACGATATAATGATTTTGTATATACTTTCTCACCTGTCTAATTTGTTCGACAAAATTCGACAGCCTGCAAGGAGGTCATTGCACATGGCTGGCAACCCCCAAAAGAAAAGCACCGGCATCGTCAACGCCGCCATTGGCGCGCTGGCAGTCGTGCTGGCTATATTGATTGTCTGGATGATGAACCTCGTTTCCGGTATTCAGGGCACCGCGCGTATCATCAACTACGCCGGACTCGTGCGCGGCAAGACCCAGCGTATCGTCAAGCTGGAAATCTCCGGTCAGCCGCAGGACGGCATGATCGCAGATATTGACGCGCTTATCGCCGGACTGCGCTTCGGCAGCGACGAGCTCAGCCTCGTGCGGCTGAACGATGACGCCTTCCAAAGAAAAATGCAGGAGCTGGACGACTATTTTCAAGCACTCAAGCAGGAGATAGGCCGCGTGCGCGCAGTCGGCTCAAATAACACGGACATCATTCCCATCAGCGAAACCTTTTTC
>OLOM01002175.1_pt1 | contig 12168 bp, 9 predicted proteins | sample 1672531 | NCBI WGS metagenome assembly OLOM01 (sample SAMEA3136696, study PRJEB25190) | human gut metagenome | reverse complement strand
CTCGGCTTCAAGTGGCAGGAAACCCTGTGCATGGTGTTCCTGTGCGGTTTGATCAACATCATCATCACCGTCACCAAGATTCGTAAGATGATCATCCAGGCCATTCCGGAAGTGCTGCAGAACGCCATCGGCGGCGGCATCGGCCTGTTCGTGGCCTACGTCGGCTTCCTCAACGTCGGTTTCTTCACCTTCACCACCAAGTCCGCGGCCAAGAGCGGCGACACCGTGCAGGCCACCCCGGGCCTTGCCGTCATGAACAATCCGACCATCTGGCTGTTCATCATCGGCCTGGTGCTGGCCATCGTGCTCACCGTGCTCAAGGTACGCGGCGGCATGCTGATCGCCATCGCCGTCACCGCGGTCGTCGGCATTCCGATGGGCCAGACCACCATGGCCAACTCCGTGTCCATCGCCGACACCTTCGCCCAGCTGCCGCAGACCTTCGGCGTGATCTTCACCAAGGATGGCTTCCCGGCGCTGTTCTCCGACGTGTCGAAGCTGCCGATCATCCTGCTGACCATCTTCGCGTTCTCCATGTCCGACACCTTCGACACCATCGGCACCTTCATCGGCACCGGCCGTCGTACCGGCATCTTCTCCGCCGAGGACGAGAAGGCTCTTGAGAACGGTTCCGGCTTCTCCTCCAAGATGGACAAGGCCCTGTTCGCCGACTCCATCGCCACCTCCATCGGCGCCATCTGCGGCACCTCGAACACCACCACCTACGTGGAGTCCTCCGCGGGTATCGCCGCCGGCGGCCGCACCGGCCTGACCTCCGTGGTCGTGGCGATCTGCTTCGCGCTGTCCGCCTTCCTCTCCCCGGTCATCTCCGCCGTGCCGTCCGCCGCGACCGCAGGCGTGCTGGTCGTGGTCGGCTGCATGATGGCTTCCTCCTTGAAGGAAATCGAGTGGGGCGACATCTCCGAAGCCATTCCGGCGTTCTTCGCGTCCGTGTTCATGGCGTTCAGCTACTCCATCTCCTACGGCATCGCCGGCGGCTTCATCACCTACTGCATCGTCAAGACCTGCAAGAAGCAGGCCAAGGACGTGCATCCGGTGATCTGGGTCGTGGCCGTGCTGTTCATTCTGGACTTCATCATCACCGCAGTGCTGTAACAGTCCTTTTCATACGGAAAATGGGCGGTTCCTTCAGTGGAATCGCCCTTTTTTTATCGACTTTCGTATCGGTTTGACGCAGATCCGCATTAGATGGCTTGGGAGAACGCGTCGACGAGCGCGGCCATCCAGTCCGTCAGGGAATCGTACTGCTCCGGCATCTGCTCGGTCAGCTCCACGATCGGAATATTGGACGATTTGGCGGCGGTGACGATCTTGCCGGTCAGCTCGGTCTCCTCCTGAATGTTGACCACCAGCAGGCCGACCTTGCCGGCCTCCAGCATGTCGGTGAACTGTTTGATGTCGGTCGGCGTTGGCTCGCTTTCGTTGGCCGTGGCACGCATGTAGCCGGTCGGCGTCGCGTCTTTGAGGCCCAGGTCCCCGGCCAGATATTCGGCGACCGATTCCGTGGCGGCATAGGCTTCGCCATCCGCCTTGCGTTTGGTCTCCGTGATTTTTCGGGCGACCTCGTCTTCCTTGGAACGCCATTGCTGGTTCAGCTTGTCGAAATCGGCCTTGCCGTCGGGCCTTGTGCCCTCGTATGCCCTGGTGATGGCCTGTGCGACCGCTTTGCGCACCGCCGCCGAGAACCAGACGTGCGGGTTGCCGCCATCCTTGACGCCACCGATCTCCGCCGCGTTGATGACTTGCGATTTGGCGGATTGCGCGGCTTTGACGGCCCATGAGTCGTACCCGGCGCCGTTGACGATGACGATTCGTGCCTTCTGCAGTTTGGCGATGTCGGACGTGGTCGGCTCATAGTCGTGCGCGTCCACGTTGGTGGAGTTGATGATGCTGGTCACCTGCACGCCGCTTCCGCCGAGCTGCTCGGCGAGGGTGCCCCATTGGTTGATGGAGGAGACGACGGGAATCGCGCCATGCGCGGAACCGGCACCGTTCTGCGACGTTCCGCAGGCAGACGCGGAAGTGAGAAGGCCGACGGAAGCGAGTACGGCAATCGCAATTCTTGCATAACGGTTCACGATGGTTCCTCCATTTTCATATGCTTCATGCTTCGGTGAATCCATCATAACCGTAACTGAGAATGATTCTCAACAGCGCGTGTCGCTTCCACAAGAAAAACAACAAACCGACGCCGAGAGCAATCTCAACGTCGGTTTGCGGGGAAAAGGAGCCGCCGATCAGCCAAAACGTACAATTACAGAGTTTCGCACAGCGAAGCGCTATTAACTGGCCAGCTGAAGCTGACTCGCACCAACCCACCGGGTTGGCACTACGTTTTGGCGAATCGGCCTTATCGATCAGCCAAAACGTCCGGAGACGTAGCGTTCGGCTTCTTCGTTCTGCGGGTTGTTGAACATCGTGGTGGTGTCGGTGAAGTACTCGAGGTGACCCGGCTGGCCGACGGCCTTCAGGTTGAAGAAGGCGGTGTAGTCGGCGATACGGGCGGCCTGCTGCATGTTGTGCGTCACGATCACGATGGTGTACTCGTTCTTCAGCTCGTTGATCAGATCCTCCACGGCCAGGGTGGAGATCGGGTCGAGGGCGGAGCACGGTTCGTCCATGAGCAGCACCTGCGGGTGCACGGCCACGGCGCGTGCGATGCAGAGCCTCTGCTGCTGGCCGCCGGACAGGCCGATGCCCGGATTGTCCAGACGATCCTTGACCTCGTTCCACAGGTTGGCGCCACGCAGGGCCCACTCGACCAGATCATCCGCGTCGGACTTGGAGATCTTGCGGTTGTTGAGCTTCACGCCGGCCAGCACGTTCTCGCGGATGGACATGGTCGGGAACGGGTTCGGACGCTGGAACACCATGCCGACGTCACGACGGACGGCGACCGGATCCACATCCTTGTCGTACAGGTTCTTGCCTTCCAGCAGCACCTCGCCTTCGCAGTGGGCGCCCGGAATGATCTCGTGCATGCGATCGAGGGTGCGCAGCACAGTGGACTTGCCACAGCCGGAAGGGCCGATGAACGCGGTGACCTTGTTGGCTTCGATGTTGATGTTCACATCTTCCACGGCCAGGAAGTCGCCGTAGAAGATGTTCAGATGGTTGACATCAATACGTTGTCCCATTTGTTTTCCTTATTGTTCTTATGTTTTCGACTATTCGACCGCGCTCAGCGTTCCGACTTGACGGCGAAGACCTTCGCCACGAGACGGCCGATGAGGTTGAGGATCAGCACGATGAGAATCAGCACAAGGGCTGCGGCCCAGGCGCGTTCCATCGGGATGGTGGTGACGCAGGCCGCGGAAGCGTTGGCCGGGCAGTTCGCGTTGAGCTTGGAATACTCCTGGTAGACGTACACCGGAAGCGTGGTCATCTGGCCGGAGAAGAGGTTGACGTTCGTGGAGGCGATGTAGCCTGCGGTCATCAGCAACGGAGCGGTTTCACCGATCACGCGGGCGACGGCGAGAATCGCACCCGAAACGATGCCCGGCAGGGCGGTGCGCAGCACGATCTTCGTGATCGTGCGCTGCTTCGTGACGCCCAGGGCGTACGAGGCCTCGCGCAAATCGTGCGGCACGATCTTGAGCATTTCCTCGGACGACTTGACCACGGTCGGCAGCATCAGCAGGGAAAGTGCGACGGAGCCTTCGAAACCGTTGATGGTGCCGGGGCCGATCAGAATCGTGAACATCGAGAAGGCGAACAGGCCTGCGACGATGGACGGGATGCCGCTCATCACGTCGACCAGCAGGGTGATGACCTGTGCCAGCTTGCCACGGTTGGAATATTCCACCAGGTACACGGCGCACATCAGGCCGATCGGGATGGAGATGAGCATGGCGCCGAAGGTGATTTCCAGCGTGCCGATGATGGCGTGCAGGATGCCGCCGTAGCCGCCGGACGGGGTCGGGTTGCCGCCGACCACGCCGGTCATGTTGTAGCTCAGGAAGTTGAGGTTCAGCCTCTTGACGCCGTTGATGATGGTGGTGAGCAGCACCGAGAACAGCGGGATCAACGCCACGATGAACGCGCACGAGATGAGCGCCTTCATGGCGAAGTCCTTGCGCTTGCGCGCTGAGGTGAAGGAACGGGTCGGCTTGAACTTGTCGAAGTCGATGACGGGAGCGCCGTCCATCGGCGAAGCGTCGTTATTTGCGGCGGTCATCACACACTCGCTTTCTCGGTGAGCTTACGAGCGATGAAGTTCACCACGAAGGTAATCAGGAACAGAACCAGGCCGGTGCCGATCAGCACGGAAACACCCAGATCGTTGGCTTCCGGATACTGCGCGGCGATGTTCGCGGCGATGGTCTGGTTCTGCGAGGCCTGCAGCAGCTTGACGGAGTAGTTGAGGCCCGGGGACAGAATCATGAGCACGGCCATCGTCTCGCCGAGCGCACGACCGAGGCCGAGCATGGAGGCGGACACGACGCCGGACTTGCCGAACGGCAGGACCGCGAGCTTGACCATTTCCCACTTCGTGGCGCCGAGGGCCAGAGCCGCCTCTTCCTGAAGGCGAGGGGTCTGCAGGAAGATGTCGCGGGACATGGAGGTGATGATCGGCAGGATCATGACGGCCAGCACCACGGACACGGTGGCCACGGTACGGGAGGGATTGGCGGCGGGACCGGCGAAAATCGGAATCCAGCCAAGGTATTTGGCCACCCAATTCCAGAACGGATAGATGGCCGGCACCAGCACCAGACCGCCCCACAGACCGTAGATAACGGACGGGATGGCGGCGAGCAGATCGACCACATAGCTCAGGGCGGTGGCGAGCTTCTTCGGCGCGTAATGCGAGATGAACAGTGCGATGCCGACCGACACGAAGAAGGAAATCAGCAGTGCCAGGGCGGAAATCAGCACGGTACCGAACAGCAGCGGTCCGACGTAGCCCCAGAAGCTGGAAACCTTGCCGCCGGTGAAGTTGCTGATGGTCGCGCTGTTGGCCTTCTGGTCACCGCCGATCAACGGCCACGCGCGGAACAGCAGGAACAGCGCGACCGCGGCGAGCACGACGAGGATCAGGATGCCGCAGGCGTAGGCCACGCCCTTGAACACCTTATCCGCGTTCTTGCCGCTCACCGGCTGCTGTGCCGTTTTGCTTTGCGAACTCACGGGTTCTCCTTTTGGTTTGCTTGCGATTGCTTTCGATTTTTCTGGTTTTGCGTATCGTCCGTAGGTATCGTTTCAGGCCGCAGCCGTTTTTTACGCGGCTGCGGCCTGAAACCTACGGTCAGTCACCGATCACCGAAAGCGATCGCCCCACTGTGATGGGCTCACTTGGTTTTGATGGCGTCGATGGACTTGACGACCTTCTGACGCAGGGTGTTGGACATCGGAGCGGAGCCGGCTGCGGAAGCGGCGGTCTGCTGGCCTTCGTCGCTGGTCACGTAGGTGAGCCAGGACTTGACGAACTTGGCGGTGTTGGCGTCCTTGTATGCCGGGCAGGCGACGTCGTAGGAGACCAGCACGATCGGGTAGGCGCCCTTCTCGGTGGTGTTGTGGTCGAGCTTGACGACCACGCGGTTGTCACCCTTGGCGGAATCGTCGAGCGGGGAGGCGTCCACGACCTTGGCGGCGGCTTCAGCGGAGAACGGGACGTAATCGTCGCCGACCTTCACGGCCACGGTGCCCAGATCGCCGGCCTGGGAGGCATCGGCGTAACCGATGGTGCCGTCAGCCTGCTGCACGGTGGAGATCACGCCGGAAGTGCCCTTGGCGCCCTGGCCGACCTCGTTCGGCCAGTTCTCGCCGAGGTCGTAGCTCCATGCGTCGCCAGCGGCATCCTTGACGTAGCTCAGGAAGTTCTTGGTGGTGCCGGACTTGTCGGAACGGTGCACCACGGTGATGTCGAGGTCAGGCAGATCGACCTTCGGGTTCTGCTTCTTGATGGCGTCATCGTTCCACTTGGTGATCTTGCCGTCGAAGATCTTGGCGATGGTCTCGGCGTCCATGTTCAGGGTCTTGCCCTTGCCGGACACGCCCTGCAGGTTGAAGACGACGGCGATCGGGGAAATGTAGACCGGGATGTCGAAGGCGGTGCCGGAAGCGCACACGCTCTTGGACTGCTCGACCTCGTTATCGGCGAGGGAGGCGTCGGAGCCGGCCCATGCGGTTGCACCGGTCAGGAAGGTGGACACGCCAGCGCCGGAACCGGACGGGTTGTAAGCGACCTTGGCGTCCGGGTTGGTGCCCTGGAAGCCGGCGATCCAAGCTTCGACGGCGGCCTGCTGGGAAGAAGCGCCGGCGCCGGAGAAGTTGCCGGAAACGGTTTCGGTCTTGGTATCGGACTTGGCCGAAGAATCGGTGGAAGCGGTGGTGTTGTCACCGCAAGCCGCGACGGAAGCCAGCATCACAATGCCGGACACAGCGGCGATGGAGCGTACGAGAATGGAGTTACGCATTATTCTTTTCCCTCTGTCAACGTTCAGATGGCGTGTGTTTCTGATTTTTCGATTTTCTGTTGTCGCCATCGTTCTTCATGACAATCTCCAGCCTATTGGGCGTTTCACTCGCCCCAAACCAAAAACGGTGAACGGAAGATGAACAGTCTACGACACCTTCGCCGTTCGACGTTCCTTCCGTTCACCGTTCTTTGCAAGCACGATGCGAATGCGCGCTATACCAAGCCTTTCATCATCATTCGCTTGGCGTATCGATCTTGTATCCGAGGCCGCGCACGGTGGTCAGATACTTGGGATGGCCCGGGTCCTCCTCGATTTTGGCGCGCACGCGCTTGACATGCACGTCCAGCGTCTTGGTGTCGCCGACATAGTCGGAGCCCCAGATGCGGTCGATCAGCTGGTGGCGGGTCATCACGCGGCCCTTGTTCTGCATGAGGTATTCCAGCAGTTCGAATTCCTTCAGCGGGAAGAACACGTTCTCGCCGCGGACCGTCACCTCATGCTGGCCGATTCTCATGGAAATGTCACCGCATACGAGCGGAATATCGTCGTCGGCGGCTTCTCCGGATTCGGCGACCATCTGGTTGCGGCGCAGCACCGCGCGGATGCGTGCCAGCAGCTCACGGAAGGAATACGGTTTGGTGATGTAGTCGTCCGCGCCGATTTCAAGGCCGACGACCTTGTCGATTTCCGCGCTTTTCGCGGTCAGCATGATGATCGGCACACGGCTTTGCTCGCGGATCCGACGGCACAGCGCGGTGCCGTCAAGACCGGGCAGCATCAGATCGAGCAGCACCAAATCGATACCACCCTTGGTGAACAGTTCCAATCCTTCTTCACCGGTGGCCGCGGCGGACACGTCGTACCCTTCACGGGTGAGCTGGTAGACCAGCGGCTCACGGTACGACTCTTCGTTCTCGACGATCAGAATTCGCGTCATCAGTGGTTCTCCTCATTCTCTGTTGTGGTGGAGTGGCCGGACTGTTTCTTTTCACGGGTGTTATCATTCGCCGAATCCGCCGGATGGTCGGGTTCCGCAGCGCCCGAAGCCTGCGGCATCGTGATGGTGAAGGTGGATCCCTCCCCCTCGCGCGACCATACGGAGATGGTGCCGCCGCAATCCTCGACGCAATGCTTGGTGATGGCCAATCCCAGGCCGGTGCCGCCGGTTTCACGGGAGCGCGCCGGATCGACGCGGTAGAATCGCTCGAAAATTCTGCTGAGCGACGCCGCGGGGATGCCGATGCCCTGGTCCACGACGCGAATCGCCACCTTGCCGGATTCGATGCCGATGCCGACGGCCACCGTGGTATGTTCCGGCGAATAGTTGATGGCGTTCTCCACCAGGTTCTTCACCGCAGTTTTGATGGTCTCATGGTCAGCGACCACGAACACGTCCAGGTTCTGTTCGGCTTCCTTGGCCAGTTCCTCGGCGTTCGCATGCACCAGCACCTGCCGGCCGTTCACGGACAGGACCAGGCTGATGTGCTTCGATTCGGCCTTGACCTGGTTTTCGGCGAGCGCCTCGCGTGCCACGGACAGCACGGACAGCCGTTCCGCATTGAGCATCGCTGCCGCGCTTTGCGCTTTCTGCAGGTCGATCAGACGGTGGACCAGTTCCGTCAATCGTTCGGATTCCTTGGAGATTCGGCCGGAGAAGTATTTCACCGCGTCCGGATCGTCGGCCGCGTCGCCGATCGTTTCGGCGAGCAGAGAAATCGCGCCTGCCGGGGTTTTCAGTTCGTGCGAGACGTTGGTGACGAAATCGCGCCGCATGATTTCGAAACGGCGTTGCTCGCTCATGTCGGAAATGAAAATCGCAAATAGGTTGTCGGCGATCTGTCCGACGCGCACGTGCAGGTAGAGCGTGTCTTCGGGCAGCGGCTTGCCGGCTTCGACGCCTTTGCCGTTCGTGTTCACCACGCCCGTTCGCGTGCGGCCGTGCAGGGGGATGGTCAGTTCGCGTTCGCGCACCACGCTGTCTGTGGAGACCAGTTTCACGATGTCGCGGATTTCCGCGAGCGCCATCGCCTGGTCGTGGATGATGCCGAAGCGCCGCGCGGCCGGGGATGCGTATTGGACCGTGGCCAGCGAGTCTACGACCACCAAAGCTTCGGGCATGACGGCCACCAGCTGGCGTTCCGTGGACTGCACGGGAACGCGGGGGCCGAACAGGGACGTGTTCTTCGCAGCTCCGAACAGGCTCGGATCATTGGGGTCGACGCCGTCCTGCACACCCTGGAAGCCTCGTCTGCGGCCAAGCAGGAACGCCACGACGAACACGACCACGGCCACGACCACCAATGCCGCAACCACCGACGGCGTTGCCAGCATCTGCTCCAACGTCATGCGTTCACCTTCCGATAATCCTCAGTTCTTCCTTAAGACTAGCGGTTTCGGAGAGGCTTTCGCGTATGCGATTCTCTCACGCCACCGGAAGTTTTCCTGCCGTTCATCTTCCGAAACGCAGCATATCGGAATATGAGACGTCTCGTTTGCCGATATGACGATGCATGATGACGGGTCATGCGGCAAACGGGATGTGGAAACGGCTTTTCGCAACGTTAGGCGTTTCGCAACGCCACATGAACGCTACATGCGTTTGGCGATGTTCACCGTCAGTTTCGCGGCGGTGTCCGCGTATTCGGAAATGTCGAACGTTTTGAAATCCTCGTAGTCGGTGTCCGCGTTGTCGCTCAGCGCGCGAATCACCAATGCGGGAACGTCGTTGCGGGCGGCGACATGCGCGACGGCGGCGCCTTCCATTTCCACCGCGTCCGCGCCGGTCTCACGGATCACCTGCTCGACCTTCTGCGGATCATCGACGAAATAGTTGCCGGTGGCGATGATGCCGACGATATGGTGAATGTTCAAGTCGTTCAGCGCCTGGTCGGCCAGTTCGAGCAGACGGTCGTCGCTATGGTATTCCTCGATGGGCCGGTCGGCGGTGCCGGGCTTGAACTGTCCCACCAATCGCATGTCGGTGTCGAGATAGCGCAGGGTGCCGCCGAGCACCACGTCGTTGATGTGCAGATTCGTGTTGAGATTGCCCGCGATGCCGGAGAAGATCACGGCGTCCGGCTGGTCAGCGTCGATCAGATGCTGCGTGGTGGCGGCGATGTTGACGGTGCCCATGCCGCCGACGGTCGCGGCGACGTTGACGGCGGTGCCCTTGTTGGTTTCGAGGGTGCCGCGCGTCACCTTGACGCCGGCTTCCTCGGTGACGGTGACGTTGCTCAGTGCCGTTGCGATATTGGCGACTTCCTCATCCATGGCGCCGATGATGGCGATTGCGGTCATTGCACCCTCCCTGTCTTACGTGCTGTCTTGAGTGTTGTTTTACGCGATTGCGATTCGCGTTTCCCGAATTTTCTGCAATCGCGCGGATAGTGAATCGAATCGGTCACTTCCAGCGGCGCACGGCCACCGCATGGGCAAGCTCGCGTAGCAGCTGTTCCGTGGTGTTCCAGCTCAGACATTTGTCGGTGATGGACTTGCCGTAGACGAGCTGGTCGAGCGGCGCGGCCTTCTGGTTGCCGCCTTCGATGAAGCTTTCCATCATGATGCCGGTGATGCCCTGCTCGCCTTTGGCGATACGGCCCGCGATGTCACGCACCACCTGCGCCTGACGATGCTCGTCCTTGCCGGAGTTGCCATGCGAGCAGTCGACGATCAGCCCATGTGCCGCAGCGGAATCGGCCGGCATTTCGGCGCGGATGGTGTCCATGGCCTTGGCCACCGAAGCGGCATCGTAATTCGGGCCGTGCGAGGAACCACGCAACACCACATGACAGTCGGGATTGCCGAGCGTTTTGACCACGGCGGCGCGGCCGAGATGGTCGATGCCGAAGAACGTGTGCTGTTGTGCGGAAGCGAAGCAGGAATCGGCCGGAGCCTTGATGGAACCGTCCGTGGCGTTCTTGAAGCCGATCGGCATGGACAGGCCGGACGCCAACTGCCGGTGCACCTGGCTTTCCGTATTGCGCGCGCCGATCGCACCCCAGCTAATCGCGTCGGAAATATACTGCGGACTGGTCGGCTCCAAAAACTCCGTGGCCGCCGCCAAACCCTCGTCAAGCACGCCAAGCAGCGTGCGGCGGGCCAACAGCAAGCCCTTCCTGATATTGCAGCTGCCGTCGATATCCGGATCGTTGATCAGACCCTTCCAACCGACCGTGGTGCGCGGCTTCTCGAAATACACGCGCATGACGATCAGCAGCTCGCCATCCAACTCGCCTTTCAACGCGGACAGGCGACGCGCGTAATCGAGCGCGGCCTTCGGATCGTGAACGGAACACGGACCGACAACCACCAGCAGGCGATCGTCCTGACCGTACAGGCAGGCACGAATCTCATCACGCGAATAGGCGACGATCTCCTGCGCCTGCTCGCTCAACGGCAGGTCGCCCAACACCTGCGCCGGCGTGGGCAACACTTCGAATTCCAGCACGCGGCGGTTCACGATGCGGCTGATGCCCACCTGGTCCTCCCAGCGCGGCACGTCGGTCTCCACCAGCGGATTCTTGCCCTCATCCATGGCCTGCCTAATGGCACGTAAATCCTCAGGCGTGTTCAGCTGCTGCTGCATGATCTCGCTCTCCTTGTCGCTTCCTTTCCCAAGGATAGCAACGATGGTGCAGAAACATCAGCCAAGCTTGCGACGCGCGTCGACCGCGTCGGCAAGCGTGTGCAGCAGCTGCTCGGTACGATCCCACGGCACGCATGCGTCGGTGATCGACTTGCCGTATTCCAGCTGGTCGAGCGGCGCGGGCTTCTGATTGCCCGCCTTGAGGAAGCTTTCCATCATGATGCCGAGAATGCCCTGTTCGCCGGCCGCGACGCGTGCGGCGATTTCTTCGACCACTTCGGCCTCGCGCACCTCGTTCTTACCGCAGTTGCCGTGCGCGGCATCGATGATCAGACCATGCTCGCTTGGTCCGGAAGCCTTGGAAGCCTTGAGATCCGCCAACGCTTGGGCCACGGAAGCGGCATCGTAGTTCGGACCATGCGAGGAACCACGCAGCACCAGATGGCAGTCGGGATTGCCCTTGGTCTCCGCGGAAATCACACGACCATCCAGATTGATGGAGAGGAAATGATGCTCGAAAGCGGCCGCGAAACACGAATCGGCCGCCGGCTTGATGGAACCATCCGTAGCGTTCTTGAAACCGATCGGCATGGACATGCCGGACGCCAGCTCGCGGTGCACCTGGCTTTCCGTATTACGCGCGCCGATCGCGCCCCAGCTGATCAGATCGCAAATATACTGCGGGGTAATCGGATCAAGCCATTCCGTAGCGGCGGGCAAGCCGAGCCCCAGCACGTCGGTAAGCACCTTGCGAGCCATGAACATGCCCTTGCGAATATTGAACTGGCCGTCAAGATCAGGATCGTTGATCAGACCCTTCCAACCGATCGTGGTGCGCGGCTTCTCGAAATACACGCGCATGACAATGACCAGACGATCATCAAGCTCCTTCTTGACGGCGGCAAGCCTCTCCGCATACTCGTGCGCAGCCTTCGGATCATGAATCGAACACGGGCCGACGATGGCCAGCAGACGATCGTCACGGCCATGCAGCACGTCACGAATCTCCTGACGGGACTTCAACACCAGATCGCTCATCTCGTTCGTGAGCGGAAGTTCCTTCAGAAAATATCGGGGAGCGGGAATCGGGTCAAGCTGACGAATATTGACATCCACGGTCTCCGGAAACACGGCGCGCTC
>OLOM01002172.1_pt1 | contig 12173 bp, 15 predicted proteins | sample 1672531 | NCBI WGS metagenome assembly OLOM01 (sample SAMEA3136696, study PRJEB25190) | human gut metagenome | reverse complement strand
AATTTATCTCACTTTCTCAAAGTCTGCCAGCGTGTAGAAATTTATAATTTAACTTTTTCTACACGCTGAAACGAGCAAATCAATATGATTTGCTCGTTTTTGTTATTTATTATGCTTTTTTCTTTCTGCCTGTGAAAATTGAAATACCGAAAATCACTAAAAGCAGTGCGCACGCAAAGCACATCCAAAAGATGAGTAAGCCGGTGCCTTTATTTTTGAATGTGTCATAGTAACCTTTAAGGTAAATGATAGTTACTATAATCGGCAATATATACTGCATATAAAGTCTAATCCAATGTGGGAATTTAATTCCGTCACCATTGTTAGCTTCTTTAATAAAGTTTTCAAATCCCCAACCGTTCTTTCTTACGCAGAACATAACAAATACAAGGCTTCCCAGTGGTAAAAGGTTAGATGATACAAGAAAATCTTCAAGGTCCATAATTGTGCTGCCTTCACCGAGCGGTTGAATATTTGAAAGAAGATTAAAGCCTAAAATTGCAGGCATTGAAAGTGCTGTTATTAAAATAAAATTGACTGCAACGGATTTTTTTCTGCTCCATCCTGCCATATCCATAAACATTGCAACAATGTTTTCAAATACCGCAATTATTGTTGAAAGTGCGGCAAATGACATAAAGATAAAGAAAAGAGTTCCCCATACTCTGCCGCCTTTCATATTATTAAACAGGGTAGGCAGTGTGATGAATAAGAGTGACGGGCCTGAATCAGGCTGAACACCGAATGAAAAGCAAGCCGGAATAATGATAAAGCCTGCCATAAGCGCAACAAAAGTATCAAGAAGCACAATGTTTATCGCTTCGCCGGTTATTCTCTTCTTTCTGTCAAGGTAACTGCCGAAAATTTCCATTGCGCCGATACCGAGGCTTAGCGTGAAAAACGCTTGGCTCATAGCTGCAAAAACAGCGTTGCCGAAACCGGCTTTTTGAATTGATTTAAAATCAGGCACAAGGTAAAAATTGATACCTTTGCTGGCATTTGGAAGAAAAACAGAATTGACCGTAAGCGCAATCATTAAAATAAGCAGTAAAAGCATCATAACTTTAGTGACTTTTTCAACGCCCTTTTGCACACCGAATGCGCAAGCGCCAAATGAAATTAAAATAGCTATTATTGCCCAAAACGCCATAGTTTGCGGGCTTGAAAGCATATTGCTAAATGCTCCGGATACGGCATCACTGCTAAGCCCTGCCAATTTGCCGGTAGCTTCTATATATGCATAGTAAAGCATCCAGCCGCCGACCATAGTGTAAAACATCATAAGTAAATATGAACCTAAAATGCTAATCCATTTTAAATGGTGCCATTTGGTACCCTGCGGTTCAAGCTTTTCAAAAGCCTTGCCCATACCCATTGTACTTCCTCGCCCAACGGTGAATTCGCACACCATAATAGGAAGCCCAAGCACTACTAAAAATGCAAGGTACATTAAAATAAAACCTGCTCCGCCGTACATTCCTGTAATATACGGAAATTTCCACACATTTCCTATTCCGATTGCACAGCCTGCCGAAACTAAAATAAATCCTAGCCGTGAGCTGAATTTTTCTCTCGTTGCCATAATATTTTCCTCTCTTATAAAGTATAAATACTCGGTAATTTTATCATATTGATATAATGTTTTCAATACAACGCTTTCAATCGCTAAAGTAAAATCGGCGAATAATAACATTTTTTTAAAATTTTTTTGAAAATTTGTGAAAAAAGTTGGAATCTATATCTTGTCGTAAATATGACAATTTGTATCGAAAACGCTCAATATTTAGATATATAGCCAAAAACTTGGCACAATGAGTCAATGAAAATGTGAGTAATAGTCACAAAATATTGTGAAAAACTATTGAAATTGTGACTTCCTTGTGGTAAAATGTGGAAGAAATCACAAAAAGGAGTTTTTAATTATGGAAAAGAAATTAAAGGTGCTCATTGCAGATAATTCTTCTCAATTTGCCAAAGCGTGTCAAAATGAATTGGAAACACAAGGCTATGATGTTTCTGTGATAGAGAACGACGGAGCCAAAGTTCTTGAAATCGTTAAAAAGCATAACATTGATGTTATATTGATGGATGTTTTTATGGTTAATGAGGACGCAGTTGATGTACTTGAGTATTATCAAACTCATTCAGTGGAAAAGCCGATTATTTCCGTTTTATCATCAGTCAGCAGTGAAGAACTTGAAAAGCAAGTTATGTCTGCCGGGGCAGATTATTTCTTTATTAAACCTATAACTGCTAATCAAATTGCGAAAAGGATTACCCGCCTGACTGCTTGGCGAAATGAGCATAAAGCTGAAAGCAGGGCAACCGCACGCTTTATTGAGCAGGATATGGATGTGATTATTTCAGATATTATGCGTCAAATTGGTGTTCCTGCACATATTAAAGGTTACCATTATTTGAGAACTGCCATTCACCTTTGCATTGATGATCGCGAAATGCTTTCATCGGTAACAAAAATACTTTACCCTACTGTTGCAAAGATGTATAAAACCACATCGTCAAGGGTAGAAAGAGCTATTCGCCACGCAATCGAAGTTGCATGGGATAGGGGAGATGTTGATGTGCTGTCATCATACTTCGGCTATACCATTCAATCTGAAAGAGGTAAGCCGACAAACAGCGAGTTTATTGCAATGATAACAGATAAAATCAATCTTTCAATGAGAAGTTCTGTATGATTATATTTTTCACTAAAAAACGCACCTTGCATTTGCAAGGTGCGTTCAGACTGTCGATAAAGTGGCTAAAACGCGCCGAATAAAAATAAATTAACCTTTTTGCCTCCCTTGTAAAGGGTGCGGGTGCAACTTGTTGCACTCGAAGGGATTGTGAAAAAACAGCTTGGACATCGAGTTCAAGCCATTTTTGGCGCTTTCCGTCTTTTGTTCGGGGGAGTGAATTGTGCAAAGCACAAGAGACACGTGGCTCCAAATTCATTTATGAATTTGGCAGAAACAGTACAGTGTACTGTTTCGTAGCGAGTGAGAATAAAACAGCTCCCACTCGCAAAATACGAAATTTATCTCACTTTCTCAAAGTCTACCAGCGTGTAGAAATTTATAATTTGGCTTTTTCTACACGCTAAAACGCACCTTGCATTTGCAAGGTGCGTTAATTTCTATTCGCTGACTTTTTTGAATATCTTTTTATCAATCTTTCTGCCGACGATTACATAATACAAAATTGTACCGAGTACAAGCATTACACCGAGTTCACCCAAAGCTACCAAACCGCCTTGAGTTAAAAAGCTTACAAAATTGAATTTTCCGTCAATAAAGAATACTTCAATTTCCCAGCCGATTACTACGCCGTTAAATACTGCCGGCATAAGAAGTGAAAGCAATGGATAATTCTTGATTTTCACATCTCTTAAAAAGTACATTGCCGCTGTTGCACCGAGTGTAGCGAGCGAACCGAATATCATATCAAGCGGTAAGCCCGAGCCGATATTATAAAGGTTTGAAAGCACACATCCGAGCGTAAGCCCAGGTATAGCAGCAGGTGTGAATAGTGCAAGTACATTGAGTGCTTCACTTACTCTGAATTGTACGGCTGCCGATGTTGTGCCGGGTAATAAAAAGTTTTGCGCATAGGTAAGTGCCGCATAAAGTGCTGCGATGATTGCTGTTTGAACGATAAATAATACTTTCTTGTTCATATTCTGTTGTCTCCTTAGTTTTGTTTTTAGAAGTAGTACAGCGAAAATACCACTAATATTGCGGGTTTGTGCCAAGTACCGCAATGTTAACCCCTGTGTTTAACCACTATCAGTTAAATCGCTTATATAGGTTAACGGTTGTTATTATATCATACAAAATAAAAATATCAAGAGTTTAATTATAAAAAATTATGTATAATTATTCTTAATCATCGTACAAATTCGTATTTAATTTGTTTTTCATTGTTTTATTATTTATATTTTATTGTTTCCTACGATTCAAGTATGAAAAATCAGCTAATATATTTCCTGCTCAATATCGTCAAAACAATCGGAGTTAAAAAATTCCCTAAGCGTAATATCAAAACCGTCGCAAAGTTTTGTAATTGTTGAAATGCTTATATCTTTTCTTTGTGGAAGCATTATGCTGTAAACAGTGCTTGGCGTTATTCCCGACCTGTTAGCAAGTTCATTTAACGCAATATCGTTTACTGCGCAAAGTTCATTTATTCTTTTTACTACGGCTTCTTTTGACTTCATAATATTATCACCTATATATAATATTATGAATTTTTACGCTTTTGCGTATACGCACTTGCGTATATTTTGATTTTGTGTTATTATGATTATACAAACTTGGCTTTTGCCGGACTTGAACAAGCAGAACAATTAAAAAATATCCGAAACGATATTTGGTTGTCGGAAATTCTATTTTAAGGAGAAATAAAAATGAAAAAGATTTTATCTGTTTTTATGAGTGCGATTATGGCATTAAGTTGTATGGTTTTTGCAATTCCTGCCGAAGCTTCGACTGAATTGCAAAACGGTAAAACTGTTGAAGTGATGTTTTCACAAAACACACCTGAAACACAAACTTTTACTTATACAATGCCGTCAGGTGGATATTTTTATTACAAGGTCGTTCCTACACATTCTATTTTTTATGATATTGATGGCGTAGCACATTACGACACCGGCTTATATCTTCCTGAAACTAAAATTACCTACAATTACAAAGACTATGCAACAGCGTCTGTTTTTTATGGTCAAAATTGGCAATCAGAATCTTATGCATTCAAAAAAGGTGCAAAAATCACAATAAGTCTTACTGATTATACAGATGTCGGACTTGAGGCATATTATGATGTTACTGTTTATTTTAAAAAAGTGAAAAATTTCGAAAGCGAAAACAATAATTCAAAAAAGACTGCTGACAAGCTTTCACTCAAAAAAACTTATACAGGCTTAATGATGGACGGCGATACTGATTATTGGGTGTTCACTGCTCCAAAAACAGGAAAATATAAATTCAGCGTAGCAGAAATAAACGAAGGTTACCACAATACATTTTATGCTTATAAAGGAAGCAAAAAAGTTGAAAGTGTCTACATCGGTGGTGGCGACGGATATAAATCATTATACAAAGCCAAACTCAAAAAAGGTCAAAAAATATATGTCAAATTGACTGACGGAGCAAACGGCGAAATGTATAAAATAAAAGTTAAAAAAGCTTAAATAAATAATGCTTGTTCAAGAATAAAGAAAGGTGCAGAATTTTGAAATCTGCACCTTTTTTGTATGAGCTTTTTTACTTTTCTTCTTCAAAATCAATAAAACCATACGGATATGTTTTCTTGCTTATTTATATAATTCAGCCGGCTATAAAATGTGGTTGGATTTTTTTATATATTTTCCTTTATCAGCATTATATCGCCTTTAGGCGTTATGTCGATTACGCCGTAATCACCGTTTGCAACTGAACCCGGGTTCATTATGCAAAGTGATTCTTGATATTCGGTATATTGGTTGTGCGTATGGCCGAAAAGTACAATATCCGCCCCGCGTTTTTTAGCTTCGGCAATTATATTTTCATATCCGAATTTTACATTATACGGATGCCCGTGTGAAAAGAATATTTTTTTGCCGGCAAATTCGATTTCCATTTTATCAGGATAATTTGAGCCCCAATCACAATTGCCGCATACACGCTCATATTTTATGTGCGGATATGCATCAAGTACCATATCAAAATCATCTTCCCCGTCACCGAGAAAAATGAATAAATCGGCATTATCAAGATGCCTTTCCACTGCATCAAAAAGTTTTGATACTTTTCTGTGAGAGTCTGATAAAACTACAATTCTCATTCATAAAACACCTCGCAATTTCATAGATTATATTAAGTTAATTATATATCAAAGGAGATTTTATTTCAATGAAAAAGGAAAATATGAACGACTTAAATAAGAAATTAGGGTTTGATGTAAACGAAATGAAAAATGCGGCTCAAAATGGGCAGCTTGATGAATTTGTAAATAAAAATTTATCACAAAAAGCCACGAAGCAATTAAAAGATGTACTTTCAAATAAAGAGGCTTGCGAAAAATTGCTCAATACACCGCAGGCAAAAGAACTTATGAAAAAACTTAACGGGGGAAAATAAATGTGGATAATTCTACAAATATCAATGATATTATAGCTAATTTAACGCCTGATGATATAAATATGCTTAAGGGTGTTGCATCATCAATTTTGGGCGAAAAAGCAGGAAATGAACCACAGCAAAATAAAAGTGCAAATAACCAACCGCTTCAAAAAACACAGACTTCGCCAAATAATAATGCGTTGCAGTCACTTAATTCGCTTGGGCTTGACAACCTTGACTTTAATATGATTATGAAAGCAAAGTCGATATTTGACAAGATGAATAACACGCCGAATAAAAATGTTGATTTAATAATGGCATTAAAACCGCATTTGCGACCTGAAACGCAAAATAAAGCTGACCAGGCATTAAAAATAATTAAGCTTTTTGAGGTGTTGCCGTTACTTAGGGAGCTGTTTTAAATGGCTTATTTCAGTGAAAATGATATAAATGAGGCAAAAAGGCGAGTCAGCGATATGCAAAAAAGAGCAAACAGGCTGACTAATCAGGAGGAAAGCGTTAAAGAGCCGCCGAAAAAAGAGGAAAAAAGCGAAAATAAGAATATTTTAAAAGATGAAAATGATGAGGAAAAGGATGATTCTTCACTTATAATTTTAGCTCTTATAATGCTTTTATCACACGAGGGAGCAGATAATATGTTGATTCTTGCACTGCTTTATCTTCTGTTTTAATATAAATAACTAATAAAATATGGAAATTCAGTTAATAATATGTTATATTATTAAGCAGTAAAAAATATTATTGTATTTTTTCGGAGGATAATCAGTGGAATTTATTAAAAAAGATATATCTGCCGGAATTGAACTTGTAGGAATTCCGGTTGACAGATTTAAAACTAATTTAATTACTGTAAGCCTTGCTTTGCCGCTTGAAAGGGAAAGTGTGAGCGCAAATGCGGTAATGCTTGGCCTTTTGGCAAGAAGGGGTGCAAAGTATCGTGATATGCTTTCACTTAACAGGAAGCTTGCTTCACTTTACGGTGCAACGCTTAATGAAACTGTATCAAAAATCGGCGAATGCCAAGTGTTATCACTCAGTTCTACTTGCCTTAATGACAGATTTTCACTTGACGGTGAAAGCATTGCATTTGAATGTGTAAAGCTTTTATCATCACTGATATTTGAGCCGAAGCTTGATGAAAACGGAATGTTTTTTGATGAAGATATTGAGGCTGAAAAAAGAATTTTAACAGAAAAGCTAAATTCTGAAGAAAATGAAAAAAGAATTTATGTTTTGCGCAAAACCGAAGAAAAAATGTTTGAAAATGAACCTTATTCGGTAAACAGATATGGTACAAAAGAGCAGGTTGCCTCACTTAATAAAGCAGATTTAAAAAATGCTTGGCAAAACGCTCTTTCAAAAGCAAAAGTTCTTATCACCGTAGTCGGCAATACTGATATTGATAAGGCGTATGATTACCTTAAAGACGAATTTGAAAAGGTTGAAAGAAATTATACTTCTTTGCCTGAACCTGTTTTTGTAGGCAAAAGCGAAAAGGTTAATAACCATTTAGAAAGAATAGACGTTAAACAGGGCAAGCTTGTTTTAGGATTTAGAGTCGATGTTAAACCAAATGACAATCTTGCAAAAGCAATGCGCAGCTTTTCGGATATTTTCGGCGGCGGCCCTTATTCAAAGCTTTTTGCAAATGTCAGGGAAAAAATGAGCCTTTGCTATTACTGCTCTGCGCGTTATACAAGGCTTAAGAGCTGCATTTTGGTACAGTGCGGTTGCCTTGAAGAAAATATGGACAAGGCGATTGATGAAATTCTTAATCAGCTTGATGTTATTAAATCGGGCGATTACAAAGAAGAATTTGAATCATCAAAAATGGCACTCGGTGACGCAGTTATGTCAATTTCAGATATGCCGGAAACTATTGAAAGCTGGTATATCGGGCAAATTACGGATAATAGGTATAAAACACCCGAAGAAGTTTGCGAAGAAATCAAATCTGTAAAATATGACGAAATAAAAAAATGCGCAGGTTTAGTTTCTCTTGATACCGTTTATAAACTTGTAGGGGAGGAAGAATGATGACAGAAAAAGTATCCAAATCACTTGATGAAAAATATTATGTGATTGACCATAAATCAGGCTTAAAAATATATGTTATGCCTAAAGAAAATTATTCTTCAACCTATGCGATTTTCGGCACTAACTACGGTTCTATTGATACCAAATTTAAGCGTTCTGATAAAGATGAATGGACTGTTGTACCGGAGGGTATAGCCCACTTCCTTGAACACAAGCTTTTTGAAAGTGAAGACCTTGATGCATTTGCAAGATATGCAAAAACCGGAGCATCTGCAAACGCATATACTTCGTTTGACAGAACTTGTTATCTTTTTCAGTGCAGTGATAATTTTGAAGCTTCCCTTGAAATATTGCTTGATTTTGTTACTCATCCTTATTTTACAAAGGAAACCGTTGAAAAAGAGCAAGGTATTATAGGCCAGGAAATAACAATGTACTATGATGTTGCTTCTTGGATGAGCACATTTAATCTTCTTCGCCTGCTTTATCATAAGCATCCGGTCAGAATTGATATTGCCGGTACGGTTGAATCAATTTCTCAAATTACGGACAAGCTTCTTTATGATTGCTATGATACTTTTTATAATCTCAATAATATGGCTCTTGCGGTAGTCGGCAATGTTGATGTTGGGCAGGTTTTGTCAGTTTGTGATAAAATGCTTAAATCTGCGCCGAACCTTTCAATTGAGCGTTCATTTGAAAAAGAGGATAGGGATGTTGCAGGCAATTATACAGAATATAACCTTGCAATGAGTATTCCTGTATTTTCATTTGGGTATAAAGAGGAATGTGCAAAGCCGAAGCAGGATTTGAAAACTATTATCGAAACTACTGTTTTGCTTGAAATACTTGCCGGAAATACATCAAATTTATATAATTCGCTGTTTAAGCAAGGTCTTATTAACGAAAACTTTTCAAAGGAATATTTTATCGGTTATGGGTATGAAGCAATAATATTTGACGGTGAAAGCGAAAATCCAAAGGAAGTTGCAAGTCAAATTAAAAAGGAAGTTGCAAGACTTAAAAAAGAAGGCATAAGCGATGAGGAATTTGAAGCTGTAAGACGCTCACTTTACGGAAAAGAGATTATGTCTTATAACGATATTGATACTATTGCAAACGGGCTTATTTCTGCACACTTTGGTGAATATGATATTTTTGACACGGTTGAAATATTTAAAAACATCAAAAAAAGCGATGTTTTATCACGCTTGGATAAAGTTATGGATGAAAAATACAGCGCACTCAGTGTTGTTAAGCAAAGCGAGGAATAATTATGAGCGATTACACAAGAGTTTATTTTGAAGGGCTTGGAATTGATTTTGATGTTCCGAGTGTTGCATTTACCATAGGAAATTACAGTATTCACTGGTATGGTATTATAATCGCTTTCGGTTTTGCACTTGCTGTGCTTTACGGCGGAAGAATGGCATATAAGTGGAAAATGAGCCTTGACGGAATGACGGATGTGCTTATGTGGGGTACTATTTTAGGTATTATTTGCGCAAGAGCATATTATGTTATATTTGAATGGTCGTATTATAAGCAACATCTTGCCGAAATTCCTCAAATTTGGAACGGCGGTATTGCAATTTACGGCGGCATAATCGGTGCGTTTATAGGTGCTGCCATAGGCTGTAAAACCGGAAAAATTGATTTTAGAAATTTGCTTGATTTGGGTGGCCTCGGCCTTTTGATAGGTCAGGGTATAGGCAGATGGGGCAATTTCTTTAATCAGGAAGCATTCGGTGCTAACACAACTACTGCACCTTTTAGAATGTGGAGTTTGAAAATTCACGATACCTTGCAGGCGAGTGCAGATACTTTAGCGGCAAAGGGTATGACGGTTGATCCAAATACGCCCGTTCATCCTACTTTCCTTTATGAAAGTGTTTGGTGTATTTTAGGCTTCTTTATTTTGAACTATATTGTTAATCATAAAAGAAGCTATAAAGGTGAAGTGTTTTTACTTTACGGTATTTGGTACGGACTTGAGAGAATGGTGGTTGAAGGCCTCAGAACAGATTCGCTTTATATCGGGGCTACATCTATTCGTGTGAGCCAATTGTTTTCGGCAATAATTGTTGCAGTATTTTTGGTTTGGCATATTGTAAATATGGTTAGGCTTAAAAAGGGTACTTTGCCGCAAAGAATGATGATTAAGCCACTCAAGGCGGAAAATAATGATGAAAGAGAGAATGAAAATGTCACAAATAATTGACGGTAAGCTTGTTTCAAAGCAGGTTAGAGAAAGGGTCGCAAAGGAAACAGAGCAGTTAAAAGCAAAGGGAATTACCCCAGGACTTGCTGTAATTATTGTCGGTGATGACCCTGCATCACAAGTTTATGTGAAAAATAAAGAAAAAGCTTGTACTGAAGTAGGATTTTACAGTGAAAAATATGCTTTGCCTGAAAATACTACTCAGGAAGAACTCAATAATCTTGTAAAAGAACTTAATAATAAAAAAGAAATCAGCGGTATTTTATGCCAGCTTCCGCTTCCTAAACATCTTGATGATAAAGAGGTTATCAATCTTATTGACCCTATTAAAGATGTTGATGCATTTCATCCCGTAAATGTGGGTGCAATTATGATTGGGGATTATAATTTTCTTCCTTGCACCCCTGCCGGAGTAATGGAACTTATCCATTCAACCGGTGTTGAAGTAACAGGCAAAAAGGCTGTTGTTATAGGCAGAAGTAATATTGTAGGTAAGCCTATGGCAATGCTTTTGCTTCACGAAAATGCTACCGTTGAAATTACTCATTCAAAGACTGTTGAACTTAAGGAAGTAACCAAGAGTGCAGATATTCTTGTTGCCGCTATCGGCAAAGCAAAGTTTGTTACAGCCGATATGGTGAAAGACGGTGCAGTAGTTATTGATGTAGGTATGAACAGGGATGAAAACGGTAAGCTTTGCGGTGATGTTGATTTTGAAAATGTTAAGGATAAATGCTCATTTATCACTCCTGTACCGGGCGGTGTAGGCCCTATGACTATTTCAATGCTTATGCAAAATACATTAACTGCCGCAAAAATTCAAAACGGTTTACAAAAGTAATTATTCAAAGAAGGTATAGCTATGGCACTTGAGGAACAAGTGGTTGAAAAACTTATTGAAAAAAATTTGCATATTTCTTTCGCTGAGTCTTGCACTGGCGGTATGTGTTGTGGTACAATAATCAATGTTGCTAATGCATCAAAAGTGCTTGATGTTTCATTTGTGACTTATGCAAATGAGGCGAAAATCGAATTCCTCGGTGTCAAGGCTGATACTATTCTTTCTAACGGGGTAGTAAGTGAAGAAGTGGCTTGCGAAATGGCGCAGGGTGTTGCGAATGTGGCTAAAAGTGATGTTGGTGTCGGTATCACGGGCATTGCAGGTCCGGGAGGCGGCACAGCTAAAAAGCCGGTTGGCATGGTTTGCTTCGGCTTCAGCATTTGCGGTAAAACCACCACTTATACTTGCCAATTTGGTGAAATCGGTCGTAACCAAGTGCGTAAATCAAGCGTGGAATTTGTGATGGCAAAGCTTCTTGAACTGCTTGACGAAATTTAATAATTCGCTGATATGGCTCAGTTGGTAGAGCAGATCATTCGTAATGATCAGGTCGTCGGTTCGAGTCCGACTATCAGCTCCAAAACCTGCGTAAACACGGCGTTTTCGCAGGTTTTTTCTTTTTCAGAAAAGAATTTCAAAACTCAATATGCAACAAAAAAATCTCACTCTTTTTTACAAAGTGAGATTTTGTTCGTTTATTCGATTTTTCGCTCAAGACCATCTATTGACCATTTATTGACCGGTTATGAACGGTAGGTGGTTCCAAAAGGATAGCTCATTTTAATCTATTTATTTTTTACAGTTTCAGATGTTTTAAATATTATGATTCTTGAAAAAAACAATAGAAAATAGTATAATATTTTTTATATTAGCTTTTTGGAGGATTATCGTGTCAAAATTTGGAGAGGTATTAAGGGAATATATAAGTAAAAACGGGTATTCAATCAAC
>OLOM01002150.1_pt1 | contig 12269 bp, 10 predicted proteins | sample 1672531 | NCBI WGS metagenome assembly OLOM01 (sample SAMEA3136696, study PRJEB25190) | human gut metagenome | reverse complement strand
TCCTAAGATTATATCTTATTAGGTCGAGGTGTTACAACTATGTTATATCACAACATCTAAAGAACAAAGAATTGTTATAAGTTTGATTTTGCTTGGTTGCGCTAAATGCTTCATTTTGCCTCAAAAAACGAAGGGCTGTCGGTTAGTTAATACCAATTTTTAAGCTCTAAATCTTAAAATACGAATCTGCCGATTCAATATTCCTTTCTCACTCTATATATTTGTATGGGCTTCCTCTTTTAAAGCTTCCCATTGTTCATTGATCTTCATGACCTTATTTTTCTCTACATCTTTTTCAGCATCATATTTATAGAGACATCTTGCTTTGTATCTGCAGCCGTTGCAATAACCACTGTCTGCAGTTACTTCTTACAAAATCTCTTCAAATGCGTTTTTGTGCTTTTCTAACACAGGGATCAATGTATCATAATCTGTCCAGTCAAGTATAGCGGTTCACATTTTCACATAACTCCACAATACGGTCAACAGCTCTTACCCCACGCATATTTGCGTAAGTAACGACAGCATACATCATACTTGGGTTAAACCTAGTTCTTCCCTTATCTGAACAGTTGGCTAACAAGCCAGAAAAATCCAAATCCTCCATCACTTTTTTATAACATGGAACGGGGAAAAGATGGTTGTCGTTAGCCATCTTTTTCCTTTTTATAGAAAAATCTTACCGAATTATAGCTATTTCAATCCTCGACTCCGAAAAGGAGGCGACAACAATAGCCTTTGCGGTTTGATGAATATCGGAATTTCAATCCACGCCTCCAAGAAGGAGGCGACACTCTCCACTGTCAGTATCGCTTGAGACTAATTATTTCAATCCACGCCTCCGAGAAGGAGGCGACTCTCACTCATTCCAACCAGTCACGTTCCACTGACAATTTCAATCCACGCCTCCGAGAAGGAGGCGACGATAAAAAAGATTTTTTCTTTTATCCCCTCTGGATTTCAATCCACGCCTCCGAGAAGGAGGCGACGGAATATATGATACTTTTTCTAATGGTTTATCCATTTCAATCCACGCCTCCGAGAAGGAGGCGACTGCAACATATTGTGATACCTCAGCTATCATGTACATATCTAGTCTCAACAACTTTTTTGTTCGCTATTTTTAGCTTTATATCGCAATATGTTATACTATTTTTCCTTTTTTAAGTGCGAATAGCCTGCGTTTTTTGCGTAGCTTATGATTCGCGCTATGTTTAATTTTTAATATTTTCTATATTTTATTTCAAGGTATTCCTTTTTAACAAAGATGATAAGAAACTTTTTCTTTCTACATTTGACTATATCTAAATTTAGAAAGATTTTCGAAAAAGGGATTTTGGACAATCCTCATTCTCACCAACTGTAGATTTCGATTAGCCAGAAAGAAGAAATACTACCCTATCCCAGATGCGGCTTCGGAGCGTGTTTAGGATGCGGATGAGCATTTTAAACACAGCGATTACAGAGCAGATGGGATAGGGTAGTATTTCTTTTTTCGTCTACACCAAATCTACAAATCCGTATCGTGTTTAGGATGCGGATGAGCATTTTAAACACAGCGACTGCAGAGCAGATGGGATAGGGTAGTTTTTCTTTTTTCGTCTACACCAAATCTACAAATCCGTATCGTCTATATCGATTTCTTTTGGTTGTTTACGATAGAGGATATCATACATTACCGGAATGATAAACAATGTCATAAGCGTTGCATATAAAAGGCCGAATGCGACTACAACAGCCATTCCTTTCTGCATTGCATTTCCGGCATCCTGTGAAAATACCATAACGCTCATAGAAAGTATTGTTGTCAGTGCGGTCATGAGGATTGGTCGCATCCTTGTTTTTCCTGTTTCGATCAGTGCTTCTTTTTTTGCCATGCCGCCCATCCGCAGCTGATTGACGTAGTCTACAAATACAATACCGTTATTTACGACGGTTCCCATCAGGATCATGAAACCCATTAATGCCATTGATGAAATGGACAAATGGAAAATTCCAAGACCGATCATTCCGCCTGTAAATGCCAGTGGTACGGTAAATATAACAATAAACGGAGATAAGAGGCTCTGGAACTGTGCTACCATGATAAGGTAGATGAGCAAAAAGCCGAGTGCTAATGCTTTTCCCATCTGTTTTAACATTTCTGTGGTCTGTGTTGCATCTCCGGCAAGTTCTACTTCGTAACCATCCGGTGCTTTATATTTATCAATCTTTTCTTGAAGTTTTCTTGATAACAAGGTGGCATTGGCATTGTCTTCTAATTCTGCTGTTACCGTCAGATACGGCTTTTGATTTTCTCTGGTGATACTTTCCATGCTGTATCCATCGTCTTCTGATGCAAATTCAGACAGTTTATATGTATGTTTTTCATCTTCGCCATCACTATTTTTTTCTGTGGTTTCGATTTTCATATCTAAAATGTTTTCATAGGTGAGTTTGTCTGTCTCATTGATCAGATTTACTTCCACATCTTTATCATCCATATTTAAGGTAATCGCATTTTTTTCGGTTGTTGTATGTTTTGCGATTTCCTGATAAATCTGTGCTATCGTAAGACCATGTTCTGCTGCTTTATTTCGATTAATTTTTAAATGTAACATCTTATCGGCAGTTTCGATACCATTTGTTGCTGTTTTTACTCCAGAGATATTTTTCATCATCTTTACAACATCTTCGCTGATCTTAATTAATTTCTGCTGATTTTCTCCGTATACATTGACAGAAAGCCCCCCACCGCTAAGAGTGGACATATCACCTATTGCAGAGGAAGATACCGTAAGTTTTTTACATCGTACATTCTTTGTCTTATTCTCGATATCTTTTCGGATTTTACGGAATTCCTTGGTTGTTTTAATATTTTCTTCTGTAATAATATTAAAAGTAAATGTTGTATAATTATCTGTTGCTCCGGTTTCCATCATACTTGAAGTTACACTGGCATTGCCATCAAGACCTGCCACCTTCTTAATTCTGTCTATTCCTGTCAGTATTCCCATTACTTCATCGGCTGTCTGGTATGCCTTTTCTTTCTTGATCGTATCTTCTAATGTCATGCTGACTGCAATCTGGTTACTGTCCATATCATCCATCATAACAATTCCTGTCCGCATACTCTGCATCACACAAATGATGAGCAATACAATAGAGATAAGCAGCGGAACGATTTTAAATCGAAGTGCAAGTTCTAAAATGTTTCCATAAACGTCCTTTATTTTCTCAAACCATGGCTGTTTTATCTCTTTTGCTTTTCGAAGAATTACCGAACCCATTGTCGGGACAACGGTAAGAGCCACAAGCAAAGAGGCAATCAGTGCATACGATATCGTAAATGCAAATGGAATCAATAACTGACTTACCATACCGGATGTGTAAACCATCGGGAGAAATACACAGATTGTTGTAAGTGTGGAAGCTAAGATTGGCCCCGCTACCTGTGCTGTTCCCCGAACTGCTGCCTTTGGTGCTGACATGCCTTCATTGCTGAATCGATATACATTTTCCATAACTACAATAGAGTTGTCTACAAGCATACCGATACCAAGACAAAGTCCAGCCAGAGACATAACATTAATATTGATTCCGGTAAAGTACATGATAATAATCGCAAATAATACACTAAACGGAATACTAAACGCAACAATGATCGTCGGACGTATATCTTTTAAGAAGAGGGCAAGGACGATGATTGCGAGTACCGCACCTAATAAAATACTATTCAATACACTCTTTATAATGATATTGATATACTCTCCCTGATTCATTATGATTGCAAAAGAAAGACCTTTATATTTCTGTTCCAGTTTTTTAAATGCATTCTGAATTCCTTTGGATACAGTACTTGTATTCGATGTACTTCCTTTAAATACAGATAACAGAATGGCATTCTCTCCATTTACTTTTGAATAAGCTTCGCCCTGATTATCTACAACGGTCACATCTGCAACGTCTTTCACCCGAATCTTTCCTACTCCATCAATCTTCGTAAGTACAAGATTATTCAGCTGCTTTTCATTTGTGAAATTATCTCCGACTTCTACAAGCCACTGATGATCACTCTTGTCTTCGATATATCCTGCAGGCATTGAAAAATTCTGTGCTGAAATCATTGTTGATAAAGTATCGAGACTCAACAATGCATCAATATTTGCGTTCTCTCTGGCAGCCTTTCTGGAATCTTCTAGCTTATCCTCTGCATCGTCTAATTCCTTCTGCGCTGATTCTATCTGCGTTTTTCCGGCTGCGATCTGTGCCTGACCGGCACCAAATCCGGCTGCTGCAGAATAGCCGCCTGCAATTAATTTTGACTGCTGCTTATCAAGCCCTTTCATCTGCTCTTTTAACTTATCAATAATCGTCTTTTGTACTTTAATCTTTATTTTTAAATTAGAAAGTTCTGTATCAATCTGCGGAAGACGAACTTCCACTGCTTTATACATTTGCTTCAAAGAATCTATCGTCAGTTTAGAAAACTGTTCACCATACCCTATCTGCTCCATCCAGGAGACAAACGCTTCAAACTGCTTTGGATGATTCACTGCTTCTTTCACTGATTCCGGAATTGTAATTCCCATCTGTTTTGCTGCTTCACCCATTGTCACATTCAAGTTTTTGAATGTATTATTCAAGGTATGGTATGTTTTCTCAAGACCCGCTTCTTTATATGCCTTTTTTTCTGCCTTTAATGCACTCTGGCTCGCCTTCAGACTATTAAGTTCTGCTTCGTATGCTGCTTTCTGTGATAATGCCTCAGCAAGCTTTGTCTGCGCCTCAGCAAGCTTCTGATTCGTTTCTTGCTGCTTGCCGCTTAACGTCTTTTCCTGCTTTTTTAACTGTTCTTTACTCTTTTTTAGAGAAGCCCTTGCATCTTCAATCTTCTCACTTGCCTCAAGAAGCTTGTCATTCGTCTGTCCGAGAATCTTATCATTCATCCGGTCAATCTTCTTCTCATTCAGACGAATCTCTACATGATCTTCAATAAGACCGTTAGCTGATACACTTGCCACACCATCCTGACGTTCTAAATATGGCTTGATCGTCTTTTCTGCAAAATTAGACAGCTCTTTAATATCCTTCCCTTCATAACTGACACTGGCATACATTGTCGCCATCATATCCGCACTGATTTCCATGATATTCGGTGTTCCACACCCCTCCGGCAGACTCAGCGAATTCAATGCCTTAGACACACGAACAAGCGCCGCTTCCATGTTGGTATCTTCCGCAAATTCAAGCATCAGCATCCCATAATTATTGGCAGAAGTACTTGTCAGTTTCTCTACGCCATTAATCGTACCAAGCGTACTCTCCATCGGCTTAATAACATCATTCTCCACCTTTTCCGGAGAAGCTCCTACTTCTGTTGTAATCACCGCCATGTACGGCAGTTCTAACTCTGGAAGAAGATCTGTCTGCATCTCACCAAGACTGACAAAACCAACAACCAAAACAATGATTACCGTCACCAGAACAAAATACGGTTTCTTTACAAAAAACTTCGTCATATCCTTTCCTCAAACTTTCCTTTTACTCTTTTTTACTCTTTCTTATTCATTCTTACTCTTTTATTCCCTAAAAACATCTACTCTCTGTAACTGTTCCCTTCCATCAAAGTATTTCATCAAACTCAGACAGTATTGTATAAATTGTATCATGAACTCCTGATTTTTTTCAATAGAGGAAAGAGCGGAAATCCTCTTGCATTAAATCATTATTCTGCTATCATAGGATTACGAGAGTAGCTAAATCATGATACTATTCTTGAATTTCAGGAGGTTCAAAAGACATTATGATACAGGATATTTACCCACATAAATTAGATAACCATTTTGATATTGATGCAAAGCCGGATAATGACAGCATCGTTTTATATTTCACTAAAGAAGGGATTCTTCATAAACTCTCTTCTTATAAAGATTACGAAAATTATCTCTTTTTCCCGACCGTTCAGGATTTTATAACAAAAGACGGTACATTTCCTTTTGAAAAAGATGCCCTTACTTATCTTTTTTCTGTCGATGATGCTCATTACTTTTTATTAGAACAGGAACCTGCACAACTTCCAAAAGGCTTTACCTTTACCCCGATTCGTAATCTTCGCAAAAAAAATGTTCACCCAAAGCACTGTATTTTTGCGGGCATCACAGGCTTTCAGCTTAGTAACTGGTATAAAAATAATCGTTTTTGCGGATGCTGCGGAAATAAAACTGTCCACTCTACTACAGAACGAGCTTTAATGTGTCCTTCTTGCGGACATGTTATTTATCCTCGAATCGTGCCTGCTGTTATTGTCGGCATATGTAATGATGATAAAATTCTTGTCACAAAGTATCGTACAGGTTTTGCCCACTACGCACTTGTTGCTGGCTTCACTGAAATTGGAGAAACTTTGGAAGAGACTGTACAAAGAGAAGTACTTGAAGAAACCGGACTGCGGGTAAAAAACATCCGTTATTATAAATCGCAGCCATGGGGAATCGTTGATGATATCCTTGCCGGTTTCTATTGTGATGTGGATGGAGAAACTGATATTCATATGGATGAATCTGAATTAAAACTGGCAGAATGGAAGACCAGAGAAGAGCTTGAACTCCAACCGGATGATTTTAGTCTCACAAATGAAATGATGCTTATGTTTAAAAATGGAAGAATGTAAAAGGGTATATACAAAAAGAAGGATGCTGTATGATATGCTTCCTTCTTTTTATTATAAATTATTCATTATTTCAATCCACTGCTGCCATTAATTTACTTACCTTAATTTATTAAAACAACAGTTGAAGTCCCATTGCAATGATCCACATATACGCACAGGTCTTTGGAATCATCAGTAATCCAACTTTTGGTTTTGTTTTGCTAAATAATGTTACAGGAAGGTAACAGCCAAAGGAAATAATAATCGCTGCGACCATTCTTGTCATATGGTATCCATTTGCATTTCCGGATATCGCATACAGAATAATGACTCCTATACCAGTAACAGCAAAAACAGCATTCCTGATAATCGATAACTTGAGATTTCCATCCTCTGTACACCAGTTATTCTGTGGAAGAAGACAGACAGCAATTCTAATGATCGCAGAAATCCATACCATTGCTTTCACTGCAGCAGGTATATGAAAATCCGGGAAAGTATCCTTCCAAACATACATTAAAATAATATAAAATACAGTCATTGTGATTGAGGATATCTGTAATCCAATCCCAAGCTGTTTCTTTATTCTGTCATTCGTTCCACGTGCAGCTCTTATGATTCTAGGTACTAAATGAAATGCATCTCCGCCGCCAAGAGTCAATGTTAATATTCCATAAAGAATAAACAACGTATTTCCTTTTGCATAGGTGAAAAATAAAATTGCTGCTACTAAATCAAATATCAAATATCCGGCATCAAATATCGCTTCCATAATATCCGGCATCTTTGGCTGGTATTTTTCTTCTCTCATTCTTACTTCTCCTTTTTAATTAATTGGTTATAACAAAAATGATTTTTCATTCTCTTCCTCCGCATATTTTTTTAAGTACGCATCTGCATTGGCACAAATCTTATTAAATACTGCCATGCACATATACTTTTCTTCTTTGGTTAATCCATCTAAAGCATTCTTAGCGAATTCTTTCTGTGCTTTCATTCCATCTTTGATAATGGACTCTGCCTTATTTAATATAACAATCTCAATATGCTTTTTATTCCTGGTGCTCTGAATTCTTTCAATCAAGCCTTTATTCTCTAATGCTTTCAGAGAAGTAGATACGTGAGATTTCGTTGATTTACGAATCTTTACGATATCTGCTGCTGTATTATACTTCGGATTATTATGTAAAAACATAAGTATATCATATTCCATTTGCGTTAGCTGATACCTGTCACATACTTTTCTCGTAAATAGTTCATAACAGCTGGTGATTGTTTTATGCTGATCCCAAAAAAACATATTTCTACTCCTTGTTATATCGCTTTATTAATGTTCTATTTAGAACGATTATGATTATATAGTTCTACTTCCTTTTTGTCAAGCTTTGATTTTTTTACGCAAATGGCTGTCGGGCTATTGTTCCGAGATAAATTCAAGTCGAGTCGCTGCGAGACTTGGCGCGTGATTCTGGTCAGCGTAAGCTGACATATTCTTTACAGAATCACTGCGCATCCTCGCGGAGCGTTTATCTCAGTCGGAGATTGGACTCCCACTGAGACAAATTTGCTGTCACTCACCACCTGAAAGAGGTGGGAGTCTTCTCGACTGAGATAAAAATAAAACATAGAGAGACTCCATATATAAATCTGCACTATTTGAAGAACGAGGAGAGATTGCATCCAAGGGAAGAAGACAATCTCTTGTCTTACTGACCTGGACACAATCCGACGAAGTACTTCAACGAGTGTGGATTTATATATGGAGTCTCTCTGTGTTTTTCAATAGTCTAAAGTTGGAACAATAGCGCGACAGCCCCTCGCAATCTATTCTTTATTAACAATTAATGGCAGCTGTGATTTCCACATCCATGCTCACCACAGGTATGTCCTTCTCCATGTTCATGATCATGATGACTGCACTTTACATCAGGGTTGTAATCTAACGTTCCGCTCACAAAAGCTTCCACAGCCGCATCTGCATCACCGGAAACGCCTCCATAAAGCTTAATTCCTGCCGCTGATAAAGCCATCTGCGCTCCTCCTCCGATTCCACCACAAATCAGAACATCCGCTTTTAATGCATTCAGAACACCAGCTAATGCGCCATGTCCGCTTCCATTCGTATCTACAACTTCAGAATGGATTACTTTTCCATCCTCTACATCATAAACTTTAAATTCTGCTGTATGTCCAAAATGCTGAAAAATCTGTCCATTCTCATATGTTACTGCTACTCTCATTATACCTTCTCCTTTTTCTGTTGCATACTTTTGATAAAATTCTTGTTTGTAGCATCCACCCAGACCACATTTACTACTTTTACCATCGCAGATCCGGAAATCTCCTCCTTCAATTCGAAGAGGATGTCCATCTATGATTGCATCTGCCACTTTTTTTCTGGCGATCTCATAGATTCTCTGAACAGTCGTTCTTGCAATCTGCATAAAGCCTGCACACTGTTCCTGGCTGTATCCTTCTTTATCTATAAGACGAATCGTTTCATATTCATCTACTGTCAGAAGAATCACCTCTTTTTCATCTTCCTCCCCTCTTCCTCCATTTTCATTGGATGGTCGAAATTCCAATATATCTGGAAAATGGCAGACTTTTCTGCACTTTATCGGTCTTGGCATAGGATACTCCTTTCACAATCTTTTCTCTATACTACAACCATTATGAGCATATGTCAATAACTTAATTGACATATGCTCATTTCGCTCGTCTTATAAAATCAGAAGCATTGTCCTGTAAATTGTTTTTAAAACAGTCATTTAAATAAATAATATGCGATACCGCTATAATCACGCTACGAAGCATCTTTTTTTCAAATGAACTATCTCCTGTTTCCTTTTTTGGTTCTTCTTTATCTTCAAATATAGCTACAAGCGTCTTTTCTAATTCTGAACAAAAATAATCATAAGCAACCGGTAACGTATAGGTTGCTTTTTGTAAAACGAAAAGGGATGCTATATTATCCATGGAAAGAACCTGCTTTATAATCACAATATAAATCGCATATGCTATTTGATCTGCATAGTACTGCTTTTTTACCGGCCGGTCAATATATCCCTTCTTTACATAATTACTTAACATGGATGGTGTAATCGAAATTTCTATTGGTGCTAAACATTCATTAATGTACTTTACTGTCTGCTCAAGATAAAGTCCTACATTGGGAATTTCTTTATATCTTGGCATTCTATAGTCTCTGGCTGAAAATTTCATAATATATTCCTTCTTTCTGACTTTGTCTCTAACTTGATGTCACGAATTACTCCGTAGCTAACGCTACTCCCGTAATTTGTTATTATATACCAGCTATAAAAAAACCGCAATAAAGTTATTTAATACCTTGACAAACACATGTGTATGGTTTACTATACTTTTTGATAAGTTTTTCAAAAACCGATATGAGAGTATTTAAAACTATTAACGGAGGTTACATATGAAAATGAAAATTGTTGCAGATTCATCTGCAAATCTTTTAGCTTTACCTGATATAGATTTCGGGATTGTCCCACTTCATGTAATCGTAGGGGAGAACGATTACGTAGATGATGATAAGATTAATCTTACAGCTATGCAGGAGGATCTTTCTTCTTATAAAGGGAAGACATCGACATCAAGTCCAAGTCCTCACGAATGGGAGAATGCGTTTGGCGATGCTGATGTTGTCTTTTGTATCACCATTACAAGTACTCTGTCCGGTACATATAACAGTGCTGTTATCGCTAAGGACATTTATGAACAGAATCATGCCGGCAGGAAAGTATATGTTTTAGATTCTTTATCTACAGGACCGGAAATCGCACTTTTTATTGAAAAAATAGCAGAACTCATAAAAGCTGGTTTTGCTCCGGATGATATTTATAAAACCCTTCTCGAATATAAAGATAAAACACACCTGTATTTTTCTCTGGCATCTTTAAACAATTTTGCAAAGAACGGACGAATAAGCCCGGTAATTGCAGCCGGAATCGGTTTATTAGGAGTCAGAGTCGTTGGAAAGGCGAGTGATGAAGGAACTTTATTACCGCTTGATAAATGCAGAGGAGAAAAAAGAGCATTAAAAAAACTGATCGATCATCTTAAAGAGTGTGGTTATACAGATGGAAAAATCATCATTGCTCACAACAATAACGAAGCTGGTGCTTTAGAATTAAAAAAATTGATTGAAAATACATTTGGAATTTTTAATGGGAAGATTCAAAAAACAAGAGCCCTTTGCAGTTATTACGCAGAGCCGGGCTCCCTTCTCATCGGTTTTGAAGCATAGGAAAACAAGTCTGTATGGATATATAGAAGGGGCTATTGAGAAATAAATTGTTCCAAACAGGGGAAGATTTGATTCATGTGAGTCAAATTTTCCCCTAAAATTTTTCCTAATGCAGTGCTTTGTTTGGGCAAACTTTCAGGCATTTGCCGCAATGGATGCATTTATTTTCATCTTTTGTATAGTAATTATGGCTCTATCTGGTTTTATATGTGTTCCACTGTTCAAGGTCCACAGACTATACTGAATGGTGTTATCAATTTGTTATCATGATTGTGTATCAATCGAAGATTCTCGTAATATCCTGATATCGGTTAATCACACGATAAATCTCTACATCCTCTTTTCTTACTTTATAGATAATCACATAATCTTCCCATATTGCATATTTATAATCTGTCCGAAAGCTGACTCGTTTTGAAAGGTCCGAACCCATTCCCGGAAACATTTGAAGATTTTCAAATTTACCGTAAATTTCCTTTATAGTCTTTGCGGCATATTCTTCGTTATCCTCAGCAATATAATCCCGAATATTCTTAAGATCCTTTGCAACAATAGGATTAATCCGCAGTTTTAACATTTTATTCCCCCACAAGTGCTTTCAGTTCGTCCAAATCCAGCCAACCTTCGCCATCTTTTACTGCTTCTTCGGCTTCCTGCAACTTCAGCAGAAGCTTTTTCTCTGCACGATCACGCTCGTAATCTTCAATATCCATAACTACAAAACGTCCTCTGCCATTCTTTGTCAAGTATACTGGTTCTCCTTTATGACAGTTTTTCAAAACTTCATTATAGTTTCTCAAATCAGATACTGGTAAAATATTTGCCATATTCTTTCAGCTCCTTCCTTGATAAAACGAACACTCGCATTCGCTTCTCGCTCATAAATACAACCTACTGTGCGGTCCACATTCATATTGTTTCTGTTACTTTTATTATACACAAAAAGCTGTAAAATTCAACGTAGATTTTTACAGCTTTACAAGAATTTCAATATTTTATATCACGCTCTAATCTGGATAGTTTTTATTTCTGTTTACCAGCCGCCCAATACTTGACTGATCTGGGCGGAAAAGCATTGTTGTTTTCTGTGAAAATGACACATCATGTTTTGATGCCTGACACGCTGCATAAGCCAGCTTCATGATATGCGTTTTTCCCATAGCATTTTCGACATATGTCCTTTATAAATCACCTAATAGTATTACTTATTTTCATTATTTTTTAATTTACATATACCCTGCGTCATTGTTCCCATTGGACAAAATGTACACCAAGTTCGAGGCTTATATAACACCATTACAATCAAGCCTAACAACAAAGATGTAAGCATCAAACTATAAAATCCAAAACTAAACTGTGCCA
>OLOM01002138.1_pt1 | contig 12319 bp, 10 predicted proteins | sample 1672531 | NCBI WGS metagenome assembly OLOM01 (sample SAMEA3136696, study PRJEB25190) | human gut metagenome | reverse complement strand
GGTACCAGGCCCAGTTCACGGCCTGCTCCGGGAAAACGCCGGTGTGCTTGAAGCCGGTGGGGCTGACGATGAGGGTCAGGTCATTCCAATGGATCTGCCATTTCTGGGGCAGCTTTTTGTGGTAATTCCACTGGCCGCCGCCCTTGGCGGAGCGGTAGTAGACGGCATCGGCCTTGGCCCACAGCGGGCTGGTCTCGTCGTTTTTCCAGATGACCTGCGGGTCGGGACGAATGAGCAGGGTCTGGCCCCAGCGCTCCAATCGGTTGTGGTTGGTGGCATCCAGCAGCTCATAATCCCGCCAGGTATCAGCAGGGCGCATAAGCAAATCTCCTTTATCTATTCAACAGGTTAAAACATACTCGTCTGGCCGCTGTCCTCTTCGTCGAAGCGCTTGGGCACGGCCATATGCAGGTGTTCGTAGGCAAGGCGGGTCACGCAGCGGCCGCGCGGGGTGCGGGTCAGCATGCCCATCTGCATCAGGTAGGGTTCGCAGACATCGTAGAGCGTGACGCTCTCCTCGCCCAGCACGGCGGCCAGGGTATCCAGGCCAACCGGTCCGCCGTTGTACATTTCGATGATGGCGCGGAGCAGGCTGCGGTCCAGCTCGTCCAGGCCCAACTCGTCAATGTCCATCCATTTGCGGGCGGCGATGGCGGTCTCCCCGTCGATGGTGCCGTCGCCCTGCACGGTGGCAAAGTCGCGGGCACGCTTGAGCATGCGGTTGGCGATGCGCGGCGTGCCGCGGGCGCAGCGGGCCAGTTCCAGTGCGCCTTCCTCGGTGATGGGCACGCCCAGGATGCCGGCGCTGCGCATGATGATACGGCCAAGCTCCTTCGGGCTGTACAGCTCGAGCTTGAGCAGGATGCCGAAGCGGTCACGCAAGGGCCCTGTCAGCTGGCCCGCGCGGGTCGTGGCACCCACCAGCGTAAAGCGCGGCAGGTTGATACGGATGCTTTGTGCGCTCGGGCCTTTGCCAATCATGATATCCAGCGCGAAATCTTCCAGCGCCGGGTACAAAACTTCCTCAACCTGGCGGGACAGGCGGTGAATCTCGTCGATGAAGAGAATGTCGCCCTCCTGCAGGTTCGTCAGCAGGGCTGCCAGGTCGCCGGGCTTCTCGATGGCGGGGCCGGACGTGATGCGAATTTGTACGCCCATCTCCTGCGCCACGATGTCGGCCAGCGTGGTTTTGCCCAGGCCCGGCGGGCCGTAGAGCAGGATGTGGTCCATCGGCTCGCCGCGCTGCTGCGCCGCCCGCAGATAGACCTTTAAGTTGCCCTTGGCCTTCTCCTGACCGACGTAATCGTCCAGGGTTTTCGGGCGCAGGCTGACTTCCTCCGTGTCGGCGGGGGTCATATCGGGGCTGACGAGACGGCTGGGGTCCACGGTGTATTCCTGGTTCAATTCGGCACTCCCCTTCTGTTACACGCGCGACAGGCTGCGCAGCGCAATGGTGATGATCTCCTGCACGGAGAGCGTTTCGTCCACGCGGGCCACAGCGGCAGCGGCGTCGCTGGCCGAGTAGCCCAGGCTGACGAGGGCGGCCACGGCCTGGGCCGGGGCGCTGGAGGGCGCGGGGGTCGCAATATTGCCGGAGAAGCCGGTACCGGCAGCCAGCCCCTTGCCAACCTTGTCTTTCAGCTCCAGGGCGATGCGCTGGGCCAGCTTCGGCCCGACGCCGGATGCCTTGGTGAAGGCCTTGTGGTCGCCGCTGGACGCCGCGAGGGCGACTTTTTCCGGCGTCATGATGGACAAAATCGACAGCCCGGCCTTGGGGCCGACGCCGGTGACGCCGGTCAGCATCTTGAAGCAGTCGCGCTGTTCCTCGGTGGCAAAGCCGTAAAGCGAGACGTCATTCTCGGTCACGTTCATGATGGTGTAAACGGTGCCCTCCTGCCCGGCGGAGGGCAGGGCTTCGCCGGTGGTGGCGGGTATCTGGACAAAATAGCCGACCCCGGCGCAGCTTATGACGACGGAATCCAGCGATTTTTTAATGATTTTTCCAGTCAGACAGTAAATCATGGTTGATCCTTCTTCTATAGGGGGATTTGTTACCGCACAGGTGTGCCCATCAGGCGGCTGCGGCTGCAATGGCAGTGGGCAATCGCCATGCCCAGGGCGTCGGCAGTGTCGTCGGGCTTGGGGATGGTTTCCAGATGGAGCATCATGCGGGTCATTTCCTGAATCTGCTTTTTCACAGCCTTGCCATACCCGGTGATAGCCTGCTTGACCTGCATGGGGGTGTACTCATAGATCGGCACGCCGCACTGGGCAGCCGCCAGCAGAATGACGCCGCGGGCCTCAGCCACGCCGATGACGGTGGTCTGGTTGTGCTGGTAGTACAGCTTTTCGATAGAGAGGGCTTCGGGCTGGTAGCGCTTGCAGATATCCAGCACACCCTCGTAAATTTCGACGAGCCGCTGTTCAAAGGGCGTGTCTTTTTCGGTGATGACCGCGCCGTACCCGATGGGGGCAAAGCGGTTGCCGATGTATTCCACAACGCCCCAGCCCACAATAGCATACCCAGGGTCGATGCCTAAAACGCGCATGGTCCTATACCTCCCCACTATAACTGATATAGTATAGCATAAAATCGGGGGTACGTCCACTGCCTGCAAATAAAAAAGGCTTCCCCTTTGGGGAAGCTGTCCGCAGCGCGGACTGATGAAGGGCGGCTTACCGATATTGCCTCTTCATGGGTTACTGTGGCACACGCGCCCCTCATCCGGCCCTGCGGGGCCACCTTCCCCCCAAGGGGGAAGGCAAAGAGCTACCACCCAATCTGCCTTTTCGCCGCCCTCAGCGCTTTCCGCAGCGGGCGGTACAGCACCAGCATGATGGCAAAATTGCCGACGCCGTGCATGGCGTCGCAGCTTAACCCACTCAGCCACCAGCTCAAGGCAAAGGCGGGGGCTTTACTGCTTACCCCTTCATTTGCTCCTTATGATATTGCAGCGTATACAGCTGGTAATACCGCCCATGCTTTGCCAGCAGCGCCTGGTGGCTGCCCTGCTCCAGAATCTTGCCGTGGGACAATACAATGATATTGTCCGCGTGCTGGATGGTGGAAAGCCGGTGCGCCACGATCAGCATCGTGCCGACAGAACGCATTTTTTCCAAGCTATCCTGAATCAACAGCTCGGTCTCGGTGTCGATATTCGCCGTGGCTTCGTCCAATATCATGACGCTGGGTTTGTGGATGATGGTCCGCGCAAAGCTCAGCAGCTGCCGCTGACCAGCCGAGAAATTGTTGCCGCGCTCGCGGACCTCCTCGTCGAGGCCGTGATTCAGCTTGTCAATGAACTTGTCGGCGTTGACATAACGGCAGACCTGCATGATCTCCTCGTCGGGGATGCCTTCTTCCCGTAGGACGATATTGCTGCGGATCGTGCCCGAGAAGAGGAACACATCCTGCAGCATCTGGCCGAAGTGGCGGCGCAGCGACGAAATTTTGATTTTGCGGATGTCGATGCCGTCAATTAAAATCTCGCCCTTCTGGAACTCATAGTTGCGGCAGATCAGCGACAAAATCGTGCTCTTGCCCGAGCCGGTGGAGCCGACAAAGGCCACCGTCTCCCGGGGGCTCACATGGAACGACACGCCCTGCAAGACCCACTCGCCGGGGATGTAGCTGAACCAGACGTCGCGGAACTCAATGTCGCCCTTCACCTCGTCCAACTCAACGGCGTCGGGTGCGTCCACCATCTTGGGTTGAATGTCCATGATGGAAAACACCTTCTCCGACGAGGCTAGCGCCGATTGCAGCCAGTTGAACTGCTCGGCCAGATTCTGGATGGGGGTGAAGAACTTGGAGATATACATATAAAAGGTAACGATAGTGCCGCCGGAAATCGTCTGCCCCAAAAACGTCACGTCGGTCAGGTGGCCCATGCCGCCCAGGTAAAACAGGCACAGGATCGAGCAGATGTACAGCATATACACCAGCGGCCGGAACACGCCGAAAACAAAAATCTGCTCCTGGTTGGCCTTGGCAAGCCGCTGGCTTTTCTCGCGGAACTCCGCCATTTTTTCATCCTCGCGGCCGAAAATCTGCGTGACCTTGATGCCGGAAAGATTCTCCGACAGGTAGGTGTTGATATCCGTCGTCGCGTCCTTGACCTTGCGGTAGGCGCGGCGGGAGAATTTGCGGAAAATCACCGTGAAAATCACGATGAACGGCACAAAGCACAGCACCATCAGCGTCAGCTCATAGTTGAGGGACAGCATGGCGATGAGAATGCCGAGGATGACGAAGATGTTCTTGGCCAGTGTGACCAGCAGGTTCGTGAACATCATCGAGATAGCGTTCGTGTCGTTGGTCACGCGGGTGACGAGTTTGCCGACCGGGATTTCGTTCAGCTGCTCGTGGGCCAGCGACTCAATGTGGGTGAACAGATCTTCGCGCAGGTCGGAGATAATGCGCTGGCCGACGCGCTGCAAAATGACGGCCTGGAAGTAGGTGCTTGCCATCGAAAACACCAGCACGCCCGCATAGACGGCCACGCCCGCAAAGAGGCGCGGCAGCGCAAACTCCCCGGCCACCAGTTCTTCCAGCGCACCGACGATGAGGGGCGAGATAATGTCGTAGGCAATCGAGAACAGCATCAGGAACAGCACAACGACAAATTTTGCCCAGTAAGGCTTGGCGTACCCGGCCAGGCGGCGCAGGATTTCGCCGTCCTTCATCGTGCGCTCAAAGCCCATCGTCTCCTTTTTGCCCTTGACAAGGGCGTAGGCAAAAATCAAAATGGCCGTGACCGTGCCGATGACGCCCCCGACGAGAAGCAGCGGATTCAGGTTAGTCATTGCCGTCACCTCCCACTTCATCTTCCAGCTTTTGCAGGTCTACCATGCGGCGGTATTCGTTGCAGGTACGGTACAATTCGTCGTGCGGGCCTACGGCCTCCACCCTGCCGTCCTCGATAAAGATGATTTTGTCCAGCTGCTCCACCGTGGAAATACGGTGGGCAATCAGCAGGGTGGTCTTGCCCGCGCGGCTCGTTTTCAGGTTGTCGAGGATGATGCGCTCGGTGCGGGTATCGACTGCCGAGACCGAGTCGTCCAGAATCAAAATCGGCGCGTTTTTCAGCAGTGCCCGGGCAATCGAAATGCGCTGCTTCTGCCCGCCGGAAACGGTCACGCCGCGCTCGCCGAGGACGGTTTCGTAGCCATCTTTAAAGTCCACGATGTTGTCCCGCACATCGGCCAGCGCGGCGGCGCGGTCAATGTCCTCCCGGCTGGCGTCGTCCACGCCGAAGCCGATGTTGTGGGCAATCGTGTCCGAGAACAGGAAGTTATCCTGCGGCACATAGGCGCAGGCGTTGCGCACCGAATGGATGGACACGGTGTTCACGTCCTGCCCATCCACAAACAGCGTGCCGTCGGGCACATTGTAGGTGCGCAGCAGCAGATCTACCAGCGCGGTTTTGCCCGCGCCGGTCTTGCCCACGATGCCGACGCTCTCCCCCGGTGTGATGGTAAAGGAAATATCCTTCAAAACATCGTACTCGCCGTCCGGGTAGCGGAAGTTCAGATGGCGAAACTCGATGCCGCCGCGGGGATTTTTCAAATCGGCCACGCCGTCACGGTCGGCCACATCGATGGGCGCGTCCAGCAGCTCGGTAATGCGGTTCAGCGATGCTTTGCCGCGGGCGGTCTTTTCAATCAGCATCGAAATCGCCATGATGGGCCAGACGATGGCCTCAAAGTAGCCGATGTACTCCACCAGCTGGCCCGCGTTGAACTGGCCCCGGTAGACGAGCCAGCCGCCGTAACCGAGGATAACGCAGATGACCGATTCAACAAACAGGGTGACGAGGACCTCCAACAGTGTGGCAATTTTTGTATAGGTAACGTTGATTTCCTCGTTTTCCTTGTTTAACTTGCGGAACGCCATCAGCTCTTTCAGCTCTTTGACAAACGCCTTGATGACCGCAATGCCGGAGAAATTTTCCTGCGCAAAGTCCGATAGGTCGGAAAATGCCTGCTGGCGTTCCTCCCAACGCTTGGTCATGACCTGGCTCATCACGGTGCCAATGGCGAACATGACCGCCGCCGGGATCAGGGCCAGCAGCGTGAGTTTGATGTCCATGCGCCACATTTTGACCAGCGCCAGAATGCCCAGCACCGACGCATCAAAGAACATGAGGATGCCGTCGCCGAAGCACTCTTGAATGGTGTCCAGGTCGTTGGTATACAGGCTCATCAGGTTGCCCACTTTGTTGATCTGGTAATACTGCTGGGACAGCTGGCGGCTGTGGTCAAACATCTGCTCCCGCAGGTCGGCCGCCACCCGGACCGCCGAGCCGAAGAAACAAACGCGCCACAGAAAACGCCCGATGACCATGAGCACCACAATGTAGATCATGGGCAGGCAGATGTGTTGGAACAGCACTTCTTTGGTGAAGGCCATCGTCTGGCCGTCCACCACCACCTGCCCCAAGTTTACACCGTTGATGACCAGCCGGTACAGCTCCGGGATGAGAAGCTGGATATAATCCACCGTCAGCAGCGACAGAATACCCAAAAGCAGTACAGGCGCGTGCTTGAGGTAGTAGCGGTTGATATACTTGCCGAAAATCACGGCGGTTCTCCCTCCTTTTATACACACATTGCGGCCAGAGCCGTAAATATTTAGTATATCGTACCAGCGCGGATTCGTCAAGCGTCGCACAAAGAAAAGCGCCCTGTGCCGAACAATGGCACAGGGCGCGGAGAAGGCAGCGTGTTTTACGCGCCGAACACCTTGGTGTAGTCGGCCTTGAACTTCTCAATGCCGGCATCCGTCAGCGGGTGGTGGAGCATCTGCTCGATAACTTTGTAGGGCACCGTGGCAATGTCCGCCCCGGCCAGGGCGCAGTCCGTCACATGGATGGGGTTGCGCACGCTGGCGGCAATGATCTGGGTCTCGATATCGGGATAGTTGAGGAACATATCGTGGATCGTCTCCACCAGCTCGATGCCCGGCTGGCCGATATCGTCAAGACGACCCAGGAAGGGGCTGACGTAAGCTGCCCCCGCGCGGGCGGCCAGCAATGCCTGGTTGGCACTGAAAATCAGCGTGCAGTTGGTGGGGATGCCCTCGGCGGACAGCACCTTGATGGCCTTTAACCCCTCGGCAGTCATGGGGATTTTTACCACCATGTGCTTCGGGTCCAGCGCGTAGATGGCGCGGCCCTCGGCGATCATGCCTTCGGCGTCGGTGGTGGTAGCCTTGACCTCGCCGGAGATGGGGCCGTCCACGATGGTGGCAATCTCCTTCAGCGTCTCGGCGTAGTCGCGGCCCTCCTTGGCAATCAGGCTCGGGTTGGTGGTGACACCGGCGATAATGCCCATGTCGTTGGCCTTGCGAATCTCGTCCACATTGGCGGTATCAATGTAGAATTTCATAAGACAAGCCTCCTTATTTCTGCCCATAATAGGCATTTGGCCCATGCTTGCGCATAAAATGCTTGTCCAACACGTGCTGCGGTGCGGGATGGGCGTTGGGGTCGATGGTCAGGGTCAGGATCGCCATCTTTGCCACTTCTTCCAGCACAACCGCGTGATAGACGGCTTGGGCCGCATCCTTGCCCCAGGTGAACGGCCCATGGCTGGCGCAGAGCACGCCGGGCACGTGTACCGGGTCGATGCCGCGCTCTGTAAACGTCTCGATGATGACCTTGCCGGTGTTCTTCTCGTAGTCCTCGTCGATTTCCTCCGGCGTCAGCTCCCGCGTGCAGGGCACCGGGCCGTAAAAGTAGTCAGCATGGGTCGTGCCAAAGGCGGGCAGGTCGCGCCGCGCCTGGGCAAAGGCCACCGCGTGGGTGGAATGGGTGTGTACGATGCCGCCCAGCTGCGGGAAAGCTTTGTACAGTTCCAAATGCGTTTTCGTGTCGCTGCTGGGGTTCAGATCGCCCTCGACCTTGTTGCCGTCCAGGTCCATGACAACGAGCATTTCCGACGTAAGCTCGTCATATTCAACGCCGGAGGGCTTGATGACGAACAGGCCGCGCTCCCGGTCAATGCCCGAGACATTGCCCCAGGTGTAGGTCACAAGGCTCCTGCGGGGCAGTTCCATATTGGCTTCATAAACTTGCTGTTTTAATGCTTCCAGCATAGGTTATCCTTTCAATTTCCACGCTAAATCGTTCAAGAACAGCTGCTGTTCCAGACTTTCCACCGTGGTATCTTTTGTGATATGGACAAATTCAATACCCATCATGTTGGCCCAGTCCTTCATCTGGTCGGCGGTCACATCGTAGGTCAGTGTCGTGTGGTGTGCGCCGCCCGCCGTGATCCAGCATTCCAGCCCGGTGGTCAGATCAGGCATAGCCTGCCACATGACGCGGGCCACCGGCAGGTTGGGCATGGGTAGAATCGGCTTGACGCAGTGGATGTCCTGGCAAATCAGCCGCAGGCGGCCGCCCATGTCGATGAGGCTCACGACGATGGCGTCACCCTCATGGCCCTCAAACACCAGGCGGGCAGGCGGCTCACGGTCGCCGATGCCCAGGGGGTGAACCTCCACGCGGGGCCTGGCGGCGGCCACGGACGGGCAGACTTCCAGCATATGGGCACCCAGGCTGTACATGGCCCCGGGCACGAGGTTGTAGGTGTAATCCTCCATAAAGGCGGTGCCGCCGGTCTTGCCCTCGGCCATTGCCTTTATTATAGCAGTCATTGCGGCAACTTTCCAGTCCCCTTCGCCGCCGTAGCCATAGCCCTGGGCCATCAGATGCTGGCTGGCGATGCCCGGCAGCTGGCGCATACCGTACAAATCCTGGAAAGTATTGGAAAATGCCTTGCACCCTTCGGCGTCCAGCATTTTCTTCATGGCGATTTCCTCGCGGGCCTGGTAGCGCACGGTCTCGATAAAGTCCGTGTCCTCGCTGGCAAAATCGTAGGCGGCGCGGTATTCATCCATCAGGGCGTCAATTTCCGCATCGGTCACGGCGTTCATCGTGTCCACCAGCTGTCCCACGGGCCAAGTGTTGACCTGCCAGCCGAGCTTTGCCTGCACTTCGACCTTGTCGCCCTCGGTCACAGCGACCTCGCGCATATTGTCGCCGAAACGCATGACCTTCAATTCTCTCGAGACCGCCACACCCACGGCGGCACGCATCCAATCGCCCAGGCGCTTCTGCACGTCCTCGTCCTGCCAGTAGCCCGCAATGACCTTGCGGGGCATCCGCAGGCGGGCGGCGATAAAGCCGTGCTCGCGGTCGCCGTGGGCGGCCTGGTTCAGATTCATGAAGTCCATGTCGATCTCTTCATTGGGGATCTCGCGGTTGTACTGGGTGGCAAAGTGGCAGTAGGGCTTTTGCAGGTTGGCAAAGCCGTTGATCCACATTTTGCTGGGGCTGAAGGTGTGGCACCAGGTGATGATGCCCGCGCAGTGCTTGTCGTAGTTGGCCTCGCGCACCACGTCGGAGATTTCGGCGTTGGTCTTGGCGGTAACTTTGTAGACGATTTTGCAGGGCAGATTGCCGGAGGCGTTCAGCTTATCGGCCATCTCCGCCGCGCGGGCGGCGACGGTCTCGAGGACTTCAGGGCCGTACAAAAACTGACTGCCCACGACGAACCAAAATTCATAGGTATGCAACATAAAAGTTTCCTCCTTCTTTTAAATAACCAGTGCCTGCAGTACTCGGTAGGGGCCGGATATGTCCGGCCCGCAACTTTCCCGGAAGCGCACACTTGCCTTACACGACCGGGCCGGGCATGCCCGGCCCCTACGGCGGGAAAAATTTTCAGGACACCACCGCCCGCTCGGCGTTCAGCGCATTTTTATATTCGGTCAGGAACTTCGCGAACCCATCCGTATCGTCGGCATCCGGGGCCAGCGTTACGCTTCTGGCATCAGCGAACACGCAGCGGTTCAGATACGCCGCCAGCGTCTCCCCTGCCCTGCGGTACAGGCGGTAGGCCGCCAACAGCGCCATGCCGTAAGGGCCGCCCTCGCCTGCGGTCTCCATGCAGGTGACGGGCGCGCCTGCCGCAGCGGCCAAATACCGCTGCGCCACACCCGGCGTTTTGAAAATGCCGCCGTGGCCCAGCAGCGTATCCAACGCCACGTGCTCCTGCTTCAAAATGTTTAGCCCCAACGCCAGCGTGGCAAAGGCCGAATAGATATTGGCCCGCATAAAGTTCGCCAGCGTAAAATCACTGTTTGGGCGGCGCAGCAGCAGCGGCAGGCCCGCATCAAAGTGGGTCACGCTCTCACCGGAGATATAGTTGATGGGCACCACGCCGCCGCAGTCAGGCGCACCCTTCAAAGACTCGTTGAACAGCCGGGTGAACAACGCGCCCTTGTCGATGCCAGCCCCGCAGAGCGCCGCGCTCTCGGCCAGCAGATCGACCCAGGCGTTCAGGTCGCTGGTGCAGTTGTTGCAGTGAACCATGGCCACCGCCGCACCGTCGGGGGTCGTGACCATGTCGATTTCCGGGTAGACCTTGGAAAGTGGCTTTTCCAGCACGACCATGGCAAAAATACTCGTGCCTGCGCTGACATTTCCGGCGCGCGGGGCCACACTGTTCGTGGCGGCCATGCCGGTGCCTGCGTCGCCTTCGGGTGGGCAGAACGGCACGCCGGGCTGCAAAACGCCGGTGGGGTCCAGCAGCTTCGCGCCCTCGGCGGTCAGCGTGCCCGCGTCCTCACCTGCGGGCAAAACGGTGGGCAGCAGACTGGCAAGGTCCATAGGATAGCCCTGCTTTGCCGCCAACGCGTTGAATTTTTCCAGCATGGCAGCGTTATACCCGCCGGTGGCGCTGTCAATCGGGAACATACCGCTGGCGTCGCCAACGCCCAGCACCTTGCGCCCGGTCAGCTGCCAGTGTACATACCCGGCCAGCGTTGTGAAGAAATCCAGCTGCGTCAGGTGCGGCTCGCGGTTCAGCATGGCCTGGTACAGGTGCGCTACGCTCCACCGCTGGGGGATGTTGAACCCGAACGCCGCGGTCAGCGCTTCCGCCGCTTGGCCAGTCATCGTGTTGCGCCAGGTGCGGAACGGCACGAGCAGATTGCCCGCCGCGTCAAAAGGCAGATAGCCGTGCATCATGGCCGAAATGCCGATGCAGCCCACCGTGGTCAGCGGCTGGCCGTACCGGGCCTGCACATCAGCGGCTAGGGCGGCGTAGGCGGCCTGCACACCACGCCAGACTTCGTCCAGCGGGTAGGTCCAGACACCGTTTTCCAGCCGATTCTCCCAGGTAAAGTCACCCTGAGCGACCGGCTTGCAGGCATCGTCCACCAGCACCGCTTTAATGCGGGTGGAGCCGAACTCAATGCCGAGGGTACAATTTCGTAAGGTAAGCATGGATTTCCTCCTTGACAAGTGGAGCTTTGTTTTCTATGATGAAACTGTCTGGATGTTCAAAATGAAGGGGGCGACCTATGGGAACGGTTTTCAATAAGGAAGAAATGCTGGTTTTGTTGCAGGATTTCCACCGCCTGACCGGGCTGCGCACCGTGGTGTTTGACACCTACGGCATGGATATCCTCTCTTACCCGCCGGAGCTGCCTGCCTACTGCAAGCTGGTGCGCGGCGTGCCGGAAGGGGTCATCGGCTGCCATCTGTGCGACCAAAACGCCTGCCGCAACGCCACGCGGCGGAAAGAGACGGTCATCTACACCTGCCACGCCGGGCTGATCGAGGTCATCACGCCGATTTTGATAGACGGCGCGGCGGTGGGATTTCTGCTGCTAAGCCATATCGTGCAAGGCGCGGACGAGGCGGCCGAGTGGGCCGTGGCCAAGGAGCGCTGCGCACCCTACGGCATCGACGAAGCGGCACTGCACAGCGCCTACGATGCCCTGCCCCGCACGCCCTACCCGACGCTGAAATCGGCATCGGACCTGCTGGCGCTGGCGGCGTCCGCGCTGTACCAACAGGGTTTGGCGCGGCTGAACCCCGGCAGCAGCGAGGCACGGCTGGGCCAATATCTGAGCGACCACCTGGCAGAGGAACTGACCAGCGAAAAGATCTGCCGGGCGCTGTCCTTGAGCCGCACCGGGCTGTATTATCTCTCCCGCCAGACCTACGGCTGCGGCATCAATGAGCAGATCACCCGGCTGCGGGTGCAGCGGGCCATGGAACTGCTGGCCACAACGTCCCTGTCCAACGTGGAGATCAGCCGCCTGACCGGGTTTTCGGACTATAACTATTTTTACCGTGTGTTCCGCCGCCAGACCGGCCTGACCCCGCGCCGCTACCGTACCTCTATGGTAGCAGATACCTAGCCGCCAGAATAGGAACATCTGTTTTAAAAATTGGATTTTTGTTCAAAAAAATGCCCGGCTGCACCTTGCAGCCGGGCGTTTATAATGGCGGGACTCGAA
>OLOM01002134.1_pt1 | contig 12346 bp, 9 predicted proteins | sample 1672531 | NCBI WGS metagenome assembly OLOM01 (sample SAMEA3136696, study PRJEB25190) | human gut metagenome | reverse complement strand
CGGCAAGGTTTCCGACGCCTGGGTTTCCGGTGGCTGCTTCCGCGGCATCGAGCTGGTCGTCGAGAACCGCACGCCCGAAGACGCTGCCCAGATCGTTCAGCGCATCTGCGGCGTGTGCCCGGTGTCCCATGCCCATGCCAGCTCCATTGCTGCTGAGAAGGCCTATGGCATCACCATCTCCAACAACGCCCGCATCATCCGCAACATCCTTGAAGGCGCCCAGTTCCTGCACAGCCATATCCTGTGGTTCTACAACCTGGCTGGCCTTGACTACGTCAACCCGCTGAACGCCCTGAAGGCCAACCCCGCCGACGCCATGGACCTGGCGCGCGCGGCCGGCACTTCCACGAACAGCGATTTCACCGCCCTGAAGGAGCATCTGTCCCAGTTCGCCGAGAACGGCCAGCTGTCCATCTTCAGCGGCAACTGGTTCGACGCTGAAGACGGCACCGGCTTCAAGCTGCCGCCCGAGCTCGACCTTATCTGCACGGCGCACTACCTGGAGGCCCTGGGCATGCAGGCCAAGGCTTCCCAGATTTCCGCGCTGCTTGGCGGCAAGATGCCCCACGTCATGACGCTGCGTCCCGGCGGCACCGCGTTCGTGCCCACCGACCAGAAGCTTGACGACCTCAAGGTGCTGGTCGACGAGCTGTACACGTGGATCGAAGCTACCATGATCCCCGACGTGCTAGCCATCGCGCCGTACTACACCGACGCCCTGCAGTGGGGCAAGGGCCCGGGCCGCTACATCGCCTGGGGCGTGTTCGAGCGCGAAGACTTCAAGATGGCGAACCGCTACCTGCCCTCCGGCGTGCTTGACGAGAACCTCAACCTCACCGACCCGGACGAGAAGGCCATCGCCGAATGGGTCGGCCGTTCTTGGTACAAGGGTTCGGAAACCTACCAGGCGCCGAACTTCACCACCGAGCCGGAGTACACCGACTACGACGTGAACGACCGCTACACGTGGGTAAAGTGCCCGTCGTACAACGGCAACTCCATGGAGGCCACCAGCCTTTCCCGTATCCTGGCCGCTTACAAGCGCAACGTCCCGTTCGTGAAGGAGCACGTCGATGCGTTCCTGGAGGCCCTGGGCCATCCGGGCGACCTGTCCATCGCGCAGTCCACGCTCGGCCGTACCGCTATCCGCCAGATCGAGACGCTCTACATCGCCACGTGCATGAAGGAATGGGTCGACGAGCTTATCGAGGCCGTGAAGTCCGGTGACTCCGAGTACTTCCGCGCTCCTTCCACCACCACGGGCGACGGCACGGGCTTCTGGGAGGCTCCGCGCGGCGCGCTTTACCACAGCGAGTCGGTCAAGGACGGCAAGATCCAGGGTTACCAGATCATCATTCCGTCCACGTGGAACCTGGCACCGAAGAACGAGAAGGGTCAGCACGGCCCGCTCGAGGAGGCGCTGATCGGCGTGCCGGTGGGCGACATCGAAAAGCCCATCAACGCGCTGCGCACGGTGCATTCCTTCGACCCCTGCACGGCCTGCTCGGTGCACATTTCCGAGCCTGCCACGGGCAAGCGTTTCGAGACCGTCACGAGCCCTTGGGGGGTGAAGTAACATGGCGCATTTGGCACACTATCGCGAGGCGCATCCGCTGCCGTTCGTTATCACGCACTGGATCAACCTTGTTGCCATGATCCTGCTGATTTTCACGGGCTTCTACATTCACTACCCGTTCTTCTGGGGTTTTGAGTCCATGGCTCGCGGCATTCACGTGTTCTTCGGCTTCGTGCTGTTTATCAACTGCATCGCGCGTCTGGTCATGGCCTTCATCGTGAAGTCCTCGCCGACTGGCGGCACCCGCAAGCAGGTGACCGACTACAAGACGTGGCTTCCGCAGAAGGACAACCTGCATCAGGGCCCGCAGTGGATCAAGTACTACCTGTTCTTCAAGAAGGATCACCCGCTGGCTGCTAAGCTGGGCGTTCCGCAGAAGATCAGCTACCTGCTTATCCCCGTGCTCATCATCTTGATGTTCTACACGGGCTGCGCTCTGTGGGTGCCCACGGCTGACCTGCCGCTGTTCGCTGCCGGCACCAACCTGGTGGGCGGGCTTATGAGCATGCGCATCATCCACTACTTCATGATGTTCGTGTTCATCTGCTTCATGTTCATCCACGTGTACCTGGCCAACGTCGAAGGCATTGCCCCGTCGCTGCTCATGTTCTTCCATAAGGAGCATGGCGGCCTGGTGTACGACCCCGATCTTCACAACATCATCGGTGAGGACGACCTGGGTCACGGCGAGAAGCACTAGTTCGCTTTTGTGGTCTGCGAAGGCCCGGCCGCGTTTGCGCTGCCGGGCCTTTTTCGTGCTGCGAGGGTTTGACCTTATGCAAGGAGATTCATGGCTGAGTTGACTGATGAGCAGATTGCCGCTGAAGAGCGCTTTCTTGAGGGAATTCCGCGTTGGAACATCGGCGCGCTGTTTTTGCCGCCCATTTGGGGGCCGGCGCACGGTTTTTGGGTGACCATCTTGTTCTACCCGCTGTGGCTGTTCGCCGACAACTCGTTTCATGCGGCGTATTCGCAGCGGACGGCGCTTTCGGTGGTGCTGGCCATTGTGGTAGGCGTGGTGCTGGTTGCGGTGACGTTTTTGTTTGCGCGGCTCAGCCAGCCGTTTGCCGCGCATCGGGCGGTGGCGCGCGGCGTGTCGAAGGAGATGTACGTGCGCCGCGAGCGCATTTGGGCTGTGGTGTGCGTGGTGATCGGATGCGCCATGATTGGGTTTGCCACCTGGTACAACCTGATGATTCGTCCCGGGCTGGGGGCGTAGCTCATGGCTTGTGAATGTGATGGACGTGCGGTTGGCGATGAGTTGCGTGAGCGTGGGGCCGCGTGCGCTGGCGTACCCTCTGCGAATGGCGAGGGATTTGAGGATGCCTGCGGTGCTGGTGATGAGGGGCTGACTTGCGATGATGCTCCTCGGCTTGAGGGCTGGGGGTTGCATGAATATGTGCTGAGCAGCGAAGCGGTGCCTGTTGACTTGCGGCCGGAACGCATTGCGGTGCTGTGCGTTGGCAATCGGCTGATGCTTGACGATGGCATAGGCCCTGCGGTTTACGATGCGCTGGTTGCGCAGTATGACGTTCCTGAAAACGTTGAGCTGCTTGACCTGGGGTGCTTGTCGCTGGCTATGATCGATCGCGTGCGCGAGTTTGACGTGATTCTGACGGTAGACGCCGTGGACGATTCCGGCGAACCTGCAGGCACTATCTTGCGGTATGCTCCAGACGCCATGGCGCGCCACGTAGGCATCACCGCTAGCTTGCACGATCTGAAGCTGATCGACTTGTTCGATTCCGCTGCGCTGTTAGGCTATCAAGCTGAAGGCCTGTGCTTAGGCATGCAAGTGGAAAACGCGTCACCAGCAGAAGCAACCGAAGGCCTCACGCCCGCTCTGCGTAAAGCGCTTCCCTTGCTGGTAGAAGTGATAGCCGGTGAGCTGGCAAGGTTGGGGAGTCCTCTTCAGAAGCGCGACTTCGCCAACAAAGAGTAATGCCGGGGACGGAATAAGGCTGTAACAAAATCTGTAGAGTCGAGCGATAGCTCGACACAAATTAGACAGCGCGAAGCGCGTCGCGCATTTCATCAATTACGCTTCTGCGCAAAAAGCGTGACGCGTCCTTTGGGCGCTATCTAATAAGGGACGAGCTTTCGCTCGTCCCTTCGGTTCTTCATGCAAGTTGTCTGCCACTAGTCTGGTCATTTTCGCAGGTCAACTACGTAGCGTCGAGCGAAAGCGCACCAATTAGAAAGCGCGAAGCGCGTCACTACATTCCAAAACTCAACCGCAATCCCTACGCGTTCAATTTCGCTTCCGCTTCCTTGATACGTTTCACTAAAAACTCCTGCACGTCATCGCGTGGAATATCCAGCGAAATAGCCAGCTCATCGCACAGCAAGCCTTCCGCAAGGTCCAGATACTTCTTGTCGACCGCCGTTGCCTGGTGGCCGTTTTCTTCGCGGGCCAACGTGCGTTCATGGCACGTTTTGATGATGGGAACCAGGTCCTTCGGCGAGAGTGTCTTGAGGTACGCGTCGTACGTTTCCTTCACGTGACGTTGCTTGAGCGACGACGTGTTGGCCGTTGCGGGCAGGCTGTCGTCAACGTCTGCCGGTTCGGCGCCGGCTATGGAATCAATGAGGTCAAGCGCTTCCTGCTTCTGCATGACGGGGCGCATGATAGGTGGTTTTGCGGCATCGCAGGCGACGAACAGCTTTAGTGACCGTTCAAATACGGCGTGCAGCTCCCAATAATCCTTGTTATCGAAATAGTTCTCGCGTTTTTCCGCGATGGTGCACACGTGGTGTTTGAAGATGACAGTATCGCCGACGTTGGCCATGAAGCCTCCTTGAGTGCGTTGCGGTGGCGGCAGGCGCGCCGGGCAAAATGCTGGTGGAGGGCTGCTCGGTTGGTGCGATTTGCAATCCAACAGACATCATTATACCAGTTCGGTACGAATAAAGCCTTCGCTTCTCCACAGCTTTGGCCTTTTGACCGGTTATGTGATTGCGGATGCGTGTTGCGGGCTTTGGACTTCCTTGTAGCGGTCTTAATTGATGCTTTTCGAGCCTCTTGAATCGCTCGTGACTTTCATTTGCGCAGGTATCTTTCTGCGCGTACTACCCCAGTTGACCTTGAGCTGCTTGTACGGCGCTTGTACCCTTCACGCCCAAAAGCGGATCGGACAGTTTCTCTTTGAACAGCTTCATGAAGATCTTCAGTGCCAGTCCGTTGCCAAACGCGGCTACGATGGTTCCTTCGCGAATGCCTACGATGCCGCCCAGACACGTCAGAGAGATGGCGAACGTGGCGATGACGCAGAGCGGATCCCAAATCAGCTTCGCCGTGGAATTCTTCAGGCCGAAGCGGTAGCTGATGCCCTGCATGACGCCTTCGCTGGGTAGCGCGATGATGTTCGGCGGCAGATAGTACACGTAGCCGAAGCCCATGATGATAAGGCTAAGCCCCAGATATCCCAGCTGCGCCGCATAATTCGTAGGGTCGGGTGCGAACGAGAAAAGGAAGTTCGTGAAGTCTACCACCACACCGAACGCCATGGACACGGGCACCTGCAGGAGGTTTTTCAGTTCGAACGCGCGGCCTTTCAAGATGATTTGCAGCACGACGAAGCTGGTGTAGAAGATGGCGGTCCAGGTGCCCATCGACCAGCCGTTCGCAAGGCCCGCCACGTAGGCCATCGATGATGCCGGCGAGATGCCCAGGCCTGATTTCACCGAGCATGAAATGGCCAGGGCCACAAGAAACAGTCCGATGCAATAGGATATCCAACGGCGCACCAACAAGTTGGTAGCGCTGAGCTTTTCATTTGCTTGCATGAAGATGCCTTTCGCGGTTTATGCGCGGCCGTTCGCGGTCGTGCGTCATGAAACGCCGCTTATTGTAGAGAGGTGCGCGCGCGGAAGCGACACCCGAACAGGGTTACTTCATGCGGTCTGCAAAAGGCGATGGGCACTGACGAAGATTTGCCCGGTTGCCCTGCGCTTTGGTTGAGAGCTACGAGTGGCTCGGGCACTTTGCTCTGTTGCGGATGTTTACTTTTTGCCGGCGCTGGGGCAGAGGTCTGAGAGAAAACACGTCTCGCATTTCGGACGTCGTGCGATGCACGTTTCTCGACCGAACAGCACCCACTGATGGTTGATGGGGCCCCAATAATCGCGCGGGTACAGTTTCAGCAGCGCTGTTTCCGTTTTCTGCGGTGTGTCTGCCGAGGGGCCTACCAGCTTCAGCTTGTGCGCGATGCGGAACACGTGCGTGTCCACCGCAATGCCCTCAACAATGCCGAATGCTTCGTTCAACACTACGTTGGCGGTTTTGCGGCCCACTCCGGGCAGCTTCTGCATGAGTTGCATATCGCGGGGGATTTCGCCGCCGAATTCCGTTACCACCATGCGTGCGCATTTGATGCAGTTTGCGGCTTTCGCATGATAGAAACCGATGGTGCGGATGATGCTTTCGACATCCGCGATGTCTGCTTGCGCAAGCGCTTCGGGCGTGGGGTAGCACTCCCACAGCGCCGGCGTTACTTTATTCACGCCTTTGTCGGTGGTTTGCGCCGACAGCAGCACGGCGATAGTGAGCTTGAACGGGTCGCCCCAGTAGTGCAGCGCGCATTCGGCGGCGGGGTAGTGCTCGTTCATGCGCTCGGCAATTCTTAGCGCGCGTTCCCTTTTGTCTTTCATCAATTCGCGCGGCATGGGCGCTCCTTTCCGTGTGCTTGGAGCAAGTATACCGCTGCGTTCCGTTGTGCATCTTTCTATTTTAGCTTGCCGGTTTGCAAGCTTTTGCTTTGGCTGTTTTGCTGTTTCAGGGTTTCAGTACATCGAGGCATCCTCTAATAGCTCTACATTGCTCGCTTTCTCTTTGCGTATTTATCCGCATTACTATTCGGCAATTTCTTGTGGTGTTGTAAGTCAATGTTGTATGGATACTGTTGTACGTATAACAACATCCAGCACTTCGATTTGTTGTGCCGTATGGCAATCTATTCTTGCACCTTGCAATTCTTGAACTTCTTGAGATGGTCGCTCTTGTTGTTTACTGCTATACACTGTTGGCGAAATTTGTTTCCGAACGAAAGCGATAGCTATGCGCAAGAAGTATTTCTTCTTCGATTACGACGGCACCCTTGCGGCGCCTTTGACGCAGACCATTCCGGCTAGTGCCCTTGAAGCAATTCGGCGCTTGCGGCAGGCTGGCCATTTCGTTGGGTTGGCTACGGGCCGTCTTCAGGCGAACGCGCTTGATTACGTGCAATCGTGCGGTATCACCACGCTGGTTGCCGATGGCGGCAACTCCGTAACCCTTGATGGGAAGCTTGTTTGGATGGAAAGCATGCCGGTTGGTCCGTGCAAAGATCTGCTCCATCGACTTGATGCTCAGGGCATTCCTTGGGCTGTGATGACGGAAAACGTCATGCGTCGCTATAGCCGCAGCGAAGCGTTCGAAATGGCGTCTTCCGATGCCTATGCGCCCACTGTTGTAGCACCTGATCTGAGCATCAGCTCGCTGTCGACTATCTACAAGATGTTCGTGCCCTTAGCGCCCGAAGACGAGCATGTGGTGGACTTCGGTTCTGTCTCTCATACGCGCTATGACGCACAGTGCGTCTTCTGCGAACCCACCGACAAGTCAGTAGGAATCAAGAAATTGTGCGACATTATAGGAGCACCCTATAAACACGTAGTTGTCTTCGGAGACGGTTATAACGACCTGAATATGTTCATTCCCGAGTGGATAAGCATCGCCATGGGCAATGGCAGGGAGCCGCTGAAGCAGAAGGCGGATTATGTAACTTCGCGCTATGACGAAGATGGGATCTTGCGCGCGGTGGAACATTTCGGTTGGATATAAAACACGAACAAATGTTGTATTTTGCGTGCGCCTCTTCAAGTGAGGCGTTGTGGCCGGGCGGCGCATGATACATTGATGCAAACATTGTTGTCGCGATGGAATGGCCCTCGCGGCTTTTCGCGTCTGCCAAGAAGCTTGAGGCGGGGCGCATATGCGTTTGCGGGAGGAATTGCATGCTCATCGACAGCTTACGATTCGCGTTGGAGCGCTCGGGGTGCTTGGACGAGTTTTGGGGCAAGTTGGATGCCGCCGGTGACGGCACGCTTGGCGTTGCGAATAGCGCGCGGCCGTTTTTGGTTGCTGCGCGGTTCTCGCATCGTCCGCAAACCACGCTGGTGGTAGTTGCTGGTGAAGAGGCGGCCATCACGTTTGCGCGCAGCTTATCGGCCTACCTTGGCGAAGACAAGGTGTTGCGCTTTCCCGAGCGCGCCGATTTTCCGTTTGCGAAGAAGCCGGCGGATCTGGCCACCATCGCGCGCCGCATGGAGGCGGCGCATGCGCTGCAAACAGGGCGACAGGTGGTGGTAGTTGCCAGCGCGCGGGCGCTGCTGCGCATGTTGCCGCCTGCGGAAGCGAAGGCTGCCGCGCCGCTGACGTTTGCCGCTGGCTTCGAGCTTGCAGACATGCCGGGCGCACAGGCAGCGGGCATCAACGAGTTCGATGATTTGATTCACGCGCTTGAGGCGCGCGGGTTTGCGAACACGGGCGAGCTTGATGGCCCGGGCACGTTCTGCACGCGCGGCGGCACCATCGACGTGTACCCGGGCAACCTCACGTATCCGGTGCGGCTCGATTTCTTCGGCGATGAGCTCGATGAGATTCGCCGCATCGTTCCATCCACGGGGCAAACCATTTCAAGTCTGCAGCAGGTGGAAATCTATCCGGTCGTTGAATTCTCTTGCAGCAAATCGGGGCTGGCTCGCGCCCGCAAGAAGCTGGCGGCGCAAGCAGGCACGAACCCGGCGTTGCGTCAGGTGGCGGAACATCTGGAAAACGCCGACGGCGGTCTGCGTTTCGAAGGCAGCGACGTGCTGCTGCCATATTTGTATGAAAAGCCGGTAACGCTCGGCTCGTATCTGCGCAAAGACGCGCTGTCGGTGCTTATCGAGCCGCGCAGCCTGTTTGACGACATGATGCACGCCTCGGAGGAGCTTGAAGCGCGCGCGAAGGGGTCGAACATTGCGCTTGAGGGTTTGTTTGCGGCGGCGCCCCAAGTCAGCTTCGGCGATTGCCAGCGCGCAACGTATGTGTCCATCATGCGCGTCGGCGGCAACGTGGACGTAGAGCTGCCGGTGAAGCGCGTGGAAGTAGCCGGGCATCCCGACAAGCTGTTCGGGCGCCTGCGCAGCTTGGTGGACGACGGTTTCACGGTGGTGTTCAGCGCGCCGAACCGCCGCAGCCGCGCCGATATGATGCTGGCGTTCGTGGACCAGGGCCTTCCCATTCAGGAATGGCTTGACGCCGAAGAAGACCCCAACGACCTGGATGGCCAGAAGAAGCGCCGCTTGCGTCGCGGCGTGGTCAACGTGGTGGACGTGGACATCCCGCTGGGCATGATCATCCCGAAGGCGAAGCTGGGCATGATCAGCGTGTCCGACACGCAGGGGGCTTCAACAGCACGTCCGAGCCGCCACATCGACATCACCGAGATCACGTTCCCTTATAAGCCGGGCGACTACGTAGTGCACGCGCAACACGGCGTGGCGCACTTCAAAGAGCTGGTACGGCGCGAAATCGACGGCACGGCGCGCGATTACCTGCTGCTGGAATACGCTGAGGGCGACAAGCTGTTCGTGCCTGTCGAGCAGCTCGATCGCGTCACGCGCTACGTGGGCCCCGAGGGCTCCACGCCTCGTTGCACGCGCCTGAACACGGCCGACTGGTCGCGCGCCATGAAGAAGGCCAGCGCCGCCACGAAGAAGCTTGCATTCGACCTGGTGGACGTGTACGCGCGCCGCGCAAGTGCGCAGGGCTATGCGTTCGGGCCCGACACGCCGGCGCAGCGCGAAATGGAAGAGTCGTTCCCCTATCAGGAAACGCCTGACCAGCTGGCCGCCATCGCGGACGTGAAGGCGGATATGCGCAGCACGAAGCCCATGGACCGCCTGGTGTGCGGTGATGTGGGCTTCGGCAAAACCGAGGTGGCGTTGCGCGCGGCGTTCGCGGCGACGCAGGATAAAAAGCAGGTGATGGTGCTGTGCCCCACCACCATTTTGGCGCAGCAGCACTACACGAACTTCAAAGACCGCTTCGACCCGTTCGGCGTAACCGTCGAGGTGCTCAGTCGCTTCCGCACGCCGCAGCAGCAAGCAGCGGCGCTCAAAGGCTTTGCCGACGGCAGCGTGGACGTGCTGGTGGGCACGCACCGCTTGCTATCGCGCGATGTGAACCCGCACGACTTGGGCCTGGTCATCATCGACGAGGAACAGCGTTTCGGTGTGGGCCATAAAGAGCAGATGAAGAACCTGCGCGAAAGCATCGACGTGCTCACGCTTTCTGCAACGCCTATTCCGCGCACCATGCAGATGTCGCTATCGGGCGTGCGCGACATGAGCCTCATCCTCACGCCGCCCGACGATCGCCGTCCGGTTGAGGTGCACGTAGGGGAGTGGGACCCCGACCTGGTCAGTGCCGCTATCAGGCGCGAGCTGGCTCGCGGCGGGCAGGTGTACTACGTGTCGAACCGCGTGCGCTCCATCGAAGAGGCGGTGCGTCGCGTGCAGGCAGCGGCCGGCGAAGCGCGCGTGGGCGTAGCGCACGGGCAGATGGACCGCGACACGCTTGAGAAGGTGATGGAGGAGTTTTCGGCCGGACAGCTTGATGTGCTGGTGGCCACTACCATCATCGAGTCGGGCATCGACAACCCGCACACGAACACGCTTATCATCGAGGACTCGCAGCGGTTGGGCTTGGCGCAGATGTACCAGCTCAAAGGCCGCGTCGGCCGCAGCTCCACGCAGGCGTACGCATACTTCATGTTCCCCGAGCACGTCAGCCTCACCGAAGAGGCGCAGGCGCGTCTAACGGCACTTGACGAGCACACCGACTTGGGCAGCGGCATGCGCATTGCCATGCGCGACCTTGAGATCCGCGGTGCGGGCAGCCTTATGGGTGCCGAGCAGTCGGGCAACATGTCGGCCGTGGGCTTCGACCTGTTCGCGCAGATGCTGGCCTCAGCGGTGAACGCCACACGCGAAGGCGACTTGAAGGCAGCCGACGGCCTGCCGCCGGCGCTGTCCGACATTACCGTGAACCTGCCAGGACATACCTATCTGCCTGAAGAATACGTGCCCGAGGCCGATGAGCGCGTGCTGTGGTACCGTAAAATCGCAAGCGCTGCCACCGTGGGAGCCGTCGAGGACATATACGAAGACATGACGGCTAAGCGCCCCGACATGCCGCAGGCGGCGAAAAACCTGTTCGAGAAAGCTCGCATCAAGGCGTTCGCGAACGAGCATTACATCAAAACGGTGTCGGTGGTTGCGGGAAAGCTGGTAGTCGAGCCCATCGACATCCCACGCGACAAGATGACGCCGCTGCGCCGCGCCGGCGGGCGCTACCTTGCCGACAAGCGCAAACTGCAGCTGCCGCTCAAATACTTCCGCCTCACCGAAAAAGACAACCTCTTCACCCCCGTGGCCAAATTCCTCAAAGAAATGCACGGCGAGGAGTAAGGAAGCGGGGCATGGGTAGGTTGGTTGAATCGCGATAAAAGAACGTGACGTGCCCTACGGGCACTAGCGAAAAAAGGTCCGAGCTTTCGCTCCGACCTACATGTACCTACTTAAGTTGAACGTGCAAGAACAAAGACGCAACCATGCATGGCCAAACGAAAACGATTGCAGGTTGAGCCTCTTTGCAAGCTAGAAGCGGTGGCGGTATGAACCGTAGAGTCGAGCGAAAGCGCTCGAACCATCTAAAAGAGCGCAAAGCGCGACACTAATGTTTCAATGCGTCGCTATGCCGCTCAAAGCTGCTCACCAGGGGCGCGAGCTTCATGGTGCCTGTATAGTGTGCGGCTTCAGGTTTCACCAAACCAGTTTTGTAGACAATCATGGTTACGGTTGCGTCGGCATGAATACATGGTTGGGCGGCGAGGCCCGTTTGGGCTGACATGCCCGAGGGGACATCGGCGGCAACAATGCGGGTGGCAACATTGTGCTCTACCTGCTTGCGAGACGAAGCGCTTTCGCGGCGTTGATTCGCAAGTCGGATCCACGTTGCGTACGGTTCGCGCACTTCCGTGCCGGAAAAGCCTGTTCCCAAGATGGCATCTACGATGCAGTGCGCTTCGTTAAGTTCCAGTTCTAGCTGATTAGCGTCGGGCGCTACCAACACCGTGAGCGGAAGTTGGTTGGTTTGCGCAGCGGCAAGCGCCTTAAGCGCTGCGCTGTGCGCGGGCTCGGCTGTGAGGGCTTCGGCTGCCCGTGGTGCTACCAGCGTCACCGGCCAGCCGGCTTGCGCAAGCGCCCGTGCACACACCCAACCGTCGCCGCCGTTGTTACCGGTGCCGCAGAGCACCACTACGGGTGCTGGGCAAGAAAGTTGGGCTTGCACTTCGTCTGCGACAGCGTTGCCAGCACGTTCCATCAGCTCGGCAAGCGAGGTCCCGTCAGCGGCAATGGCCTGCTCAAGCTTCGCAACATCCGCCACATCCAAAACAGGCCGATGCTCGAAGCCAGAATCCTTCTCGATATCTTCGCCGATCATATGCGGGTTCCTTTCCAGCTGCTAACCAACGTGACGTACGCATAGAAACATGGTGACGCGCCCTTTGGGCGCTGTCGAATGAGGGCCGAACTCTCGCTCATAAGACCTTACCCTTGTTGCTCGAAGCGCAAAAGGGCGGCGCGCACGCGGGCGGGTTTGCCTTCGCCCCAGGGCTGGCCGTTCGCGCGCACCAGCCGATGCGCAGGCACTACCAGGGCAAACGGGTTCGCGCGTACGGC
>OLOM01002123.1_pt1 | contig 12398 bp, 6 predicted proteins | sample 1672531 | NCBI WGS metagenome assembly OLOM01 (sample SAMEA3136696, study PRJEB25190) | human gut metagenome | reverse complement strand
GGCGTATGTCCAGATGGCCGTAGATGTTTGCGGTCATCTTGATGTCCGAGTGGCCGAGCCACTCCTGCACGTCCTTCAGGCCGTAGCCCTCCGACAGCAACATGCTGGCGCAGGTGTGTCCAACTCATGAAACTTTACTTTCGATTTTTATTGCACTATTTCCTGCTTTTTTGAAATAAATCTGGAAATAGTGCTTTTCTATTCTCTAGATCGATGATATACTGAAAATAGCTTTTAGTTATTGAGGTATATGTGATTCTTAACTGGAAAACTTGATATGTGCTGATTAGCTGCACTTGTACATTAACAATAACAATAAGAAATTGAAAGGTGATGAATGTGGGAAAAGGAACGAACAAGAAAGGCAAAAAAGTTGCAGTTCCAAAAGCCAATATCCAAGAATTAAATGCTTCCAGAGATGGCGGACAAATCGCCCTCAGGGGCTACTCGTATCAATTCTTGTATTCGTGTTATTTAATTCTTTCGTCATCAAGTCCGGGCATTTCCTTTCAGCTTGAGGGAATTGAAGATATTGATTATATTAAGCAGAAAAATGACCGTAGTGATGTCACGCATATACAGCTGAAATATTCCGTCAACAAACAGGATGCCAGCTTTTTACCTGATGTGCTTAAAAACTTTCTTGAAGCATATTTGCTGGATCAAAATAGATTTTTTAAGCTGGTTTATGATTTCCCTGTTGCAAAAGGCAATCTAAGTAAGATATTTGCATCTGATCTGGACGAAAAATCACGCATCTATTGGACTGGTGTGATTTCAAATATCAAGCAAAACACTCCTTCTTGGAATTGGTCTGTATATGATTTCGATGAATTTATTTCACATTTGTCATTTGAGAAAATTGAAAAATCTATACTTGCTGCTGAAATTGAAAAAGCCTTAATTGGAACTTATGAGATTAACACGGACAATGTTTCTTTATTTGCAAACAGCATAAAAATCCTTTGCTTTGAAAAAATGGAGCAGCGGGCCTATGTGACCAAAGCAGAATTAGATTCCCAAATCCAATCTGTCAAAATAGATATCAGTAAGGGCCCTCAGAATCCAGCTCATAGTTGGATTCGTAAACTGGACTACTCTAAGCCTAGCATTGATGAAGGGTGTAGTTTTTACGAAGGGAAAAAAGCAACACCAGCAGATATAGTAAGTGGGTTTCCAATCAAACGACCGAGTTTAGAAAAAGATGTTATTAATTCCATTCGCGAAAACACAGTTACTGTAATTAAAGCTTCTAGCGGGCAAGGAAAAACCACGCTGGCTTTGCGGGCAGCTTATATTCTCCAAAATGAATATATACCATATCAGTTACTATGGTGTGATGAGATAAAAGAAATTGGGAATATTGTCCAATATTTCAAAGCAAGAATTCAGCTTGGTGAAAAGATTCTTATCTTAATTGACAATCTGGATAACCATCTCAGCAAATGGAATTATCTTGTTCAGCTCTTACAATCCGAATTGCATTGTCATTATAAGTTGCTCATCACATCGCGAGAGATGGATTGGTATAATTATAGTGGTGACTTGAGCAATATTCAGTCTTTGAAAGTAATTAAGCCGGCTTTAGAAGAAAAGGAAGCAATAGAGATATTCAATCTATTCGGAGAGGCTAAGCAGCTTCACCCAAGCATAACAAGCTGGCAAAGAGCATGGAATAAGATTGCAGAAAGACAACTACTTATAGAATATGTCTACTTGCTTACTCATGGCGAGATGTTATCAGAAAGAATAGCCTCACAAATATCCGAAATAGGACAATCATCTTCTGGCAAAGCAAAATGTGAAATCTTACGCAAAGTATGTTTTGCAGATCTTTGCGGAGTCAGGCTTTCTGCTATCAAACTTTCTGCGAGTCAATCAGAAGACTCTGGCTCGGATTTTGGGGAGCTTTTAAAAGGTATGGAATCGGAGTTCCTTGTGCATGTAAATGAAGAGAGTGGGTATATTGAGGGGCTACATCCCATTCGGTCAAAGCACGTTGTTAAGAGGCTGCATGAATTCCTGCCAATTGACAATACCGCCATTTCAGTTATGAAAATGGCGGACAAAGCGGACCTATCGATACTGTTTTCTCATCTGCCGGAGTTTACCCTGAACAAAGAAACGTTTTTCCGCGATGCGGTCGAGAGTCTATGGGATGAAAAAGACCTTTCAAACTATACTTCTGCAATACAGGGGCTTTTTTCAGGGAGTGTGATGCAGTATTTCCTTTCTAACCGGGCTGCGTTTGACGATGCAGATGCCCACGGCGGTCTTTTTCTTCTATCGACCGAAATGTGCCCATTTGCTGTATTCGAGGATTTCGGTGTGTCGATGGATACGCTGGACAAAATGCGGGAAACATTTCCGGATAATAAGAATATAGAATATCTTTGCCGATTGCGGGAGCGTATTCCCGCCTGCCATTTGCAGGATACATATGTCTATGTTTTCTGCGGTTGTCTATATAGGAAACTGCGCCCCCTTCGTTTTGACGGAATAAAGGACATCACGGCCTATGCCTCCATTTCTGAGTGGATCTATAACATCAATCCGGAGTGGAATGTGTCGGCCGGATTTTCTCTGGACGATCTTTGGAGCAAGTCGGAAAAAATGACGCTGGAGTGCATTTCTACGCCGATGTATCTCTCCTACTGCGGGAACAGAGAGAAATATATGGGATTTGTGGAACGAAATCTTAAGAGTATTCTTACGTACCTCAAGCAGCGGACAAGATCACATAGGGTATTTATTGATTCCGAAAAAAATGCGATTCATGTTGAGTATATCCTTCGATTACGCAATATCAAAACGGGGAATGAGCAGAGCGTCTCAAGGCTAAAATTTCTTTGCAAGACCTTGCCTATTTTCGATTTGTATTGTGCGGATGCACTCAAGCCGACGGTCAATTTGCTCTCGGCTTATCCTGTTCCCGACGATGCACACAAAGTAATGCCCATTCGAAACATTGTGATCATGTTCCATCAAAACCTGACATCGTTATGGAATAAAACCATTATGAGCAATTATGAATTTGATACCGTAACCGAATGGTTGGATTATTGGTTTGGTGTGAGAGAAAAGATATGTCTGCTTGCCGATAAATGCTGTGCCTGCATGGATAAGCTCCTGGGCGGAAAGCCATTAGGAGGCTTGGCTAGAGAAGTTGATCAACTTCATGAAGAACTTATCCGGATGACCACAGGAGAAAAGCGATATCCCAAAGAGGACCGTCCGTTTGAGAAAAAAGCTGTGCTGCCTGAGGGACTGGAGAGGAAAAAAGGAGAATACTTCCAAAGCATACAAAACTTTTTTAATCAGTTTGCGGGGATTCTCACCAGAGATGAGCAGAAGCGGCGGTTACCTATGGCAAATCTCAGAGCGGCGCAAAGTGCTCTTGTATCGATGCAGGATTGCTTTGCGGAAGTTGCGGCAGACTTTGATGTTCAAGAAAGGCAGCGGGTTCGTTGCGCGATGGAAGAGCGAAGTATCAAGCGGCTTACTATGTGCTGCAACTATTATCTTGAGCACATGCCAAGCAAATACTTTGATAAGTATCAAATCAAAGATTGGTATGACAGGCACTGTCGGAAAGAGAGAAGGATTGCAGAAGAGGCATTATCGGAATTGGCATCCAAGTATTCGCTTCATTTTCCGGATCAGATTTATACCATTGGCCTGCTGCGTTATTATCCCATTGTAGTGGATGATTTTGACATGACATCGGAGAACGAAATGATCAAATGGCTTCTGGGCAGTATTGCGTTTGCTGATGCTCCCTTTGACTATCTTGTGATATTGTCTGCAAACGAGTTTGAGGAAATAAACACTATGGCATTGCAAGCCCCTCGACGGATGCTTGCTGACGTCAGGAAGACGATCGCGTCAGAAGATTATGCATTGCTTGAAAAGCAGATGGCTCCATATCCGGTAGACGTGACGGCGCAGATGCTTGGCTGCTTTGAGAAGAAATATGTTTTGCCGAAAAGAGCCAGCATAGAGGCCGAAGAACCTTCTATTGGGGATATTGCCGAAGAGCTATGGATCTACTCCAAATCGGTTGAGTTGCTGACGGAACCGGAAGATGCCGATTATCTCGCAGCCGAAACGCAAGGCCTTCAGACCAATATTTCAGAAATGCTTCGTTTATTGCAGGACAAACTTCCGTCCAAAGACGTTAATTGGTTAACAGAAATATGTAATAGTGTATTCTCTGGGAAAAGCTTTGACGACACTATGTTCAATAATGTTATTGCACACTTCGTACAAATGAAGACTGGTCAAAAAAGAATGTTGATAGTATAACTGCTGGGAAATACCAGATCATGACGGATATTTTTCGGCGAGCATCAATCAAATTTGAATAGGATGTTACACAAAAGCAGAAATTCCGGGCTATCCTTAATAGCTTGGGATTTCTGCTTTTGCAGAGATTTATTTTTTGTCGCATGCTTGACATACGGGTGGCGTAAATCGTGAACCGGATATGGGGCAGGTCGTACTTCTTCAGCAGCTTGTGGAAGGTGTGGCTCACATAGTCGGGAGAGTAGGGATGCCCGTCCTCCCAGGTGAACACATAGTCGTTGGCTATGTAGTTCTTGCCGAAGTGATTGCGGTAGTATTGCTCCTGCTGTAACAGGATCTTGAACAGCCGCACCGCATCGTCGGTCAAGGGAAAGCTGCGGAAGCTGGACGCATTCTTGGTCTTGTTCTTCTCCACGACCTTCGTGACCCGGGCCACGGTGTACCGTATGGTCAGCGTCTGCATCGCAAAGTTGATGCTGTCGCACTTTAACCCAAGCACCTCGCTGCGGCGCAGGCCGTACAGCGCGGTGACATAGATGATAGGGTAGAGGCGCTCGTTTTTGACGGCGGTCAGCAGGTCGCGCATCTGTGCTTCGGTGTAGAACGTGCCGGTAAACTGCGCCGCGTGCGGCATGACGACCAGATCGGCAGGGTTTGTCTGGATCAGACCGTCCCTCTGCGCTAATTTGAGCGTCTGATTGAGCACGTTCTTGTGCTGACGCAAGCTAACCGCGGATAGACCGCCGTGGCCGTCAGAACGCCCGAATTTAGCCTTTACGTTGATGTAGGTCTGCAGAGTCTCACCGTCAACATCGCACAGCCGGATTTGCAGGTCATCGAAGTAGGGGAGGATGTGCGCTCGGGCCTGAACCTCGTAGCCTTGGTAGGTGACCTCGTCCACGCGATGCCGGACATCCTCCAGCCAGCGGCGCACGGCGTCACTGAAAAGCATATCGGGCGGGGCAGCCTGCTCAGGCTTTTCGCCGAGCATGTCAAGCATGATCTGCCTGACTTTGCCCTCGTTCCCTGTTACTGTCAGACCTGTGGAGACCCAGGTCTGATTTTTCTTGCCATCTGTCGTATGCGTGAGCACAACATAGTATTTGTCGTTTTTTACGCGCAAGCTGGCTGTCATGAGAAGGGCCTCCCAAAGCATTGTGGCATAAGACTGCACCTCCTAGGATTGACTGGCGGGACGGGGAGTTTTCCTCGTCCGCAAAACCAGTATACTACAATCGTTACGATTTCAAAAATGTACGAATGGAACCAATATGGCGGCACAGCAATGCCGTGAAAGCGAGCGCCTTCACGGCATAATCTGCTGCTATATTGGTTTTGCGTTTTTCTCCCCCTGCAAATTCCAGACAGGCAACCCTTCCCGGCGCTGTGCCCTGCAAGGCAGCCTTTGGGCCGGCCTTGCAGCATGTTGTCACGCCTTCTTGGCACGCTCCCCGGGATATCCCGGATTCTGGCGCTGCTTCCCCAAAAGCGGTACGGCAGAGGACGCTATTCAGTTGTCACGAGAGGAAGTATATCTCCTCTCAATTACAATGGATAGCGTCGAAGCATGGGAATGGGACGGAAAGAAAATAAAAATTTTACTTTTGAAGTGAGTACGGAGGGCGATGGACTCATTTTTTGGCATTGGAGCCTGAAATGTAAAAGAATTTTACAGAATTGTTGGCTTCCTGAAGCCGATAGTATATAAGGCAAAGGTGGGGTACGATCTGTTGCAGGATATTCTAAACCTTTGCAGTGTCTATTATTAAAGGCGGAAGGCTATGAATGAACGAATTACAGCAGCTAACTTACTATGCACCTATGCATTGCTAGAATAAGTTTGCAATTATCTGATGAATCTGGTATACTTAATTAAAACTATGAGAAGGATAATATCGGGTTGATTTTGAGAAAGAAGTGAGCATTATGAACATTAACAAGCTTGTTTTTAGAAATTTTAAGACCTTAGAGAATGTTTCATTTGAACCGGGGCGTGTAAATGTATTCATTGGTGCAAACGGATCCGGTAAGACTACTGTTCTTGAGGCGATAGGATTACTTTGTGCTGCCATGACTGATCGTATAGATAATTCGAGTATGCAGCGAAAGGGAATTCGTCTAAGCGTTCCAGGCCTTTATAAATCGGCATTTTCCGATTTGAATAGAAAAGCGCCTACTATTAATTTTGACGTATCTTGGAGTCAAAATGAAAAAAACTATCAGTATGCGGTTAATTTAAATGTTCCAAATGAATCCGACTCAGCTAGACGAGATATGTGGCGGTATCATTCGGAAAAATTGACAGTAAACAATGAAACGGTATGGGGGAGAAGTGGAGCATCAAAGACGACTTATGATCCATATGTTGGCTTGCTAATGCTTGAACCAAATGAAGAACTAGCCGAGGTTAGAACAGAGATAGAAAAGTTTAAAAATTACGCGATTTATCAACCGAATACTCAAGCACTACGGGGAACGCTTCCGGATCCATATCAGGTCAACCCTATCGGCTTATGCGGTGGCAGGCTTGCGGAAGCGATTGAAGAAATTATAAGGAAAGATGAAGACGGCGAAAGCTATTTACAGGACCTTCCTTTAGACGATGTTCTCGAACTAATAGACTGGGCAAGTGGATTTGATGTAGCTTCGCCTAAAAAATCCAGTGTAAATGCTGCTGTACCAACATCAAGAAGAATTTTGGAATTCCAAGATCGTTATTTAACTTCAAAAACTAGTTTTACCGCTTATGATGCAAGCGAAGGAGCACTATATGTACTTTTTCTGCTCTGCTTAGCATTGCATCCTGATGCTCCTGGTATCTTTGCAGTTGATAGTTTTGATCATGCAATGCATCCGAGACTTGCGCGAGAGACAACAAGATTGTTCTGCAAAACAATTTTAGAACAGGACAAGACTGTTTTTGTGACAACGCACAATCCACTTGTTTTGGATGGGCTTGATTTAATGGATGATGATATAAGATTGTTCGCGGTGAACAAAAGCAGAAAATCTGGTCATACAACTTTGCAGAGAATACAAATCACCAAGGAACTCATGGATTCGGGATACTCGCTGTCGAGATTGTGGACGGAAGGAAGACTGGGAGGCGTACCAAATCTGTAATGAAAACGATAGGAATTGTTGCAGAAGGTCCCCGTGATTATGAATTGATTGCTGCGGTTATTGATACTATAACCAATGAGGAAAACAGCTATCAAATGATCCAACCGGAGCCCGACATGGCTGGACGGTTCGGAAACGGATGGAAAGGGGTCTGGAAATGGTGTGAAACAAATCAGGGAAGCCTAAACACTTATATGAACTCTTTGACCCCAGTCCTTGACTTTTTGGTTATTCATATGGATGGAGACGTTGAAAGATGTGAAAAGGAAGTCCATTGTGAATGTCAAAGAAAATTCTGTGATGCACCAGAGAGCACACACCCGCTTACTTGCGAAAAAATTGCGAACAACCGGAGTGATTGTCCTGTCGTTTTACCGTGTGAAGAGCATGGGAATACTCCAGAAGCAGGGGCAGATTTTCTGAGAACATTCATAAACACATTGTTACTGCCAGAAGACGAACTGGCGGTAAGCTATATGATTCCGTTTGATGCAACAGATACATGGATTGTAGCGGCATTTGATCAGTATGAAGACTATGAGGTCTTGTCTGATCCATGGACTAGTATTATCGCACGAGCGCCTCAATATCATGGAATCAAAATTAGAAATCGCCCGCATAAAGCAAAAAGAACGTATGAGGAACTGATTTCAGTTGTATGTGACAACTGGAGTGACGTTGTTGCAAAATGCCCGCAAGCAAAACGTTTTGATGAGGATGTGCGTAGATTTTTAATCAAGTGAAAATCCGAATGTGATTCTACATTGACGGAGAAAACGGTTAGATATCTGCTTTGCTATCTAGGCGTGTACGTGTTTGTTATATAGGAGCAGGCAAATGAGCATCAAAAAGGAAATTGACCGTGCTGTTAAACTAACTGCGGCACTCAACGGAAATACAACGCCGAAAACGCCCGCAGAACAAGACCAGATTGTTCTCACGGTGGAGGAGGCAGTTAGGAACTCCGCATTTAATTTCAATAATGCAACTTCTGCTGTGTTAAGCCAAGACGGGAAAAAACGTCTGGTTAAGCGATATACTGATTTGTATTCTCCTGAACACATCTTATGTCAGTGCATCAAGCAAATACTAGATAGAACGTTTAAAGTGAGATATCCAAATCGGAACAAAATATCACACGATCTTTTTGCTACTCTTACGGCCACGATTCAAATGGCCGATTTTACAATTATTAAATTTGACTTTAAGGATTACTTTAATTCCATATCATCAATTTATGTGTTTGAAAAATATCTAAGAAGCAATCTGACGGATCGCCACGAAATCGACTTGATAAAGGCCTTTGTTTATTCAACGAAGCGTTCTTATGCGGGACTTTGCACTTCAAATGCCATTGCGGAAATCATCGCAACTCATTTTGATAAAGCAATTCGTAAAAAGTTCTCTTCAAATGGTGTGATATATTATGAAAGATATATTGATGATTGCGTCTTAGTTCTTAATGAGCATATGGAAGAGTCAGAAACAAAGGATCTATTAAATGCAGTCCTTTTGGAAGTATTCCATGATACTAGTCTAAAATGCCTACAATGTAAGACAGAGGTTAATTGGAAAAAGTTTGGGTATATTTCCCGAAGAAAGGTTCTGTCGCAAAAATGCTCAATAGATTTTTTGGGATATGAGTTCTGGTTTTCCTCAAAGCAAACCGGGAAAGGCGCAGAAATAACTATTCAATATGGAATTACACTAGCTAAGCAAAACAAGTATCGGAATCGACTTGATAGTTTTATTTCCTCTTATACAAATTTATCATCGCCTGATTACGGGAAAATCGAATTACTTCGACACAGAATAGCTGCTTTTTCATCACGAGAAGTATATTTGACAAAACATTTTCGCACAAGTGTGTGGCGAGTAAAAGGTTTTATTTCAAATTACGGAGAACTTCGCTACTTGCTGGATACTGGGCTTATTGAAGCTAATACAGAAGCATTTTTAAAAGATGCTATCGACGATGCATTTAAGAATGCTGGAATAAATAAACCGTACTTTCTAATGGGTGGCGGTAAAATAAATTGTGGCTACAATTTATATGGAAACATGAAATCAAATAAGACCATTCTCCTTGTCGACCATATAGGATATGATTATAATGCTTTAGTAAACTTGTGCAAGCAGATTGGAATTAATAACATTGACGCAAGTGGTAGGCGCAGAGGATATGGCACCCTCGTAAGAGATTATCTAATTAAGGTTCGTGTCGGCTATTAAATGACGAAGCGGCAAGGTTTCCCTTGCCGCCCCGGAACATTTGCCGCAGCTATGTTCTAAACACAATGTCCAGACTCAAACTGAGCCTGCCATTGTGCCGATGATGTGTGTGCGTTACCGCACTGCAAATTTAAATTTGCAATTCTATAATAAAACGAAGGAAGGAAAAAGTCAATGGGCTGGAATGGTCTAGAAAGAAATAAATTGGACTATATTCTAACTGATTTACTTCCTGTTGAAGTATCAGAGCTTTTTTCCTTTTCGCAGCTATACGCATTTCTTTTAGAAAAAGACACTCAAAAAGTAGTTGATAGTCTTATTTGTGAAACAAAGCAGAACAAAGCCAAAGGGAAATTGGCTATGTTTAAAGATGGATGGAGCATAAAGCCATTAAAATATAGAATTCTAAAAGGAAATGGCACGATGAGAGAAATGAGTATTATTCAACCTGTTTCTGCGTTGAATTTGTTTCTTTTCATCGAGTGTTACCAAAAAGAAATATTGAACTATTTTGAGAAGTATCACAATTTTTCTATTCGCTATCATAAAAAAAGTACAGATTTATTTTATAAATCAAAATCAGGGAAAATTACCCAATACTTTCAAGAACAAGTATCCCGTGTAGGGCGAGGAGCTATTCAACAGACTGCAAATTATTTTAAAATCGTTCCCTTTGAATCTATCAATTCTTTTGCAGATTCGCGAATTTGGAGAATGTGTAACTTTAAGTACAGATACTATGCCAAGCTCGATTATAAGTCGTGCTTTGACAGCATTTATACACATTCTTTTAGCTGGATGATTGAAAGGAATGTTGTTGATGCTAAGGATGCAAATAATTCACATTTATTTATTACGATAGACCGTATATTACAAAATATAAATGGTCGTTCATCAAATGGTATCGTTGTCGGCCCTGAATTTTCAAGGATGATGGCGGAGATTCTTCTTCAACATATTGATAACGAAATACTACTAGAGCTTGAAAAAGATGGTATTTTCTATAAAGTCGATTATGCTGCTTTTAGATATGTGGACGACATTTTCCTCTTTTCTAATCAACCTCAAGTTCTTGAACAGGTATTATCAAAATATAAAACTATCGGAGAACACTATCGCTTACGAATAAATGAGCTAAAACTTACGAAGGGAACAACTCCGTGCCTACCCAAGGAATGGTTAGAAAAAACGAGGCAGTTATCTGATATAATTGGAGACTTTTTCTATCAGGGCAAAAAAAGCGATTATGAAAATCTTCCTGAGGAAGATCGTTATATAGTAAAAAATGATTTTATATCTGTAGATAGAATAAAAGATGAGATTGCTGTTCTAGTCAAGAAGTATCCAGATGATCGACGTACCATAGTCTCGTTCCTGCTATCGACGCTACTTAATAATATAAGCAAGAAAAAGAGCGGGTATACACTTTTTGGGAAGAAGCGATTAGGGAAGGCATTACTTTTACTCGACATTGCATTATATATTTATGCGTTTTATCCATCTTTTGACCAGACTCGAAAGGTTATCTCTATTGTTGCTTATTTAAATAGTGAAGTGGATTTTAAACACGAAGAAAAAGCCAAAGAAAAATTGAGCAACACAATTAATAGATATTCATTTATTTTTCAATCCGGAAATATTCATGATTTATGCGACTGGATGCCTTTCTTCCACGAATATGATATTGAGCTTGATACAACAACAGAGTGTGCATTAATTGAAAAGGCTTCAAAAAGCAATGATCCGATTATTTGGGCAAATCTATTATTGTATTCACAGTATTACAAACCATTTTTCAGGGAACTCTTGGGAAAAATCGAAGCAGTAGTGACAAAGCAACTGTCCAAAATTTCCGACAAGGACCCAATGATGCAGGAAGAATTTTGGTATGTTTTGATTTTCCATAACTGCCCGTATATATCTGTAGAATTGCGTACAAAAATGAGCAGTCTAATTCAAGATATAAGACGGAGGGCCGCAAATAAGAATAGTAACCCTTCTAATAGGGTCATACAACTCATATGCGACTTTTTAGAAAGGAGTTCTTCTAGCGGAAACAAACCAGAAGAAAGTTTGTTTAATTGGAAAGGAGTCAAAAATTTTAGCGCTCAGATTACATATCGGACATATCAACGAACAGTTTTTAAACGATATCGTAAAAATACATACGGCCTATATGCTAGTATAGACTAAAAACCGGAACACAGCTCTCGGACAGACCGAAAAAAATCTCAAAGAAAAGAATGGTGTTGCAATGAGCGAAGAACTGGTAAGAAAGTAGAGACCATGAGAAGACTTACATTCGAATCGTCTTTAAAGCAATATGTGGCAGAACTTTCAGGATTGTAGACGGCAAACATTCATAAGCTAGCAGATTGCATGGACGAAAATCCTTACCTGAAAAACTATCAGATAGCAACCTGAGAGAAAAGATTGAAATGCACGGATTTGATAATTTATAGAGGGTTATCTGTGCCAATTGATTTTTTTTAAAATAGCTCGGCTCTACAATGAAGTGTACGATTGGGCAGCCCGCTTGTATGGGGTTCAAGAGGCCGTGAGTTCGACTCTCGCCACTCGGACCAAAGGTGGCTGTCAAGGTCAGCAGGAGCGTCAAATCCGAAAGGATTTGGCGCTTTTTTGTTTTTTACGGCTTCAAACGCGGCAGCGCCTGTTCCAACCCATTGGCGATGGAACGCTTGCGGCGTATGTCCAGATGGCCGTAGATGTTTGCGGTC
>OLOM01002122.1_pt1 | contig 12408 bp, 9 predicted proteins | sample 1672531 | NCBI WGS metagenome assembly OLOM01 (sample SAMEA3136696, study PRJEB25190) | human gut metagenome | reverse complement strand
TTCTGGTCTGCGCCGATGCCTAGGTGGATGTCGTCGGACGTGTCTTTCGCGTTGGACTTGATTTTGTTCGACCAGCTGCGCGTGTTCGTCACGTTTTCGAGCTTGTTGTAGTAGGTTTTGACTTGCGTCTGTACGCCATCACCCGTACTGGTGCCAGTGTTGCGTTTCACCGAAGTACGGTAGGTGCCGGAGTGGAGCAGGTTGAACTCGTAGTAGCCGTCCTTGTCGGTCTTCACCGTTTTGACGGTCTGCCAGCCGCCGCTTGAATCCTGCTTGTCGAGGGTGACTTCCACTCCTTCGACGTGCTCCTCACCGTCTCCGATGAGCGTGTTCTCATCCTTATCCCACCAGACGGTGCCGCTGATGCTACCGGCCACTACCTTCGCCACGTCAGGCCACGGCTGGTTGCCCGCCGGTTTGTCGGAAGCGTCGGAATAATAGTTGCGGCCAAGCCACAGCGTGTACTTGTCGTCTTTCACATTGTCGGATGGGGTGAGCGTGATAATACCGTTCACCGCCGAATAGGACAGTTTATCGTCGGACGCGACGACAGTGCTGGTCAGTCGGATGGCGGTGATGTTCTTCTTCTCGATGGCGGACAATTCATCCCATGTCTTCCACTCGTAGTCAGCCGGATTATCCGACTTCTTTCCGGTGGTGGTTGAATAGTAGACGGTCGTACTGGTCGAATTGTCCATATTGACCGTGACGGGCTGGGTCAGTTCGTAGGAGCCATGATAGTTGCTGTATCCACGCTCATATTCGACCAGCTTGTCCTGCACGTACTTCTCATCACCATTCGCAGGAAGCAGTAGCATGCTATCCATGGTGCCGGTATGGCCGCCGCCCTTGCCGTACACGTTGAACTCCCAAGTAAGCGGGTCACTGATTTCAGCCTTCGTGGTCTTCACACGCATGATGCCACTGTTGGTTTCCGCATTGGAGACAGGGAATGGGACGCTGGGCGTATTGCTTTTGATGGTTTGGGCTTGCAATGCGCCGTTCTCGTCAACGTCCACGCTCATATTCGCACTGGCGGTGACAGTCCCGGTGGCGAGATTGGATACGATGCCACTGAAATGCAGGTCAGGCAAAGTGGCCGACCCCATACGGTCTACTTCCGGCGTGACTTTGCCGGAACGTGGCGTGAACACGAGATTATTCCCGTCCACTTTCATCTGCCAGAACGAATCATCACAGGTCGGATTGTACAAGCCTTTCGGTTTCGGCACCGTGATGGTCGGCGTCATGCTCGTATTGGACAGGAGAATGGTGCGCAATTGTTCCGTGACCGTATAATCCACTCGCATGCCGGGAGTCAAATCGACTGCGCTTCCGGACGGGTGATTGGAACTGTTGTTCGCATACACTTGATTGCCTTCACCATCGTAGGCTTTCAGACTGATGTCGATACTGGTGGTCGGGTCTACCGGCTTGGCAATCCACACCCAATTGGTGACGCTTGCCTTATCATCTTCGGTAAGCCATGCGGTCAGCGTATCCAAAGCTTCCACATTGCCTTTGGACACGTCGGCTATGGCGAGCGTGTTGAACGTGACCTGAACGTTCGGCGCACCCTTTCCCAAAGTCAAAGTGTCGGGGTTGAACGTCACCCGAATCTTCTTGACGTTCGGAGCGTCCGTGTCGGATGGTTCCCCGTCATGCCAATTGTCTTTGCTATCAGCCCATTGAACTTTGTAGTCGGAAACCGGAGCGCCGTTCTGGGTGACTTCCAAGCTTCCATCCCACCGCATGCGCGTATTATCCCACTCGTCCTGCATGGTCGGCGTAGTGTTTTTAAGCTTGTCCGCCGTAACGTTCGCCGCATACATTTCCAAAATGGTTTTGACTTGCGTTCCACGGGACACGGTGTCGCCGGAACCGTCGGAATAGTAATGGTAGATGTCGGCTTTGCCTTCGGCGGCGTCGAACGTCAGATTCTCCTTGTCGAACATGGTCTTGGACGCAGTGTTAGGCCGTTGCAGTCCTTTGCCGAACAGTGGAATCTTGCCAGCTGGAGTCGGCTTGAGCCGTTGGATGATAGCTCGTGACCAGTCATTGTTCGCATACGGGTAGCCGACGCGGGCACCCGTATCCTTGTTGTAGGTGCTCTTGTCCCGTCCAATGTTCCAGCCGGGTTCTCCACCTTTGCCCATGTTCAACAGTGCGTCGCCGTTATCGTCTTTGACGCTGAACACGGTTTCGTCGGGAACAAGGTGGACATCGTAATATTTGACGTCTCCTTCTTTCATGTTTTTGAGCGCGTCGGTTCCGGCGGGAATCCTGTAGCTGATTGTCACCGCCGCACCGTTCTTGCCACTGGATACGGTCAGATACTGTTCTTTATCACTGTTACGGGTAATCCGCTGACCGTCTACAGTCCACACGGTGCCCTGCGGGAAGTCGGAAATATCCACTTTGGTAGTCCAATCGATGCTGGTGGACGCGCCCTTCGTGGACGAATAACCCGGATAGGTCAACGCGTCGGCACGAATAGTGAAATCGCCGGTCGCGTCGGTGTTCTGACTCCAATAAGTACGATGCTCATACGAGTATTGGCCTTTCACCGGATTGCCGCCATTGTCAATGACCAAGTCAGCCGCCGGAGCGGATACTACAGTCAGCTCATCCGTACGATATGTGGTTGACGTTCCACCTTCGCGGGCGACGACGATTTTCGGAATCTGACCCGGCTTGACCAAGCCTCCCGTGTCTTTTGCTTTCAGATAGAAGGTTTGGGTCATGGTTTCCACGCCACCGGCTGGAACCGTGTAGGAGCAGGAGCCGTCACTGTTTTTCTTCGCGGTGACGAGTTGTCCCGGCTGGCAGAAGCCACCACCATCAACAGTCTGCAAATACGGCGCGTCGTCCAAGTCGAACTTCACGTTGATGGTACGCTTGCCCGCCGCGTTGAAGTTCAACGTCAATGAATATTCGACCGTATCACCGGATGCGACCACGCCATCGGTAGGGGAATCATCGCCCGTGGCGAACCCGTTCTTCGAATTCACGAACGTTTGCGAACTCGTGCCATGCCCCGTACCGTCGGCTTTCTTAACGATTTTCGCAGTAGCATACGCGGGTTTCAACTCGTCCGCATGCGCTTTTGGAGAGGCTACCGGATTGGTCATGCATGTCAGGCCGGATGCCAGTGTGGCGATTGCGGCCAATAATGCTACCGGATGTGCCACATGCTTTTTGAGAATACTCATTAGTGTTCCTTCTTTGCGTGGTTTTTTCTACGGATGATGAGAATGGTGATGATGATTACCGCAAGCCAGAAGCCGCCGACGTACAGCATGAGCCATTGGTTCGTGTGGTCTTTCGGCGCGTTTTCGGGTTTGGGTGCGGGGTGCGGCATGCTGGCGCGCGTGCCGGTCACCAAGAGTCGCTTGTTGTTGATGCCGTATGGCGTGCAGGTCAATAGTGTGGAGAGGTCTTTTCCGGTGACGATTTTCAGTTTAGAAAAGTCGGATGGGTCTACCACGCTAATATCCGTGACCTTGTAGGCGAGCGTATGTCCGGCGGTTATCAGATAGAAGACGTCTCCCTTTTTGGCTTCACTGCCGAAGCCTCGCAGCTTGTCGAACATGAGCTGGTCGGCCAAACCCGTGTGCGCGGATATGACAGTATGCGTGTTCTTGCCGCCGACGGGGAGACTGGAACCGTATAAGTGTCCGGCTCCAGCGGCCAACACGTTTTGCGACGTGCCATGCCGGATGGGCAGGTTGATGCCCAAGCGTGGATATTTGATGGTAGCCATGACCCCATCCTTGGGGGTGGATAGTTGCTTCCGATACGTGTTGTCCGTTTCGGACTTGTTGACGCCCGTCCAAGGGTCTTCCGCCTCACCAAGAATGGGTTGGCCTTCCTCGTATAGGCGTTGATTGTAGGCTTGCGCGTCCGCATACTCTTGGGCGATTCGTTTCACGTCGGTGTTTTCCACGGCTTGCGTGTGGGAGTCGGTCAACCGGTTGGATTGGCTGCTGTTCGAAATCATGAGGATGAATGGGATGGTTCCGGACAGGGCGGATAGGATTAGGCAGAGAAGTCCCGCTATGGCTCGATTTCCCAAGCCTTTCGGTTTCGCCGTATGTTTTCCCAAAACCCCTCCCATGCGGTTATAAAGAATCTAAAAGGTGGCGTGTCGATATTTGGGTTCCCGACACGCCAAGCGGAACGTTCCATGCTTTTCCAACCGTCAAACGGTCAGAAAAGTTTTCTCATACGGCAGTATTCCAATCCAATCTCACGCTTTGCGACGAAGCAGCAGGGCGGAAGCGCCAGCCAACAGGACGGTCATCACGCCGAAGATGGACAGCCAGACCGCACCGGTCTTCGGCATGTCAGCGATGTTGCGGGCGTTGATGACGGTCACTCCATCGTCACTGCTCTTGGAGGCCAGCTTGTTCGAATCTTGTCCGAATGCGGTGAGGGACGAAGTGCTGGTGTTATGGTCTTTGGACTGGGCCACGCCAACGGTCAGAGTGAACTCCGGCAGGATGCTGCCGCCGAACGGACTCTTGGTTTCAGTCACCGTGTAGGCACCGTACATGCCCTTCAAGGTGATGACGCCATTGTTCTTATCGGTGGTGGTGATGTCGGCGCTTGCGGTAGCGGCCTCAGTCGAGTCGGCAACACGATACTCGTTATTGCCCACCTTGACGAACTTGACGGGAGTGTTCTTGGCATCCTTGATGTTGAACACGGCACCCGCGAGCGGAGCATTGTTCGTATCGGTCTTGGTCAGAGTGAACTTGCCGACGTACACGTAGTTGGTGTCGCCCGGAGTCTTCTGATGGTCGGTGACGGTGTTCGGATTGTGGGAGTATTCGACCTCGCTCGTGTTGGTGTCAACACCGTCCACGTGGGCGTTCTTGTTCACGGTCATGTCATAAGTGACAAGCACTTTCGCACCGACCGGGAACGTGGTCTTGGCGGCGATGATGTCGGAAGAACCATCAGCGGTCGGGGCGAACAGGATATGGAACTTGCCCGTCTCGTTCGTCACCTTGTAATCCTTGCCAGCAGTCAAAGCCTTACCACCGACAGTGACTTTCACACTATCCGCGTTGAACGTCAGACCATCCGAATACGTATCGTTGAGCGCATAATAGTAGTGGTCGTAGCCAGTCCAAACAGGCACCCAGCTGGTCATCTTGAAAGAGACCTTCTTGCCGATGGAGGTCTTGGCTACCGCATATTCGCCACTAGACTCTTCCCTCTCAAGTTTGATTTCCTCTTCCTTGACACCATCCTCAACACCGGTGATAGCCTTCCTGACTGCGGTGTCACTCACCTTATAGTCCACGGTGCCCAGCGTGTAGGTCTTGTCGCCGTTCTTCAACGTGGTCTTGCCGTCGATGCCGGTGCCGTTGAACATGACGATGGACGCCTGACCGGTCTTGGTGGCGTCCACGACCGCATACACGCCCGGACGGACGGATGCGGTCATATGCTTGGCGTCGGCACCCTTGGCGAACGCGGTGCCCTTGTCGCCGGTGACGGCGTCCTCGTTCTTCAACTGGTCGATGAAGTTACGAAGCTTGCCAGCCCACGGACTGTTCTCGGAATCAAGGAGATTCTGCACGACCCACACCATCGGATTGGACGCATTATAGTCGTATCCGGCAGTCTGGTCTTTCTTGGACTTAGTGTCAATATGGGCTTTAGTCAATGCGTCAGCAATAGCAGAAGCCTTACCGGCGTCAATCAGGTCAAAGCCGGTAATATTAGTGCCATCAGTCTGCGCATACGAATAGTAGGCGAGCGGCACAGCCTTCAACGTGCGATTGCTAATATCCTCATCAGCAGCAACGGTCAACGTCTGACGAGCAGCCGCACCATCACCAAGCTTGGACGCGTCAACACGAGTATCAGCCGCCATGGCGGAGCCGACTCCAGCCAAACCCATGGCACCGGCCACAAGCGTGGCGACCGTTGCCTTCAACAGGTTTTTGGTTTTCACCTTTGTTTTCCTTTCCTTACTAGACCCGGCGCGCGTTCATTCATCGAACGGGGTCAATATCGGATTACATTCCTAATATACCGCACGCACCCTCATTAAAAACCTTGAAAGAACGCTTTCAGCCCTTAAAAATAAGGAGGGCATGGCTTCCCATACCCTCCAACATGCCCCTGAACAGGTTAGTTTCCGGACTGTTCGGAAACTTTCCCACCTAGTGCGGAACCGGCGGCATGACCGGCCACCATACTGTTCAGCAAAGCTTTCAAATCGATGCCCAAGGATTGCGACAAGCCTTCGCTCAACTGGCTCACACTGTTCACCGTGTCGCCCACGAGCTTCGTGCTGTTTCCGTCGCCGTACATGGTGATGTGGTCAACCTTGGTGAGCGGTTCGGCGGCGGCTCGAACCATGTCGGGGAGAATCTGAATATACTGTTGGGCGAGGATGTACGTGTTGTTCATCGCATTGTAGGCTCGGCCTTGGGCGCGGATTGCCTCGGCTTCGCCCACACCCTTCGCCTGTGCGGCGGAACCCTCGGCCTTGCCTTTGACTTCGGTCGCGTGTGCGTCCGCGTCGGCGGTGGATTGGGTGGCCTGAGCCTCCTGCTGGCGTAGATACAGTTCCGCATCCGCATGCTTGCGGGTCGTGTACATCTGCGCGTCGGCCTGCTGTTCGGCGGCGTATCTGTCGGCGTCGGCCTTCTTGCGGATGGTCGCGTTCAGTTTCTGCTCTTCGATTTCGGCGTTCTTCTGTTCGAGGACTGCCTTCTTTTCGGCGGCGGCGATTTCCGCCTCCTGCTCCTTGACCTTGAGAGTCTTGGACTGTTCGGCGGCGGTGATGCCCTTCACCGCGTCGGCCTCGGCCTGCGCCTTGTCGGAGATGGATTGGAGTTCGGCTCGTTTCAGGTCGAGCTGGTTCTGACGGACGGCCACGTCCTGTTCCGCGTTGATGGACGCGAGCTTCGCATTCCGGCTGATTTCGGCGGCCATTTCAGCGCCCATGTTGGCGATGACGTTCTGACGGTCGGTGAAGTCTTGAATGTTGAACGTGGTCAATTGAAGGCCAAGCCGTTCCATGTCCACACGGGCGGATTCGGCCACGGTCGCGGCGAACGTGTCCCTGTTCTCCATGAGCTCCTTCAACTCGGTCTTGCCGATGACCTCGCGCAGCTTGCCCAAGAGCACCTGCGTCACGTCCTTCTCCATTCGCTCCTTGGACTGGTTCAGATAGTTCTTGGCGGCGTTCTCCAACGCCTTCACCTGTTTACCGTTCTCGTCCACGGTCATGGTCTCGGACGCTATCTGGAAGTTCGCGACGGCGTTCACGTCGATGAGGATTGCGTCCTTCGTCGGAATCGGCGTGTCGGTTCTCAGGAGCGACTGCACCGCTCCGAGGGAGAGCCAGTCCACGCGCATGATGAACGGTATGATGAACGCGCTTCCGCCGGAAACGAAGCGTCGTCCACCCGGCCCGGTGATGACCATTACCCGGTCGGCGGGGCAGACCTTGTAGCTTGCGGTCGCGAGCAGGATGATGAGTATCGCCACTGCCGCGACGATTATCAATGTTGTTGGCATTGACTTTTCCTTTCTTTTTTGTGGGCGTACCCACTATGACAGAACTTGTTTCAGAACTCGTTTTCGAAGTCTGCGGCCATGTCCGCGAATTTGGAGCATTCGCCCATGAACGCGAGATTGAACGTTTCGGTAGGCCCGTTGCGATGTTTGGCGAGAATCACGTCGGCTTCGCCCGGACGTTCCTCACGGTCGTAGTATTCGGGACGATGCACAAGAAACACCATGTCGGCGTCCTGTTCGATGGAACCGGACTCTCGCAGGTCGGACAGTTCCGGTCTTTTGTCGGCGCGTTGTTCCGCATTACGGTTCAACTGGGAGAGCACGACCACGGGGCATTGCAGTTCCTTGGCGAGCATTTTGCATTGGCGGGAGAAGTTCGACACTTCCTGCTGACGGTTCTCGACGGTTTTACCGGAGGACATGAGTTGCAGATAATCGATGACGATAAGCTTCAACCCGTTGACCTTGCGGCTGAGAGCACGGCATTTCGCACGGATGGTGCTCATGTTGATGATGGCGGAATCATCAACCCACAATGGTGCCTTCTCGACCTGATGGCAAAGCGCGTTGAGTTTGTTCCAATCATTCGAGTTCAGATTCTCGGGATGTTGGAACGATGCGAGACGGATGCCTGTTTCGGCTGCGAACATGCGTTGCATGAGTTCGTGACCGCCCATTTCCAGACTGAAAATCACAGTCGGCAGACCCTTGTGCAGTGCGGCGTTACGCGCGAAATCCATGCCGAGAGTACTCTTGCCCATGCCCGGACGGCCCGCGACTATGACCATTTGTCCGGCTTGCAATCCGTGCGTCAACGCGTCGATGTCACGGAAGCCGGTGGGTGTTCCGAACTCGTTCGGATTCTGTGACATTTCATCCAACTGTTGGAGCATTTCGTCGGACAGGCGGTATGCGGTCTTCAACTCGTCGTCTTCGGAACGGCTTGAATCCTCCAACGAGAACGCAGCCTCCAACGATTTGCTGAGCACGTCTTCGGCTGACGCGTCGGACACGTTGCTCATCTGCTGCAACTGCTGTCCGACCACGTTGATGTGGCGGAGGATGGCCGCGTCACGAATCTGCTTGATGAAATAGTCACTGTTGTTCGACGTGGGCGCGGAGCCGACAAGCTGGGCGATGTAGTCGATGCCGCCGACCTGTTCCAACTGTCCGTTGTCCATCATGTGCGAGGACAGCATTTGCGCGTCCACACGGTTATTGTCTGCGGCCAGTTCCTTTATATTATGGAAGATGGTCTGGTTGGTCGGCTGGTAGAAGTCCTCTTCGGAAAGTTGGCTGATGACCTTGTCCAACGTTTCCGCGTCTTGAAGCATGGCCCCCAACAATACTTGTTCGGCCATGTCCTTGTGGATTGGTGTGGGGACGCTCACTTGTCGTTGTTCTCCTTCTTGCCGGTGTTGGTCTGATTCTTGTTCAACGTCTCATATAGGCGGTGTTCCGCTTGCCAACGTTTGACACGGGATTTGCTGGGATGGTTGACCCACCGGTATACGCAACGTTCTATGCGCTTGTATCCGAGGACTTCCGGTCCGAGATTGTGACTGCGGAATATCTCCGAGGGACGTTCCCCTTGCAGATATCGGAGGGTCACTTCGTCTTGGAATTGGGTGGTGAAGATTATCCACCATCCGTGCTTGTTTTTGACGACGTTGGACACTTCCGGATGCTTCGCCAAGGCCAGAGCCTCTTCGGAGGTCAGGAGCTTCGACGGGGAACTGGTTTCTGGTTTTTTGACCATGCTTACAGTGTTCCTTTCAGGTCAGATTGCGTCTGGGAACTGTTCGTTCGGAGAGAATTTGAGGAGTTTCACGGTCGCTCCCTCACGCCACTTGTTCCACGCTTTGATGGTGATTCCGACGATACGTCGGCGGGTTGGACGGTCGCTGTGCGCTCCACGCTTGTTGATGTCGAACAGCGTGTTGCGGAGTACGAGGATGGGGCTTCCCTCGTTAAGATTCGCGCCGGTGGCGAGCATGTCGAAGAACCGTTCGCACGCCTCACTGTCGATTTCGTTGAACGTCCAGTAGAGGAGCGCGGCCATGCTGGTGGACATGAGATGGTTGCTTTTCGTGTAGAACGCGCTGGCCTGTCGTAGCGTGTCCTCCAATTGGGGAGTGCCTTCGATGAACGTCAGCAGTTCATTTCGGGTCGGTGACATGTTGTTGACGCATGCGGCCTCCACGCCCAACTGTTCGCTCAGATAGATGGAACGGGCCACGGTGGAAAGCTGTTTGGCGTTGTTGCGGCCTTTCAGTTCGAGCACGTTAGCCATAGTGCGGCTCTTGCCCGCATCCATGGTCTCCTGCGTGTCTTCGGGCAGTCCGCGAATGACCAGAGTGCGGAACGGAACACCGGATTCGACGCATGCGAGGAGCCTGTGCTGGCCGTCCAACAACCGTCCCGTGTTGCTGAATTTGATGGCCTCGCCGTTCATTTTCCAAGCCTTCTGCGCCATGGTTCGGGCGAACAGTTCGACCTGTGTGCGGCTCACGTTGCGGTTGTTGGTGTTCACGCCGAGCATTTCCTTGGCAACGTCCGGGGTGATGGTTTCGACCCGTCCGGTGATGCTGTCCCAATCGTATTCGTCGGTTTCACCGGCGTAGGATGGCGTGGCCTTGGGTGCTGGCTCTTCCGGTTTCAAATGGATGAGCAACGTGGTTTTCGGAGCGCCGGAATGCCGTCTGATTTCGGTTTTCGGTGGTTTCACTTCGACCGTCTCGTACTGTTCGGATTCCTCGACCTGATTCATGGCGAACGCGAACGCGGTCATGGTGAACGCGAGCATGAACCTGTCCACGCTTCGTTTCGGAGGGAACTGTCTCATCCCGTCGATGATGCGGGTGGCGTCCGAATGGGTGATGTATGGGCAGTGGTTCACAACCGTGTCCAGTCCGCCCTCGTATTCCTTATGGGTAAGGAAGACGAATGGTGCGAGGGGAGTACGCGCCTGTGCCATTCCCTTGAAGCATTGGCCGACCTCATTGTAGATTTCACCGACCTGACGGTAGCGTGAAACCGTGTCGATGCCATACTCGTCCACGGGGTTCGTGTACTCGTATTCGTTGTTTTTGAAGATGCGTTCGTTGTATCGGCTGACTTCGCGTAGCCCGGAACAACGTCCGAAACCGAGCGTGGTTCCGCTGTTTTTCGTACCGTCAGTCCGTTTCAGATTGTCTTTGCTCAGCCAGTAGGCTTCCATGTCCGCGATGAATGTTTTCGCCGCGACTTTCTTGGTGAGGTTCCGTCCGGTCATACGGGCGAAGTATTCTCCTTCGACGCCGGTGAGGACTGGCAGTCCGGTTCCGACGAACAGATTATCAGGCAGGAGGCCGTACCATTCGGGGTTGATTTCATGGTCGCTCATGTAGGAGAGAATACGTCCGACGCTGTCACGGTCGATGAACACGGTTCGCGCGTTGGCGAACGAGTCAACGTCGAGATTCAACGCCTTGCATACTGGCTGGAGGTCTTTTTGAATCATGGTCATGAACCGTGGTTCGGTTTTGATGTCTTTGTTAGGCACGGTTTCCTTCCTTCAATCGTTTCAGTATTCGGTAGGTTTTGGGAGCGCAACCGGATGGATTGTGTTCCTCTTTCCGATACTGTTTTTCAAGTTCGTCCCAATGGTCGATGATGTTCTTCCAGTCTTCCGACACGTCGCGCATGAGACTCAGATAGGCGCGTGCGGATGGCACCATGTCGAACATTCCGAGTATCCGACGTAGGTCTCCGGGGTCTTTCGGAGTATCCTCGCAACCGTGTTCGCGCGTGCCGTTCACGGTCATTGTGATTCCGGTGAGCCGTTGCACAATGGCGAGCGAACTGAAGCCCACGTCGCCGTTGGCGAGCCATGCGGCGAACAGTTCCAAGGGGAGTCTGGGACTGTCCGTCATGCCGTCGGAGGCTGGGTTGAGGTTGGCGACGAGCCTGTTCTTCGGAACGTCCGCGATGATGTCCGGTTGGGTTCCCGGGTCTGGTATTCGACCGTAGACGAGATGGTTGTTGACGAGTATGGACGGTTGTCGGCCACCATATACGCCGATGGTGCAAACGGTGTCTTCGACCATGGTTCACGCTTCCATCCAGCGGATGCTTTCGTTGAGGAAGTCTCTGATTTTGCGGAGGGTTTCTATTTCGTTGACGACGACGCTGGTCGCGGTGTCGCTGTCGGTGATAGTGAACATGAGTTCCTTGCCGAAGCTGGGGGATTGAAGGATGGTGAGCTTGTTTGTTCCCTCGTTGTCGATGACTTGGAGTGCGGATGTGTTGCCGTTGTCGTATTTGGTTGCGCTCATTGTTTCTGTGGTCTTTCCCGTTCCTGTGGAATATTTTGTGTGGGCGAGGTCAGCTTAACACACTAGGTGGGGGTGTGCAACCGTTCGGGGATTCGCGGTCGGATGATTTGCGTTCGACCATACCCTTTGTTATACTGGAATCGTCCACAAAAAAAGGGAGCCACACACTCCCAACCACGCCAGAAAAAAGAAGAAACCATGAGCAAGCAGACGGAAAACAACATCAACCTGACACTGACACTCATCACAATCGTCAGCGCATTCCTCATGTGGAGACAGGATTACGGCCACGCGGTCATGGCAATCACCAGCATCACATTCCTATTCAGCTCCGCCGCCCTGCTCGCTCACTTCCTCAACGGATTGGACGCCTAACAAAAACAGAATGCCCCAGCCTGAAAAAAAGACTGGGGCATAGGCATGTCACCACACAGAAAAAGGCAACACACATGGAAAACGAAACCAAAACGGAACAGAAACCAAAAACCGAACTCGACCTACTCCTAGAAAAAAACGAACGCATGCAGGACGCGCTGCTCGACCTCAA
>OLOM01002107.1_pt1 | contig 12436 bp, 13 predicted proteins | sample 1672531 | NCBI WGS metagenome assembly OLOM01 (sample SAMEA3136696, study PRJEB25190) | human gut metagenome | reverse complement strand
GTCTTCGGCGATGATCTGTTGACCGAAGGCGCGCACGTCGTCGTGCGCGGAGGCGAGGTTGACGGTGTAGGGGGCGTGGCAGACGATGACGAGGCCCTGCTCCCGCTCCCGGGCGAGCTGCGCCAGCTCGCTTTCTCTGAGAACGCGGGCTTTGCCGCCGCGCGGATTGCGCGTGAACACCTGCATGGCATCGGCGCCGATGGCGCGCGCATCACGCGCTGCGCGGTCGAAGCCTTTTCCTGTGGACATATGGGCGCCGAGATGGAGCATGGATCCTTCCCTCCTTATGGATACGCGCTGGCGGTTTATTCTTGTGAAACGCCTGCGGCTGTGCTATAATGGATTCAGAAAAAGTGCGGCGCTGTCAGTAGACGGTTCGCCCCACAGTTTTGGTTAAATAACCGTCCCTTGGGGAAAGAAAAGCGGGGCGGTTATTTTTTTATTTTGCCGATGGTGATACCGAGTCCGACTGCAAACAGCACAAGGCTGATGAGATCAATCGTGGTACTAATATCTATCCATGGCCTCACCCCATTTCCGGGGCGAGATTAAACCGCCTACCCGTACATAAACCGTACACGACATACGCCACGGAAGCATTATACCACACCGAACGCCCCTGGTGGGCGTTTTTTTGTATGCTCTGCACAAAAATGTTACCAAAAAATGATTCGCTTTTTCCAGCTTCATGGTATAATATTCATTAAGTCTATGCAGTTTTACGACAAAAAAGGAGACGCCTATGTCAGACAGATCATCCAACAAGGAGATGGAGTATTTTTTCAGGCAGGATGACCGCCTCCTTCTTCTTTCCGACTTCCTTGACAGAGCGGAGAAAATGCAGGTCAAAAAGGGCGGCAACATCATTGCGAGCTGCCAGCCTGTAGACCATCTCTACTATCTCACGAAGGGCATTGCCCACCACAGCATTCTCACCCCTCAAGGCAAGGAACGCATCATCCACGTACTGATCGCGCCAAGTCTCTGCGCGGAGTCGCTCTTTTTCCTTGGCGAAAGCAGCGATTCCAGCGAGCAGATTGTCGCCAAGACGGACTGCACGCTCTACCGTTTCGATCGCGCGCTGGTTGACGAGCTGCTCACGACGACGCTGCCGGAGCTCAACCGCGTGATCATCAACTGGCTCAGTACCCTTTCGCTGAACGCCAACCACCAGGTGGCAGACGATCTTGTCAAGGATCCGCGCTACCGCGTGTGCAAATTCATCTATAAATATGTGCTGGAATACGGTCACCGGCTCGAAAACAACCGCTATGTCTTCTACGGCAAGCTTTCCCACTACGACATTTCCAAATACATCGGCATCAACCGTGTGTCGGTATCGACGGTGATGCGCAATCTCGAGGTGGAAGGGCTGATCAACAAGACCAACGACAAGCTGGAGATCCTGGATATGGATTATTTCGAGGATATGTGCGATCTGCCGTTCCAGTGCTTATAATTCCACATTTGATTTTGAGGTGACAAAGCATGACGAAAAAATTGACCCGCTCGCTGAACCAGCGCAAGATTGCCGGTGTTTGCGGCGGTTTGGGAGAATATTTCAAGCTCGATCCTGTGATCTTCCGCTTCCTCTTTCTCCTGCTCTGCCTGCCAGGCGGGATTCCCGGGCCGGCACTCTACATTCTCTGCTGGATCTTCATTCCGGCGCCAAAAATTCCACAACAGACGATCTATTTCGGCAACTTCGGCGGCCCACAGCAGCACCGTCCAAACGGCGGTCAGAATCTCGGCGACGACTACACCGAAACGATCGACGTCTGAGAACTTCACCGACGCTTTCTGGCGTCGGTTTTCTTTTGCAAAAAAACGCGCTCGCCGAAGCTCGCTGCCCCGGCAAAGCGCGTTTTTTTACATTCTCAGGCTGTGGCTTTTGAAGCCATGCATGTCGCGCATGACGCCGACGACCTTGCCAATGATCATCGGGTTTTCCACATAGATGGGCTCCATCTCGTCGTTTTCCGGCTGCAGGCGCACCATGTTCTTTTCGCGGTAGAAGGTTTTGCACGTCGCTTCGTCGCCGATGAGCGCCACGACAACGTCGCCGTTTTCCGCCACCTGCTCTGGCTCCACGACGATGTAATCGCCGTCATTGATGCCCACGCCGATCATGCTCTCGCCGCGGATGCGCAGCATAAAGGCGCCATCCCTGCGCACGAAACGCGCCGGATAGGCGATCTTGTCCTCGATGTTTTCATCGGCGAAGATCGGCTCGCCAGCGGCGACATTGCCGACGACAGGCAGGTTCAGCATTTCTTCGAACGCGTCCTCTTCCTCTTCGTTGCGCAGATAGGAATAGTCTGCGCCGTTTTCATCGCGCAGAATGGAGATCCCGCGCGAGGCCGTCGTGTCGCGGAAAATATAGCCCGCTTCCGCCAGGCGGTTCAGATATTTGTGCACCGTCGAGCTTGAGCGCAGCCCCGTCGCCGCGCAGATGTCCCGCACCGACGGCGGAATGCCGCGGCTTTCCACGGCGTCGATGATCGCGCGCATGATCGTTTTCTCGCGCTCCGAAAGCGCCGCCGGTCGCTCTCTTTTGGAAAGATAATCCATCGTTCGTTCCCCCTTTGTCGCACGCAGTGTTCTTTTCTTCAGTATACACGAACACCCGGCGCCGCACAAACATTTATTCGCCCAAAGCGAACATTTATTCTTCTTGACAAGCAGTGCCCACCCTCTCTATAATAAATTAGATTGGGCAGACGCCCAATTTCTTTCTTATGCGAAAAACAACATTCCCATGACAATATGAAAACAATGGAGGCAATTACCATGGATGAAGCAGTCATTCTCACACGCGAAGGTTACGAAAACCTCAAAGAAGAACTCGCCAACTTAAAAACCGTACGCCGCAAAGAAGTTGCTGAACGCCTGAAACAGGCCATCGATTTTGGTGACTTGAGCGAAAACTCCGAGTACGATGATGCGAAAAACGAGCAGGCCTTCATCGAAGGCCGCATCCAGACCATCGAAGCGACCTTGCACAACGCCCAGGTCATCGAAGACGGTACCCACTCCTCCGGCGTCGTCAACATCGGCAGCTACGTCACCGTGCGCGACGTTGAACTCGACGATGTTGAAGAATACCGCATCGTCGGCACCAGCGAAGCCGACCCAATGCAGAACAAAATCTCCAACGAATCCCCACTCGGCGCTGGTCTCCTCGGCAAACGCCAGGGCCAGACCATCCACGTCGACGCCCCAGCCGGCAAGATCGCTTACGAAATCCTTGCCGTATCCCACGACAGCCAGAAGGAGGAAGCATAAGCATGTCCCAGCAAGGCAAGAAAGCAGACGGCGGCCTCAAGCAGATCATGAACGTACGCCTGGAAAAGATGGACGCCCTGCGCGAACGCGGCGTCGATCCATTCGGCCATCGTTTTGACATCACCCACCACATCAACGAGATCATCGCCCAGAAAGACGCCCTCATCGCAAGCGGCGAAGAAGTCAAAATCGCCGGCCGCATCATGGCAAAACGCGGCCAGGGCAAAGCAGGCTTCGCCAACGTCGCCGATATTAGATCTACTCCCGTCAGGACATCATCGGCGAAGAAGAGCACTGGTTCTTCAAAAAAGCAGACATCGGCGACATCGTCGGCATCACCGGCGTCGTCTTCGTCACCGATCGCGGCGAGCTCTCCATCAAAGTCCACAAATACGACCACCTCTGCAAAGCCATGCGCCCACTGCCAGAGAAATTCCACGGACTCACCGACACCGAGCTCCGCTATCGCCAGCGCTACGTCGACCTCATCATGAATCCCGACGTGAAGAACACCTTCATCATGCGCTCCAAAATCGTCACCGCCATCCGCAGCTACCTCGACAGCCACGCCTTCCTCGAAGTCGAAACCCCAGTGCTGCACACCATCGCCGGCGGTGCCAACGCGCGTCCGTTCATCACCCACCACAACGCCCTCGATATCGACCTCTACATGCGCATCGCCCTTGAGCTCCATCTCAAGCGCCTCATCGTCGGCGGCATGGAACGCGTCTACGAAATCGGTCGCGTTTTCCGCAACGAAGGCATCGACACCCGCCACAACCCTGAATTTACCCTCCTCGAAGTGTATCAGGCCTATGGCGACTACGAAACCATGATGGATCTCACCGAAGACCTCTTCCGCACCGTTGCGCGCCAGGTGCTCGGCACCGCCGTTTTTCAGAACGGCGAGCACACCATCGACCTCGAAAAACCATGGCGCCGCGTCACCATGACCGACGCCGTCAAAGAAGCCACCGGCATCGACTATCTGTCCGATATGACAGACGACGAATTCCGCCAGGCCGCCCGCAACTACGGCTGCGAAATTCCAGAGGACATGCCGCGCGGCAAAGTTCTCGAAGAACTCTTCGACGAAGCCGTTGAAGCCACCCTCATCCAGCCAACCTTCGTCATCGATTATCCCGTCGAAATCTCCCCACTCGCCCGTCGCAAAGCCGACAACCCTGCCCTCACCGACCGCTTCGAACTCTTCATCATCGGTCGTGAGCACGCCAACGCATTCAGCGAGCTCAACAACCCAATCGACCAGCGCCAGCGCTTCGAAGAACAGGTCGAAGCCAAGCGCAAAGGCGACGACGAAGCCCATCCAATGGACACCGACTACATCAACGCCCTCGAATACGGCCTGCCACCAACCGGCGGCCTCGGCATCGGCATCGACCGCATGGTCATGCTCCTCACCAATGCCGAATCGATCCGCGACGTGCTCCTCTTCCCAACCATGAAGCCACTCGACGAGCCAGGCGCAAAGAAGAAAAAGAAAACCGAAGCGCCAGCGCCTGAACAAACAGAGACCATCGATTTCACAGGCGTAGAGATCGAGCCACTCTTCCAGGACAGCGTCGACTTCGAAACCTTCTCGAAATCCGACTTCCGCGCCGTCAAAGTTCTCGACTGCAAAGCCGTGCCAAAGAGCAAAAAGCTCCTCCAGTTCACCCTCGACGACGGCTCCGGCGAAGACAGAACCATCCTCTCCGGCATCCACGAATACTACGAACCAGAGGAACTCATCGGCAAAACTCTGATCGCCATCACCAACCTGCCACCACGCGCCATGATGGGCATCGACAGCTGCGGCATGGTCATCAGCGCTGTCAATCAGCGCGATGGCAAAGAAGACCTGCATTTGTTGATGGTGGATGATCACATTCCAGCGGGGTCGAAGCTGTATTGATGATGTGAAGCCACAAAACATAGCGATCCATTCTCTAGCAGGGAGGGATCGCTTTTTTGTGCGTCTGCGAGTCGGATCTCCCTCTTCAAATTGATGCGCATCAGCTCGAGTCAGCGCGACCAGCTCAGGAAAAATTTTCGTCCCGTACTGACCGTCGGCAGATTTTCAAATTGGGGAAACAGTGTTTCCCCAATTTGATTCTGAACATAAACACGATAAAACTGCCGCATTTGCTTTATCTATCTGATGGCACAGGTCAAAGCGAGGGATCTCGGATTCCTTTCGGAGCACATAGAGATTAAAGATTTAGTCACCCAGCGTGGTGATATTCATCATATCTTCCCAAAACGTTATCTGCAAAACCATGGTATAAAAGATAAACGTAACTACAATCAAATTGCCAACTATGTCTATACGCAATCAGAAGTCAACATTAAAATCAAAGACAATGCGCCAAAAGATTATATGAGTGCTGCCAAAAAGCAATGTGAAACGAAAGAGCCAGTTTATGGTGGAATTACATCTGAAGAAAAACTGAAAGAAAATCTTCGTCAAAATTGTATTCCTGAAGAAATCTTTGATATGGATGATCAACAATACGACCATTTTCTCGACTTGCGCCGCAAGTTGATTGCTCAGAAAATAAGATCGTATTATGAATCGTTGAAGTAAACGAAGTTGACATCATACACTCCATGAACTAAATAAAACAACTCCGCCTATGTGCAGTGAATCCATTGCACGTGGGCGGAATACTTTTTTGAATGACTTTTTAAGCCAATTAGTAATTTTGTTGAAAAACAATTCTTGCTTGTTTGATTTCTTCCATATTACCACTAATAAACCAATCGAACTCTGGAATCTGAGCAATATAATGATCTTCCTGATCACTGATAATCGGTGAATTGTCTCTGTGAAACAGAACACGCCATTCATTTTGCCAATAATAATTTTGATCTTTTTTGAAGAAAGGCTCGTACTGACTTCTATCTTGATTGTTCAATATTTCCAGAAGATACTCTTCTTTTATATTTACATATTGAACTTTCCTACCAAGCGCCATAAACCCTGTTTCTTTTTCTATTCGTTTTAAGCCCGCTACAAACTCATGAAATGAAAAAATAGCATAATATTCGCCGAATTGACTCATTTCTTCAATATATTCTTTTCTAAATTTCAACACACCATCCGATTCTATTTCAAGTATCTCTTCTGAAACCAGCGAACAGCAAAAAATCGGAATCTTATCATCTCTTTCAAATCCAACGGTGAAATTGGAAACATTTGCTATAGGTATTTCTATTCTCTTGGATGGATCATCTTTAGGCTCAAGAATAATCTTTTCCTCTCTAAGTGATTCCAAATTAATTGGACTCTTTCCATCAAGTCTATCTCCTCGGAAGTTGTCCTCCAACTTTCTAAAATAACCACTTTCATTCATGTATATTTTTCCATGTCTAATATCTTCCACATATTCTTCTCTACTACACACTTTGATTAGTAGATCTGGAAGAAGATAGTCATCAAATATTGTCATGTAAATCCTCCTATTATAGGGACCAGTCTAATAAGTAAGAACAGTTGACATAAACTCTTTTTTCAACCTATGATAAATTTATTTCCACTTCCTAGTTTACGCTGTTTCATTCTATGATACAATAAAAATATCATTACACAAAAGTCAACCACGACTGAAAGGATCAGCCCATGATAAAGACACAATATATTCGAACATCGCTTTCCGAAGATGGCGATCAATTATTTACCAGCCACTACCTCAGCGAAGTGTTGCCAGAAACCAAACAATTTAAAAAGATTAACTGCAGTGCGTTGATCAACTGGGCAAATGGCGTCGGCGGAGAATCTCTCACCTCTGTTTTTAATCGATCCCGCAAACTAAACGAAGCTCAGATAGAAAACAACTTAATCCGCCCGATTCTTAGACTGCTTGGCAACAAAATTCAGCCGCAAGTCAAAATTGACGGCGATTTTATTGATATTTGTGTGTATAACGGCAATTATTTTGATCCGAACTACAACAACACCTGCGCTATTATCGAAGCAAAACGCTACGGTCGCATTGAAAATAAATATTACATCCACAAAGAAGACAACACGGACGAGATTTATCAAACGCTGAATTATCTGCGCACGATGAATCTCACTCTCAATAATACAGGCTCCGACCACAACATCAATTACGCCATTCTGACGGATGGCTATCGCTGGCGCATTTATTCCAAAGCCTACACCCACAGCATCGATGCTTTCCAGCGCCATTTTTTGGAATTTGATCTTGAGGCGATTGCAAACATTCAAAACAACGAAGTCAGAGAAAAGTATATAACACTCTTTGCTGCGTTTTTTTGCAAAGCATCGCTGTGCGGCAATCTGCAGAAATATGAAGTCGCATCCAACGAGCTGGAAACGGCTGTGACCAAGGAACTGCGCGAGCAGACGTTTACCGCTCTTGAATACGTCGCCACAGGCATTTGGCGCAAATGTTATCTGGAAGACAATCCAATCATGGCGCTGGTCATCAAGCAAGCCTACAACATCGACATGGACGAAGCGCACAAAAATCCGAGCGAGCGCGCCAAGCTGCTCCATGTGGTTTACGAAGAAAGCCTTGTTTTTCTGCTGCGGCTTTTGTTCGTGCTCTATGCCGAAGACCGCCGACTCTTCAAAGATATTCCCCGCGTCATTAAAGGCCAAGGTGGCATCTTAAAGCTGATCATTGAATCTGGGAAAGAAATCGGCGACATTGACGATGCTGAAAAATTCAGCAGAAACGACGACCAAAAACTCGGCCAAGTCTTCAAGCAGATTGATAAACAATACAACGGCGGCCTGTTCTCCGGCAAAAAGCATCCGCTCCTCTTTGAGCTGGATATGGACGACCTGCTCTTTGTCAAAGCCATCGATAATCTCTGTCGTGTCACCGTCAAAAAAACACACCTACACCGTCGATTTTAGTGCCATCAGCGAGCGCGAGTTGGGCACGATCTACGAATCCCTGCTCTCCTACAAGCTGGCGATCATGGACCGTGATGTTGAGAAAATGCCCTCCATCGTTAATAAAAAACGCATACGCTTCAACGTCAAAAAAGGCGATCTCTATCTCATCAACAAAGACGGCGAACGCAAAGCTTTGGGTGCCTACTTTACACCGGAAAACATCGTCGTCCATCTGGTCAACAAAAATCTCGACCCGATTCTGGCGAAGATCAAAGCCAACCATCCAACCGATCTGGACGCTTTGCTCAAAGATGTACTGGACATCAAAGCCCTTGACCCTTGCGCAGGCAGTGGGCATATGATTCTCGAAATCTACACCCGCCTTATCGATTTTGTGCGCCAAGCCACAGAAGAAATGTATCTGACCGGAGCATCAAAACACACCTGGGATAGTGAATTTTCCTATTATGTGCGCACACAGGTGGCGCGCCACTGCATCTACGGCGTCGACATCAACCCCGACGCCACCGAACTGCAGAAACTGATCCTATGGATGAAGGTTTTCCGTCCAGACAAAGCCTTTGAATTCTTCGATGCCAACCTTGTCACCGGCAACAGCATTTTATCCATGCCTGTATCGGCAAAGGCGATGAAGCAGCCAAAGAAAAACGACGGACTGACACTTTTCAGAACACAGGATCAAATCGAAGAGGACAACCAAACAATCCTTTTGAAACGCGTGCAACATATGATTGGCATGCCGCGAGAAACTGTTGAAGAAGTCCACGCTGTAGAAAATTACTGGAAAGAATCCATCCTCCCCCTGCAATCGCAGATTGCTTTCACACGCAATGTGCGGCTGGCGCAATGGCTCTACCCTGAGAAATGGGAACAGATCAAAGAAGGCTACGACGAACTCATCCTCAAAACTGGGCGCAGCAGCAGTTACTCTGAAAAGATGATGCAACGCGATCCATCTGTGCCAGATCATTTGTTGGCGCTGGTCGATGTCGAAGAAGAAGTCCGCCATACCTTCAATCCGCTCCACTGGGAAGTGTCTTTTCCTCATGTCGCTGCTGCAGGTGGGTTCACCATTATTTGTAGTAATCCCCCTTGGGACAAGAGCAAACCATATCGTGGTGAATTTTTCTCTGAATACATCGAAGGTTATTCCATTCTCGAAACGGCCGATGCAAAGGCAAAGAGCAACGCCCTGATAGCTGAAAATCCGGAGATCGCTGAAAAATGGAACGCTTACGAACAATCCTTCATCGCGCAAAATCGTTTTTACACGGATGCTTACAACTGGCAAGTCTACAAAGATTCCCATGGCAAAGCATTAAAAGGTGACACGAACCTTTACAAGGTCTTTCTTGAAAAAATCTACAGCATGCTCAAAGAAGATGGCTGCTGCGGCATTGTCATCCCGGATAATTTCAATATCGACAACGGCTGCACCGGCCTGCGCCATCTGATCCTTGACAACGCCACCCTCAAAGAGCTCATCATGTTTGAGAACCGCAAGAAGCTCTTTGATATTCATGGTCAATACAAATTCAATGTGATGTCCTTCGACAAACGAAAACAACGAAAAGATTATCAATTCATCGCTGGCTTCTACTGGTACGATGACATCTGGCTCAATGGCACGCCAGATCAGGATTACATCGATCTGAACAAACTCAACGCAAAAGGATTTCACATCACCTACCCTTACTCCACCAGCTTTACCAAACAGACAGAGCCGGATCTCTGGACGATTTTTGAATTTCGCAGTCAAAATCAGCTCAGCGTGTTTGAAAAGCTGCTGGAATTTCCAGCCATTGGCAATGAGCAGGAATCGCTTCATATTAATACCTATTCCGAATTTCATATGACAAATGATTCCGATCTGTTTAACTTGAATGGCAAGGGCTGGCCGTTAATCCAAGGTGGCACCATCCACCATTACAACGCCCATTTCAAAGCGCCGGAACGTTTCGTCGTACAAACTGACGGTGAAGAACGGCTGGCGAAAAAACGGAAAAAAGATCTCGCTAAACTGCCAGACCGCACCTATCGCATCGCTTGGCGAGCTATCGCTCAGCCAACTGATACGAGAAGCCTAATCTCTACCATTCTTCCACGTGGCTGTTTTGTCGGAAACTCCCTCAATCTTGTCGAATTGGTCTGTGACAAAGGAATCGATCACTCCCTCGTTCTCTCTGGTTTGAATGTTCTTTTTGCATCGTTTGTCTGCGATTTCTATATCCGCCAACGTATTGCAAAAAACGTTAATGCCTTCATCGTTAAAACCCTTCCCGTCCCACGCGATCTGGACGTGATCTGCCAGCTCGGCGAGATGGCAATGCCCCTCTACGATGGCGAAGACTTCGAAGCATTCCGCAACGGCGTCGCGCCACTCACCGACGAAGACGCCCGTAACAAGCTCATCGCCAAGCTCGATGCCCGCGTCGCCCATTTCTACGGCCTCAGTTACGAAGAATATCAGGCTGTGCTGGATACCTTCCCTATCGTTGACGACGCACAAAAGCAGCGCTGCCTGCGCGAATTTAACGAATGGAGCTTCACGCTTTAACACCGAAAAGAGCTGATCCCTTATGCAAAAATTCCGTGCCGGTGACACGGCGTATTTTGTTGAATCGAACAATTTTGTCCGCGAGGTGCAGATCAAGCGACGGAGCGGGGAATTCTGGCTGATTGTCTACGATGGGGTGAGCGGGCGCGCGGGGATGAAGGTGCGCGAGAAGCGGCTTTTTGCCTCGGAGGCGGAGGCGCTGGCGCATATTGCTAGGCTTGACCGCTCGCCACGCTAAAGCGCTGAGGCGCTGCGCCGCTCTGGCTGGGAGGATGCTGGCGCTGACAAAAAACGACGAATGGATCTACGAAAAAACCATGGCTACTCAAGTGTGAGGGCCATGGTTTTTTTGCGTCTCCTCCCCCTCACTCCCCGTAAAGCGCAACCTCAAGCGGGTCGAACCAGATGGAGCCGCCGTCGAATTCGGTGTAGAGGCCGTATTTCTGCTGGTAGTGGGCGAGGAGCTGGTCGATGTAGGCTTGGGGGGCGCCGATGAGCTCGGCGAGCTGCCACTTGTTTTCGGGGCGATGGGCGACGATGATGCGGGCAAATTTATCCACTGGCATAAATTCATCGTGGGCGCGGCGACGGGCGATCTGCTCCTGTTTGCGGTTATTTGGGTTGCGTTGGTCGAGGATGTTGCCGAAGCTGGTCTGGGCGTGGGCGAGCTCTTCGTAGAGGGTGACGAGCTTTTCGTCGTCGGGGAGATCTTTTTTGATGCCGATGTAATTGCCGATGCAGAGGCCTTTGAGCTCGCTTGTGAAATCGAACTCGATAACCTGGATGCCGCGGCTTTCTGCGTGGTCGACGAGGGCTTCGTACTGGGTCATGGGCGGCCTCCGTTCTCCTGGGCTTCTTTCATGGCGACGAAATCGATGAAGCGGGCGATGTCGTCGATGGCCTGGTCGGAGAAGGTTTTGCCTTCGAAATGGGCGGCGATGGTTTCGGGGATGCCGCCCTGGCCGCCTTTGGCGCTAAGGAGCTGGAATTTATTTCTGACGGCGGTTTTGCCGTAGAGGTAGTCGAGGTCGACGTTGAAATAATCGGCGATGGCTTCGAGGGTTTCCATGTCGGGGGAGCGGGTGCCTTGTTCGTAGTTGCCGATGGTGGAGCGCTTGATGCCGAGCTGGTCAGCGAGGGCCTGCTGGGAAAGGCCGCGCTCGTTGCGCAGGCTTTTTAAGATGTGGGCGAAGGTCTGTCCCATGGTGGTGGCCTCCTTTGGGGATGGATTTTTTTGCTCTATAATGATAGTTTAACACGTTCTGTGTAATTTTTCAAGTTTTTGTCTCAAATGGGGTTGACACGTTTTGCAGCTGTGTGCTATGATGTGCTCACAGAAAACGAACACGGAGGTGAACACATATGAGACGCGAACGATTTGGCTGCAAGCTGCGCTGGTGGCGGCGTTCTGCGGCTGCACGAAGGAGGTGCTCGGCCTGTGGAGTGGGCGCAGGGGGCGCTGTCCTGGGCGAACGCTGGGCGCTACGATGACACTTTTTGAGTAGGATTATTTTTTTTACACGCTATGACACATTTTGTGTTTACGACTGATTTTGAAAGGAACGATGATTATGAACAACCCAAAGATTTTAGCACAGACGATGGCGAGCAGCTACCTGGCGCACACTTGGAATATGGATGTGCTGCAGCGGGCTTTTGTGGAGAAATGGCCGCATCAGCTGGGCTATGCGCTGGAGCTT
>OLOM01002106.1_pt1 | contig 12441 bp, 10 predicted proteins | sample 1672531 | NCBI WGS metagenome assembly OLOM01 (sample SAMEA3136696, study PRJEB25190) | human gut metagenome | reverse complement strand
TTCGCCCGCATCGACCGCGCCCGCAAGCTGCCGGTGACGGTGCTGCTGCGCGCCATGGGCATTGAGACGGACGAGGAGATCATCCGCCTGTTTTTTGAGCGCTCGGAGCAGGCGATCACCGAGCTGTCACGGAAGTACGGCGCACTGTGCTTCCAAATCGCCGACAACATTCTGGACGACCCGCAGGACGCGGAGGAATGCGTCAACGACGCCTGGCTTGGCGCGTGGAACAGTATCCCCCCGCAGCGCCCCGATCCGCTGAGAGCCTATATCTGCCGCATCGTCCGCAACCTTTCTTTGAAAAAGCTGCGGGCCAATTCCGCGCTGAAGCGGAGCAGCCGGTTTGAGGTCTCGCTATCCGAACTGGAGGACTGCATTTCCGCCCATTCCCTCGACGAGCAGCTTGCCGCAGGTGAGCTGTCCGCGCAGATCAATGCGTTTCTCGCTGCCCTGCGCCGGGATGACCGGGTCATGTTCGTCAGGCGGTACTGGTTCGCGCAGCCGTTGTCCGAAATTGCGGATGCCTTCGGTACCACTGAAAACAACGTATCTGTCCGGCTGGGCAGAATTCGCAGGAAATTACATACGTACCTGGAACGTAAGGAGGTAACTCTATGATGGAGCACAACACTGAAAAGCTGCTCTCCGCCATCGGAGACGTGGATGCGGCGTATCTGGAGGAGGCCCTTGATTTTGATGCCGCGAACGCGGGCCGGAAACGGGCAGCCCGCTTCCCTAAATTATCCGCCGCGTGCGTGGCGGTGCTGGTCATACTGGGCGTATCCGTGACCGCCTTTGCCGTCAGCAGACTGCCGCTGTCATGGCGCGACATCTTTTCTCCTGAACAGACCGTCATCGGCGACGGGGACGAGACGCCGGTGGTCTCCCAACAGCAACCCACGGCAGCTGCGGAGGAGCTGCACATCCGTGTGGAAAAGGTGATCTCGGACGAGCGCGCCCTGTATCTTCTCTATTCTGTGAAGGCCAACGAGGGGGCTGTGCTGGATCAGAGCGGCCAATTCGCCGACTTCGAGCTGTACTTCCCCGGTCAGATGATGTCCGGCGCGTATGTGTCGTCCTTCCTCCCGCGGAAGGAGGGCGTGCCGGAGAACGAGCTGGAGGGCGTCGTATACGCCAACTGGCAGCCGGGCAGCAGTGCCAACGGTCTGGTGATGACCTTCGCAAACTGGCAGGAGAAACGCTGGTTCGACCACGAGAAGATCGACTTCAACGTGGCAGAAATGGTGGAAAACGCCGGGGAGAATGCCAGACTGCCCCAGTGTCAGGAGCGTTCTCGCAACGGAACGGTGCGGTATTACTGGCAGCCGGGGGACGCGGATGTGCAGCTGCCCTGCGGCGCGTCCATCTGCAACGCCGGGTGGGAGGACGGCACTCTCCATCTGGTGATGAAAGAACCGCTGGGCTCGGATGAATGGTCCGCGTCCTGGGAGAAGAACTGGTATTTCCTGGACACGCGGACGGACACGGTCATCTACCCGGAGTCCCACTGTCATTTCGGACAGCCCGACGAGTTTGACCCGGATGCCACGGATGCCGACTGGCGGTACTTTTGGCGGGATGTGGCCGTTGACAAGGAAGCGCTCCCCTATTTGGAGCTGCACTGGGGCGGAAAGGAGATCACCACCACCGTGCTGCCGGGGGACTGGCGGGTCACGCTGGAGGAAACGCCCGTCACCGTGCAGAGCGAGGTGCTGGCGGAGAACGTTTCCCTGTCCTATGGCGGCGAGACGCTGACAGCGGAGAGGATCGAATGCTCCAAGCTGTCCATGGCGGTGTACTTCGCCAATTATGTGGACTCCACCACCGGCATTCTCGGCGCGTTCAGGGTATTTGACGCGGACGGTGCGCCTATCCCGTGCGATTGGAGCTTTATCGCGGAGCAGACTGACGGCAGCTGCATGGTCTGGGCGCGGTTCGATGAGCCCATGGAGCCGGGGCGCATCTGCAAGCTGACGTTCAACGGAGAGACTGTGTTTGCGCGCTGACGGTTCCGCGCAGTCCGCTTCGGAAACGGCAGAACAAAAGAGGGGTGGTCACACCCCTCTTTTGTCGTCTGCTATCGTCCGGGACGGCGCGGAGGCCGCCGCATCGGCGGAATGCCGAATTCTCCCGCGCTGTCTTGCAAGGTGCCGCCCGGTTTGCTATAATAGTGCCATCACGGATGGCAAGGAGGGACAGGCTGTGGGCGACGGCTATTTTCTGCTGACAAATCTGCTTTCTGAGGACGAGAAACGGGTGATCACCAGCATCACGGCACATATCGAGCGCGGCGAGAAGCGCGTGGGTATCCAGCAGATCGCCAACGAGAACTTTCTCTCCACCACCACCATCGTCAAGATGTGCAAGCGGCTGGGCTTTGACGGATACAGCGAGCTGTACTACTACCTCAGCCGCCAGTTCAACTCCCACGGCCAGGACCGCAGCGCGGAGAATATCAAGAGCCTGATCGACAATTATTCCGACGAGCTGCTGGACCGGTTCTGCGGCCTGCTGGACCAGTCGCGCCGGGCCAAGCTGTTCACCACCGGCGAAGGCTTTTCCAACATTGTGGGCGCCTATATCGCCCAACGGCTGTCCATCTGCGGCTTTATGGTGTTCAACAACGTCCATTTCTATGACTATATGCTGTTCCGCGACGCGCACCACCTGTCCGACGCGGCGGAGGCCCCGCCGGTGATGTTCGCCGTCAGCCAGAGCGGCGAGACGGAGCCGGTGCTGAACGACGTGCGTCACGCCCGGCAGAACGGCCACAAGATCGTCACGTTCACCAAGCGGAGCGACTCTACCCTGGCGCAGATGTCGGACATCGTGTTTGTGGTGGACGGCTCGCGGCAGACGCTGGCCGGCAGCCTGCCCAACAGCTTTTTCGGCCATGTGATACTGGCGTTCGAGGAGCTGGTGGCGTTCTACTTCGGGCGGGAGAGGGACGCCTGAGATATTACTTTTTTTACCAAATCGGAAAATTTTTCTCTATAAAGGTGTGCTATACTGTGAGACGGTATGGTGCGCCTTTTGCTGTGCCATGCCGCTGTACACGTCCCGGAGAACTACTCCGGGCAAGGGAACAACACTTTATGGAGGAAAAAAGAATGAAAAAGTTTTTTGCTCTGCTGCTGGCGCTGGTCATGGCGCTCGGCCTGCTGGCCGGCTGCGGTGACAAGACCGATGGCGACAATGCCGGCGACACCGACGGCGCGAAGAAGATCGAGACCCTGAAGGTCGCGTTCGTGCCCTCCCGCGAGCCGGAGGAGATCATTACCGTTACCGAGCCCCTGAAGCAGATGCTGAAGGACGAGCTGGCCAAGCAGGGCTACGAGGTGGGCGACGTGGAGATCACTGTCGGCACCACCTATGAGGCCGTGGGCGAGGGCCTTGAGGCCGGCACCATCGACGTGGGTCTGATCCCCGGCGGCACCTATGTGCTGTATGACGACGGCGCCGAGGTCATTCTGACCGCTACCCGCGACGGCTTGAGCAAGGACTCCGACAACGCCAAGGACTGGAATGACGGCCAGCCCACCGAGGCTTCCGACAAGCAGGCCGTTTCCTACCGCGCCCTGTTCATCGCCGGCCCCTCTGACAAGGGCCAGGAGCTGGTGAAGAAGGTCAACGCCGGCGAAGAGCTGACCTGGGAGGACCTGGACAGCGCCAACTGGAGCGTCATGGGCACCTCTTCCCCCGCCGGCTACATCTATCCCGCCCTGTGGCTGCAGGATCACTACGGCAAGGGCATCTCTGACCTGAAGAGCGCCGTGCAGTCCGACTCCTACGCCAGCGCCTTTGCCCGTCTGGCCTCCGGCCAGGTGGACGTGCTGGTGACCTATGCCGACGCGCGCCGCGACTATGCCGAGCGCTGGAACACCGAGTTCAGCCGTGAGGGCTCCATCTGGGAGGAGACCGGCGTGATCGGCGTGACCGCCCCCATCTACAACGACACCATCTCCGTCAGCAAGAACTCCGAGATCATGGACGCTGACCTGATCGCCGCGCTGCAGCAGGCGTTCATCAACATCGGCAACACCGATGCCGGTAAGGAAGTCATTGCTATCTACAGCCACAACGGCTATCAGGTGGCACAGGCTTCCGATTACGACAACGAGCGCGCCGCGCAGAAGCTCATCCAGGAGCTGTCTGCCGCCAACTAAAGCACTTTCCCAAGCGCGGGGAGGACTGCACAGCCATGACCTTCCGCTGTGCAGCCCTCCCCGTGTGCTATTTCAGGAAAAGAGGAGACCATATGATCATTTTCGACCATGTATCCAAGGTGTATCCCAACGGCACGGTGGGTCTGGACGACGTGGACCTGACCATTCAGGACGGCGAGTTTGTGGCCATCATCGGCCGTTCCGGCGCGGGCAAGTCCACGCTGCTGCGCTCCGTGAACCGGATGCACCAGATCACCTCCGGCACGCTGACGGTGAACGGCACCGATGTCAGTACCCTGTCGGGCAAGAGCCTGCGCCGGTTCCGCCGGGGCATCGGTATGGTGTTCCAGTCCTTCAATCTGGTGACCCGCACCACCGTCATCAAGAACGTGCTGTCCGCCTGCGTGCCGGATATGCCCTTCTGGCGGGTGCTGCTGGGCGCCTTCCGAAAGGCGGACAAGATCAAGGCGCTGGAATCGCTGGATAAGGTGGGTATTCTGGACAAGGCCTACATCCGCGCCGACCAGCTCTCCGGCGGTCAGCAGCAGCGGGTGGCGCTGGCCCGCACACTGACCCAGAACCCCCGGATCATTCTGGCAGACGAGCCGGTGGCTGCCCTTGACCCCGTTACCGCCAAGCAGGTGATGCAGGACTTCGTCCGCATCAATGAGGAGATGGGCATCTCCATCCTGCTGAACATCCACCATGTGGAGCTGGCGCTGGAGTACGCCGACCGCATTATCGGCATCCGCGCCGGCAAGATCGTCTATGACGGGCCCTCCGCCAATGTGGACCAGTCAGTGCTGGACGCCATCTACGGTGACGACAGCGAGACGGAGGCAGACGCATGAGCCTGTACGACCGTCTGTTCAAGCCCCGCCGCTATACGCTGCCCAACGGCGCGGTGGTGGAGGAAAAACGCAGCCGCGCGCCGCTGGTCATTCTGATCGTGCTGGCGCTGGGCGCGCTGTCTGTGCACATCACCGGCTTCGATTTCGGGGTGCTGGTGAAGAAGGGCAGCAAGTTTTTCGATATCCTCGCGGCCATGTTCCCGCCCAACACGGGGTATCTGAGCAAGATCTGGCAGCCCCTGTGGGACACCATCAAGATGTCCTTCCTGGGTTCGTTCATCGGCGCGGTGCTGGCGATCCCCTTTGCCGTAGCCGCCGCCAGCAACATCGTCACCAACCGCGTGGTGGTGTTCATCGTCCGGCTGTTTCTCAGCCTTGTGCGGACACTGCCCACGCTGGTGTGCGCCCTGATCGCCACCTACATCTTCGGCCTGGGCACCATGGCGGGCACCTGCGCCATCGCGGTGTTTACCTTCGCCTATGTGGGCAAGCAGCTCTTCGAGATCATCGAGACGGTGGATATGGGGCCCTATGAGGCCATGGAGGCGCTGGGCGCCACCCGGCTGCAGGCCTTTACCACGGCGGTGTTTCCCCAGGTGCTGCCCACCTATCTGTCCGTATCCCTGTTCTGCCTGGAGGGCAACGTGCGCTACGCCTCCATCCTGGGCTACGTGGGCGCGGGCGGACTGGGCCTTATTATGAATGAAAAGATCGGCTGGCGTGAGTACGACAGCCTTGGCATGATCCTGATCGTTCTGTTTGTGGCCGTTATGGTCATCGAGGCGATCAGCCACGCCCTGCGTAAAAAACTGACGTAAGGAGGGCCGTATGGAACAGAGAATTCAAAAAGCCTACGCCTCCGCGCCGAAAACGTGGCTGTGGCAGCTGCTGGCGGCCTTCATCGTGGCCTGCCTGCTGGCGTGGTCCGGCACGGCCGTACAGACCAGCAACCCCACCAGCAACGGGCTGGAGGTAGCCGGGAATATCATCTCCGGTATCTTCCATCCCTCCGCCAAGCTGCTGTTCACACTGGGCACCAACGGTGTGCCTTATCTGCTGCTGGAGACGTTCTGCATCGCCTTTCTGGGCACCATCGTGGGCGCGGTGATCTCGCTGCCCCTGTCGTTTATCTCCGCCAGCAATCTGGTCCCCAAGCCGCTGGCGCTGGTGGGACGCATTCTGATCGCCGCTATCCGCACCGTTCCCGCCTTTGTCTACGGCCTGATGTTCATCACCGGCCCCGGTCCCTTCGCGGGCCTGCTGACCATGTCCCTGTGCTCCATCGGCATGGTGTCCAAGATGTTTATCGAGAGCATCGAGGACCTGGACAAGCGCATTCTGGAGTCGTTGGACGCCGCGGGCTGCACCACGTTCCAGAAGATCCGCTACGGCATTCTGCCGCAGCTGACGGCGGACTTTACCTCCACCATCATCTACCGCTTCGACATGAACCTGCGCGACGCGACCGTGCTCGGCCTTGTGGGCGCGGGCGGCATCGGCGCGCCGCTGATCTTCGCCATGAGCGCCTATCGCTGGAACGAGGTGGGCGCGATCCTGCTGGGCCTGATCGTGCTGGTGCTGATCATCGAGTGGATATCCTCCCGGATCCGTATCAAGCTGGCACGGGGGTGAGCCGATGGACACAAAACGCTTTACCATCTACTTCACCTCTGACCTCCATGGTTATATCTATCCCACCGACTACCGCAGCCGGCAGGAGAGGAATATCGGTCTGTTCAAGTGTGCCAGCCAGTTTCATAAGGACGGGAACACGCTGGTCATCGACGGCGGCGATATCCTGCAGGGCTCGCCGCTGGGCGCCTACTGCCATGACACATTGGGCGACGCCAGCCGGTTCGCCGAGATAATGAACCGCTGCGGCTACGACTATGTGACCCTGGGCAACCACGACTTCAACTACGGCATGGACTATCTGGACAGCTATCTCAACGCTCTGCACGCCCGCTGCGTCTGCGAGAATGTCCGCTGGGACGGCGCCCGCGTGCGCTTCCCTGCCCGTATCCACACGCTGGAGAACGGCCTGCGGATCGGCATCGTGGGCATCGTCACCGACTACGTGAACATCTGGGAGAAGCCGGAGCACCTGTCCGGCATCACTATCAGCGACCCTATCCCCGCCGCGCGTGCGGCGCTGGAATCCCTGCGGGGCCGGGTGGATGTGACGCTGTGCATTTATCACGGCGGCTTCGAGAGAGATCTGGCCACCGGCCGCGTGCTGTCTACCACCCACGAGAACGTGGCCTACCGCCTGTGCCAGGAGCTGGACTTTGACCTTCTGCTGACAGGGCACCAGCACATGACCGTCCACGGGCAGACGCTGTGCGGTACTTTCGTGGTGCAGCCCACCGACCGGGGACAGGAATTCCTGCACATCGAGGCGGCCATATCCGAAACGGGCAAGCGCTTCAACAGCGAGACGATCCCCGCATCCGGTGCATGCCGCCGGGAGTGGCTGGACGAGTTCGCCGGCATGGAGCGCGGCGCCCAGGACTGGCTGGATCAGGTGGTGGGCCATCTGCCGCAGCCTCTGCTGCCGGACACGCCGCTGCACATGGCGGCCGGAGGCAGCGGCCTCCCCGATCTGTTCAACGCGGTGCAGCTTTGGGCCAGCGGCGCGCAGCTGTCCGCCTCCAGCCTGGCCAACGATGCGGCGGGGCTCCCGCGGGTGGTGCGGCGGCGCGATCTGCTGATCGCCTACCCCTACACCAACACGCTGTCGGTGCTGGAGATCACCGGCGCTGTTCTGCGGCAGGCGATGGAGCGCAGCGCGGCGTACTTTACCCAGAACGACGACGGCACCCTGCGGGTGTCGGACTGCTTCCTGGAGCCGAAGGTGGAGCATTACAACTACGACTACTACATGGGCGTGTCCTATACCTACGATATCTCCCGCCCGGTGGGGCAGCGGGTCGCCGCCATGACCGTGCAGGGAAAGCCCGTGGCGGATACCGATGTGTTCACCATCTGCCTGAACAGCTACCGCGCCAGCGGCACAGGCGGGTATGACTGCTATGTGGGCTGCCCCGTGGTGCGGGAGATCGGCACGGAGATGTCCGATCTGATCCTGGACTACTTCAAGCAGTACGGCGACGCCATGCCGGAGCGCCGCGGCGATTTTCAGGTCCTTCCGCCTATGCGGAGCGACGGATAAGCGCCGCGCGTCCGGGCCAACCGCTGCCGTTTTACAACGCTTCCTGTGCTCCAAAAGCCCCGGGACCCTTTCGGCCCCGGGGCTTTTTGGCGTGCGTCACTGACTCGAATTCAAAATTTGCAAAACAAAAAACCTCGGAACCCTTCGGGTAATGTTCGTAGGGACACAAGTTGACACCATATCTTGCAAGGGGGCGGACAGCGTTTGCTGTCCGCTTTCTTGCGTTTTTTCCTCTGTTTTTATTATGCGGGAAGCTGGAATACCTCACTCAGGGGCGGCGCAATGCGCGGCTGCGCCTCGCCCCGCTCCATCGCGCTGTCCACCGTGCCGATGTCGCGGTACACGATGCGGATGCTCTGGTGGGAGCTGCGGGAGTATTTCTCCGTCCGCTCGCCCACCTCGATCCGCTGGATGAACAGCCGCAGCAGCTCCGGCGTCAGCTCGTCGATGGCGGTATACTGCTTCGCCTTCTCAACGAACGTGTTCACGTTGGCGGAGGCGGCTTTCAGCTTTTCCAGCCGGGCCTCCTTTTCGGGGATCTGTTCCTCCAACGCTTTCTGCTCGCCGGTGTAATCGCCTGCCAGCATCCGGTACTGCTCATCGGTCACCCGCCCCAGCACGTTGTCCTCATAGAGCCGCTTGAACAGCTTGGACAGTTCCTCTCTGCGCCGCCGCATGGTATCCAGATCTTTTTGGATCGTGTTCATCTCACGCCGCAGTTCCAGCGTATTCTTGCTGCTGATATAGGCGGCGAACTGCTTTTCCTTCATCCGCGCGAAGTGCGTCACCCGGCGTAAGTCCTCCAGCACAACGGCTTTCAGTTCAAACTCCCGGATGTGATGCGGCGTGCAAACGGTCTTGCCCTTTTTGCCGTAGGTGTAGCACTTGAAGTTGTACTCCGTCCGCTTCATGGTGCTGGCTCTGTGCAGCACCAGCGGCTTGCCGCAATCCGCGCAGAACACCAGTCCAGAGAAGATGTTCGGCTCGTCCATGTGCTTGGGGACACGCTTTTTGTGCTGACGCACCTCCTGCACGATGTCCCACTGCTCCTGCGTGACAAGGGCTTCGTGGGTGTTCTTCACTACGAACCGCTCACTTTCAGGGCGCTCCACACGCTGCTTGTTTTTGTAGGAGATCGTAGTGGTGCGAAGCCCAACCGAGTGTCCGAGGTAGACCTCATTGTTCAGAATGCTGGTGACGCTGTTGGAAGACCACAGGCAGGGTCTGGTGGTGTCCAGTCCTCGATGGCTTTTCCCGGTCTTGCGGTAGTAGGCGTTGGACGGGTTCACCACCTGCTCCTTGGTGAGGATGGTGGCGATCCGCTTGGGGCCGTTTCCAGCGGCGCAGAGAGAGAAGATGCGCTTCACCACAGGTGCGGTGTCCTCGTCCGGAACCAGCGTGTTGGCGTCACCATCACTTTTCCGATAGCCGTAGGGCGGTCTGCCGCCCAGCCGCTCTCCCTGCTCCGCTTTCATTTTCATGACCGCGCGGACCTTGCGGCTGGTATCCTTGGCGTGAAGCTCGTTGGCCCAGTTGCGGATGGGGTTGAAGTCATTGCTGCTCTCCACCGTGGAATCCACGCCATCATTGACCGCGATGAAGCGGACATTCTTCTGGGGGAAATATATCTCCATGTAGTAGCCTACCTGAAGGTATTCACGCCCCAAGCGGGAGGCGTCCTTTACGATGAGGTTCGCCACCTGTCCTGCTTCAATCATCTCCACGATCTTTTTCCATGAAGGCCGCTCGAAGTTCGTACCAGAGTAGCCGTCATCCGCAAGGAAGATGGTGTTCTCGAAGCCCTTTTCTTTTGCGTATTTCTCCAGCAGGGTGCGCTGGTGCTGAATGCTGTTGGACTCTCCGGCCCGCTCGTCCTCCTGACTGAGCCGCCCGTAGAGTACGGTGTATTGCTGATTTTCTTGACCTGCCATAGTTACCTCCTTTTCGTTGGGGCAGGCCGGTACGGTAACACGGAGTATACCGCACCGGCTCTCGCAAGTCTACCGGAATTTTACTGCTCATGATGCTCCCGCTCTAACTTCGTGTCGATGAGCTGCAGGAGCTTGTCCGTAGGCGTTGCCGATGCGCCGCCGGGGAATACGGAGGTCACAAGGAAGCACTTCCCACCAACCAGCATCGCCCGTTGACGGGTGAGGTCATCGCCCTCCCATTTGGCTGTGCTGTCACGGAACAACGTTTCCACGCCGCCGTCCTCGGAGCGGCGCAGGATGACCTGCTCCGGCCGGTAGGCACCGAGGATGCCCGTGTCACGATAAATTTCCCAATCCTGTTTCATTACAATCCTCCCATGGTTTGCTCATGCTGTTGCTTTTTCTGTTTCTCTTGTGCGGCGTGTTCGTCCAATTTTTCTTTCACCGCCAGAGCCGCGCCTGCGGCGAAGCCAATCGCAGCACCAAAGTTTTCAGCGGCGATTTTCGCCTCCATGCGCCGCCGCTTTTCCTCGGCGTCCTCATCTTCATCCAGTAGTGTCCCTGCGGTAGCCAGCCCAGCCGCGGCGGGGATCAGGGGAACAGGCCGCGGATCGCCGCCGCGCCATACCACCCCGCCAGTGCCGCCGTTCCAAGGATCAGCACCAGCGCGATCCACTTGAGGGCCACCAGCAGGCTGAAGTCCGGGAGCCAGTCGATCCACTTGGAGGAATACTTCTCGCTCAGGTTCCCAACCCGTTCCAGCAGTTTGTTCATCTCTGTCAGCGATCTCTGCATCTCCGCCAGAGACTGCTGCACCGGTGTCAGGTCGACGCGCGTTTTCAGCTCCGGCAGGGTCTTCCGAATTTCCTCCAGCTCCCAGTTTATTTCGCTCACCTGCTTTGCCAGCTTGTTCATTGTCTGCGGCAGATCGCACTGGATCACAATGGGCTGGATCGGCTGCGGTAGCGGCACAGACGGCGGTGCGCTGCTCGGCTGATTCAACCGCTTCAATTCCTCCATCGATTTCCGCTGCTCGATGGAATTTTCTCTGGACGAGCTTTGCCCGTATTCTGAATTCATGTTCCATGGCCTCCTTGCAATACTTTTCTTCGTGTAGTTTGTTGTCACGGCATTTTAGTCCGTCCGGCGTGGTGTAGGTGATGTACTTGCGGCCACTCTCCCAGCGCACCGCATAGCCCTCGGATGCCATCAGGGAAACGAAGGCGTCCTTGTCGGCGGCGTATTTCATGCACTCGTCGATGGTGTTCATGAGCCGCAGTTTCCAGCTTTGGCCTTTCAGCGCCGTGTGGTATTCCGCGCCGCTCATGCCGCGGGTCTGCTGCGTTGGCGCGTCAAAGACCGGCAGGCCCATCTTCTGACAGATCGCGTCGTTGCGCCGCATCAGCTCCTGCAGTTGTTCCTTCGCCATGTGCAGCTTCTTGCCGGTCTCAAAGTTGACGGAGTTGATGACGCAGTGGGAGTGGATGTGCTCCCGGTCTACATGGGTGCAGACCAGCACCTCGCAGCCGTCGAAGTATTCCGCCAGCCGCCGTGCGGCTTCGTGGGCCTGCCGGGGATCGACTGCCGCACCCTTCGGAAAGCTTTGTACCATGTGGTAGAACATCACGCCGCTGTCCTTGTGATAGAGCAGCTTTGTATTGATGAAATCATCGTAGACGCTCTGCGGCTGACAGTTGATGCCGCTGACGAGCGGCCCGTCCTCCCATGCGGTTTTCTTCTCCTGCATGACGTAGAGCATCACGCCGCGCATGGCGGCGCGGGATTGCGTGCCCCGCTTGTAGTTCACGAAATGTACGATGGCCATACGGCTCACCGCCCTTCCATGACTGACCGCAGCGCGGCGCTGACCTCGGACAGCTCACCGGCGGCTTTTTCCAGACCAATGACCTGCACCTTGTCCATGTTGGCGAGGACGGTGAGGCGGTTGATGTTGCTGCCGATGCCCTTGAGCTGGCGGAGCAGTTCCTTCTGTTCGTCGATGACCACGATCCGTTTGCCGAGGCAGCAGGCGGTGACGTAATCGCTCATGGACATGTGGGCCTTCGCCGCCAGTGCTCTGATCTTCTCGCGGTCGGCGGATGCCATGCGCGTGCTGAATTTGATATCTTTTTTCATAATCGATGACCTTTCTGAAATGATTTCTCTCGTCCCCTCGGAGAGCTGGGGGTTCCTCAAAGGGGGACTGGTCCCCCTTTGAAGCTGCGCCGCCGGAGGCGGGTAAAAGCGTTTCCGCAGAAACGCTCGCAGCTTTAAGTGGGTCCGGGCTTCTGCCCGAAAATGGGGTGTGGGGCCATGCCCCG
>OLOM01002102.1_pt1 | contig 12447 bp, 6 predicted proteins | sample 1672531 | NCBI WGS metagenome assembly OLOM01 (sample SAMEA3136696, study PRJEB25190) | human gut metagenome | reverse complement strand
GCGCATCGTGCGCGGGAAAAACCTGCAAGCGCAGCTGGCCGCCGAAGCCCCCAATCCCGATGCGCAAAACGCCCCTGAACCCGAAACCGGCCTCTACCCCTGCGGCGAAGGCGCCGGCTACGCCGGCGGCATCATGTCCGCCGCCTGCGACGGCTTGCGCGTGGCCGCCGCCCTCGTTGACCAAATCATGCAGCCCGGCCAAAAGCCCGCGTCGTCGCAAGAATCGTAAAGCAAAGCGCAAACGAACGCACAATGCAGAGCGTGCAAAAGCGCGGCCTCTCATAAACGGGGCGAAGGGCGGCCAGTCGTCCTGGCCCTTCGTCTCTTTTTCTGCGTGTGTGGTAAAATAACGTGTTTGTAAATTGGCATAGATGGTTGCGCCGGGCACGGCGCGGGCGTGCGGAAAACTCCGGACGCTTGGGGGAATGCGGGTGCGAATCCCACGCTCTACCAGGAACCGTATACGCTGATGAACGGGTTGGGGAATCGGTCGCTCGCGAACGCTGCGCGGGTGCTGTTTCTCGGCAAGCACCGCCGCAGGTATGCGGGCCGTTCAAACGAAGCAAAGTCGGAATGCCCATCCATCGCGGGAAAGCCCTGGAAGCGAGGTACCGATGAACATCGGCACGTTGTTCTCGCGCGTAGTGCGCGGCGAGCAAGCCTGCAACGAAGCAGGCAAGGCTGCCCTGCCACCTGGCAAGGCGGATCATGAAATTCCAACAATGAAATCACCTGGTCAGCGCGCGCTTTCTGTGTTCTTGGCAGTAACGCTTGCTGTTTCCATGACGCCTTCTACCGCCTTGGCAGATGCCCAGGCGGCCGCCGGCGCGCATGCTGAGCAGGCGCTTTCGGAGGCGCAGCAACCAGGTAACGCTGCCGCCGACGCTGCCGCAAGCGACGCGGCAAGCGGCGCTGCCAGCAAGCAGGCCGCCTCAAGCCAGCAGTCTGGCTCGCAGCAACATGAAACCGAGCAGGCGCAGCAGCCCACCGAAAGCAAGGCGAACGACGAATCGGCTTCCGCAGCTGCCCCCGTGGCGCAAGCTTCTCCGCAAGCCGCCGAAGCCTCTGGTGCCACCGACAACGCCTCGGCGCCTGCCGTGCAGTCCGACGTTGCGCTGACCTCGTCTGCGAAGGTCTACATCCAGGACAAAAAGGACAAGGACAATTCGTACTCCACGAAATCCGGTGTACTCTCCGCGGGCGACGTGCTGTGGGCCAACATGTACGACGACGTGGAAACCACCGACTACTGGGGCGACCCTGACACCGAGACGAAATCCATCGCCAATCCCGGTACGTGGACGTACACGTGGCTGGCCGGCACGGAAAAATCCGGCACTATCGATTCCTTCACCGAAGAAGTCGGCCACGAGCAAAGCCTCACCGTCACGTCCGACATGGCGGGCAAGTGCTTCATCTGCAAGGTCACTGCTAACGGTAAAGATTACTACGGTCCGGCAAAAAGCTATGGCGAAGGCGTCAACGCGAACTACATTCCCGGCCCGGTCTTGGCGGCCGGCCAGGCAAGCTTGTACAACGTCAAGCTAAGCAATTCCGCTCCGTCGGTCGGTGACGCGCTCACCGCTACGGCTTACACCGACTACTCCACGCCGGCTTCTGCCGACATCAACGTAACTTTCACCTGGTATTCCTCGAACTCTTCCTCCGGAACCTGGACCAAAATCGAAGGCGAAACAGGCGCCACGCTCACGCTCACCGATGCGCTGCAGGGCAAGTACATCAAGGTTGTCGCCAACGCCGGCGTCAACGACGTCGAGGCGAAAACCTCCGAAGCCGTCATGGCCGCTGGCGCCGTCAAACTTGCCGGTGTTAAGCTGACGGCTTCTAGCAAGGAAGTCGGCGCCACGCTTACCGCGGCGGCATACGCCGGTTCTTCTTACAGCCCCACCGATGTAGACAACTCCAAGGTCACCTACACCTGGAAGTACTATAAGGGCTCGTCGGCGCCCAACTCCTCCACCACGTGGACGGACATTCCCGGCGTCACCGGTCCCGCGTTCACGGTGACCGACGACTACGTCGGCTGCTACATCACCGTGTCGGCCAAGGCCGGCGCGAATACCGTTACTTTCGGCAGTTACCCCGACTACGGCATCGGCCCGTTCAAGCTTGCCGGTGCGGTCGACATCTACTCCGCAGTGCTCGCCGACGCCGAAAGCGGCTCGACGGGCTACATATACACGGCTGACCAGACGGTTCGTGCCCTTGCAAGGGAGCAGGGTGCCGCTAGCGGCATCTACATTGATTCCGAAAAGCTCACCTACCAGTGGCAGGTGAGCGATTCTAAGAACGGCACGTATACCAACATCGAGGGCGCAACCAACCAGGTGCTCCCGCTTTCCGCTTACGAGGGCAATTTCGTTAAGTGCGTCATCACGGCGAAAGTTGGCGGCAGCACTTACACTACCAAGCCAACTAGCAAAATCGCCGCGCCCGGCTCGGTCAACGTCAGCAGCGTCAAGCTCAGCGCGTCCGGCAAAGTCAACGTGGGCGACACCATTACTGCCACGGCCACCGCTTCGGGCACCGATGTATCCGACAGCGATCGTGTGACCTGGCAGTGGTATTGGGGCGAGTCCGGCACTACCTGCACGAACAAGATCAAAGGCGCAGCCTCGCGCAGCTTCACCGTCACCGATGCCTACGAGGGCAAGTACCTCGTCGCGGTTGCCGACGGCGGCTTCGGCGATTGCACGTCTTCGTACGTTGGCCCCGCGGTGCAGCCTGGCTCCGTTACCTTATATAAGGTAGAGGTCACCGGCTCGGCCAAGGTTGGCGCCACGCTGACCGCTACCGCTTACAAGAGCAGCCACACGCAGGTCGCCTCGACCGACCGCGTCAGCTACCAGTGGCAGTACGCCGACACCAAAACCACCGCGGATTCCGCGTTTAAAGACATCGCGGGCGCTACGGGCGCAACGTACCAGGTCACCGATAGCATGGTGGGCAAGTACCTGCGCGTCAAGGCCATAAGCGACGGCATTGCGGTCAGCACGCAGAAGCCGGGCTCCTACGGCTCGGGCACCACGGCCGTCGACCCGCTCGGCCCGGTCACCATCGCCGGCCAGTACACGCTCTCCGCCGTCGAGCTGCAGAACGCTTACTCGGCTTTGCTGCAGGTAGGTGCAACCATCACCCCGCAAGCCAAGGTTGCCAGCGGCTATTACGACAAGGATGCCCCGGAGGACGCCAAGCTCACCTACACCTGGTACGCCAAGAGCGAAGGCGATGCCGATTGGCGGCAGGTGACCGAAGGGGTTGCGGCCAACGGCTCGCTCACCATCGGGGAAGCGCTCGTCGGCAAATCGCTCAAGGTCACGGCGTACTCGCTCGACAACACCGTCGAGTGGGCGTCGGGCACCACGGTCTCCCCGGCCGGCCAGTACAACCTGCTGCGCGTGACCACCACGCCGCAGTCCATCAGCTCCTCCACGCACGTCATCACTGGCGACACCGTCACTGCGCAGGCGCAAGCCGTCCGTGCCGACGGCAATTCCTACACGGGCATCACCGTCTCCGACGGCGTGACGTTCACCTGGTATGCCGCCGATTCCGCCGATGGCGTGTTCTCGCAGCTTGAAGACGTGTCGGGCGCAAGCATCTCCGTTCCCGACGCCGCCGCGGGCAAGTACCTCAAGGTAGTTGCCGAAAGCGGTTCCTCGCGCGTGGAAACCGTGTTCGCCAACCCGGTTATCGACCGCACTTCGCTTGAGGCTTTGGCGCAGAAGCTCTCTGCTGCCAACTTCAAGCCCACGCCCACCTACGGCGAAGACACGAACATCAACGACGTGCTGTCCGCCAAAATCGCCGAACTCGGCTTCGAAGGTGTTTCCATCAAGGTCAAGTCGGCAAGCTTCACCGCTTCTAACGACAAGGCCACGGTCGGCATCTCCGCCGATGAGGACACCAACGGCAACATCACGTACTTCTATATGGACCCGAACGACTATTCGGGTTACACCTTCGACAGCCTGCGTTCGGCCAGCGTTTCCTTCACGCTTTCGAAGGATGGCCAGTCCATCGACTACAAGCCCGGCAACATCACCGTGCCGTGGAACGAGGACATGCTTGAGCAGCTGCTCGACAACGCTGCGCAGGATCTGGCTATTGGATTTGCGTCGGGCGATACGGCCGATGCGGTCACTGGTAACCTTTCGCTGCCGTACCGCGTCGGCTCCAACAACAAGTTCGAGGTTACGTGGGAATCGAATAGCAGTCAGGTCGATATTTCCGGCTACGGTTGGAGCAACTACAGCGGCAAGGTGGTGCGCACTGCATCCGATCGCGCCGTCACGCTTACTGCCACGGTCAAACTCATGCCGAACGTTGGCGGCAGCGGCAACGGCGCCGAGGCGACGGGATCGCACGCCTTCTCCATTACGGTCAAGGGCGACCCCCAGAAGGTGGCCGCCGAAAAGGCCGCGTTGCAAGCCAAGGTTGACGCCGGTTTCACCTACGATCAGGTAAAGAACTACGGCACCGACACCGTTGCTAACAAGGATGGCCTTACGTCCGACCTGCAGATGCCGACCACGCGCAACCTCGACATCGACGGCAAGTACTATGAGGTGAAGTACGCGGCCAGTACCGATGACGTGACGTTCAACGGTTATAAGGGCACGGTGTATCAACCTCAGCCCGGCGAGCAGCCCGCGAATACGAAAATCACGCTGACCGTCACCGACAAGTCCAACCCCGAGATTACGGCCTCGAAAACGCTCGACTACGCGGTGGCCTCGCTTTCGCAGGCCGACCTTGACGCCGAGCTGGCGCTCATGGAGCAGGCGAAGACCGGCTATGCCCAGGCTATTCTGAACGGCCAGGACGCATCGAAGGTCACCTCCGACCTACATGCCTTCCAGAAGGCCTATCTTGATGCCGACGGCAACCTTGCTTGGAGCTACGACCGTGTGACCACCGATGCGGCTGGAGAGGGAATCGTGCCGGTGGAGCTGCCGGGCTACGATTCCATGTCGGGCAACGATTGGCGCCTGTTCAAATCCAGCAACAGTGCTGTTATCGCCTCCGAAAACCTGCTGGTCAAACAGCCGGAATACAACACGAAGGTAACCATCACCTCCTCGCTTTCCAGCGAGAAGTTCGCCCGCTACGCCCAGCGCTATCCCGACAACGCAACGTATGCAAAGCTGGCGAATCAGCAGGTGGAGGCGACGGTCACCGTAATCGGCACCAGCGGCATCGTCAACCCCATTGTCAATGCCACGTGCTCGGTTATCGGCGTTGACGCGCAGGGCAACCAACAGACTTGGGCGGCCGCGCAGCCCTTCGAGCTGGCAAACGGCTCCACCGCTGCCGACATGACCATCAAGCTGTTCAATCAAGTCGGTCTTGTTGCCGACTACGATCCGGACACGGCGTACGGCTTCTACCTGAAGAGCATCACGTCGCCGTTTGATAGCAACCTGACGCTCGGCTATGACGCGACCACGTACAAATATTGGCAACTGTTCGTGAACGGCAAGGCCGTATCTGCCGGCGCAAGCGGCATCCAGCTTGAAGAGGGCGACTCCGTCATCTGGTGCTACTCCGCGTACGGTGACCCGGCACCCTCCGACAAGCTGTCCGTGTCCTTCCAGGTGGTGGGCCAGGACGCCGATGGTGCTCAGCAGATGTGGGCGGCCCCGCAAACCGCCAGCATGCCGGAAGGCTCCACCGCGGCCGACCTGTCGGAGCTGATGTTTGCTCAGGCGGGCATCAAGGCTGACACGGGTACGGGCTCGTACGGCTGGTACCTCAATTCGCTGACGTCTCCGTTTGAAGGCGGTCCCACGCTCAGCTCCGAGCAAGTTGATGCAAGCACGTGGAAGTACTGGCAGTTCTTCGTCAACGGCCAGATTGCCAACGTCATGGCTGGCAACTACACGCTGCAAGCGGGCGACACCGTGACGTGGGTTTACGGCGCCGACGGTGTGATGCCGGGCCAAGTCTCGGTGGCTATGCAGGTCTTCGGCCAGGACGCGAACGACAAAGCCGAGCGCTGGGCCGATGAATCTCGCCACGTGTTCCTCGAGGGCACGAAGCTTTCAGAGATAGTCGATCAGTACTTGACCGATTGCGGCCTTGACCCCCGGTTGGTCGCGTATGGGAATTACTGGCTTCTGAAGTCACTGAAGTCGCCGTTTGATGCCAATCGTGTGCTGCAGGGCGACTGGTATATTCTCGTCAACGGTAAGGCTCTCGATACCCTCGGTAACGATTGGGATTATGCGCTCAAGTCTGGCGACAGCATTGCGTTCGTGTATGGCAGCGAAACTGTCCCCGACCTTGACGAAGTCGTGATCGACCCCTCCGCCGAACGCCCGAACTGGAAGGCTGATTGGGCCGGGGACGCGTCGCGCCCGACCAGCGCAGCTACGCCCACCGACTTCCTTAAGAATTCGTGGACCTTCAACTGGAAGGATTACGGCACGAATCCGTACAGCAACGCTAGCGAGCCGATCATCGTCAATGGCTATATTTATCTGGCCGTTGACAAGCGCTTGCTGAAAATCGACGCTACTACCGGCGTTAAGCTGGCGCAGGCACCCCTGGCAGGTTCCATCGGCTACACCACGCGCCCGGTCTACGCGCAAGGCGTCGTCATGGTTCCGCTCGACGGTGGTGCCGTGCAGGCGCTTACCGCCGATACCCTGACCACCGTATGGTTGACCGACGCAGTCAGCTCAAAGGCCCAATCAAGTTCGCAAATTACCGTGGACGGCAATTACGTGTATGTCGGTACGGGCGAGTATGTGAGCGCAAGTACCTTCAATAACGGCTATCTTACCTGCATCAATATCCTTACTGGTGCTATTGCTTGGCAACATCGCAATGCCGACGAGGGGTATTACTGGAACGGCGCAGTAGTCGCGGGTGATTATGCCGTTGTGTCCACCAGCGCCGGCACTGTCGAGGTGCTAAACCGCTCAACGGGCGCAGTGGCAGGTACGCTTGCGCTCGGCGCGTCGGTGAACTCCGCTTGCGTGGTGTCCTCTGATGGTTCCACCATCTACGTAGTCTCGCGCGACGGCAAGCTGCATGTACTGAAGATTGAGACTGGCGCTACTTCCAGGAGCGGGGTGGCTTCATACGCCTCCATGGCTTCTGGTGGAATCATTTCTGAGGAGAAGGTAGTCGATCTCGGTCTTACGGGTTCCGCCTGCACGCCTACCGTCGCAGATGGCGTCATGTATGTTGGCGGCGAAAGCGGTTCCGGCGCGGTGCTTGCTATGGTCGACCTCGCAACTCTTTCGGTTAAGACCATCTGCAACGCTGATGGGAAAGCAATTCCCTGCGGCAATCCGGGTATGGGCGGCATCAAGGCGGCCCCGCTCGTGTCCGTGCAAAACGGTGCCACGTACGTATACTTCACGGTGAACTACGGTGTACTAGACGATAATGGCAACTGCATTGGCGGTGGCGGCGTCTACCGCTACAAGGTTGGCGAATCCGAGGCGCAGCTGGTATACGATGCAGCGGGTCACAACAACTATTGCGACTCGCCGGTCATCGCCGACGCAGCGGGCAACCTGTACTACATCAACGACTCCGGCACGCTGTTCAAGCTGGCCGGCGGCGGAACCACGCCCGCTCCGATGCCTGACCCTACTCCGGATCCCGCGCCTAAGCCCACTCCTAAGCCGGATCCCTCCCCGGAACCGAAGCCTACGCCGAAGCCGGCAACGGACCCCGGCGACAGCACCATTCCTCAAGGCGGGCTTGTTGCGCCCACCCAGCTGCCGCTGGCAGGTGCTCCCGTTGCAACTTCGGCGCAGACCGCGCAGTCTGCAGTCGACCAGGCTTCTGCCGAAGCTTCCGATGAAGGTAAGGCCAGTGCGGAGCAGTATTCCGCAACGGCGACAACCAGCGAGTCTCGCGCGGTAACCGACCAGGGCGAGCAGACTCCCGCTGCTCCTTCGTGGCCGTTTATCGTACTTGGCGTTGGCGTGGCCGGCGCAATCGGCGCATGTGTCTGGCTCATTGTCGCCAAGCGCAGCGCCCGTTCGAAGAAGGCATAGCGGCATGGCTGATCGCGATGATTCCAACGCTACCCGCACCTCGGCCGAGGCGGCGGCCCTAACGGTCGGCAGCGCAGGCGAAGATGGCGTGAAAGCAGCTGCCGGCAAGGCGCCTCTTGCGACCAAAACGAAAGTCGGCATTTCGGTGCTCGCCGCCGCCTCGCTGCTGCTTATCGCCATCGCGGCATTCGCGCTTGCCGGTGGGCTTTCCGCGCCTGACGGGGCGGCGCAAGTCGACGGCTCGGATTCGGCATCCTTGTCGGTTCAGCCAACGGCTGGCAGCACCGGCTTGCCTGACGCGGCATTGGACGCTAATTCGCAAGCAGCGGACTCGCCCGAGGGCGGCACCAGCCAAGCGCAAGCAGACGCGCCTTCGCAAACAAGCGAAGGCGCTGGCCAGGCGGCCACCACCGAGCCCACCGATTCGCCATTTGGCGACAACGGGGCAACCGCATCGGCGCCCGCCGCTGGTAACGCGCCCGTATCCGGCTCGACTGCAAGTGGTTCCAGCTCGCAGCCGTCAACCGATGCGCCGCCTGCGCAAAACGCCGTGAACGTTTCCGTGTCCGTTGACAGTTTCGCTGCCGGCGGCGGCGTTTCCGCAAGCGGCAGCTTCTCGTTCGCTCCGGGCGCCACGCCGTACGATGCCCTGTGCGCGCTCGGCCTGTCCGTGAACGCGCGCAGCACCGGATACGGCACGTACGTGGCCGCAATCGGCGGGCTGGCGGAAAAGGAGCACGGAAGCCAATCCGGCTGGATGTACTCCGTCAACGGCAACACGCCCATGACCGCTTGCAGCAATTACGTGCTTTCCGACGGCGATTCCGTCGTTTGGTACTATGTTGCTGGCTAATCGGTAGATTTTAAGCCGGGTGCTCGATGGCACCCGGCTTTTTCGTGAACGGAGCTTCGATATCGTGAACCAAAACGTGTTTCACCTCTATCATCCCGTTGTGCCGTTTGTTTATCTGGCCTGCGCTCTTGCGCTTACCATGGCCTGCATGCATCCTGTATTCGCCTGTTTGTCGCTTGCGGGTGCGCTTGCCTGCTCCGTGGTGTGTCGCGGCTTGCGCGCAACGCTGCTTTCGCTGCGCTGGGTCATCCCGCTTTGCCTCATCGTCTCAGCAGCGAACCCCTTTTTCGTGGCATCGGGTTCAACCGAGCTGTTCCGCATCGGACCACGCGCGTTCTATGCCGAGGCGCTTGCGTACGGCTTGTGCTCCGGCGCCGTGTTCGCAGCGGTGTTCTTGTGGTTCGCTTCCTATTCCGCCTGCCTCGATAGCGAGCGGTCGATGATGCTGTTCGGTAACCGCCTGCCAACCATCACGCTCATGGTGTCCCAGGTCCTGCGGCTTGTCCCGCAGTTCGTGAGTCGCGGGCATACCGTCTTGTCTGCCCAAGCGGCAACAAGTGCAGCGGCGCCTCTGACCAAGCGCGACAAGGCGGCCGGCCGGTTGCGCGTGGTGAACGTGTTGATGGGCTGGGGGATGGAAGACTCCCTTTCGCGCAGCGATGCCATGCGCGCCCGCGGATATCACTGTGGCGTCGCCCGAACGTCGTACCAGCGTTTTCGTTTTGGGCCTGCGGACAAGTGCTTGGTGGCTGTTGTGCTGGCGCTTGCGGGGGTATCGGCTGCGTGCGCCGTCAACGTGCTTTCGGGATTCCGGTTTTACCCTGTTATCGCGGGAACGTCGCCCTGCTGGCTTTTCTTGCCATACGGCCTGCTTATGGCCGCCCCGCCTTTGCTTAACGCCGCCGATTATCTCCGCTGGAAAGTTCGCACTTTACGCTAACCGCGCTTCCCTCGTCACTTCCCGGCGTACCCGCCGCACGCACAAAGAAAAGGATGCATCGTGCCAGCTGATATCTCGCAATGCGCCTCGATGACGCACTACGCAATCGAAGTCGAACACTTCTCGTTCTCCTACCCGCAAAACGACGGTGCTGCCGCTCGCAATGCCCTGCAGGACATCTCGTTTCAGGTTGAGCAAGGCGCCTTTTGCGTGCTTGTCGGCTCAACGGGCTGCGGTAAAACCACGCTTCTCCGCTCGCTGAAGCCCGAATTAGCCCCCGTCGGCTCTGCTTCCGGCTCATTGAAACTCTTCGGCAAACAGCTCGTGCAAATCGACCACCCCGCTATGAGCCCTTCGGCATCGGCCCAGCTTATCGGCTACGTCATGCAAGATCCCGATGCGCAAATCGTGTGCGACACGGTTTGGCACGAGCTGGCGTTCGGCTTGGAGAACCTGGGCACCAACCCAAGCGAGATACGCCGCCGCATCGCCGAAGTCGCGCACTACTTCGGAATCGAGCCATGGATGCGCTCGAAAACCGAGGACCTTTCAGGTGGGCAAAAGCAGCTGGTGAACCTCGCCGCCGTGCTTGCCCTGCGTCCCCAGTTGCTAGTCCTCGACGAGCCCACGTCTCAGCTCGATCCCAATGCCGTGAAACAGTTTCTGTTCATGCTTTCGCGCGTGAACCGCGAGCTCGGCATCACGATCGTCGTGGCAACGCATTCGCCCGAAGACGTGGCGCTGTACGCCACGCAGCGTGTCGATCTCGACGATCCGGGCCCCATTGCTTCATTTGAGCAAGCAGCTGCCGCCATGCAAAGCCGTTGCCAGCAAAAAGCCTCTCTGCTCGAACATGCTGAAATCGTTCTTGACGTCAGCAACGTGCATTATCGCTTCGACAGGCGCGCCCCATGGGTGCTTCGCGGCGCGTATCTGCAGGTGCAGCGCGCAAGCGTGCATGCCCTCGTCGGCGGAAACGGCTCCGGCAAAACCACCATGCTTCACTGCCTTGCCGGCGTTCTCAAACCGCAGCGCGGCAAGCTTCGCAACGCGCTCGCCTCATCCCAGGCCCTGCTCCCGCAAGATCCCAAATCGCTCCTCGTGTGCGACACGGTGCGCGAGGAGCTCATGGAGTGGGCCGACCGTTGCGGTTACGACCAGCTTCAAGCGCAGCGCATCGGCAAGCGCATGGGCCTGGCCGATTGTGCCGAGCAGCACCCATTCGATCTTTCGGGCGGTCAGCAGCAAAAGCTTGCAATCGCCAAGCTGCTGCTTGCGAATCCGCAGTTGCTTTTCCTTGATGAGCCCACCAAAGGCCTCGACCCGCAATCATGCGCCGCGCTGTCGCAAACAATCAAGTCCCTTGCCGACGAAGGCCACACCATCGTCCTGGTGACGCACGACCTGGATTTCGCGTTCGCAACGGCAGACACGGTTTCGATGCTGTTCGATGGCGAAATCGTTTGCACCGAGCCAGTCGAGGGATTCTTCAAACACAACCTCATCTATCGCACAAACGCAGAAAGCCGCCTGTTCGGGAACATCGTCAAACAGGCTCAACAGCAAGGCGAAAGCCCCAAACCAAATGGGGAAGAGCGCGCCAGGACAGAGGCGCATGTATCATGAGAGCCTTTGCGAAAATCCCAACGTGCGTATGGGAGGCGATATCCATCATCGCCACCCCAGCGGTGCTTGTTGGTTGCACTCTCTTACATATTGAGCAAACCGCTCTGCTGTCGTTTGCCGTTGTCATGCTTTCGCTCGTGGTGTTCTTCGCCGGCTACGAGGCGTCTGCGCCGCGACTGCGCGACATCATGCCAACCGTGGTGCTTGCCGCGCTGGCTGCAGCGGGGCGCATCCTGTTTGCGCCTATTCCGGATTTCAAGCCCGTAAGCGCCATCGCCATCATCGCAGGCGTTGCATTCGGCCGAAAAAGCGGCTTCATGGTCGGTTCGCTTGCAGCTTTGGCGTCGAACTTCTTCTTCGGCCAGGGAGTATGGACTCCCTGGCAAATGTACGCATGGGGCCTCGTCGGCTACGGCGCCGGCCTGCTCGCCGAACTGTGCATGCCTAAACGGCCTCAAGCACATACCCATACAGAAAAGGGCAACGACAAGGCCGAAGAAACCGAAAAGGACGTCCAGGCAACGCGCGCAATTGATGCGCATCCAATCGTGATTTACCTATATGGGTTTCTCTCGTGCTTAGGTTACGGCTTTATTTTAAACGCATGGAGCATCCTCAGTTTTTATCACGCGCAAGCCAGCGGCTTGGCAGGAGTTTTGGCGGTATACGCCGCAGCATTGCCTTTTGACGTGCTGCACGGTGTAGCAACGGTGGTCTTCCTTCTTGCGCTGTACCGCCCTTGGACAAGGAAGCTCAGGCGCACGAAGGCCAAGTTCGGGCTTCGCTGACGTCATATGTGTGCAAAATATGTAGAACCCCGCATCTCGAAGATGGGGGCTTGCCAAGGCGGCGGGGGAGGCGTAAAGTACATCCTCGCCTTGAGGGGCGGCAAGCGAAAGCGGGCCTGCTCCGAAGGGAAAGCCGCGGGGGAGACCCCCGCAGGCGGGAACCTTGAGAACCGGATACTGGACAAGAGACGATCACAATAG
>OLOM01002087.1_pt1 | contig 12519 bp, 16 predicted proteins | sample 1672531 | NCBI WGS metagenome assembly OLOM01 (sample SAMEA3136696, study PRJEB25190) | human gut metagenome | reverse complement strand
CGCAAAAATACCGGTGGATAGATTTTCATCTTCCGCCGGTATCCATAGCACCATTAGTTTTCTTTCATAATCTGAATGAGCTTATTGACATTTTCTACATTCCATTCACCAATCTCCAGCTCTGCATATGGAATATTCTGATCACCGGAGTCCGGATTATGATACCATACACATTTTGCTCCAGCGGCTTTTGCTGCCTTTCCGCCATTTGTAGAATCTTCAATGATCAGGCATTCCTGTGGGCTTACCCCCAGTTTTTCCATTGCACGCAGAAATATATCCGGTGCCGGTTTTGGCTCGGCAACTTCTCTGCCGCTTGTTATGCTCTGGAAACAATCACGTACATCCAGTACATTCAGAGTTTCTTCTATTACATCTGTGGGAGAGGAAGATGCAACAGCCAGAATATACCCTGCCTCTTTAAGTTTACTTACAGCTTCTTTCACCCCTGAAAGAAAAGGAAAACCATCACTCTCAACAATTTCTTTTTTCTTCTGCTGCATTTTTTTCAGAAGTTCATCCGGATCTCTTTTTAATTTTCCAAAGCTTTCTTCAAGCAACTGTATCAGATATTCTCTTGTCGAACCGATGCATGGCTTATAAATATCATACGTCAGATTTATTCCATCTTCTTCCATAAGAATTTTCCAGCACTTAAAATGCAGTGGTTCTGTATTTATCAGGACACCATCCATGTCAAAAATGATTGCTTTCATATCTTTCCTGCCCGTTTTTATTCAAGATTCGCATGCAATTTAAACATTTCTTCTTCTGTTCTTCCTGTTTTTTTCATCAGGATCATGATCACGGCATCGTATACAAGCCAGGTCATCTGCTCAAAAGCATTTCCCATAGGCTGTACAGACTTCACCGTATCTTCCAGATTGCTCTTTGGGGTTGCACCCGGAATGCAGATCCACGCCTCGGAAAGTTTTCCGATCGAAGCTTCCGGATGTATGGTAACTGTAATAACAGATGCCCCAATCTTCTTTGCCTTCTGTGCCATTACCACAAGGCTTCCTGTCTCTCCGCTTCCGGAGCCGATAACAAGAAGATCACCGGCCTTAATCGCCGGTGTTGTCGGTTCTCCGACAAAAAATACAGTCAAACCCATATGCATCAATCTGTTGGCAAAAGCACGGGCCACAAATCCGGAACGTCCTGCACCTGCAACAAAAATTCTGTCAGCTTTCAGGATCGCGTCGGCAAATTTCTCCATTGCATCCTGTGAAACTCTTTTTTCATTTTCTGTAAGTTCCTGAAGTATACTCTTTAAAATAGTCTCTGCCATGACTGTCTCCTTTTATTGTAACTGCATATAAATTTCTTTTGCTGCCGCTGCCGGATCCTCTGCATGGCAGATGCCGCCTCCTACGATCAGCACATCAGGACGATATTCGATATAATCTTTTACTGTATCTGCATGGATGCCGCCTGCAACAGAGATCTTTGCTTTTTGGGCTGCGGCACTCATGACCTTCAGATCGTCCAGAGGCGTTCTTCCGATTGCCTGCTGATCTGTGCCTGTATGAACAGCGAGTCCATGGACACCAATCTCTTCCAGTTTTGCAATTCTTTCTTCCATGTTTTCCACACAGATCATATCAACAACGATTTCTTTACCGTATTTTTCTGCTGCCTCTTTGCATCCCTGTATCGTCAGATTATCGGTTACACCAAGTACTGTAACATAATCCGCCCCTGCTTTCAGCGCTTCTTCTGCCTCATAATAACCGGCATCCATGATCTTCATATCAGCCAGTATCTCTTTGTCCGGAAAATGCTCTTTCATAGTCCGGACAGCCTGCATTCCATATTCGTATACAAAAGGTGTGCCGATCTCAATAATATCAATATAATCTCTGACCTTTTTTACCAGTTCCAGAGCACCTTCCAAAGTAACATCATCCAATGCAATCTGTAATTTCATGTTTTTCTCCTATTCAAGATTTGCGTGGTATTCCCAAAGTTTGTCAAGTTCCAGATGTTTGTCCCTCACAAGCATCAACGCTGTCGTATCTCCGAAAAGAAGAAGACTCTGTTCAAAAAGTGATGTCATAGGCTGTTCGGAATGGATTTCATCCGGTGCTTTTGCACGGCTTTCAACAGGAATACGCACAAATAAATCTGCCACATCTTTCAGTCCGCTGTTTGGATTACTTCCTATATGAATCACTTTGGCTCCGATTGCTTTGGCTTTTCCTGCAATTCCTGCCGGAAACATGGTCTCGCCGCTTCCGGAACCAACGATCAACACATCATCTTTTGTGATTGCCGGCTCGGTGATCTGTCCGACGATCACTGTATCAATGCCAAGATGTGCATATCTTTTTGCCATTGCCTCGAGTGACAGAAGCACTCTGCCTACGCCTACAAAAAATACCTTTCTTGCCACTGTGAGCATTTCCAGATATTCCAGAACTTTTTCCGACTCGATTGCTTTCAGTGCTTTAGTGCATTCTTCTATCACAAGTGCTGCAGACTCTGCATAATCTTCTGCCTTCATATTTTTATTCTCCTATGATCTTTCTGAATTTCTCGAGATTTTCTTCCAGCGTGCCTGCCTTTGAGAAAATGCTGGATGTGCCGGCAACATATATGTCTGCTCCGGCCGCATGCATTTTAACTGCATTTTCAAAGCTTACGTTTCCGTCTGCCTCGATCAGTACTTCGGAATATCCTTTTTCATTCAGTAATTTACGTATTCTGGTAATCTTATCCAGAGTTGCCGGGATCAGTTTCTGTCCCGCAAATCCGGGATTTACTGTCATACACAGAACCATGTCCACATCCGGAAGAATGTCTTCCAGTACACATACCGGTGTCGCCGGATTGATTGCTATTCCGGCTTTAACCCCCATCGCTCTGATGGATGCCAGTACTTTCTGCGGATGAAGTGTTGATTCATAGTGGATACAGATAATATCATTTTCGTCACAGCAGGTCAGTTCGGGGATAGTCTGCTCCGGATGTTCGATCATCATATGGATGTCCAGCGGTGTTTTGCTGATCTTCTTTAATGCTTTAATAAAATCTGTACTCAATGTGATATTCGGAACAAAATGATTATCCATCATGTCAACATGAAAATAATCCACACCGACTTTTTCAAGTTTCTCAATATCGCTCTGCACATTCATCAGATCCACACACATCAGCGAAGGTGAAACATAACCTTTTCTCATTACAGTACACCTCCAATTCTTTCTGTCAGAAAGTTCTCTACTTCTTCCTCTGTCGGTATGGATGTCTGTGCACCCAGTCTTGATACGCAGATGCCTGCTGCTGCATGTGCAAAAAGAATCGCATCTTCAATCTTGCTGCCTTTGCAGAGTCTGATTGCCAGTGCAGCACCGAAAGTATCTCCTGCTGCTGTGGAATCTACTGCTTTTACCTTAAAGCACTCGATAAATTTTGCCTCTGTTCCATTATAAAGCAGAGCACCTCTTTCTCCCATCTTCAGGATGACATACTGAGGACTTACCTCATCATACAGCCATTTTGCTGCTTTGAGCGCATTTTCATTGCTGTCGATACAGATTCCGGTAAGGGCTTCTGTTTCTGCTTCATTTGGCGATAAAATAAAAAGACCTTTTAATCGTTCCAGCGGAATCTTCATAGCCGGCCCTGCATCCAGAAATACCGGTATTCCTTTTTCCCTGGCCAATTCATAGGTCTGGTAAACTGTTTCAAGCGGCATTTCAAGCTGCATGACTACCATATCAAATTCATTTTCATCCATTGCTTTTCTGACAGCATCCGGACTTAACCGATCATTACCGCCCATAGCTACATAGGATACATATCTGCCAGTCCGATCATCCAGCAGCATCAGTGCCAGTCCTGTCTGTGTCTCAGGATCTATCACCAGATAATCTGTATTTACACCGGCCTTATCCAGAGATGCTTTTACCTGTTTTCCGTTTTCATCATCTCCGATACAGCCTACAAATACAACGTCCGCTCCCTGTTTAGCAACGGCAAAGGCCTGATTAGAGCCTTTGCCGCCAGGAGCATAACCATAATGTCTGCATCGAATGGATTCTCCGTATCCCGGAATTGCATTTGCACCTTCCACAAAGAGATCCATATTGATGCTTCCCACAACTAAAATCTTAGGTTGCTTCATATTATCCTCCATTTTCTGTAACTGAATGCTCAGCCTTATTTCTGGCTTAATTTTGCCATTCTTCTCTTCTCGATCGTGAAGTTCATGATAAGAACTGCGATCAGTGCAACTCCCCAGATCAGGTCACGATAGTAGTTACTGATGCTCGGGAACATATTCAGATAAGAAGACAGCATCTGAAGAATCAGAACTGCGATTGCAACACCCGGAATAGAACCAAATCCACCATCCGGATTAATTCCGCCGAGTACTGAAATAAGGATTGTCTGCATTGTGTAGCTGCTACCAAAATCGGCTTTTGCAGAGTTGATTCTGGAAAGACTCAGAAGACCTGCAACTGCTGATACGATACCGGAAAGCATGTATGCACGGATCAGAACAGATACATTATTGATACCAGCAAACTTAGATGCCTTTTCATTTGTTCCAACGAGATGTACACGTTTGCCGAATTTTGTTTTTCCCATAATAAAGGAAATAACAACGATCATAAGGATGAATACGATAAACGGCATTGGGATTCCTGCAACTGTCATGTATGCAAAAGAGCTGTATACAGTCGGCACGCCGCTTACAGTACTTCCCTTGGAGGCTACGATCGCGATACCCATGTATAACTGATAAGTACCAAGTGTTGCAAGCATTGCCGGGATTTTCAGTACAGATACAAGGAATCCGTTGAAGATACCGCAGGCAGCACCAACAATAAGTGCTACGATAATTGCAACTACAATGCTGGAGCCTGACTCATTCATGGTCAGACCGGCAACGATTCCACAAAGGTTTGCAATATAAACAGTAGAAAGGTCGATACCTCCGGAAATCATTGTAATACCACAGCCGACCGCCATCAGACCATATTCGGTAAGTGTCTTTGCCATGGACTGTAAATTGCCTACATTCAGGAAACTTGTTCCTTTTGTAATACCGGAAACTGCAATGATGATAACAAAAATAGCAAGCAGTCTTAAAATATTTCCATCAATCTTTTTTGCTTTTTTCATTTTATGCTGCCTCCTTCTTTCCTGTTTTTGCCTTGCCGATCTTTACATTATGGCTCTGCATTACGGAAATTGCAGTACCAATGATAATGATCGCACCGATAAATACTTTCTGCCAGTAAACAGAGATTCCGAGAAGGATCAGACTGTTTGATACCATGGTAAGAAGTAAGGTACCGAGGATACATCCTTTCAGAGTTCCCACACCACCGTTCAGTCTTGTACCACCAAGAATGATTGCAGCGATAACATCCATTTCTGCACCTGAATACTCAGTCGGAAGATATCTCATGGACATAACTGCATAGGAAAGACCAGCTACTGCTGCCAGCATACCATTTACGACAAAAATGCCAAAACGGATTTTCTTTACGGCAAATCCGGCTCTTTCTGCTGAAACCTCATCACCACCGATAGCATATACGCCTCGGCCAACCATCGTATAATTCAGGACGAAATATACAATAATGTAAAGTACTACCATGAGCAGAAACGTCATCGGAAGAGTAGATCCAAGTCCTGTTTTTGCATTTTTTACGGTAAGCAGAGACACTTTTCCAAATCTCTGAAGTGTATCCGGAAGATCCATACGTTCTGCCTCGAATGCACCAAGGAGAAGACCACTGAAAATAGATGAAGTACCAAGTGTTACGATCAGGCTCGAGAATTTGTATTTTACAATGATAAATCCGTTGAAAGCTCCCATCAGAGCTCCAAAGAACATACCAATGATAAATACTACGATCCAAGGTCCGTCATATCCTGTTTTGTATTGGAACGTTTCTCCCATGGTTCATCTTTGCCATATCCTGTTTTGTATGTAATAGTAATTGCAAGGTAACTGCTCAGTGCAGCGATCAGAGGGAACGAAACATCAGGTCCTGTACTGATAAATGCGAGAAACGCACATAAAGCATAAATACATGGTACGATCATGGATCTCATGATATCCACAATATTGTTATTTGCAAAAAACAATCCGGAACGAATCTGAATAATGACTGATAAAACAACAATGATCAGAAATACATAAAATTCGGACTGTTTGGTGATTTTTTTCCAGTTGAATCCTTTCATTTATATTTCCCTCCCTTTCCTTAGTTTGCTGCCGCAGCAAGATTCTGCTCAGTCAGTTCAGATTTTTCAAGTCTTCCTGTAATGCATCCGCCCTGCATGATCACAACACGGTCACATGTGGCAATGACTTCTGCAGTATCATCGGATACAACGATAACGGCCATACCCTGTGCTGCCAGTTTCTTAAGCAGATTGTGAATATCGTATTTTGCACCGATATCAACACCAACGGTTGGTCCGTTCAGGATCAGAACCTTCGGACTTGTTGCAAGTGCACGTGCCAGCACAACTTTCTGCTGGTTACCACCGGAAAGTGTTGCTACCGGGAAAGTGTGGTCTTTTGTTGCAACACCCAGATCTTTAACCCAGTCTGCAGATTCTTTCAGGACTTTGTCTTTATTTATAATTCCGCCTGCTGTCGCGATATCATCCAGTCTGGTAACTGTGATATTGTCTACAATAGACTGTGGAAGGAACAGGCCTTCTGTCAGTCTGTCTTCCGGCACAAGCGAAATACCCATCTTCTGTGCCTGAGTTACAGATTTAAAGTTTACATCTTTGCCTTCCAGTTTGATGGTTCCTTCTGTTGGTTTCAGCATTCCGGAAAGAGCCAGCGACAGCTCTGTTCGTCCTGATCCCAGCTGTCCGGTAATTCCGAGGATTTCTCCTTCATGAAGATCAAAGCTGATATTTTCAAATCCCGGAGCAGATAATTTATCTACCTCCAGAACAGTTTTTCCGATTTTCTTTTCACCTGTATCATCCTGTTTGTCCTCAAAATGACGTCCGGTCATATAATAAGTAAATTTCTCTTCTGTCATTTCTGAAGTCGGACAACTGATGACATTTTCGCCGTTTCTCATGATTGTAATACTGTCAGAGATTTCGAATACCTCATCCAGCTTATGAGAAACAAAAAGAATTGTTACGCCATTTTCTTTAAGCTGTGCAATGATTTCAAACAGACGTTTTACTTCTTTTTTGGTAAGGGCTGTTGTCGGTTCATCCATGATGATCAGTTTTGCATTGTCAAGAAGCGCTCTTGAAATGGCGATCAGCTGCTTGTCTGCAACTGGAAGTGTTTCTACCAGTGCATCCAGATCTACATCAAAATTGATCTTGGCAACTGCCTCTTCTGCAATTCTTCTGAATTCTTTTTTGTTTACGAATTTTTTCTTATTGGCAAGCACCTGATTGAATGCCAGGTTTTCAATAACAGTCAGGTTTGGGAAGATGGAAAAATCCTGATATATTACCTGGATTCCTGCTTTGATTGCTTCTGCCGGTGTCATAACCGGATACGCTTTTCCGTCTACTTCGATACTTCCTCCGTCCGGTTTATAAAATCCGGAGATTACCTTGATTATTGTTGACTTACCACAACCATTTTCTCCTGCCAGACAATGTGTCTCGCCTTTTTTGATTGTAAGGTCAACCCCTTTCAATGCATGTACTCCGCCGAATGACTTCTTTATCTGTTTTACTGAAAGAATATTTTCCATCCTATCATCCTGCCTTTCCTTTCCTATTTAAACGAATAAAACTAATGGAATTTTTGGTTTTTTCCTGAATTTTTTGCAAAAATATTGTTACAGTCCAGATTTACGGTCTGAACTGTAACAATATGCATAAATTTACTTATCTACGGGTTACTGACTGATTCGAAAATCAGAAGTCATAGTCATCAATGTTGTCTTTTGTGATTGTAAGGTCAGCCTGTCCGATGATGCACTTGTTATCGCCTTCGCTGATTGTGATGCTGTTGTATCCGTCAAGGCCAAGATCTGCGCCTTCTTCAATTGTTTCGCCGCCAAGAATCATGGAAGCAACTTTGCACATGATATATCCGGAATCTTTTGGATCCCACAGTTTGATTGTGGAGATTGTGCCAGATTCTACATATGGTTTAAATTCGTTAGGAGTACCAACACCAACAACTTTTACATCAAGACCAAGTTCTTCAACTGCTTTTGCGATACCTGGGCAGTCAGTAGAAGCAACACCTGTGAATCCTTTCAGATCCGGGTTAGCTTTAAGAACTTCTTTTGCACGCTCGTAAGCTGTATCAATACTTTCTTCAGATTCACATGTCGGAACAGCACCGTCATTGATCAGTTCCATGTTCGGATAAGCTTCTTCCTGACGTTTTTTCTCTGCATTTGCATATTCCATATGTGTAGTACTTGTTGTGTAAGCAACCATTTCAGCATATTTTCCTTCTTCGCCCATGTCAGCTGCAAGCGCATCCATAAGAGCTGCACCGAAATCATCTGCTGTAAATGCTTCTGTATCATACAGTGTATTTACCTGGTTGGATGCTTCATGTGTTACAACAACGATACCTTTGTCCATTGCATTTTTCAGGGATGCTTCAATTGCGCCCGGGTCGATCGGAACTACGCAGAGAGCGTCAACACCCTGGTTGATCATATCGTCAATAACCTGAACCTGAGAAGCTGCGTCTGCATTTGCAGGTCCTTTCTGGATTACATTGATTCCGGTTTCTTCACCGAACTCATTTACTCCAACTTCCATACGTTTGAACCAGTTTGCTGTGTTGTCTTTTGTTACAACTGCAATTGTCCATTCGGATGAATCTTTGTCGGATTTGAAATCTGCCGGATCATATCCGTCCGCTGCGAATACGTTCACAGATGCTGCCATTGATACGGTCATGGCTGCTGTTAATGCTACTGCTGCTACCTTCTTTGCTTTCATGTTGTTTCCTCCTTTTAATTGAAAGTTTATAATTGTAAAAACCGCGTTTACCGCGTTTCCCCAAAGGGTTCTCAGTTATTCCACATTTCTGTGGCGTGCGACCATCTCTTCCGGTTTGATGTCCATTTCTTCACGGAGCATCATTACCAGGATGTCGTAGAAAATAAATAATGTCTGTTCAAACAGATTTCCCATCAGCTGCTCAGATGGTACGAAATCTCCAACTGCCTTATAAGCTGCTGCCGGAACATTTACCACCATATCTGCAATGGAAAGTAAAAATCCTTCAGAAGAAGGTGTGATCAGTGCAAGTTTTGCACCATTCTTCTTTGCCATATCTGCCACATAGTTTTCATGTCCTACATTTGCGGAACCACATGCACAGATCATCAGGTCACCTTCTCCTATGGAAGGAGTTGTATCATCCCAGATCCAGAAAGACTCTTTGCCGAGATGCATCAGTCTCATTGCAAAAGACTTTGTTGCAAGTCCCTCACGTCCTGCTGCCAGAAGAAAAATTCTCGGTGTCTTTTTAATCTCTTCCAGAAGTTCTCTTACATTTGAGTCATCCATGCGTTCAAATACTGCTGTTAGTTCTTTCATGCACTGTGTGCTCAGTTCTTTAAATCTGTCTTTCACTTTTATACCTCCTGTTTTGAAATCGTTTCAAATTTCATGTGAAAAAGCGCTTATTTTACAGCATTTTTTGTTTCATTTAATTGTGTAACCGGTTTCTATTTTGTGTAAAAATTATATGCAAATAAGATAATTCCGTATTTGCATATATTTTTTATAATTTATTGATAATTAGTTTCGTATCCAAAACCACTTCCATTTTAGGTCTGTCCGGAAATGCCATTCTGTTGATCAGAAGTTTGATTGCTTCACGTCCCATCTTCATGGCATCACGTTCAATAAAATTGTAGTTATTCCCCAGAAGCTCCAGCGTTTCAATACGATCCAGCCCGAAACATACGATATCATCCGGTACTGATTCGCCCCTCTCTGACAATGCTTTCAGAAAACCTAACGTCGTGCGGTTATTACATGTAAGCACTGCCGTCGGTCTGTCTTCCATAGACAGAAGCTCTCTGGATAAGTGGTATGATTTTGTTGCATGGAAATCGCCTGCAAAAATATAATCTTCTCTGATTGGAATGCCGGCCTGCTCCATGGCCTCTGTAAATCCCTTCTGTCTGTCTCTTGCCAGAGGCTTTTCAAGATCAGCATTTATGATTCCGATCTTTGTATGTCCCGCCCCGATCAGCGCCTTCGTTGCTTCATATATACCCTGATAATCGTTGAAATAAACTCCGTCTACATTTGGAAGATTGATATTTCGATCCATAACGATCACCGGTACATTGATTTCATCAAATGTCCGGATCAGATTCTTCCGGTCTTTCTTGTCCGTGTAATCAACCGCCGGTGTATACAGGATTCCTCTGACACGGTTCTCTTTAAAAAGATCCAGTGCCCTGCGGTCTTTCTCCCGTTCATCGTCTGTGTTACAACAGATCAGTGTCAGATTATTTTTATCTGTGATTTCCGTTACACCCCGAAGTATCTCACCAAAGAAAGGGTTATCTATCTCCGGGACAACAAAACCGATTGCTGATGAAGTACCTTTTGAAAGATTACGTGCAGTAGCAGATGGAGAAAACTTATTTTCTTTAATAATCTCCAACACCCGTTCTTTTGTTCTTGGGCTTACTGCTCCTGAATTATTTATTACTCTGGAAACAGTTGCTTTGGAAACCCCTGCTTCTCTTGCAATATCCATAATCGTCAAGTTACTCATACGCTGTCCTCCAGGTCACTCCGTAAATGTAACCGGTTTCTATATTTGGTATTATAGGATAAGCAAATCAGTTTGTCAACAGGTTCCGTCATTTCTTTTGTGCTTTCTGTATATTTCAACATATTCATCATATGTATTTTGTGCATTTTAGACAAATCACTGTCTGACATCCCCGTACATCTCATTTTCAAACTCGACCAGCTCATCAAATTCTTTCTCAACGATTCTGGCCATCTCAGGATCCAGTCCTACCATATGCTCGGCTTCCAGCCATGCGCGTGCCATTTCACGCCCCATTTCATTACCAATGATAAATCCACCCATGCAGAGTACATTGGTGTTATTGACAACTTTTGCCCTTCTGGCCTGATAAATACTTTCGCATAATGCCGCATAAACACCTCTGTGCTTATTACAGATAATGCTTACTCCCATTCCGGTTCCACAAATGGCAATCCCACGCTCATACTCTTTGCTCTGGACACCTCTCGCAACTGCTTTCGCCGCCTCCTGAAACAGCACCGGCTCGTCCGGATCAATGTCCATGATCTCGTATCCTCTCTTTAACAGATCCTCTTTGATTGCGTTTTTCAGTTCAAATCCCGCCGGATCTGCTCCCATAATAATCTTCATCTTGTTTTCCTCCGTGATATTTTAATTTTTAAAAATTAACCTTAAAAAATTTCCGGTAACCAATACTGACATCGCAACGCCCCTTTCATTTTTTTCATAATACTCTACCCATGCTCACACTGTCAACGAGCTTTTGGGGTAATATTTTTTAGAATGATCCGGAAGTGCAGGCAGGCATAAATTTTTCCAGACAGACTGATTATTTATCTTAACGACTCTGGTTTTTTCCCATCGAATCTGCTACAATATGTTGCAGTATGTTAACTCCATGCTGTTTACGCTGTAAGCAGCAACTCATCTTATAAAGGAGGTCCCGTTATGGGTTATGATAAACTTGAACGAAATCTGATTGATATCGTCAAAGAAGAACAGGCTAAGCTTGGCTTTTTTAAAGAAGATGTCCGACTTTATTACCCGCTTTCTTCCCTGAATCATTTCTTTAATGCCAACGACAGTGCAGATGAAATGCAGATGCGTCTCGATACACTTCCGGAATCTATCACTTCAAAACTTGGACAGATCGAAGTCAGTCATAAAGGCGACCGTTTCTGTTTCCATATTCCGCAGGAAGGCACCGTATATGTGCATGACAACACCGCACCAAATGAATTTATCCACCAGCTTGTGGAATTAGTCGGAAAACATGGCTGTACTATGAATGAAATTCTGGATCTGTTCCATACTTATTCAGAGAACATTATCACCGAAGAAATGAACAATGGTGAATTTGACCGCCTGATCCGCTTTACCGACAGGCCGGAAGATCCTTATTATTACTGTTTTAAGGACGAAGGCTGTCACATTATCTATCATCGTTTTCTTCCAGAGGATTACAACGATTTTGATTTTTAAAAAGGAGGCATTATATGTGTACTGCAGCAACTTATAAGACTGAAGATTTTTATTTCGGCAGAACTCTCGATTATGAATTTTCCTATGGCGATCAGATTGTTATTACCCCACGTAATTATCAGTTTAAATTCCGCCATGCAGACTATCCTGAAAACCACTATGCAATGATCGGCATGGCACATGTGGCAGGCGACTATCCTCTTTATTATGACGGCATTAACGAAAAAGGACTCGGCATGGCAGGTCTTAATTTTGTCGGAAATGCAACCTATGCGAACGTAAAATCAGGCTGTGATAATATTGCCCAG
>OLOM01002086.1_pt1 | contig 12524 bp, 14 predicted proteins | sample 1672531 | NCBI WGS metagenome assembly OLOM01 (sample SAMEA3136696, study PRJEB25190) | human gut metagenome | reverse complement strand
ATTTAACAAAAAAAAAGAATATTACCAACTTAAAGAACATATTGACACATTTTTAGAAAAAGAAAGTGATGACCGATTTTTTATAATGCCCGGATTAAGAGGTGTTGGAAAAACAACAATCATATACCAATTATTCAGTTATCTGCTTAATGAAAAACAAATTCCAAAAAACAGAATATTATATCTTAATTTAGAAAACCTAAAAGATGTTCCTAACTTTAATATTAAAGAATACATTGATGTTTTCCTAAAAGATGTAAATGAAGCATATCCAACTGTAAAAAATCAGGTATTCATATTTGTAGATGAATCACAATATTCAAAAAATTGGGCATCTTTAGGTAAAATAATATTTGATGAAGATAAAAATGTTTTCATGATTTTTACAGGATCAGATGCATTGAATTTAGAGTATAACAATGATTCAGCTAGAAGATCTCTTAAAAAAGAAATTTATCCATTAAATTTTGCAGAATATCTTTATTTAAAATATGATATTAATTATCCGGACATGTTAAGTGAAACTTTTAGAGACATGATTTTCACAGGAAAAGTCAAAGAATCTCAAAAAATCGAAAATATGATGTATAATCAAAATCTAATAAATTTAAACCGGAATTACTTAAAAGAATGGGAATATTATATTCAATATGGATGTTTTCCATTTACTTTAAATAGAACAGAAGAATCAATTGTGCAATTGACTTTGGATATGAAAGACAGAATAATTGAAAAAGACCTTGATATAATAACTTCTTTTACAACTCCAATACGTTTAGCTACATACAAATTAATAAATATTATAGCAATGTCAAAACCTTCAGAGTTATCATCCAATAAACTATCCAATATATTAAATATTTCAAAAACTTCCATACAATCAATATTTCAGGCATTGGAAAAAACACATTTATTATTTCATGTTGAACCTTATGGATCTTGTGTTAAAAGACAGCGAAAATCCTGGGAATATTACTTCTTAACTAGTCAAATAAAAGCAAGTATCTATATAAAAAATGGATTAGCTACACAAAATCCAAAAGAATACATTGCAAACCTTTCTGAAAATCTTGTTGCAGCTAGTTTATTTAAACTGCAGCAAAACAGAGATTTTGGAATATTTTATGACCCTGAAAAAGGTGGAGTAGACTTTCTGTTAAACACTATAATGGGAGATATAATTCCTATAGAAGTTGGAATTGGTGCTAAAAATACAAAACAGGTTAAAAAAGCTATTTCAAGATACAACTCTGATTATGGAATTATAGTTTCAAATAGAAGCAGCAGAATTCAAAAAGAAGATAATATAATAAGCATTCCCCTTTCTACATTTTCATTTATGTAGTTTCATATGTAAGAAAAGGTTCTTAATGGAATATAAATAATATTATTTTCCTTTTTTATGCTAATGTTCTATTAGATATTAAAATACCATAATCTTTCATGAATTTGAAAATCTTGCATTTTTAAAGAAAATGGGAATGAATGTTGTGTTAAAAACTTTTTGAATTCAATATCTGGATCATTATCTAAGTTAATCATACTTTCTTGGATTTTTCTTTCATTAGTTATAGCTAAATCAACATTTCCATTTAGTATTAAATCTTGCAATGCAAAAGACATCTCCTTTGGAAAATGTATGTTCTGTTTTAAAAAAAGATATTCTGGAAATGTACATGGAAATATTTGTTCTTTTTCCATTCTTCTAATTGCATCAGCATGAATTTGTAATTCAATAGCAGATAAACCAGTGAAAATCATAAAAATATTATTGTTATTATCATATACTATTTTACCAGTTAATGCCCAATTTTTATCAAAATGAACTTCATCAATTAATAAGAATATTGGTTTATTTAATTCCACCATTGTTGTTTGATGTATGTTTTCAATAAAATTAGTTATTACATCCAATATATTAACATCATAAAAACTTTTCAACTCACTTACATCAAAATAAAGAATATCTGAATTAGGAACATCATTTTTAATTAAATATTCATACAATTGCAATAAAATTGTTGTTTTACCTACTCCTCTAAGACCAGGCATTACAATAAATCTATTTTGATTATTGCCATTTAAAAAGTTGTCAATGTATTCTTTTATTCTGAAATAATCAGTACGATGATTTAATTTTTTATTATTTGAGGATAATTTAGAAGATATAATTTTAGGCATTAATCTTTGTTTAGCTAAAATATATTGCATTAATTCTTCTTATAATTTCATAGTTTTACCTCCCAATTTTTATAGCCTATTATATTTTCATACTATTTTTCGTATAAGATACAATAATGAAAAAAATAAAATAGCTATTTTTGAGCTATTTTATATTTAATCAATTGTTTTAATCCATTTGCATCACAATTTTCAGGTTCTAATTCCAATGCATAATTACAATATTTTAAAGCTTCTTCATATTTATTTAATATTAACAATGATGCTGATTTAAAAAATAAAACATTAAAGTTATTAGTTACTTCCAGGATTTTATCATAGCACTCAATAGCTTCATTATAAATGTTTAGTTTATATAATGTGGTGGCTTTTGCATATATTATTACTAAATCATTTGGTTCTAATTCTAGGAGTTTATCACAGGTTTTCAATGCTTCTGTATACTTGGTGAGTTCAAATTGGGCTGAGAATTTAATAGCTAATGCGTTAAAATTGTTTTTGTCTTTTTTTAATATTTTATTGCATTTTTTTATCGTTTCATCGTATTTTCCGTGTTCATACAACTCTGCAAGTTTAAGATTAACATTTAATTTTTCTTCGTACTTGTTTATCAGATTACTGTCTTCAAATGAGTTTAAATAATGTATACAAATTATTTTTCCAATTGTAGCCAGATTGTTGGTAGGATTTATATTTAACACACATTCAAAACCGTCAAGCGCTTTATAATAATCCTTTTTGTTTAATAATTTATTTGCTTCAATCAATGCAGATATTATTACATCCATATGCATCACACCTATTTAATTATTAAATAAAGAAATATTAAACCTTATTGTTATATTTAAAGACAATTTTTCAGTTTCGAGTCAATATTTCACCCCCATTACAATTAAGTGCTCTATACAATGCTTTTGGAGCTTCATCAATATCACCTAATAAATAAACGGCATTCATCATTAAAGCTGCAGCTTCTTCATTATCCTTATCAACATCCAAAACATCATAACAAAGATTTAAACATTCTCTATATTCCATACAGTGAAATCTATTAATTGCTTTTTTAAGAGAACCGTCAACTTTATCGTTAGCTATTTCCAAATCAAAAATTAAATCCTGAACTTCCTTTGCTTCAATCAATCTGTCCAGTTCAAGTAAAGCACAGAATTTATTTTTCCATAAATGCGTATTTGTTCTATCAATTTTTAATCCTTCATCAACACATTCCAATGCCTCTTCATGTTTTTCCATTTCCATTAAACATTCAGATTTTGATATTAAAGTTATAATATTTGATTTATCTTTTTTTAAAGATTTATTTAATATTTCAAGAGCTTTAGGGAATCTTTCAAGTTTCATAAACATACATGCTTTAGCATTTAGTGTAACACTATCTGCATCATCACTGATTTTATCCAAATATTCAACGGATTCATCAGTTCTGTCAAGATTATATAAGAATGTAGCTATTGAAATAAGAACTGCATCATCATCAGGATTATCTTTCAAATCATCAAAGCACAACCCCAATTCTTTTTCATAAATTTCTGCCGGAATAGTCTCGTCAATCTGATCTTTTGGCAGATAGATTGCAAATTTATTAAATGTCTTTAAATTTGAAATTGTTTTTTCCACTTCATTTGCATCATTTTTGCGGTTTAATTCTTCTAAAGCCAATTTTTTATTAGTTAAAACATCAAGATTATCTCCAAAACTTTCCAAGTATTCATCAGCTGTTTTAATTACCTCTTCAAACTTTTCTAAAAGAAATAAACAGTCAACTTTTAAATCCAAAATGCTTTTGTTATAATCAGCATCTAAAATTTCATTAAACAGCTCTAAAGCTTCATTATAATAATCCAAATCCATATAAACAATTGCTTTTACTTCTTTTAATTCTATATTTTCACCATTTGGCGCATTTTTTAATAATTTAAGTGATTTTTGTTTTTCATCAATGAAATAAAACATTGATGCAACAATAATTCTTAGTCTCACATCATCAGGTGATTCTCTTAAAAGATTACACCATGCAGGTATTTGTTTTTTTAATTCTTCCTTGTCAATATCCTCTTTTCTGAATTCCTTTATTTGATGTTCCATATTATTAACCTCAGATATTGCAATTTAAACCTAATCTTAAAAGTTTTTCTTTAACTTTTAAAGCTTCTTTTGTGCTGTTAAGTTCAACTAAAGAACAGAACTTATTTATTAAGATAGATTGATGGTTTTTATCAATTTTCAAGGCTACATTGGCAGTATCTACAACTTCATTAAAACGTTTTAATTGAAAAAGGCATTCAGTTTTATAGTAAAGTGCACTGATATTGCCGTTATCCACTTTCAAAACTTCGTTTAACAATTCCAGTGCCTGTTTATAGTTTTCCAGTCCCATTAAAATAACAGCTTTTAACTCTATAATAGAAACATTTCTAATATTTTCAATCTGATTTAAACAATTAAGAGATTCATTTAATTTACCTAGTTTATATAATAAAACAGATTTCCCAACAATGGTAGCTTCATCATCAGGATTTTCTTTTAAATCTTCATCAAATTTCAAAATTGCATTTTCAATATCTGCTTTCTTTTCTAAATTTTTACCATTAATTCTAATATTCAAATAGGAGTTCATATCTAAAACACCTCTACTCTAATCTTGGTAATAAGAAATATAAAAGCTTATTGTTAAATTTAAAGACAATTTAACCAGTAAAAAACAATTTAACAAAGTATAAACAATATTTATTTTAAATTAAAAATAATATTTATTTAACTTTAAAATATTGATTTCAGCCTTAAAAATTGTTCTTTTTTACAACAAAGCATTTAAATACTTGATATATCATAATAATTGCTATAAAAATTGATTAGCGTGATAACATGTCGAATCAGGCAGAAGACAAACTGTTTAAATATGCTGCAAAAGAAGACGGATTTAGTTTTATAAATTTAATTGAAGAATTAAATTCAGACATGAAAAAATATGACTTTGAATCTGAAAATTTAATATTCAACCCAACAGAATTAATAGAACTTGATCCTACCGTCTATAAATCAGATATGATAATGGAATTGGATAATATAATAGTAATAACTGAATTTCAATCAACAGTAGTAAAAAAATTCGATGAAAAAAGATATCGTTTATATACAGCAATTGTTGATTATGCAAAGCAAAACAACAAACCAATACTTTTAATAGTATTTAGTACAGCTGAAAAAACAAAAATTAAACAATATAAATTAAATAAGGACTGTGTATTTACAATTCCAATAATATCTCTAAAAGATTTTGACGGTGATGAAATTATAAATAATATTGAAAATAAAATAAAAAACAATACAAAAATAACCAGACGGGAATTAATATATCTATCACTAGCTCCATTTATGAGTTCAAGAAATCCTCTTGATGAGCAAATAGAAAAAACTGTGCAAACACTAAATAAAGTACGAAATTCCATAGGAAGTACTAAGAATTTTGCTTTTGGAATTGAATTTCTAATTGTAGATAAATTTATAAACGAAACATCAAGAAGAAAAAGATTAAGAAACATATTGAGGGATAATATGAGATTAATGGAAGAATATGGGCAAGAGAGATACGATGAAGGATATGAAAAAGGAATTGAAAAAGGAATTGAAAAAGGAATTGAAAAAGGAATTGAAAAAGGAATTGAAAAAGGGCATGCTGAGGGAGCTAATAATGAAAAATGGAAAATAGCAAAATCATTATTAATTAGAAACATATCTCCTGAAGACATAGCTATTTCAACAAAATTAAGCATAGAAGAAATAAAACAGCTAAACACACAAACAGGAAAATAAAAACACTTTACCTGGAGTTTAAAAAATGAGAAAACTAATGGAAGAATATGGGCAAGAGAGATACGATGAAGGATATGAAAAAGGAATTAAAAAAGGAATTAAAAAAGGGCATGCTGAGGGAGCTAATAATGAAAAATGGAAAATAGCAAAATCATTATTAATTAGAAACATATCTCCTGAAGACATAGCTATTTCAACAAAATTAAGCATAGAAGAAATAAAACAGCTAAATTTAAAAAATTAAATGGATTAAATAGTGATTAAAAATGACCGAAATATATTGCTCAAAATGCGGAGAAAAAAACTCACCGACAAAAGATTATTGTATCAAATGTGGAAGCATACTTAGAAAACTTGATAACTTTAAAGTAGGTGATAAAATAACCTCATTTGAAGACATGTTTACACAAAAACACAAAGAGCAATTAAATGAAATACCACTAACCAATGAAATTTATGAACTTATATTGAATAATATATATGAAACAGGTAAAAAATCCCTTAAAAACAAAGGATCCACAGCTTTAGAAAAAGTAGCTGATGTTGTTGAAGCATATGCCAAATGGTCATATAAATCCAAAGGAGGAGAACTTGGATTTTATAGTGCAAACAATATAAAACTAGATGACCGGCTAAATGATTCAGTACAAATAGCTACACTAATTCATGAGTTATCACACCATCTGCTTGCTGAGATTCATGAACAAATTCTAATGTATTTCTGGGAAGTTGAAAAAACCTATGAAATTGAAGTATTTGTCCAATACATCCTTGCATCTGGAACAGTACATTTAATGAATGAATACTGTGCCCATACTGTTGAAGGAAGATTCATTCCACATGGTTATCAAAATTACGGGTCATTTAATTCAATACTTGAAGAACAGAAAGATGAACTTGATCATGACACAGTTGTTATTTCACTTGTTTTAGGAAATACAATAGCTGAAGACATAATCCATTTACTTGAGCATTTTATTGATGAAGATTTGAGACACGAAATAAAACAGCAATACAATAAAGACCAGTTACCTCCCAGCTATTCTCAGATAGGTATGGAAACTACAGATATGATGGATGGAAACAGCAGAAACGAACTGATTATGGGACCTCTTGCAGGTTCATTTGATGCAGCTATGAAAAATCCGGATTTTAAAAATGTGCTGAATGAATTTTTAGACACTTTTAAATCATTTAATCAGTGAATTTCATTTAAATCTTCACCATTAAATGCTAAAATTAATTTTTTAAAAGTATCTGCTTTTGTGACTGTATAGGAAGGTATTTTAACTTCACTCCATGCTTCATCAAATATTTCCTGAAGTTCATTTAATTCTAATTTTAAACTAGCTATTAAATCATTTCTGGATTTATTAAATTCCAAATTAAAAGAAGGATTATAATAATCACTGTAATCATCACAAATCCAATTATTAGCTTCTAAAATAAAATACTTAATGTGTAATTTAAGTAATTTTAAATCACTGATATTGTCAACTGATATGTTAATGATATGGCCTATAGATGTTTTGTAGTGATCCCATTGTTTATTATTTACAGATTCATTAGCTAAATTAGTATAATACCTATATAAAACATCATAAATAGAATCAGTTACTTTAGATTTCTTAAATAATGACTCGTATTTTTCTAGAGAAATAAATTCATCTAAACTGTTATCATAATAATAGACAATGTATTTATTTTCTTTTAAAAATTTTTCAGCTTCAGATGTTAAAACAAAAGTGCTGTTTTCAAATTCATTATTAATCTCATCATCTGATAAATTTTTACTTATTCTTTCAATCAGTTCATCTTTTTTACCTGAAACTTTCAAATCATACTTTTTTAAAACTTTTTTAATATCTGAAATAGTATAATTGGAAATACTGTAAACAGGATCACCTAATGTGAAATAATTATCTTTAACAGCCTGTTTTTTTAATTTAAACCCGTCAATATTATTAAATACTGGAAACTCAACTTTCCCAGGATTTTCATTGACATATCTTAAAAAACAAACATAAGCATATTTAAAATTAAGGGGATATTTCTCATATAATTTGGCGCAATATATCTCATTTAAGTTCAAATCATCATCTTTCGGTGCTTTAATAGCTATTGATTGCATATTTTTAGCACCACATTTATAGCAAAATTTATCTGTTAAAAAAAGGCTGCTTTGACAATTCGGACAAAAAGTTATATTGTCTTTCAGATTTAAAAGGAAAATAAGTTCTTTTTTAGCTATTAATTCTTTAGAAGGTACAACATATTTTGTAATTTCTGGAGCTAACTGTTTTAAAAGATAATTTAATCTAATTGGAATAGCTTCCAAACAACATTCACCAGTAGTTATTTCATGTTTAATCTGATTAATAACAATATTAGCTTCTTTAACTGTTAAATTTAAGGAATTTAACTTATCCATAAATTCCTGGGAAAAATAATCTCCGCCAGTAAGCTCTCTTAATTTATTTTCTTCAGGTGTGTACTCAGAAGTCATTAAAATCAATTAGGTTATTAAATATTTAGAAAAGATATCCTTTGTATACAAGAAATATGAAAACAGCTATTAATATTCCAAGGTTTATATAAGTACTTGTGTCTTTAATCTTCTTTTTTACTAAAATAGCACAATATAAGATAATAGTTATAATATAAATTATTCCAATAATTAACTTAAACATATTTTCTCCTTAAAATGATTTTAGTATTTGAAAATATTTAAGTGTATTTACCTTCTTCTATATGTGGCAGCTATAAAACAGCCAGCTATCGGAGGTATAAAACACATCAATAAATAATATATATTTTGCATTGTGATAATAAATAAAATACCTGGAATTACAGCAACTAAAATACTATTAAGAAATGCATTGTCTGATTTAAATTCAAAAAGAAACCCCGCTGCAAATAAACAAAGAACTAATACAAGCCTACTTGCGAAAAGTATTGCAATTAAAAGGAAGATAAATCCTAAAATAATGGGATAAAGATTAGTTTTATTAAAACTTAACAAATTCCTATTATCAGATTTACCATTTATTTTTGCACTGCATTTTTGGCAAAATTCATCTCTTACACTAGTTTCAAAACCGCACTTTGGACAGTAATGTTTATGTTTTTTTGAAGTATGATTAAGTTTAAGTCCGCATTTAGAACAAAACTCATCTCTACTAACTTCATTTCCACAATTTGGACATTTTACCATTGTTTACCTCAAGGTTTAAAGTAAAAATTTACATGAAATTATTGAAAAACATTATATCTTCAACACTTTCACCATTAGTTATTTTTTTAATTGATTTATATGAATCATAAATTGAATATACATGTAAAGTTAAACATGCTAAAATACCTAATAATAATACAATCACAGCTAACATATACCATAGATATCCCAATAGTAGTGTAAATATAGCTACTAATACTACAAGCACTATTTGAGATATTAAAAAGGATATGCCTCTTTTAAATAATCCTAAATAAATATGTCCCGCACCGGTAGTGTATATAGATATTAAAAATGCAGTTCCAGGATTAAAAGTAGCAACAAGATTATTGCCTACCTGATTATTTGCCTTTAATTCATGAGTTCCGCAATTAGAACAAAATTTATCTTCACTGGCCATTTCACTTCCACAGTTAGCACAAAATTTCTTTTCCTGCTTTTCATTATTATTATTTATAACCTTTTCTTTTTTATTCTTTTTTTGAGAAGGAATTTTAGATCCGCAATTTTCACAAAAAATTGCATTTCCAATTTCTTCACCACAAACTTGACATTTAACCATTTGACATCCCTTTTTTACTTATTTGAAAATATTAGTTCATTTTTAAGCTTTTTAAACTCTTCAGGAGTTATTATCTCATTTTTTAATAGTTTTTGGTATTCTTTTAATAATTGAGTTTTACTTTGTTGGGAATTTTGATTTTCAATAATAACATTAGCAACTTGATTCTTTGAAACTTCAAATAAATCAACTAATTTTTGACCAAATTCATAACTAGGAAGTCTAATTTCATAATAAGTATTATCAACTAATTTGATTAATAATCTATCAAACATATCCTTACTATCATTATTTGCAATTAAATCTTTAAATTTCATAGCTTTAAAATGTTGAATTTCATTTTTAATTGATTTTTTAATATCATGAGATGATGTCCATACTCTTTTAGTAATATCTTCAAATTTACTTTCATCATCAAGACTTTTAGTTACTCTCATTGATACAATGTTGTCAAAATACAATGTTCTATCTAAGTAGACCTTATTCATTCCAGCATTTGTTTTTTTAAAGTCTCTATTATCAATTTCCATAAAAACAAATTTTTTATCTTTTATTATAAAAAATCCATCAATAGTAATTTTATTTCCTTTAGAATTAGCAATCTGATTACCAATTGAGTCATAATGGGTTTTATTTCCTTTAAAATTAGCAATCTGATTACCAATTAAATCATGATTTAAAACTTTATTATATACATGATTTGTTAATAAATCACTTTCAATATTAACTACTGATGATAGTTTAGATGCATGATTTTTAAGTGAATTTAACTTAGAAACACCATCTAAAACCGTGCTAATTTTACTATTATCTTTTTCTAGTTTATTAAATCGAACAACACTTGTTAAAAAGTAATCTTCATCTCCAATTCCAAATTCTTCTGCAAGTTTATCATATCTCTCAACAATTTCATCTCTTTTTTTGTCCGATTCACTTTTAGAAGAGTTTAAATTACACCCGCAATTACTGCAAAATTCATTCATTATGTTGTTTTCAGCACTGCATTTTTGACAAAAATTAGTATCATTAGATACATCTACTTTTTCACCACATTGAAAACAAAAAGTGGAATCTATAATTTCAGCACCACAATTGTTACATTTATTCATACTGCACCTGACTAATTTTTATCAGAATACCATTAATTTTATAATTTCTATTTAATTAAATAAAGTTTCTTGTTTAAGTTTATCATATTCTTCCTGAGTAATTGCACCACTATTTAATAATTCTTGATATTCACTTAAAAGTTGAGCTTTATTTGGTTGAGAATTTTGATTTTCAATAATGACTTTTTGTGGTTGGCCTTTTAAACTTTCAAATAAATCAACTAATTTTTGACCAAAATCATAACTAGGAAGTCTAATTTCATAAGAAGTATTATCGACTAATTTAATTAATAATCTATCAAACATATCTGCACTGTCATTGTTTATAATTAAGTCTTTAAATCGTATTGCTTTTAAACTTTGAATATCATTTTGAATAGATCTTTTAATATCATGTGGAGAAGTCCAAGCTCTTTTAGTAATATCTTCATACTTACTTTCATCACCAAGACTTTTGGTTACTCTCATTGAGACAATTTTATCAAAATAAAAATTATTTATTCCTGCATTAACTTTTTTAAAATCCCTATTATCAATTTCCATAAAAACAAATTTATCTTCTTTTATTAAGAAAAATCCATCAATGATGGTTTCATTTCCTAAATATGATCCAGGATTATATCCTAAAACAGCATTAATTTTTTTATGTTTAGTAGTACCTGGTTCTAAGAAATTATATCTTTTAACACTTGTTAAAAAGTAATCTTCATTTTTAATTCCAAATTCTTCTGCAAGTTTATCATATCTTTCAATTATTTCATCTCTTCTAGCATTCCATTCTCTTTGTTTTTCAGATATTGATGCTCCATTTTCTATTTTGTGTCCACAGTTTCTACAAAAATTAGTGTTTTTATCATTAGCAATGCCACATTTTGGGCACATATTTTTATCGGTCTGAGGTGAAGATACTTTTTCACCACATTGAAAACAAAAAGCAGAATCTGTAACTTCAGCACCACAATTACTGCATTTAACCATAATATCACTTCATTATTGTGAATCAAGAGCTTTTTTAAGTTTATTACCCCAATCTTTTTCTTCAATATCATTAACCGTATGCTGCAAATTATTAGAAACATCTGCAATAGATTCATTAAGAGAATTGATTTTGGTATCCATAATATCCAATTCTAGTTTCATAAATCCTTTTTCAATATCAGAATAAATTTTAGAGTTTTCTTCAGAAATTAACTCAATATTATCCCCATCAGTTAACATGTCCATTAATCTTAAAAATACATGTTCTTGATGTTGTTTTTCATATTCTTTTATTGTATACTCACTATAAACTTTTTCTAACAGCATTTTGATAACATTTATAAAATCTTCTTTATCATTATTTTCATTAATATTATTTGGAGTTAAACTAGTTTTTAATAAAAATACAGAATCAATATGTTCATCATCTTTTAAAACTAATGAATAACCCTTATTTTCAACAAAAACTAATGCTATTGATTTATTATCATAGATATTAGTTTCAACTTTCTTAAATTCTTTTGGAATTGACAAATAATCTAAATTACGAACTAACATTTGAAATACCTTATAATTTAATTAATTATATTTTATTAATATGTAGTATATTAATGTTGTTATTAAAAAT
>OLOM01002071.1_pt1 | contig 12577 bp, 11 predicted proteins | sample 1672531 | NCBI WGS metagenome assembly OLOM01 (sample SAMEA3136696, study PRJEB25190) | human gut metagenome | reverse complement strand
ACTATTTTCGACATGTCAGACTCCGTGAAATACCGACTGTGAGTTGAAACAAGAATAAAAGAGGAAAAACAATGATACAGACACCAATTCAGAAACTGGAATTTCCAAACGACAGAGGCGTCCGCCTGTACTGCAAGCGGGAGGATCTTCTTCCGTTTTCCTTAGGCGGAAACAAAGTCCGCATCGGACGTGCTTTTTTCCAGGATATGCAGGAGAAAAACAAAGACTGCATGATCATCTACGGAAACAGCAGATCCAACCTCTGCCGCGTGCTGGCCAATCTGTGCTGTGCCGAGAAAATTCCATGCTATATGATCTGTTCTTCCGAAGAAAACGAGGAACAACCGATCGAAACAAACAACAGCCGTCTGATGAAATGGCTCGGAGCCGAAGTCATTCCGTGCAGAAAAACAGAGATTGCACAGACCGTCGAGCAGACGATGAACCGTTTGACAGAAGAGGGATATCACCCATATTATATTTTCGGGGATAAATTCGGAACGGGCAATGAAGGCACACCGGTACAGGCCTACGTGGACGGCTACCGCGAGATTCTTGCGTGGGAGAAAGAACAGAACATTTCTTTTTCTCATATCTTTGCGGCATCCGGGACCGGCTCGACCCAGTGCGGCCTGGTAAGCGGAAAACTGCTCGAGCAGGGAACGGAGCAGATCATCGGCCTTTCGATTTCATCCCGCGAGTACGACCGAGCCATCCGCATCATGGAGAGCGGCATTTCCGATTATTTTGCGAAGAATCATCTCGTGCTGCCGGAAGGATGGGAGAGTGAACTTCATCTGGAAATGGGATACCGCCAGGGCGGATACGGCCAGTACGATGAGCGGATTTTACAGGTGATCCGGGAAGAGTTCTGCCGGAACGGCCTTCCGCTGGATCCGACGTACACCGGAAAGGCATTCTGGGGAATGAAGCAGTACATAGAAGAACATCAGTTACAGGACTGCGATGTGCTTTTTATCCATACCGGAGGCACGCCGCTGTTCTATGACTGCATTCTGAACGATACCGATGGAGGAAAAAAATGAAACTGATTTCAATAGTCATCCCATGCTACAATTCCGAGGCAACGATCCGGAAAGTTGTAGAGATGGTGATGGAAGAATTCAAGAAAATGGACGGATATGACTGCGAATTTGTCCTGGTGAACGACGGTTCCCCGAAAGACAATACGTATGGGGAGATCAAGAAGCTCGGTGAGCAGTATCAGAATGTCAAGGGCATCAACCTGCTGCGCAATTTCGGCCAGCACAATGCGCTGATGGCGGCACTCCACTACACCGAAGGAGACTTTATTCTCGGCATGGATGATGACATGCAGACACATCCGTCCCAGATCAGCAAACTGATCCACAAGATGGAAGAAGGATACGATCTGGTTTACGGCTGCTATCCGAAACGGAAAAATTCGTTCCTGAAAAATGTCACCAGCAAACTGAACGAAGTTTCCTCCCGGATTCTTCTCGGACGGCCAAAAGACATCGTTTCCAGCAATTTCTGGATGATTACCCGCCAGATCAAGGACGAGGTGGTAAAATACGACAGCTTCAATCCCTATATTGACGGCATTTTCTACCGCACGACACACAAAATCGGAAATGTAGAGGTGGAGCATTTCAAACGTGCAGTGGGAACTTCCAACTATACGTTAAAGAAACTGATCAAATTGTGGCTTGCCTACTGGAACTATTCTGTAATTCCGCTTCGCATATCGTCCGTTCTCGGCGGAGTTTCTGCAGCCGGCGGTTTTCTGGCAGCCATCATTATTGCCATCCGAAAGCTCATCGATCCGACCATGATGGTTGGCTGGTCTTCTACAATCTGCGCCATCGTTGTCTTTTCCGGATTGATTCTGATGGTGCTCGGCATCATCGGAGAATACATCGGAAAGATGATTCTGATTCTGAACCGCACGCCGCAGTATATTGTGCGGGAAACCATTAACGTATCTGATGAGGAAGAAAAAAAGTGAAAAAAATCATGATTTTAGGCGCCGGTATTTACCAGGTGCCGCTGATCCGGACTGCACGCAGAATGGGTCTTTACACGATCGTAGTGAGTATTCCCGGCGATTATCCGGGGTTTGCACTTGCAGATAAAATTTATGAACTGAATACGCGGGATAAAGAAGCGATTCTTGCGGCGGCGGAAAAAGAACAGATCGACGGAATCTGTACATCGGGAACCGATGTGGCCGTCAGCACAATCGGCTATGTCTGTGAAAAGATGCATTTGTCCGGCATTCCGTATGAGGCGGCGGAAATTCTGACCGATAAGGCAAAGATGAAAGACGCATTCCGGCAGGGCGGCGTTTCCGCGGCAGACGGGATGCGGGTAAGAAGCGCAGAGGAGGCACAAAAAGCCGCAGAACAGCTTGGATACCCGGTTGTCGTAAAACGGGTGGACAGTTCAGGAAGCCGCGGAATTACCGTGGTGGAGCATTCCGGACAGATCGAAGAAGCGTATGAAAATGCGAGAAACGGTTCGGCAAGAGATTATGTGCTGGTTGAAAAATTCCTCCGCGGAACGGAGATCGGCGTGGATGGATTTGTGCAGAACCACAAACTGGTCTTTCTGGCACCGCACACGAAATTTGTATACCGCGGTGCACACACGACCGTTCCGGTCGGCCACGCATTTCCGTATGGATGCAGCGGGGCACTGAGGAAAGAAATTGCCCGCCAGATACAGCTGGCCGTCACCGCATCCGGTGCCGATCAGTGCTCCGTCAATGCGGATGTCTTTGTGGACGGAGAGAAGGTCTGGATCATTGAAATGGGCGGAAGAACCGGGGCAACCTGTATTCCGGAACTGATTTCAACGTATTACGGATTTGATTTTTATGAGCAGATGATCAAAAGCGCCCTCGGGGAAGAAACGGATTTTCAGCAGACGGAAAGCTGCCCGTGCATGGCAAAACTGCTGCTGAGTCCGGTAAGCGGAACCATCACACAAATCGACCGGGATCAGGTCGAACGTCTGCGTCAGGAAGGGCTGGAGCTTGTCCTGGATTATCCGGAGGGGCATGAAGTTTCTGCCATGGCAGATGGAACTGACCGGATCGGCCATGTGATTGTAAAGACGGACCGGGAAGCGGAACTGGATGAGCAGATGAAGCGGGTGTACCGCTGTATCTGGATTGATGGAAAAAATCTGGAGACAATCTGGGAAGAGAAAACAGCAAAATAAAAAACCCGGAATCTTTTCAAGACCTCAGAAGAGGAGCGAAAGGATTCCGGGTTTTGCGTTGCCAGGCATATCAATATCCGGTGGACCAATTTTGATTACACTGTTTTTACAGGCTTCATCATCATCCGATAGTAGACTGGAATCAGCAGTGCAATTGCACCGAACCAGGCAAGCGGGCTTGCGATGCAGACGGCAGTGTAGCCTAAGAAGCGTGACAGCCAGACGGTAGCAGCAAGACGCATCACAAGCTCGATCATGCATGCGGTAAACGGTGCGCGTCCGTTCTGCATACTCTGAATCGAGGTGCGGTAGACGGCGAGAAGGCCGAGCAGGAAGTAGAACGGAGCTTCGATCGTCAGGAATGCATCGGAGTAATGGTAAATTTCTGCGGTCGGATTCGAAAGAAACAGTTCGACGATCGGATGGCGCAGCAGAAGAATACCGATGCACATCAGAATGTTGAACGCTTCGGTCTGGATCAGCGAAGCGCGTACGCCGAGGCGGATATGGTCTTTCTTACCGGCACCGAAGTTCTGTGCAACGTAGTTGGAGATCGCCGTCATCATGGCATTATTCACAAGGACGGAGAGCTGATCGGCCTTCGAAGCTGCCGTGTAGCCGGCAACCGCAGCCGTTCCAAGAGAGTTGACAACAGCCTGCATCGTGAGCTGGCCGATACACATGACAGACATCTGAAAGCCCATCGGAAAGCCGGTTTTCTGGTGAAGAACAGAAGCTCCTTTCAGGTCGTGGAAATCCTCACGGCGCAGGTGCAGAATCGGGAAATTCCGAAGTCCGACAACCGTGCTGAAAACGGCGGAGAGGAACTGCGAGAGAATCGTCGCCCAGGCAGCGCCCGCAACGCCCATGTGCATCGGAACGATGAACACGATGTCGAGGATGATGTTGAGCACCGACGAGAACACCAGAAAATACAGCGGTGTTTTGCTGTCGCCGAGTGCGCGGAGCATATAGGAAATCATGTTGTAGAACACGGTAGCGCCGGTGCCGAGCAGAACGACGAACATATAGGCATTCGCTTCCTCTGCGATGTCATCCGGAATCTGCATCCAGACGAGAATCTGGCGGGAGAGCAGACAACAGACGAGCGTCAGCACAACGGTGAACGCGATACTCAGCAGCGTGGAAACTGCGATGCTTTTGCGCATGCCGGAAAGAAAGCGGCTTTTTGTCACGAAAAACGTGTTACATCTGTTTGATTGCCTGCAGCATTTCAAGATCCGAAGCAGTCACCTTGATATTGGAAACCATTGTTCGCCCGTCCGGCTTTTTCACCGTGACTTCGAGAATCGTTCCCTCCTCGATCTGCGAGGATGCGAGATCGCTCATGAATTTTACGAACTTCGGGTGGTTTTGGGCGAAACGGTCTCTCAGATTTTTTAATTCCATTAACTTCATTGGGTTAAATGCCATTCTTTTTTCTGTCCTTTCTATTCGAAACTTCTTTTGAAACATGAAAGTATTGTAACATGGAAAAGAAAAAATGCAAGCGGATAAAAAGAGAAAAGACAGAGATACTGGGAATAAGAGAAAAGATTCTCAATTAGAATGGGAGAAAAACGAATGAAAGCGAAGAAGTATCTGCTGTTTTTTCTTTTGGGCTACTGCATTTATATTGCCATCGAAGTCACCTACCGCGGTTACAGCTTCCGCCTGATGGGCATTGCCGGAGGACTGTCCCTTGCAGGAATCGGAATGCTGGAAGACGCCGGGCTGCGCCGCTTTCCGCTGGCGTTTCAGATGATGGTATCTGCGGTTCTGATCACGGCCATCGAACTGTATTCGGGAATGTTTTCCCTGCGGGTGCTGCATTACCGTATGTGGGACTATAGTACGCTGCCGTTTTCCCTCTGTGAAGGATTAATCTGCCCGTGGTTTTTCGGGATCTGGTATCTGCTCTCGGCGGTTGGGATTTTTCTTACGGACTATGTGAGCTATTATATCTTCCACGAGGGGGCGCACCCGGTGTATCGAAAGAAGAAAAAGGGTTGTGCCGAAGGGGAGTTCGTTATAAAATAAGAAAAAACAACCCAGGCAGGAGGTCCTCATGGAAAACGAAAAAAATTATCTGGAATATCTCGCAGAATTGTACCCGACCATCGAAAAAGCAGCGACCGAAATCATCAATCTGCAGTCCGTTATCAACCTTCCCAAAGGCACGGAGCATTTCCTTTCGGATATTCATGGCGAATACGAAGCCTTTTCTCATGTACTCCGCAACGGTTCCGGTGCCGTGCGAAAGAAGATTGACGATGTCTTCGGCCACACGCTCGGCATTTCGGAAAAACGTGCGCTTGCAACCCTTATCTATTACCCGAGAGAGCGCCTGGAGATGGAGAAAAAGCAGCAGGAGGACATCGATGACTGGTACAAGGTCATGCTGTACCGCCTGATCGACGTCTGCAAAATCGTTTCTTCCAAATACACCCGCGCCAAAGTGCGGAAAGCCCTGCCGGCGGATTATGGCTATATCATCGAGGAGCTGATCACCGAAAAGCCGGAGGTACTCGATAAAGAAGCATACTACGAGGCGATCATCCAGACCATCCTCGAAATCGGCAGCGCCGAAAACTTCATCATCGCCGTGGCAGAGCTGATTCAGCGGCTCGTTGTCGATCATCTCCACATCATCGGCGACATCTTTGACCGCGGTCCGGAGCCGTATAAAATCATGGACTGCCTGATGAATTACCATTCCCTCGATATCCAGTGGGGTAACCACGATGTGCTCTGGATGGGCGCTGCGACCGGCCAGCCGGCGTGCGTGGCCAGCACGATCCGCATCTGCCTCCACTACGGCAATCTCGATGTGCTGGAGGACGGCTACGGCATCAATATGCTTCCGCTTGCCACCTTTGCTCTCGAGACGTACGGCGATGATCCGTGCGAATGCTTTGCCGCAAAAGGCGGCGAGGACAGCGGAAATTCCCAGCAGATGCTGGAGCGCCGCATGCACAAGGCCATCACCGTAATGCAGTTAAAGCTCGAGAACCGTCTGATCCGTGAGAACCCAGAGTATGGCATGGAAAACCGCCGTCTGCTGGAAAAGATCGATTACCAGAACGGAACGGTGACGATTGGGGAGAAAACGTATGCTCTGCGCGACAAGAGCTTTCCGACGATCGACCCGGCGCATCCGGACGAGCTGACAGAAAAAGAGGCAGAAGTGCTCGATAAGCTGATCTTCGCCTTCCGAAACAGCGAAAAACTGCAGGCGCACGTCGATTTCCTGCTCAAAAAAGGAAGCCTCTACCGCGTCTACAATGGAAATCTGCTGTACCACGGCTGCATGCCGATGAATGAGGACGGCACCTTAAAAGAGGTACAGGTCGACGGAAAGAAATACAAGGGAAAAGCACTGTACGATATCCTCGAGCACAACGTGCGCCGCGCATTTGTAAGCCGCGATCCGAAAAAACGGGAGCAGGGCCGCAATACGCTGTGGTATCTGTGGACCGCGCCGAATTCCCCGCTGTACGGCCGCGACAAGATGACAACATTTGAGCGGTATTTCCTCGCAGAAAAAGAGACCTGGACCGAGGTGAAAAACGCGTATTACCGCCTGATCGAGAAAGAGGAGACGGCGGACCGGATCTTACAGGAGTTCGGGCTCGCCGGTGAAAATGTACATATTATCAACGGCCACGTCCCGGTACACCAGAGTGCCGGTGAAAGCCCGGTCAAATGCGGCGGCAAGGTGCTGATCATCGACGGCGGCTTCTGCAGGGCGTACCACAAAGAAACCGGCATCGCGGGTTACACGCTGATTTACAACTCGTACGGCCTCAGCCTCACCGCGCACGAGCCGTTTGAATCGACGGAAAAAGCAATCCAGGAGGAGAAGGATATTGTCTCCCGCCAGGTGGCGGTGCGGTACAACATGAAGCGCCAGTTAGTCGGCGATACGGATCAGGGACGGCAGATCCGGCAGCGCATCCGTGAATTAAAGGAACTGATCGAGGCGTACCGCACGGCTCAGTTAAAAGAGCTTCTTTGAAATCAAGGGTTTTCAACTGCGCCGGAAAATGGTATAATCAAAACAGTGTGCGCAGATGGAAACACTGTGCGCTGGAACAGATGGAAAGAAGGAAGAAACATATGAGGGCATGGATTGCCAGGATGACAGAAGATAACATAGATCAGAGCGCGATCGAAAAAGCAGGAGAGATTCTGAAAAACGGCGGTCTGGCGGCATTCCCGACCGAGACCGTATATGGTCTTGGCGGAAATGCGCTGGATGCCAAAGCTTCCGAGAAAATTTATGCGGCAAAGGGCCGTCCGTCGGACAACCCGCTGATCGTCCACATCGGAAGAATGGAGGACCTCGAAACCGTAGCGGCAAACGTGCCGGAGAGTGCACGCAAACTGGCAGCCGCATGCTGGCCGGGACCGCTGACGATGATTTTTGAGAAAACAAATGCCGTTCCGCTCGAGACGACGGGAGGCCTTACCTCCGTAGCCGTGCGCTACCCGAGCAACAAAGTGGCAAACGCACTGATCTTAGCCGGAGGCGGCTTCATTGCAGCGCCGAGCGCCAATACATCAGGCCGGCCGAGTCCGACGAAAGCCGAGCATGTGATCGAGGATCTTGGGGACAAAATTGACTGTATCATCGACGGAGGAGACGCCGAGATCGGCCTCGAATCCACCATCGTCGATTTTACAGAGGAGATTCCGACGATTCTCCGCCCGGGCTATTACAACAAAGAGATGCTGGAAAAAGTGCTTGGAACCGTGCGTGTCGATCCGGGAATCCTTGCGGAGGACAGCCATGTGCGTCCGAAGGCACCGGGCATGCGCTACAAACATTATGCGCCGAAGGCAGACCTTACGATTATCCAGGGCGAGATGGAACGGGTGATTCCGGAAATCAACCGCCTTGCCGCAGAACAGGAAAAGGCAGGAAAGAAAGTGGGCGTAATCTGCACCGATGAGACACGGGAGCAGTACACCACAGGAGATATCAAGAGCATCGGGCTGCGCGCCGAAGATGAGACGATCGCGCATCACCTGTTTGCGATTCTGCGCGACTTCGATGAGGACGGCGTGGAAGTGATTTATTCCGAGGCTTTCGACACCCCGCGTATGGGGCAGGCGATCATGAACCGCCTGTTAAAAGCCGCAGGCCACAAAGTAGCAGAGGTATAACAGTGAAACATTACAGCAGGATTTTATTTGTGGACGCGGACGATACCGCGCGCGCACCGATGGCGAAGGCGATTCTGCAGAGCAAAGAGCTTCCGTGGCCGATGGAAATTGGTTCCCGCGGGCTTGTCGTTCTGTTTCCGCAGCCGGTCAACCAGAAGGTAGAGGCAGTGCTTGCGCGCAACGGGCTTTCGGCCAAAGACCACACCACCACACCGCTTACCGCGGAGGACATCAACGACGACACGCTGCTTCTTGTGATGGAGGACAGTCAGAGGGAAAAGATCCGTGAGGACTTCCCGGATGCGCCCCATCTGCAGACGATCGCCGGATTTCTGCGGCTGGCAGGAGACATCCCCGCCCTTTACGGGGAACCGCTTACCGAATACGGAAAATGTTATGAAGCGCTGGAATTCCTGATTGAAGGTGTTCTTGCGCGGCTGAAAGAGGAGGAAGAACAATGATAGCTTTAGGATGCGACCACGGCGGATATGAGCTGATGCAGGAGGTAAAAGCATATCTGGACAAACAGGGACTGGAATATCAGGACTTCGGATGCTACAGCAACGAGGCAGTTGATTATCCGGTTTACGCCAGAAAAGTAGGCCATGCGATCCAGAACGGAACGTGTGATAAGGGAATCCTGATCTGCGGAACCGGAATCGGCATTTCTATCACGGCAAACAAAATGGAAGGAATCCGTGCAGCACTCTGCACCGACTGCTTCTGCGCAGAGGCAACCCGCCTGCACAACGATGCCAACGTACTGGCGATGGGAGGACGTGTTGTAGGCCCTGGCCTTGCAATCAAAATCGTAGAAACCTTCCTGAACACTCCATTTTCCGGAGAAGAGCGTCACGAACGCCGTATTCACTTGATTGAGCATGAAGGCGAAAATGAATAAATTTTAAACAAAACAAAGGAGAAGGGAAAATGGCAAGAACAGTCATCATGGATCACCCGCTGATCCAGCACAAAATCGGTATTATCAGAAAGAAAGACACAAGCTCCAAGGAGTTCCGCGAGATGATCAGCGAGATTGCAATGCTGATGTGCTACGAGGCAACCAGAGAGCTGCCGCTCACAGACGTTGAAATTGAAACCCCGATCTGCAAAACAACCGTAAAAGAGCTCGAAGGAAAGAAAATGGCAGTTGTGCCGATCCTCCGTGCCGGTCTTGGTATGGTAGAAGGTATGCTGGCTATGATTCCGGCAGCAAAAATCGGACACATCGGTCTGTACCGTGATCCGGAAACCCTGGCACCGGTTGAGTATTACTGTAAACTTCCGTCAGACATCGCAAGCCGTGAAGTATTTGTAACCGACCCGATGCTGGCAACCGGCGGTTCTGCAACGGCAGCCATCACCATGCTGAAAGAAAAAGGCGCAAAGAAGATCCACTTCATGTGCATCATCGCATCTCCGGAAGGAATCGAGAAAATGCATGAGGTTCACCCGGATGTCGATGTTTTCGTCGGAGCACTGGATGACCATCTGAACGAGCACGGCTACATTGTACCAGGCCTCGGCGATGCCGGAGACCGTATCTTCGGTACGAAATAAGAGCGGAAGCAAAGTACGTTAAGAAAACACAGGGGAAATGGGTATGAGCGATAAACGAGAGGATTATATTTCCTGGGATGAATATTTCATGGCAGTTGCCCAGCTTGCCGGTATGCGCTCGAAGGATCCGCACACCCAGGTGGGAGCCTGCATTGTGAGCGAGGACAACAAGATTCTGTCCATGGGATACAACGGTTTCCCGAGAGGCTGCTCGGACGACGAGTTCCCGTGGGGAAAGACAAGTGAAAATCCGCTGGAAAATAAGTATCTTTACACAACGCACAGTGAACTGAACGCCATCCTGAATTACCGCGGCGGAAGCCTCGAGGGAGCCAAGCTGTATGTGACATTGTTCCCATGCAACGAGTGCTGCAAGGCGATTATCCAGGCGGGAATCAAAACGGTGATCTACGACTGCGACAAGTACGCGGACACCCCGTCCGTGATCGCATCGAAACGGATGATGAAGGCGTCCGGAGTCACTTTTCAGAAATACCACCGCACAGGGCGGGAAATTACCATGTCCCTGTAGCAGAAAAGATAATAGAAGGAGCGCGCCTGAACGAACAGAAAGTTCAGACGCGCTTCGTCTGTATACACGAAAAGACAAGAAACGGGAGGGCACCATGGAGAGCAATTTCGAATGGATTACGGCAAACGGGGATATCGGCATCCGCTTTTTCCACAGCATCGACGACGGCGGCTACAGCAACCCGCCGCACTGGCACAACGATCTGGAGATCATTTATCTTCTGGAAGGCCGTCTGAAAGTGCGTTTCGGTGACGGCGGCGAGCGGCAGATCGGGGCAGATGAACTTCTCGTCATCAACTCCGGCACGATCCACGCCGTGACAGCCTATCCGAATCAGGCCATCGTCCTGCAGGTTCCGTACGAGATGCTGCTGCAGTACATGGAGCATTACGATCAGCTTTACTTTGTTGTGGATGAAAGACCGGCCAGTGAGGCGGAAAAACAAAAACTCGCAGAATTCAAAGCAGTTCTCCGGGAGATGGACGAGGTGTACGGTGCGCAGAAAGAAGGGTATCAGTTAAAATTCGACAGCCTTCTTCTTGAAGCGCTGTACCGCTTACTGGTGGACTATGCGGTGCGGATCGGAAAAGAACACATTCCGCAGAATCAGAAGGCCGTACAGCAGATCCGCGAGGTCATGCGGTATATTGAGGAGCATTACGCTGAAAGGCTGACGGTGGCGCAGGTCGCGGAGCACTTTGGTTATACGCCGAATTATCTGTCGAAGCTTCTGAAACGGTACCTCGGTCTGACGGTCTACCAGTATCTGTATGAAATCCGGCTCGACCGGATCTGCCGCGACCTGCAGCATCCCGAGGCGCGGATCATGGAACTTCTGCCGAAACACGGCTGCGAAAACTACAAGTCGGTGTCGCGTCTGTTTAAGGAGCGGTACGGCTGCAGCATGAAGGAAATGCAGAAGCGGTATGAAAAGGAAAAAGGAGACCGCCCGATGGGCCAGTGGGTAAGAATCAAAAAAGCGGAAATGCCCTAATTTTCTGCCGAAAAAGGCACTAAACAAGAAGAAGAGAGCATGGTATAGTGGAAGCATGAAACAGCGGATTTTCAGTAAATGCCGCAAAACATGTGAAAAATGGAGTGTGGAAAATGAAAGCAAAACAGATTACAACGTACCATGTAAAAGGGGAAGCAAAAACCTGGGAAAAAGCGCTGGCACCGGAAGACGAGTCCAAGAGCGTAAAAATGATTGAGTCGAACGTCATCAACCTGTATCCGGACTTTGCGTTCCAGACCATCGAGGGCTTCGGCGGCGCCATGACCGAGAGCAGCGCATACCTGCTGTCCCGTATGGATGAGGAAACACAGAATCAGGCATTACAGGATATTTTCGGACCGGACGGCCTTCATGCAAGATTTGTCCGCGTGCCGATCGACAGCTGTGACTATTCCCTTGAGGAGTATCAGGCAGTCGCAGACCCGATCGCAGACCCGGATCTGGCAACCTTCTCGATCGACCGCGACCGCAAATATGTCCTTCCGATGCTGAAAAAAGCCATCGAAATCTCCGCAGAGCCGATCAGTGTTCTGATGAGCCCGTGGTCTCCGCCGTATCAGTGGAAAACTGCACCGAAGATCGCAAAGAATGATGCTGCTGTTTACGGTGCAATGGGAATGCCGGTTCCGGAAGAGATTCCGCAGAGAAACCACGGCGGCGGCCTGAAACCGGAGTATTACGGAAGCTGGGCAAAATACGTCGTAAAATATCTGCAGGCATACCTCGATGAGGGAATCCCGGTGACGATGCTGAGCCTGCAGAACGAGACCGTAGCGGCTACCACCTGGGACAGCTGCGTATGGACACCGGAAGAGTCCAAAACCTACCTGAAAGATTATCTGTATCCGGAGATGATTCAGCTCTTTCCCATTTTGAAACCGATTGACGGGAAATACCCAGTTTTTCTGCAAGTTCTTCCTGACTCATACCGCTTTTCTTTCTCAAATCAAGTAATCTGTTGGCCACTTCAATAGTCATTAAAATCTTTCCTTTCATATTTATATCGCTGTTTTTCATGTAAAAATTCTAACACAATTTCTTTCAGTTGCACAATAAACTTCGCTTTACCTTAGCGCAACTATTGGTTGCAGCCT
>OLOM01002070.1_pt1 | contig 12578 bp, 6 predicted proteins | sample 1672531 | NCBI WGS metagenome assembly OLOM01 (sample SAMEA3136696, study PRJEB25190) | human gut metagenome | reverse complement strand
GATGACGATGTGTGGGTGTTCATTGATGGACAACTTGTGCTTGACGTTGGTGGAGATCATGGAGTTGTTTCAGGAACTATCGACTTTAAAGATAAAAAAGCTACAGTATATGGAGTGAAGAATAGTACTGGAAGCGGTCGTGCAGACTCTAATGTATATAATTTTTCTGAAATTTTGCCAGATGCAGATAATACCAAAGAGCACACACTCACCATGTTCTACATGGAGCGAGGCCTCTGGGAGTCAAATATGTCTATATCATTCAACTTCCCGGACGAGAATCAGTTCCAGGTGGAGAAGTATGTGGATACAAAAGACGTGAATAAAGATATATTCCCGGACACATTGTTTGACAATGCATCTGTATTCCCATTCACTATACAGAATCAGGCTACACATTTTGGTATTAAAAAAGCAACGGGAGAAGGGACAGTTAAGCCAGCCGTATTTAATGATACATTTGATTCTTCTAAGATACAAAGTGGTTACGAAAATACGTTCGAAAAATGCCCAGAAAAGGAAGGTCAAAGTGATGTAGTCCATTGGTGGGCAGCCGATAATGATGAGGGCCGTTCATATATAGATAGACGATGGGGAATAATTTCACCGATGAATGGGGAGCCGTTTAATGCAACCTATAATGTGGGAACTACAATACAGAGTTATAAATACCTGCAGTTTAAGTTCTATTATGACGATACACACAATCCGAGTATAAAATATATGTATATTGGGTTGGAGGACAACGAATGCAGAAAAACAGGAAAATACCTGACTCAGGATATAGTAACGATAGATAATTCACTTTCAAATAAAAAGTGGATAACAGTCAATGTAGATGTTAGTCAGCTTGTTAAAGGCTCAGATATTAACTTATCAAAGTTAAAATATATTAAATTTAACTATGACTACAGCAGGGATTTCTACCTTGATGATTTCAAGTTTATTCCTTCAGCTGAAGTGACTGAACCGACAGGCTTTGTCACAAAGCAGCATGAAATAGCTGATTATGGCTCTGTTAAGAGTGGTACATTGATGTATCCGGAGAATGCGGTATATACGATTTCTTCAGATAAATCGTCTACTACAAATATAATGGGCGACGATGGAAAATTTGTACTAGCCAATGGCGAGACGGCTACATTCACAGACCAGTTCAGGCGAGGCAGCTATATAGCGCTGAGTGAGGATGTGGATACAGATGTTTTTGATACATCGTGGACAATGTATGAAAATGGTGAACCGGTTACTACTGTGAAAAATACAGGAACTACGGTTGATTTAGATTCTTCAATCACCAACTTGACAAATCAACCCGGCAGTACAATAAAGGATGGTAGAAAGGAAAAATATAAAAAAGGATCAGAAGATGGTCAGCAAATGAATAATGATGGTTTGGATATTACTGGTGATAATAAAAAAACAGTAGGATATCCGGGAGTTGACTCTAAAGAAGATTCATCAGCCTGGGCAAAGAAGAATGGCGATGTAAGTACTGAGGATGCAAATACGATTGTATTTAGATCATATAGTGATCCGGACAATTCTACGATAGCCACGAAACTAAAGGTCAAATACACAAATAAAGTAAAGACAGGAACAATTACTATTCAAAAGAAACAGGCTGATGTATCAGATGATCTGAATGGTGAATACACCTTTAAAGTGAAGTTTTTTAACGTAGCAGGTATGAACCTGGAAGGAACTAACCCAATTGAGACGACATGCTCTATTAAGAAGAATGCAAACGGAGAATTTGAACCAATAGTCATCAAAGGCATTCCAGCAGGAACACAGTACACCATATCAGAGATAAGCGCTAATGATGGTGCAGTGCTTGATGGTGTGGATGTATCAAGTGGTTATGAACTTGAAGAAAGATACAAACCAACAGTCATATATGATGATACAACCAAGCTCACAGTGGTGTCAGGAGCAGTAAAGGCTTATGCTGCTACTCAGACAGAATTTATCTTCACAAATAAACTGAAGCCGGTTATAAATATTGAACTTACTAAGAAATGGAACAATGTCAGCGGTGTTACAATACCTGATTCAATAAACATACAGCTTCAAAGACGTGTAAATGATAGTGAGAAGTGGAAAACAGTAAAATATGCAACACCGGGGCAGACCGAAGCCGATTATCGTACTTTGAAAAAAGATACATATAATCCTAATAAGCCTGAATGGACATGTTCATTTACCGGTCTGGACAGATATGCAAATGGTGATGATGGAAAAGTAGATAAAACTAAGCCATATAAGTATCGAATAGTAGAAGTGACAGTAGCTGATGGTAAGGTCGTAAAGGTTATCGAGAATAGTGAATATCTGAATGACTTGTTTAAGGTTACATATGCCGATGCTATATCGGCACCAAGTGAAGAGAATGGAAGTTCAATTACAAAGAATTACACGATAACCAATACATATAGTCCGCTGACCAACATCAATATAACAAAGGTTGATGCTACGGATAAATCTAAGATGCTAAATGGTGTAGAATTTAAGCTTGAAAAATTGTCGCTGGATAATAATAATACATCAACAGGTGGTGATAGCTTTAAAGTAGATTCTAGTTTTAAAGCTAAATTTGCTACCACAGGTGAGACAACGGATGGTGTTGGGAAAGCACAGGGAATAGCAGAGTTTAAAGACTTAAAAGATGGAACATACCGTCTGACAGAGACAAAAACCGTAAAAGGCTACAATTTATTAAAGGATCCAATAACCATTAAAATAAAGAGGAATCAAGTAGATGGAACAACAGTGGATGGACAGGCATATGTCTTCACCACAGACAATAATACGATAGAGCTTCAAATAAGCAACCGTATGAAGTTCCTTCTACCAAACACCGGTGGTTATGGAGCAATGTTATTAATATTATGCGGAATGGCGCTAGCAACGCTATGCTGCTTGATATTTTTCTTGATTAATCTTAGAAAGGAGGTACAATACTCCAGACATAAGAGACAAAGAAGAAACGCGATTGGTAAGTAACACCTGCCGGTCGCACGTAACACGACAACAATGAAAAAGAAATAAGAGAGGAAAAAAGCATGAAAAAATTTAAAAAAATGTTGGCTGGTCTCCTAGGCGCAGCCATGGTGCTGACATCATTCGGCACACCAGCTTGGGCAGATAGTGCTACAAAAACTAATTTACCTACGATTGATACAAATAAGACAGGTACGTTGACAATCAATAAGTATGAGGGTACAGATACAAGCAAGCCATTAGCAGATGTTGAATTTACAATCTGGAAAGTGGCAGATATTGATCAGGATACGTCGGTTGCGTCAAAGGTTGGATTTAAATACACACCGGTGACTGGATTGGGACTTGATGAAAATGATTTTACGTCAGATCAGACTGAAGCACAGAAATATACTAGTGATATATATAACAAAGTATTAACTAAACTTAATAAAAATAAGGATGTTGAAAATGGAAAATTAGCTGGAGGAAAGACAGCAACTACAGTCTTAGATAAAGACACTAAAATAGCATCTGCTAAATTTGAAGACCTTGAATTAGGACTTTATCTCGTACAGGAGACAAAGGCTCCTTCACAGATTGTAAATAAAACAGCAAACTTTTTAGTTTCAGTTCCTATGACAAATGAGGCTGGTACAGCTTGGAACTATGATGTAGTTGCAAATCCTAAGAATGAAGCAGTTTATTCAGGAATTACACTTAAAAAGACTGGTACAACAATAAGTGCTGATGGCACAAAAACAAAACCAGTTCTTTTAGGGGGTGTAACATTCCAGTTACAGAAAAGAGCACATGGTTCGAAAGAACAATGGACTAAAGTTGGAGAATACACAACAAGTAATACAACAGGAAATGATTTTGGTACATTTCATGTAGATAGTCTAGCACCTAATGATTACAGATTTATTGAGACAAGCTTAGGAACATCTGATACAAACAATGGATATATCCTTAATGGAAACTCATATGAATTTACAGTAACTGATGAAGGAAAAATTAAAGTGGGTTCTGCAGGGGCATCTGAAGGTGCTATGATCACTGCAGACAACGAAAAGCCAGACCTCAAGAAAGAGGTAAAAAAAGGTGATACATATGCAAATGCAGCAGATGCCTCAATCGGTGATATGGTAGAGTGGAAAGTGTCTGCATCTGTACCATCAAATGTAGACCAGTTAAAGGAATATTCAATCACTGATACAATGTCAAATGCTCTTACATGGGTAGAAGCTGAAGCTGCTCTTAACATTACGTATAAATTCAATGGGACACCAGTTAATGCTGAGACAACTGATTATAAGTTAATAAAACCAACTGATAACCAAGAAGGTGGTTCATGGACAATCAAATTTACCGATGCAGGAAAGATGAAACTTAAGACTAATAATATTAGTTTAATCGAAGTAACTTTCAAAACAAAGTTAAATGAAAATGCGAAAATTGGCATAAATGGTAACCTCAACGATGCACAGCTTGATTACTCAAATGCAATTTATCCTTCAGTAGATCCTAATCCTAATGATGGTAAAAAACCTGGTGTGGATCATATCAAGGATCAGGCAATAGTATATTCATTTTCTATTGATGTAACAAAAGTAGATGGAAATAACAATGCAACCAAGCTTAAAGGTGTACATTTTGACCTGTATAAATATTCTGGTTCAGTTGAAAGTCCAACAGAGTCTGAGTTGAAAGGTGCTGAAGGTACGAAGATTAAAACAGATTTGGTAACAGATGATAAGGGTAAAATCACTGTAAAAGGACTTAAAAATGGAAATTATTATCTTGTAGAGACAAAAGCCGCTGCAGGTGGTTATAACTTATTAAAAGCACCGGTAAAGGTTGTGATTGCACAGGATTATTCTGTTGAAAAGAAAACAACAGTTACTAAAGATAAAGAAGGTAATGTGACAAGTACAACAACAGTGGTTAACAAAACATTCAAAGGTGAAGATGAAAATAACGCTGGTACTTACAGCGTAACAATCGAAAACCGCAAAGGCTTCACCCTCCCAATAACCGGTGACATCGGAACTGCAATGTTCCTTATCATTGGTATCGGTGGTATGCTCGCTGCAGTATACATCATGCTCAGAGGAAGAAAGAGAGCCTAACCAGTGGCAATAGCCAAAGAAAGTTTAGATAAAATTTAACCGAATAAAGTGCTCCTACAGAGCAAAGGGATGACTAACCTTCGTACATACAGACTTACGTGTCTGCGTGTGCGGAGGTTACCATTCTATTTTACATTTTTGAAACGATAAGCTAACATTTATTCAACCCCACAATCAGACAGCTATGCAGCTTATGCTGTTGTGGATTTGAATAAGTGCTATCAGAAGCCTTAGGTATAGGAAACAAAGCTATAGGAATACAAGCTATGAAGAAACTGCGAATAATCTTTTGCGCCATCCTCTTTTTCACCGGAATGTCGATTGCGCTCTATCCATATATCAGTAACCGTATAAATGAAAAGAATGCTAGTTCTGTTATCACAAGCTACGACAGTGAGGTGAAGCAGCTGGACGAGGAAAAGGTGGATGCCTTAAAGGAGGCTGCGACCAAGTACAATGACCAGCTGAGTACTGTGGTGTCGGCTGAGAGCACAGAGAGTGAGAGCAGTGCGGTAAGCTATGCAGATCTCGTGAATGTCGGTGAGTCACTTGGATATATCACTATTCCAAAGATTGATGTGAATCTGCCTATATATAGCGGCACGAGTGATGATGTACTCGCAAAGGGTGTTGGTCATATGGAGCAGTCCAGCTATCCGCTCGGCGGCGAGAGTACTCACTGTGTGCTGACAGGCCACAGAGGTCTTCCGAGTGCGGTGCTTTTTACGAATCTTGATAAGCTTGAGATGGGCGATGAGTTTTATCTGCATGTGCTTGATGAGATTCTTGCGTACAAGGTGGATCAGATTAAGGTAGTCGAGCCTAACGAGTCGGGAGACCTTGATATAGTGGAGGGGAAGGATTACTGTACACTTGTCACCTGTACACCGTATGCGATTAATTCGCACCGTCTTCTGGTGCGCGGTGAGCGTACTGAGTACACAGGCGAGAAGAAGAGTGAGACAAAGAATCAGATGCAGTCGGGCGCACTCACGAAGCGAATAGTGGATGTGTGGCCGTGGATGCTTGTGGCACTTGCTGTGGCAGGTACACTGGAGACTGTGATTTTTATTATAATTGTAAGGCGCAGAAGAAGAGAGAGGAACGAGTAATATATGAAGGGTTATGAGAAGGCCGCTCAGGCTATACAATCTGTGAAACAGGTGATTATTGGAAAAGATGACTGTGTGCTTGCCATCATGGAGGCTATTCTTGCAAACGGGCATATACTGATTGAGGATATTCCGGGCGTGGGCAAGACGAGCATGGCGCTTGCGTTTGCGAGGGTTTTGGATATGAAGCAGAGCCGTGTGCAGTTTACACCTGATGTACTGCCTACAGATATCACAGGCTTTTCCATCTACAGGAAGGAGCTTGGCAGGTTTGACTATGAGGAGGGCGCTGTCATGTGCAATCTGTTTCTGGCCGATGAGATAAACCGTACATCGCCAAAGACACAATCCGCGCTTCTTGAGGTGATGGAGGAGCGCACGGTGACGGTGGATGGCGTGACTCATCCGGTGCCAAGACCGTTTCACGTTATCGCTACGGAGAACCCTATTGGCTCTGCAGGTACACAGATGCTGCCGGAGTCGCAGCTTGACCGTTTTATGATAAGCATCAGCATGGGATACCCAGACAGGGCGGATGAGCTTGATATTCTGATGAGCCGTGACCATGGCAATCCTATGGAGGATATCATGCCGTCCATTCACACCGATGAGCTCGTTGCGATACAAAAGGAAGTGGAGGATGTATTTGTCCACAGGACAGTTTATGAGTATATTGTGAGTCTGGTGGAGGCCACGAGAAACAATGACAGGATAGATCTTGGAGTCAGTCCGCGTGGTGCGCTTGCACTTGCCAGGATGAGCAAGGCGGCTGCTTATGTTGAGGGGCGTGAGTATGTGCTGCCGCGTGATGTGGCTTCTGTGTTTATCAATGTGGCGCGTCACAGGATTGTGCTGAGTGCGCAGGGCAGGATGTACAATGAGTCTGCGCAGGATATTCTTACTGAGATTTTAGCGTCGGTGAAGCAGCCCAAACCGCAGACAGAAGGCAGATAGCCTGTCTGATTTTCGGAGGTATTGATGAAGAAAAAGGTTTCTTACATAGCTTTAATTATATGTACACTCGCAGTTGCACTGTTCTGGGACAATGATATAGCGCGCACACTGCTTTCATTTGAGCTTTTGCTTGTGCCGTGTCTGTTTATACTTTCCGTATATCTGGAGCGCAATCTGAGTGCGTCTTTAGTGGTGCCGGACAGATATGTGCCAAAGGGAGTGAAGTTTGAGGTGGATGTGCATGTCTCAAATGCTTCTGTGCTTCCGATGAGCACTGTACCTGTCACGCTTTTGTGTCACAGCAGGCTTTCAAGCAGGGAGAGTGCCTATACGCGCGATGCCTTTGTTACGCCGGGCTCAGGTTCTTCGCTTTGTTTTTACCTGCGTACCGGTTACTGTGGCAAGCTGTATTTCAATATAGGAAAGGTCGCAGTGAAGGATTATCTGAGCCTCTTTACGCGCGAGTGCAGCGTTTCGGAGCATAGCTCGTCAGTATTTGTGCTGCCGAGGATTCATATGCTTGATATGGCGCGTGTGCTTGGGCTTTCGGAGTCGGTGGACGGTGAGCTTTTTTCAAAGCTGCGCCATGGTGAGGATTCGTCTGAGGTGTTTGATATCAGACAGTACAGGAGAGGGGATTTGCTCCACAGTTTTCACTGGAAGCTTTCCGCAAAGACGGATGATTTCATGGTTAAGGAGTACAGCCTGCCGATGAATGAGACTGCATTTATCTTTGCCGATATGTCATATAAAGGCACCGGCGATGAACGTGTCAGTGTGATGGATACTTTTCTTGAGATACTTGGTTCTGTGTCGTGGTCTATGGCAGCAGCCTCTATGAAGCATAATGTCATCTGGTGGGATGATAAGGAGAAGCGCATCATGAGCCGGTTTGTGGCGAGTGAGTCTGATACATACTCCATGCTCGAGCAGCTTTGTGAGTCGGGCATATATGAGGAGCCTGTGGATGTGGAGGCACTCTATGAGAACAGGGAGATTACGGCTGACAGCAATACGATGCGGCTTGGCATGGATGGCAGCTTTTATCACAACGGTGTGCGCGTGAAGCATATTGATTATGACAAGGTGGATGAGGAGCTTGCAGGATGGGAGATTTAGAGCTTGTAGGAGCCACACTGCTCACGAAGCCCGGGAATAAGGGAACGCACGCTATATGGCCTATGATAGTCATGTGCTTTTTTTCAGTGATGGCGCTTTTTAGGATTTTTCTGTATGCGTTTTCAGTGTCTGTAAATTACCCGGTGCTTGCGGCTGTCGGGGCAGCCCTTTGTGTGTGGTTTACATTTATATTTGAATACAGGGCTTTAGCCAGATATCGCTTTTTCGTCCTTCTTTGTAGCATCATGCTGTGGTGCTTTGGCATTCTGCTTGCGCAGGAGGCTTTTAAGAAGGGCTTACTATATACCTTTAATTGTATTGCCGGTCAGATGAACCGGACTTATCAAAGTGGCATAACTCTCATTTCAGATGTCGGAACAGGGGCGACCATTTTTTTTGGTTTTATGTTTTTTGTGGTTACCTGGTTGATGGCTGAGGCTGTTATTAAGAGGCAGGATGGAGCCATGTTTTTGTTTGTGGCTTTTCCTGTGGTGATATGCTCACTGCTTAGTGGTGGAAGGATTTCAAAGGGAGCTTATTTTGTGCTGCTCCTCTGTTTTTTATGTACATATGCAGGCTCGTCTGTGCGCGTGAGAAGAAAGCTCTGGGGCAAGGGCGATGAGGCTGTGTTTGATACGAATGTGAAGGAAGCCAGACGTGCTGCCAATATGCTTGCGGCTATTTGTGCAGGCTTTGGTGCTGTTGTGGTGCTTTTAGCTTTTTTCGTGGTGCGGCCGGCTGTAAATGCTCCGCTTTCCGTGGTTTCTGATGTGACTGCTCCTGTGAAGAGCAGCGGTCTTCAGTTTCTGTACAGGTTTTTGCCGCAGGTTTCAGGTGGCAGGCTCAATCTATCGCTCGAGGGCGTGGGAGGAGGCGTGTCTGATGGTGTGCTTGGCGATGTGGACGGTACCGCTTATGATGAGGTGGAGTCGCTTAAGGTGACTGTCAGTGAGAAGCCTACAGAGATTCTTTATTTAAAGGGCTATGTGGGTGCAGACTATACGCCAAACAGGTGGAGCATGGGCGATGCAGACAGCCTGACAGATGCGGCGCTAAACTGGAAGACGGATGGTGATTCGCTCCTTTATATCCAGAATATGCCATTTCTTCGGATGATGTATGTGCAGAGCCGTATGGATGGTGCAGCTTTAGATGGTGCAGGCGATGGGGATGGCTCTGATGCCGAGGAAGCTGTTTCTTCACGCACAATCTCAGTCGAGAGGCTCAATGCGAATACTGCATACACCTATGTGCCTTATCAGGCTTACTTGAATGATTACTATAATATTTTGGGCGGTGACTGCTCGGTGCAGGGGCAGACTGCACAGGATGACCGGTATAAGTACTTTGAGAACAGCGCATACATGGATACGATGAAGAAGTGGATGGATGTGGATGCTTCTGCTTCCGATGGCGGTGACACAGCAGGCTCAGGCAGTGGTGCGGCTGGTTCTGATGGCGGTGACTCAGCAGGTGCGCTTGGCTCGTACAATCACCGGAATATGCTTGATGAGCTGGAGGCTTCATACGAGTCGTATGTGAATACCCACTATACCGATGTGCCTGAGAGCCAAAAGCGCATCGAAAAGCTTTGCAAAAAGAAGAAAAAGGAGTGGGACAAGAAGCTTGAGGGAAATCTGAGCGATACGCAGAAGCAGGATCTGTCATATGAAAAGATTGATGATGTGAAGAATTTTGTTGTGAGGACTCTGTGGGAAAGGTGTGAGTTCTCCAAATCCGCTTCAAAGATTTCTGATGATGAGGATTACATAGAGCGCTTTATGTTTGAAAAAAAGAAGGGTGATTCCACTGCCTTTGCTTCGGCGGCTGTTGTGATGTTCCGCGCCTGCGGTATACCGGCGCGCTACGTGGTGGGCTATGCGGCTCCTGCCAATCTGTTTTCGGGACAGGCTGACGGCTCGTATATGGCGGTGCTTCAGGATGACAATGCGCACGCGTGGGTGGAGATTTACATGCCTGACTGCGGCTGGACTCCTGTGGAGACGACTCCGGGCTTTGCCGGCACGATTGACAATCTCGATATGCCGGAGGCTGACACAGAGGATACGGAGAGTATTGCGGACAAAAAGGACAAGGATGCTGACCGTGACGGAGAGGATACAGCGGGTACCGGGGCCGATATGAAGCGCATCAGGCAGCTTAAGCTTTTGCTTGGTACGGTGTGTGGCATATTACTTGTGATAATTGCGGTCATACTGCGCGTATGGTATGTGAAGAGACGCACGCTTGCGCTCGATAAGAGGCTTTCACCGGGCGATAGAGTCAGAATCATATTCATAAGCTTTTATGAGCTGCTTGAGAGGGATGGCAGGCTGGCTGCTAAGGCTGGCGCTTGTGTGGATGCCGCTGGTATGGACACCACAAGGCCTGAGTTTGTTGATGCGGTGCTGGATGCTTATCCTGAGCTTGTAAGGAGTGATTTTGAGCATTTCATGAGTCTTGTGCTTATGGCCAATTATGGACCTGATAAGCTTGAAGCCGGTGATTGTGAGCTTGCAGTCGTGATGTATAAGAGGCTTAAGAAGCTTGTGGCGCGAAAGGCTGTGGTCAGAGGGTATTTTTAATTATTGAATGATAAAGTGCGGTCATATGACCGCACTTTTCTTGACATATGAGAACAAATAATATATCATATTAAAATGCCTCGGTTTTCATGAGGATGATTTCGCATAGGTTATAGGAGGTGGAGTCAATGAAAAGATATTGTGAAGAATGCAAAAAAGAAGTTGAGACTACAATAGTTACAAAAAAAGAATCTTATAATGTATGCGGAGAGATGATAGATGTAAACGCGCAGGTGCTTGTATGTGCTGAGTGCGGAGAGGAATTATTTTCTGAGGAATTAGATAATGCTACTCTTATTAATGCATACAATGAATATCGTAGGAGGCATAAGCTTCTTCTTCCGGAAGAAATTAAAGAAATAAGACAGCAGTATGGACTAAGCCAGAGAGGCTTTTCAAAATTATTGAACTGGGGAGATAAGACTATCTGCAGATACGAGAATGGTTCTTTACAGGATCGGGCTCATAATAGTCTTTTGATTTTTTTGAAAAATCCTGAGAATATGAGGTCATATCTTACAGAAAATGAGATAGACATTGATGAAAAGCAGAAGACAAATTTGCTTGATATTGTAGAAAAACTTGAGCAGAATTTGGAATACAGAGAAAATAGAAAGTTTTTTGATGATTTTTTCTCCGAAACTCCATGTGAGGAAAATGGATTTAAAGCTTTTGATTATGAAAAATTGTGTGCAATGGTTTTATTTTTTGCAAATAAAAGCACAGAGCTGTTAAAGACAAAGCTGATGAAGCTGTTAAATTATTCAGACATGATTTTTTATAAGGAAAATGGTATTTCAATATCAGGCTTAAGGTATGCGCATTTACCATATGGCCCGGTTCCTGAAAATTTTGATATGCTTTTTGGAAGGATGGCAGCAGACCATTTGGCTCATATTGAGGTGGCTTATGATAATGGATATGAAAAGCATCAGGTGATTCCTGAGTGTGATATGCCAAAGGGTGTTTTATCCGATGAGGAAAAGAATGTGCTTGAACGCATTTATTTGAAATTTAAGGATTTTGGTTCAGTTGATATATCAAACTATTCACATAAAGAAAAAGGTTATATTGCTACTAAGCAGGGAGAAATAATCTCTTATTCATATGCGAAGGATATTTGTCTAAATTAGATAGCATGAAATGAAAATAGAAGCAGCTTCCGGATTAACTGGAAGCTGCTTCCTTTAAATAGTGTACAATGTGCAAATTTTATTCCATCGAATCCGGAATACCATCATGATCCAAATCAGCCATGTCTGCTCCGTGTGCACCGATATCCACAGTGTTTAAGGTGCGTCTTTTAAGTCTTGCGGCTTCAGACTGCTTTAGCAGATAGTTCTTTATCTCGCGTGAGTGCTTTACGTGAACGAGCTTAAGCTCAGGGTTTGTGACGTCGCCTGTGTAGCAGACTATGGTGCCGAGCTTAAAAATGCGCTCCATCAGTGATGTGGTGAGCTTTACATCAGCTACCTTATACATGTAGCAGTCATCCTCTGTGGTGCTTAAGAGTCCGGACTCTACAGTGATAAAGGACGGTGTGACGGTATATTTTGTGAAAGTCCACGGCAGACCGAGAAACAGCAGTCTCTTTCTCTCTTTAAAGATTACAGCATCGTCATCATCGATTGCGCCGGCGGTGGTGTTTTTGATTTGTGATTCATTTACAGACATATTATTCTCCTTTTTGATGT
>OLOM01002065.1_pt1 | contig 12592 bp, 5 predicted proteins | sample 1672531 | NCBI WGS metagenome assembly OLOM01 (sample SAMEA3136696, study PRJEB25190) | human gut metagenome | reverse complement strand
TCGTTTTAGCAGAAACTGTTGCATCATAATGATAAATAACATTATATTGTTGATTAACAATATCCGAAATACTATCGTTAATCCCAAAACCAGCAACTAGTAATGCAGAGCATCCAGCAATACCAATGATGGTCATAAAGAATCTTTTTTTATAACGGAAAATATTTCTAGCCGTTACTTTTTGTAGGAAAGATAATCGTTTCCATATAAATGAAATTCTTTCTAAAAGAATCTTTTTACCAGCTTTTGCAGCCTTAGGACGCATCAACTGACTAGGCATTTCAATCAATTCACTATAAATAGAATAAAGTGTTGCCAGTAAAGTAATACCTGTAACAGATCCACTAGCTAATAATATAAGTCCTGGTTGAAATAAAAATTTAATTTGATCAATATTATATAATGTGTTCCAAGCGTTGAAAATGACGGTTGGGAACAAATACATTCCTAAAGAACATCCTAATATAGATCCTAAAATACTAGCGATTAAGGCATATATGATATACTTAGAAGCAATTTGTAACTTTGAGTAGCCTAAAGCTTTTAAAGTTCCCATTTCATTTCTTTGTTCATCAACCATTCTAGTCATTGTTGTCATACAAACTAAGGCTGCTACTAAGAAGAAGAATACAGGGAATACTTTGGCAATGCCATCCATACGATCTGCGCAAGCACCATAATCACGATAAGAATAATGAGAGTTGCGATCTAATACGATCCACTTACCTTCCATTTTATCGATTTCTAATTGAGCATCACTTAATTCTCTTAAAGCATCATGCTTTTGAATATTAAATTCCGCTTTTGATAACGTAAGTTGCTCAATACTTTTATTCAATTCATTTTTCGCATCTTCAATTTTAGATACTCCATCCTCATATTGAGCTTGACCATTAATTAATGATACATAAGCATTATTCAATTCATTTTTCGCATTCAATAATTGATTAAGTTGAGATTGTAATTCAGCCTTTTTTGCAACACCAGCTTGAATTTTCTCAATTCCAGACTGAATTTGAGGTAGAATTGCTTCTAACTCTGCTTTTTTAGCTATCGCTTGATCAATTAAAGATAGTTGTCCTTGAAGTAGTTCTTTCTTTTCATTTAATTTGATCCTTATAGTTTCAGCATCACTTGAATCAGGATAGTTCTCTAGTTTTTTAAGTGCAATATCAATAAAATCAATAGCATTTTGGATTAATGTCCTCTTTGTGTTTAAATCACCTTCGGCATTGATTTGTTGTAAACCATCTTCAACCTGTTCTTTCTGAGACAATAACTCGGGCAGCTTTTTCTCACTCTCTTCAATTTGAGCAATCGCATTTTGTAAAGTAGGAATATTATCTAATAATTGTAAATTTGCATAATATTCATTCCACCCTTGATTGATTTGATCTTTTGAATTCTGTAGCTTTAATTCATTGCTTTGAATTTCAGAAAGTCCAGAATCGATCTTATTTTGAGCATCATTGAATTGATTTTCAGCATCCTTAAATTTATCGGTGGCTTCCTGCTTTTTTGCATCTAATTCAGACTGATAAGATTGAATACGTGCATCGATTTGTTTGTTTGAAATCTTTTTGATCTTCTTTAATACTGGATCAACCACATCAAAATATTCATCACTATAACAATCTAAATCTTTAGCCCCTTTTACACATACATCCACTTCTGTATAATAATCTTTTAAAACATTTGTATTTTGAATATATATAAATGAGTTTACAGTTCCAGAACCAATATTACTTGAACCTTTTTCATAAGATAAGTAATTCGGATTATAACAAGTACCTACAATTTTATACTTTGTATGTTTTAATGATTTGGATAAAGCCTCATCTGTACCACTTTGTAGTTTGATGGTATCTCCAATGTGGAAAGTTCCATACAGCTTATTCGTTGCAGAACTAGCTTCAACCAAACATTCATTTTCTCTTTCAGGCATTCGCCCTTCCACCACACGTATCTTATTCATCTTTTGATCAATTCCATAAGAAATGACTTTTATAACCATTTGCGTGGAATCAATTTGAGATAATGTATCCATTGAAAAGCTTGGTTGTACAGACTTAACACCCTTAATTTTCTTGATAGCAGCTACATCTTTTTTTGTTAGACCAATTGTAGAATAAACTTGAATATCCTGAACATTATATTTATCAAAATATGTATCGGCACTGTTCTTCATATCTGGAGCACTGGCTTTAATTCCTGCAAAAAAAGCAACGCCAATCGCCACGATACAAAGGATAGAGAGAAAACGGCCAAGGGAGATTTTAATTTCACGGAAAATATCCTTTAAATAAGTAGCAGGCATATTAATACTCTATATCATTGACATCCATTGGATGTTCATTATATGTAATACTTTCGATTTTTCCACTACGAACTTTAATGACCTTATCTCCCATTGGTGTTAATGCTAAGTTGTGGGTAATTACTATAACTGTTTTATTTTGTGTCTTACATGTATCTTGCAAAACTTTAAGGACTTGTTTACCAGTTTGATAATCTAAAGCACCTGTAGGCTCATCGCAAAGTAGAAGTTTTGGATTTTTAGCCAAAGCTCTCGCAATCGCAACACGTTGTTGTTCACCACCAGATAACTGACTAGGAAAATTGTAAGTTCTATCTTTCAATCCGACAAGATCTATAGTTTCATCAATATCAAGTGGCTTCTTACAAATTTGTGTTGCTAGCTCGACATTTTCTCGAAGAGTTAAGTTTTGGACTAAATTATAAAATTGAAAAACAAATCCAACATCATATCTTCGATAAAGTGTCATATCTTTTTCTTTATAAGAACTGATTTCACGACCATCTACGATGATTTTTCCTTCGCTGACAGTATCCATTCCACCAAGTAAATTTAGGATAGTACTTTTACCAGCACCGCTCGCGCCAGCAATGATCACAAACTCACCTTGTTCAATTTCAAAACTTACATCATCTAATGCATGTATATCGATTTCTCCCATATGATAAGTCTTTTTAACATTTTCAAAAGAAATGAAAGCGCTCATATAAATCACCTCAATCCAATTATATCAGATATTTGAGAAAATTAATATTTCGTGTTAGGATTAGGATGATTTTATAAAAGGAGGGTTTTAATGAAGATTCGTGTATTAACAGAAAGTGGTTGTGGATTAACAAAACAAGAAGCAAACGATTTAGGAATTGATTTTTTACCTTTACAGGTTCAAATAGAAGATAAAACATATTTAGATGGGGTGGATTTAACAGTAGAAGAATTAAATTCATTCTTAGAAAGAGGCTTTATGCCTCAAACAAGCATGCCACCATTAGGCGATATTGAGGCTTTATTAGAATCATATAAAAAAGATGGCATTACAGATGTTATTTTAATTACATTGTCTAATGGTTTATCAGGAACAAATCAAGCAATACAGGCATCTGGTAAATGGCATGGAGTTAAAATCCATACATTAGATATATATACAACTTTAGGTGTGGAAAAATATTTAGTGTTATCTGCCCAAAAATTAGTTGAACAAAAAATACATCCAGAAGAAATCATCTCACGTTTAAAGGAAAGTATTGAACATTCGAGAGGATTCTTGATTCCCGAAGATTTGGATCATTTAGCTAAAGGAGGAAGATTAACTCCAATGGCTGCTAAGCTTGCAGGTATGTTAAAAATTAAACCAATCCTAGAAGTGTCTAAAAATACAGAAGGTAAGGTAGATGTTTTTGATAAAGTAAGAACAATGTCAAAAGCTATTAAAAAAGCTGTTAAAGTGATTTCAAAAGATGCGAATGCACAAGATTATGAATTTTATGTATTAAACGGAGAAAATCAAGAAGGTACACAATTGGTGATTGATGAGCTACACGATGTGGTTGGCGAAGATATTCAAATCCATACAGATCCAATGTATGCCGTTATTGCAGTACACACAGGATTAGGTGCTGTAGGAATTCAATTTGTGAAAAAAGTAAAGGGGGCCTAGCCATGAAAATTGCATTTGTAACGGATACCGGAACAGGCCAGCATCCAGACTATTGGGAAGAAAAAGGAATTTATTGTTTACCTTTACAAATTACATGTGATGGTGAATCAAAAGATGAATATACCGAAATTACATATTCAGAAGTGATTCAAAAATTACATGAGAAAAAAGTGTTGAAAACATCCTTGCCTAGTTTAGGTAAAATTCAAGATTGTTTTGAAAAATTAAAACATGAAGGATATGACACGATTTTTGCGGTTCCTATTTGCCGAGGATTATCTGGAACATTGGATTCTATGGAAATGATTGCGAATCAATTAGAAATGAAATTTGTAGGCGTTGACTGTTATTGTACAGCGGTTGAACAAGGATGTATGATTGAGACAGCTAAAAAGATGTATGAAGCAAACATTCCAATTGATGAAATTATTAAAAAACTACAAAGCATTGCGGATAGTTGTGAAACTGTGTTGTTGTGTGATGATTTAGATCACATGAAACGTGGTGGAAGATTGACACCGATGGCTGCTGCATTAGGTGGCTTATTGAAAATCAAACCTATTTTGCATATTGGTAAAAGTACAAGTGGAAAAGTGGATGTATTAGATAAAGTACGTACAATGAAACGTGCACAAGATCGTGTTATAAAACATTTAAAAGAACTGAATGTAGATTCTAATTATACATTTATTGTAGCTCACGTTGATGCGTTAGAAGCTGCAAAAGAATATGCACAAAAGATTGAAAGTCAAATTGAAGGAGCAAAAGTCAAAGTCATTGATTTAGTTAGTGCAGTTGGAATTCATACAGGACTTGGCTGCTTAGCATTACAAGTATTTAATGAAATGAAAGAGAATTAGGAATTGAGTGAGTTAAATCATTTAATTCCTTTTTGTTTGAATAAAAGTATAGTAAAATTTTAGTATGAAAATCAATGAAAAACTAATAAAACCAATTACAGAAGTAAATTATTTACGAGCAGAAAACGTGGATCGATATCGAGTTATTATTCGATATTTTTATGAACAATATGAGAAAATTCAGTATTGCTATATAAAGAAGATGTATTTGACGCTATGATTCAAACTGGTCTTTTTCTAAATTATACGATAGATCAATGTCAATCGGATTTATCTTCATTAACGGAATGGAAAAATTTGATTGCGATTCAAGATACGTCGAAAGTAACGTCAATTGAGGAGTTTAAAAATAGAAAATATCGTTATCAATTATCTGAGTATACAATTGAAATAGAACGAATGACTTTAAAACTAGAAAATTTACAAGTTGAAGGCGCTTCTCTTGAACCAACTTTGCTTGAAAGAATTCAATATCAAATTATGTGTATTGAAACTTTGCAAGACGCTAGTATGGAAGAAATTCATACGTGGTGGAAAGATTTAAATACAAATTTTATTCGTTTAAATCAAAATTACCAAGATTATATTCGAACTTTAAATAACGCAAAAGCAGAGGAAATGATGAAAACAGAATCGTTCTTGTTGTTTAAAGAAAAAATCATTTCTTATTTGCGAAATTTTGTCAAAGGCTTACAAGAACACGCAATGATTTTAGAGGATTATATACAAAATATTCCATTTGAAACTATTGTTATTCTGATTGAAAAAGCTGTGAATTATGAAATGTCTATTCCAAGAATGGACGATAAAATTCAAAAACAAGATGTATACGACAATTTTATGGCAAGATGGGACAGCATATATAGCTGGTTTGTAGGTAAAAATGGAATTAGCGAAGTAAATCGTATGTCCGATATAACGAATGAAATCATTCGTAAAATCACGCGTTATGCCCAACAAATTGGCGAACTACAAAATCAAGGTGCAAACCGAGCAGAAGAATATAAACATATTTCAGATTTATTTGGCAAATGCCAAGACTTAAACCAAGCCCATAAAATGAGTGCCTTATTTTTTGGCGTGGATAAACCATTACACATGCAAGCCATTTATAATCGAAATACAGATTCTATTGATAGTGGAGTATATGAAGAAGAAATAACGTACTATGCACTAGAACCCAGAACTCGTGTAGCTACAGTAAAAACAAAAAGACAACCAGCCCAAGATTACAATTTAGAAAGAGAACAGCAACGATTAGAAATATTAGAACATAAACAAGCACAAAACGAAAAATTAAAAAATTACATTCGAGATGGAATTGTTGACTTTGAAAAAATAGATATATTAGATGGTGAATCTAGAAAAATACTACTATCATGGTTATCTAAAGGGTTGAATGACGTGAATAAAATCTCGAAAACAGATGATGGACGTGAATTTTATATTGATGATTCCAATTTAAAAACAATAGAAGTCAAATGCGAAGATGGAATCTTTGTGATGCCTAGCTATCGTATTTGTTTTAAGAGGTAATAGATATGGATGCATTACAAGAATTATTAAAACGCAAATGGATTTTACGAAAAGAAGATCCAGACCTATATAACAGGGTGAGAGATTCAGTAAAAGAAATTCGAAAATTTGTGCAAGAAAAGTTTGGGTATATGATTATTCTTACTCCGTATCTTATCAAATTAGAAAAAATACCTGGTTATGTTGAAGAATGGATGGGGATTCAAGAATTTCAATCCGTTCAAGAGTATCAAATGTTTTGTTTTGTACTGTTGTTTTTGGAATCAAAAGAACGCGAGGAACAATTCGTATTATCTTCCTTAACAGAATATATTCAGATGCAATTTCAAGAAGGAGTCATCGATTGGACACACTTTAATACACGAAGGCAATTAGTACGTGTATTAAGATATTGTCTATCTATCCACATAATTGAACTCGATGATGGTAGTGAAGAAGGCTTTATTAAGAACAAGGATACGGAAGCTTTATATGAAAACACAGGATATTCTCGATATGTCATTCGTAATTTTGCCCACGATATAATGGATATTCATTCATTGGAAGATATAAAAAAATCAGAATGGTTTTCTATGGAAGAAGATCGAGGTGTTGTAAGAAGACAAAGGGTATATAGACGATTATTGTTGTCTCCAGGCATCTATAGAAAAGACAAAAATGATGAAGATTTTGTGTATATTCGATATTATTATCGTCAAATTGAAAAGGATTTTCAAAGTATTATGCCATGTGATCTACATTTACATGCATCAAGTGGCTATATTGTTCTTGATGAAGATTGCAATGTAGGAAACATTTTTCCAAGTCGCAATACAATATCTGATTTAGTTTTAGTTTGTATGCAACAAATTACTAAGAAGATAAAGAATGGAACGTTAAAAGTGAATGATGAAGAAATCACATATATAGAAAAAGAACAATTGTTGAAATGGATGCGTAAGTGGATCAAAGATAATTTAGCGTTTCTTCCTAAAAAATATCAAGATATGGGAGAATCTTTAGTAAGTGAAAACGTGTTAGGTACAATGAAAAGTTATGGGTTTGTTGATGAAGAAGAGAATCGAATAAAAATCAATCCAATTTGTGGAAAAATTGGTGGTGGATTTGATGTTGAGGTGAAAAGAAATGTTAACAAGTAAATGGCATATGCATCGTATGGGTTTAATTGATTTTTGGTATTATACGAATGAAGAATTTTATTTTAAAAATGGTCATATTCTATTAAGAGGAAGCAATGGAAGTGGTAAATCAGTTACTATGCAAAGTTTTATTCCAATCTTATTGGATGGAAACAAGAATAGTGAACGTTTAGATGCTTTTGGTACTAAAGCTCGAAAAATGGAAACATATTTAATTGATGAAAATTCAAATCGAGATGAAAGAATTGCATATTTATATTTAGAATTCAAAAGAGAAGATTCTAATATTTTTAAAACAATTGGAATGGGAATGAGAGCACGAAAGAACAAGCCTTTGGATACTTGGTATTTTGTGATTGAAGACAATCAACGCATTGGTAAAGATATTCAGCTGATGGAGCATAATTTAGCAATATCGAAACAAAGCTTAAAAAATCGAATTCAACATCAATTTATTGAAACACAACGAGAATATATGGCTCGAGTGAATCAAGCTCTTTTTCAATTTCCAACATTGGATGATTATAAAGAAAGTATCAATTTGTTGGTTAAATTGCGCTCTCCAAAATTAAGCAATTCATTAAAGCCAACAATAATTAATGAATTGTTGTCAGAATCTTTACAACCTTTAAGTGAAGAAGATTTGCGCCCTTTGACAGAAGCATTATCCAATATGGATGAAGTCCAAAATCGTTTAGAAGTATTAAAACAAAGTCAACAGGCAGCTAAATCAATTCAAAATGTATATGAACAATATAATTATGCTTTATTAGATAAGAAGAGTTTACAGTATGTAGAACAAAAGAATAAATTTGATGAATTAACAAAGAAGCAGAAAGAATTAACTGAACAAAAGAATCACGCAAATAAAATGATTCTTGAAATCAAAAAACAGTTAGATGATATAAATGTCGAAAAATTTGTACTTGAAGAAGAATATAGTGGTTTGGCCAAGCAAGACTTGCTTCAACTAGCCAGTGATGTACAACGGTATAAAGAAGATTTGACGCAACAAGAAAAGGTTCTAAAGAACAAGGTGCAACAAGAATCAAATAAGGATAATGCATATGTTTCATGTAAACTCAAATATGATAAACAAAAAGATTATAATGATTCTTTAGAATATGAAATTCATAAAAGCTTCAAACAATTAAATCAATTGAATGAAAATATGCAGTTTGATGAACATATTTCTTTAAAGCAAGATTTTTTAATGAATCTAAATCATACTTATGACTTTAATTATACTAAATCAAAAATAGACAAAGAATTAAGCATATTAAATCAAGGATTGGAATTGTTTCAAAAAATTAATAATCAAAAAGTATTATTAAATCATGTACAAGATGATTATGAAAAAGAACAAAGTCTCTTAGAACAAATTGAAACTGAACTAAAAGCATATCAAGAACAATTTCGATTGTTGAAAGAAGAATATCACGAAAAATTTTTAGCTTGGAATGAATCCAATCAAATTTTAAAAATGGATGCATCGACAATGAAAAAATTCTTTGAAATTATATCCGATTATGGAAATACCGAGCGATATTATGAAATCGATCAAGATATTCACAATCGTTATGTTTGGTACTTAAAAAATCAAACAGAAACGATTTCTAAATTATTTATTGATATTAAACAATCAATAAATGAATTAAAAAAAATTCAAGAACAATATGAATATTGGAATGATTTAAAAGATCCTCAACCAGATATTGCCAAAGAACAAGAAGAGGCAAGACAATATTTAGAGGAAAACGAAATTCCGTTCATTCCTATGTATACTTTATTGGATTTTGATGATTCTTTAAGCCAAGATGAAAAGAATACTATAGAAGAACAATTATTAAGCAGTGGTTTGATGACGGCTTTAATTATACCTGATATATATCAAAAAGAGGTTTTAAATTTACCCAAGGGTATGAAAGAATCTTTCTTGTTTACACATAACAAGATAGAAGAACTAGAAGTTTATATTCTACATTCTAAAATTGAATACAATTCTTTATGTAAAGCCTTTGGCTTAAATGAAGGTTCTGTAAAATTCTTTGACAATGGCTTAGAAATAGGAAATATTTGTAGCGTTATTAGTCAAACAAGGCAATCCATTTTTATTGGTAAGGCTTCTAGAGAAGCGTATCGAAAAAGCCAACTGGATAAACTGCAAGAAGAGATACATATAAAAAAGGCAGCCATTCAAAAATTAGAGAGTAATTTGAAAATTGAACAGGATAAAGTGAAAACTTTGGAAAAAGAATATGCAGCATATCCTAAAAAAGCAGATTTAGATTCAAGTTTACTGGATGTAAATCACATGCTTTTAAAACAAGAGCATTCCATTGAACAAATTAAAAAATATATTGAACAAAGAAATCAATATCAAATATGTATTCAAAATTTGAATAAAGAAATAACGAATATTTCTGAGAAATTAGGGGTTTCGAACACAGAAGATGTCTTTAGATTAAGAAAAGATTTATTTATTGAATATAAAGATGAACTTATTCAAATGGAATCTATACATGAAAAATATGTTGTGAACATGGATTTGTTTATATCGTTAGAATCCCAATTGGAAGATTTGAGATTGGATTTAGACTCTATTCGATATGAAAAGAAACAATTGGAAATCCAGCTTCAAAAATTACAACAATTAATTTCAGTAAAAGAATCACAATTGAATGAGATGGGATATGAAAAAATCAAAGAACGAATGGTGCAGATTATGAATCGTTTGGATGAAATCCCAAAAATCGTTTCCAATCTATATCAAGAAGATGGAAGATGGCAAAATACGCAGGAACAATGTGAAAGGGATATTTTGGAAAATACTTCTTCAATAGAAACACAAAGTACAAAGACAGAAAGTTATAAAAAGTACTATGAGTCGGAATTGGATTTAGGATATGTTTCAATTGAAGAAAAGAATCCTGTGTCAATTCATAAATATATTGTGAATTTATATCCAAATTTAAAAAACAAAGATACATTGGGAAATGATCTTCAAACTGTATTTTTTATGAATCGAGGCTTCTTGCAAGATTATAACCTTCATTTTATTACACTGTTTGATAATCAAGAAGATACAATGGCACGTTTGGATATCAAAGCTAGATATAAAGGAAAACAAATTGATTTCACAATGTTATTAAAACAGCTAGAGATAGACATTGAAAAACAATCTGAATTGGTAAGTAGTCAAGACCGACATTTAATTGAAGATGTATTAGTGAATACAATTTCAAGTAAAATACGTGTCCATATTCGAAGCAGTAAACGGTGGATTGAAACAATGAATAAGTATATGAAAGAAATGAATACAAGTAGCACTTTAAAACTTGGATTGCAATGGAAATCAAAAAAAGCTGAAAATGAAGATGAACTCAGTTCAGAATCTTTAGTTCGCTTATTAGAAAAAGATTTGCAATTGTTAAAAGAATCAGATTTTCAAGCCTTATCCAATCATTTCCGTTCTAAAATTAAATGTGCCAGAAGAAATGCAGAAGACCCAAATTCAAATTTGAGTTTTCATCAAGCGATGAAAGACTTATTAGATTATCGTTCATGGTTTGATTTTACAATTATGTATGAAATAGGAAATGAAAAACGTAAAGAATTGACGAACAATCGCTTTTATGTATTTAGCGGTGGCGAAAAGGCCATGGCTATGTATGTTCCTTTGTTTTCAGCGGTAGCCGCAAAATTTGCCTATGCCAGTGATGATGCACCTTTAATTATCGCGCTAGATGAAGCGTTTGCGGGGGTTGATTCCAAAAATATTGATTCCATGTTTGGATTAATCAAAAAATTTGGCTTTGATTATATTATGAATTCCCAAGTTTTATGGGGAGATTATCCAAATGTAGATGCCCTAGCAATCTATGAATTATATCGCCAAAATGATGCTAAATATGTAACTACAATACGATATGAATGGGATGGACATGTTAAAAGGTTGGTTGGTGCATGATGAATGAAGAATTTTGCCAATATTTATTCGACAATGAATTTTCTGAATTTATGAATCTATGGAAAAAGCAATACGAAAAATATGGCACTTGCAAAGGAAGCATTGATTTAATACTAAATGACTCAAATCGAGAATGTATTAGTGGTTTAATGGGAAAAGATTATTATGGTGTGGATTGTGTGCATATTACATTTCGCCAACTACAAAAGGCAATATTGAATACTAAATATGAGAATTGTGATTTTAATGAAGTGTTAAAAATGTACTTCAATCAGGATGTTTTGACAAATAAAAGTCGACAAGAACAAGAACAGATGCGAGTTCAAAATATATTTAAACATCTTTTAGAACAAGAAGGAAAAAGTCAACAGTGGATTTGTCATACATATACAAATCATGATTCTGTCTATATTCGTATTGTTCAGGCCTCAAAAGAAAATGAACAAAAATGTATAAATACGGTACATGTAGTGATGGAAGCATTGAATCAATTACCAATGTGGCAAGACAAGAAAGAAAATATATCGCTTTTTGCAAGCTACCATACAAAAAATCCACATGCTTTTGATAAGAACACTTTTGCCTATTATTTATTGATGCATGGAATTGTTTATTTTCTAAAAGTAGATTTCCCTAAAACAAATTTAGAACAAAATGAAATTCTATATCGTGCAGGACTCTACCAAGATGGCATTAGCAATTATTGTAGTATCGCAAGACTTCAAGCGTTGAATGAAAACTATCAACCACATTTAGGTTGGACAGGATTTTATGATTCGTACGAAGCTTTAAATGTGAATATGGATAATTTATTACATATTCGATCTATTGTATGTTGTGATAGAGTATATGTTGTTGAAAATCCATCTGTATTTCAAGCTTTGTTGAAAAAGTTAAAGAAAGAAAAAATCAAAAAGATTGGCTTAGTATGTACGAATGGGCAATTGAATTATTCAGCCTATCTTCTATTAGATATATTGGTTAATTCGAATATAAATATTTATTACAGTGGAGATATGGATCCAGAAGGATTATTGATAGCCGATAAAATTAAATATAGATATCCTAGTATAAAACTTTGGTGTTATGATGTAAGGCATTACGAAATTTCAA
>OLOM01002057.1_pt1 | contig 12629 bp, 24 predicted proteins | sample 1672531 | NCBI WGS metagenome assembly OLOM01 (sample SAMEA3136696, study PRJEB25190) | human gut metagenome | reverse complement strand
TTATTTAATTTGAATATATTATTGGTTTTATGTGTATTTAATTTGGCGTTCTACACAGATATTCACAATCATTCATATTGTACCATTCTTGGAAGAAAGGAAGTACCTTGTCATTGATTGGAACTGTCCTGACACCTGATTCTGTTTTAGACTGAACAATTCTGAACCACTTTTCTTCAAGATTTACGTTTTCCTTCTTCAGGTCTAACATTTCACCGATTCTACATCCTGAATAAATTAACATCAGGATAATTTTGATATAAGGGGAAGAATCTTTCCATTTCCATACAGTTTTTACTTGGGTCTTGGTGAAAGGCTTTCTATTATATGAATTAGGATTCCCTGCTTGACTGATATCAACATACTTCACCATGTCCCTTTTGTCTTGTGTACAAATTTCATGCATAACTGCATAATCGTACATTAACCCAAAAAGAATTTTCAGCTTTTTCAGGGTGGGTGTATTTTTTCCTGATTCATCCACCACCATCTGCAAGTGGTCAAGTTTAATATCTGTGATTTTCATTTTTTCAATCTTGGAACACAGTCTGTAAGATGCTTTATATCCTTTGACATTAGATTCTGATACTTTGGGGAAGTGGACATCAGACCATCTTTCATAAAGTTCTTCAAATGTCATTCTATCAAGATTCAGGTCATAAGGATTTTTGTTATAGTCTGCAAGGGCAATCATTGCATCTTTTTGTGTTTCATATGTTCCAATGATTTTTCTTTTCTGAACAAGGGTCACTGAACCTGATGTCAGTTGTTCAATTGTAGGTGTTGTGATGACCTTCTGTCTTTGAATGACCTTCTTCATTGCAATCTGTTCAGCAGTTGGTTTTATGATAATCTTCTTTGTTGCTTTATCAATCCATTCTTTCTGTGATGTATCAATATATTCCCACCCTTGGGTGACTCTGACACACCAAGGTTTTCTTCTATTCCCTGATAGCTTGTAAATGCTACCATATCCGTTTGGTTGACGCATTTTGTAATATCCTTTCTGATTGAAAACAGGGTGTCAGGATGATATAATTGATTTGGTTTGGTGGAATCATCCTTCACCCTGTGAATATTATGGTTTCATCTTTTGGGTCAGTTCTGATGGCAGTCAGTTCTGACCTTTTTCATTTAATTTGAACAGTGCAGAATGGATTCTTGCAACTGTGTAGAATTTTGGATGTTTGGTCAGTCCCCTTGTCAGGTCATTGACAGTAGATTTCCCAACACCTGCAACTGAAGCAATTGCTTTATCAGATACATGCAATGATTTCTTCATGCTGTTTAGGAAAGTGTTATCATAGTGCATATAGTTTCCGATTCTTGCACCATATACTTTGAATACTGCCTGTATTGTGCATCTGAACTGATAGAAGTCCTTGAATTCAACATCAACATCTGTGTTCAGACTTTCCAACCAACTGCATACAGAAACAATTGACATTGCATCAGTGATTGTCACTCTGATGTGATTCAGGTCTTCTGTCAGTATGTAGAATGTTGGCTTTCCATCTTGGTCTTCAAGACCCATGTCAAAGATAATTCCATCATAGTTCATTAAAGCTGTGATACATCCATTATAATTTTTCATGATTTCTTTCCATCCTTTCCTATTTGTTCAGAATCATTGTCATTGCTTTCAGATAATCACTGGAAGAAACAACACCATCTTTTGCAAATGACTTGATATATTCTTTGTCTTCCTGTGTCAATTTGTAAGTTCCATGATTTCTTTCATTTCTTGATACTGTGTTCATAAGTTCCACCTATTCCTTTCTGCTATTTGATATATTTTGCATATGTTTCTTTGACTGAATCAGTCACACCATTCTTATACACTTTTCTGATGTCACTGACTGTTTCATCTTTCAGAAGTTTCAACCATTCAATCAGGTCATTTCTACTGTTGGCAAAACTGCAACATCTTCCATCAGCGTATTCAATGCGGTATCTCATACAATCACCATTCCTTTCTGTGAAAACTATGTTTCAGATAGTTCCAATGTTATGAAAACAAAGGGAAAATCATCTGTTTTGTTGGTTGCTTGTTGGCTGTGATAGTTAAAAAATAAAATAGACACCCATCAAGCAAGGTCTATTGTTTGCTTAGAATGGGTGTCTATTTCTTTTTGTACTTTGGTATCAGGTCTTGAATGTATTCTGATACCTTTTGTTTTCCATCAGGATTCAGGGAAAGCAACTGTCTGAAGATTTCAATGTCATCTTCATCATAGTCAGGTAGAGTGTCCCACACCTGAACTTCCTTTGACAGGGATTCTGTATCAATGTAGTCATCCCAATTCAAATCAGGATTGATTGTTCTTGGTGACACGTTCAGTTTATTTGACATCAATAGAACAGTGTCCATCTTTGGAACAATCTTTCCATATTCAAATTGTTGAACTGCACCGACAGAAACACCAATCAATTCTGCAAGCTGTTTCTGTGTCAGTCCTTTTTCTTTCCTGATGGTTTTAATGTTTTCAGCAACGGTCACATTATCACCACCTTATGACCCATTCTAACATAGTGTGGTGTGTGTTTTAGATAAAAAGAGAAAGATTTTATCTAAAACACAAAGCTGACTGTGTCTATAAATAAAATAGCACACAGTCAGCTTTGTGTCAATGGTATTAGCTGAAAATTTTCGCAAAATATAATTTTATTAATCTTTGAGTGAAAAGTTCATATAAATATGTTTGATGTAATTGGTTATATCACTTACAAATGTTTCGGATGCTTCAGCAGTTAATTCTGAAGTATCACATCCGATATAGTCACAATATTCTAATAATCGTACTTCTTGTATAATTTTCAATATTTCTTCCTGATGCTCTGAATCGTATTTAGATAACCATTCTTTCATAAAGTCTTTCCCACCAAGAAGATATTCTTCTGTTGTGTGCAATTTCCAACAAAGCACTTTCATACTTGTATAGTCAGGGTTTCTTCTTCCTGATTCCCATGATTTTATTGTATCAAGTGAAAGATGCGTTTGTTCTGCAAGGTCTTGTTGTGTCCATCCACGTTCTTTTCTTTTTTCTTTGATTCTATCTGAAAGTATACTCAACTATTTCACCCCTTTCTGATTTTGATTGTGTCATCTTGAAAGGTGTACATGTACACCTTTATAATGTTAGTATAACAACAACATGACAAATTATCAAGATGTGAATATAGAAAGGTGGTGAAGATATGGAAGATTTAAAATTACTTATAAGAATGAAACGAATTCCAATATGGAAAATTGCTGAATATGTTGGTGTTTCTGAAATGACTATTTATAGATGGATGCGAACATATAACACAGACCATCATAAAAAAATCATGAATGCTGTAAACAGGATTGAAGGTGATTCAGATGATTAAAATACATGATTGTCTTGGAAAATGTGACATGTTGAATGTTAAAAGAATTAGTACATATCTTGACAGCATTGGTGAATAAAGGATGGGGGTTAAGATATGCGATTGATTGAAGGTTATTGGAAAAGTCATGGGAAAGTGCCTGATGGGAAGGAAGAAGATAGGATTTTGTTTTCAGAACCACTTCAAAATAATGATTATGGGGCAAAATACCGCAAAGATTTAATTGTCAGAATTGATATTGATGATTATGACCATAAGACAGGAATACTGGTGGATGCAGTTAAAGGAAAACCAAGAAGTGAAGCCGTTTTACAATATCTAAATGACAATGGGTATAAATACACAGCAATAAAAACAGAACATGGTGTTCATATTGTTATGTTAAAGCCTGAAGAAGTAGAAATCAAAAGCAATAAATTGAATTGGTATTGTGCTTTAGGAATTAAATTAGAAGCACATGTCACCAATGTATTTGAACCGATTGTTGTAAATGGTGTGAAACGTCAAATTATAACAGGAAGTTTAGAAGATGCTGATATTGATTGTTTAGCACCTGCATTGATTCCAGTACAAAAACCAAAAGAAAAACCTTTTCTGATGGAATTTGAATCAGGTGATAGAAATAATCATTTGTCAGAATATGCTTTCTATTTGAGCAGATTTGGACTTCAAGCAGACCATATAAAAGAAGTGATTGAATCAATCAATCACTATATTATGGAAGAACCTTTACCTGATAGTGAAATTGAAACAATATTAAGACCTGAAACAATGGAGAAGCTGAAGGACATTGAAGAACAGACAAAGAATGGTTCTGTTTCACCTGAAGTATTTAGGAAATTCTTAAAATCATTAGGAATGACAATAAAATACAATGAGTTATTGAACATTGTAGAATATGAAAACATTCCCACAACATCAGATTATCAAGATATAACAGATGTTCAAAATGTTATGCCTATTAAACTAATGTATGAATTCAGAAAGTTTACTGGAAAGCAGAACATAACAAAACATCAGGTAATTGATTTGATTCTGTTAGAAGCTGACACACACACTTATAACCCTGTTAAGGAATTCTTAAAATCATCTGAATGGGATGGAAAAGACCGATTCCCTGAAGTGTTTAATATATTGGGTGTTACAGATGAATTACAACAGTCATTTATAAAAAAATGGTTTTATCAAACAGCAGGAATTCCATTCAACACTATGGAACAGCCTTTTCAGGCTGAAGGTGTGTTGATTCTTCAAGGAGGAGAAGGTATTGGAAAGACAAGATTTTTTCAACAAATTGCAGTAAATCCAATGTGGTTTAGTTCCTTGGATAAAGAGTTGACAACCAAAAATAAAGACATATTGATTCAGATGCTTTCAGTATGGATTGCAGAAATTGGTGAAGTAGATAGAACCTTTAAAGCAAATAAATCAGATGTAAAATCTTTCATTACAAGCAGGGATGACACGATAAGAAAACCATATAGGATGGAGCAGGTGAAGAAAGCACGAACAACTTCATTTTGTGGAACAACAAACAAAGATGAATTTCTTAATGATGACACAGGTTCAAGAAGATGGTGGGTGATTCCAGTAAATAAGCGGATTGTTCTTGGGGATTTTGCTAAAGAAGAAAACCTGAAACAATTTTGGGCACAGTGCTTTTATGAGTATTCTATCAATCCGAATTGTTTCAGACTGACAGAAGAAGAAATGCAAAAACTGAAGAAAATTAATAGAGAATCAATGGAACTGTTACCATCTGAAGAAGAATTAAGAAACAGATTTAATTTTGATGCACCTGAAGAAGAATGGAATTGGACAACATCATCAGCATTGAAGAACCTGCCTGAATATGATGTTGAAAAATATACAGTTGTTCAGATAGGTAAAGCCTTAACATCAATCATGCAAGATGATAATGGTGTAAAGAAAAGAAGGAACAAAGGGAAAAATCAATATTTTATACCGCCTGCAATCATGTATACAGATAGATTTAGGGAAACATCATGATATAAGGGGTGTAGGGTGTAGGTAAAACTTATAAACGTATAGAGAAAAAATTTTTTATAAAAAGTAAGAGTGTAAATATTAAAAAGATAATTTTTATATACACCCTACACCCATAAAAAACGGAAAGGATAGAACGAAAATGGAAACAAATATTACAAATTATTCAATGGGTGTTTATCCCTTTGATAGAAGAAACAAAGCAAAACTTTTTGGCTGTGAATTTGTGGAACAGATTGAATGTGAACAGCTTAAAGCAAAAGTCTTTATTTTTCAGGATAAATATAGAAAACTGAAAATAGATTTGTTCTTTATGGCAGATGGTGAATTATTCATTGGTGATTATTATGGTGAAACAATGAAACGTGAAGAAATGACATTTATAAAAATGGGGTGCAGATAAATGAAAGAATTTAAGTATGAAATTAAAAAGCATATTGGAACAGTAAGCACTTCTTTAAATGGAAAAGTTACTACTGAAGTAAATCTGATAAGTTATAATAATGCACCTGAAAAAGTAGATATAAGGTCTTGGAATAAAGAAACTGGAAGAATGTACAAAGGAATTACATTGACAAAGGAAGAAGCAGAAACCCTTGGGAAAATGCTTCTTGGAATGAAAGAAAGTGAATGATTATAGCAGGTTGAAAGGGGGTGGGTGTATGACTACAAAACAGATTAAATTTCTTTCAGAATTATTCAAGTGTTCAAGTGTTGCAGAAGCAATTAAAAGTGCAGGTATTTCAGAATCTACTGCTTATAGGTGGATGCGTGAAGACGAAGACTTTAAAAAAGAACTTCAAAATAAGAAAACACAGGCACTTGATGAAGTATCAACACAGATGCAAATTGGTTTTTCTGAAGCAGTGCAGGAATTATTAGACATAATTAGAAATGATGTTGTTTCTGCACAGGTAAAAATCAATGCGATTGACTGTTTGTTTAGAAATGCAAGACCAATTATAGAAGAAGTTGATATTTTAAATAGACTTCAGGAAGTAGAAAGAAAAATTCAGGAAGAAGGGACAGAAGGTGATTTATACAATTAAAAACAGACTTCAGGCATTGGAGAAAGCAAAAAAGAATACAGATATTCCTGAAATAGTTATTATATTTTGGGATGAAGCAGAACATCATTGGATTGCTAAAGAACAATATATCAGGAAAAGTTCTAAAGGGAAAATCATTCCAAACACAGGAAGGACAAGGACTATTTTTTTAGATGATCCTGATAGTTATGTACCACCTGAAGGGTTTAAGGGGTCAATATTGAAAGAAGGTGTGATTGAATAATGGTTACACAGGAACAAAAAGACAGATACAATTTTCAGCAAACCAATACAGGAAAAGATGTTCTAAGCATGTGCGAAAGCCTTAAAAAGGAATATTGTTTGAAACTTGGTATTCCAGTTAGCAAAATAAAGACAGGAAAACTGACACCATTAGTCAATGGTTATACAGGTGAAATTGAAAAATTTATTGAAGAATAGAAAGGATGATATAAGATGATTAAAAATACAAGAAAAGCAATTACAGATTACACAGAAGCATATACACAGGCGAAAGATGTTCATGTTCAGGCAGTGAAATATATTAAAGCCAATTATAAAGATGGAAGTGAAGTGTATAAAAGTGCTATGAAATCAGCAAAAGAAACATTTAAAAAGGCACTGACACCAATGAAGGATATTTGTAAGGAAAAAGTTCAGAAAGACTTCAATGAAGTTAGGAAAGCTATTTCAAAGGCAGTTGCAGTTCTTCCGTCTGATAAGGTTCTTGGGATTCTTCCAATGATTGAATCAGGAAAGATGACAGAAACAGAAATACAGATGTTTTTGGAAGAATTCAAAGGGAATTACATGGATGTTAAATTGCTAAATGAAGCAATGGGAAAACACTTTAAAACAGTTGAAAGTATTATGGATGAACTGGAAATGATAGAAAATGCAACCAATGAATACATAGACACCTTTGCAGGCGAAAATCTTGCAAGTATGTCAGATAATAATGTTATGCTGTTAAAAGGTTCATATATTGAAGATTTGGATTCTTTAACAGATGATTTTATTAATACGTATTCCAGTCAGGAAAATGAATAAAGAAAGGTGGTGAAGATATATGTATAAAATTACTTGTACAGACCCAAGTTACGCAGGTGATAAATATGATGGTGTACGTTTTAAATCTGTTGCTTATACTGAAGATAAAAAAGTTGCAGATAGATTTGCAAATAATAAAATGCATCATGGTGGTGTGAAGATTTTCAGTGTTGAAGAAGTTGAACAGGAAAATGAATAATTGAAATCAAGTTCGTGCTGTTCTAGGTGTTCTTTGTGTTCTTGGTGTTTTATCTATAATACTTTTAAGAAAATAAAGATGAAACACTAAAGGACTAAGAAAAATATAAATATATATAGTAGTATACAACCAAGAACACCAAGAACAGAAGAACATCAAGAACAAAGGAAGGGGATGATATATCATGGGTGTAACATTTGAAGATAATTCTGAAAATTGCAAGAATGCAATCAAGGCATCTGCTCTTGCTTTTCTTTATGAAATCGGTGGTGAAATAAGGTCACAGACACAAAGAAACAGCAGACGTAAAACAGGAAGAACAGCAGGGACATATGAATATATGGTTGATGAAAATGAACTTGCAGTTCACATTGGTTCTAATGATGTAAATGCAATATGGGAAGAATTCGGAACAGGTGAACATTCAATCAAGGGTGGTGGCAGAAAAGGTTATTGGGTCTTTGTTGATAATGGTGGGCAACCACAAGCACCAAAAGGTGGGAAGACATACACCAAGAAGGAAGCTAAAAGAATTGTTGCTATTATGAGAAAGAAAGGACTGAATGCTTATTATACAAATGGTAAAACAGCAAACAGACCTTTATACAGAGCATTTACAGCAACAGAAGGAAAGATTCAATCTGTTGCTGAAAGATGTTTCAGCAATATAGGTGGTGCTTCATCTTCAGGTGGTGGAAAAGATTGGTCATTGAAAAATTATATCAATGATATTAAATCTAAAACAGATAAGTTGGAATCAGCAATGGATGACCCTTCATCATTAGCACCACAACCACACATGCCATCAATACCACATGCGAAAGCACCAAAATTACCAAAAGCAAAGACACCAAAGATTCTGAAGAATCTGAAGTAATAATGATGAAAGAAGGTGAAGATATATGAGAAAGTTTAAAATTACAAGTGCATTAATTGGAAGTAAAACAGTAAATCTTCCATATACTACAAGTACATACACATTTGCAAATAAAGGTGCAAGTGTGATTGTAACTGAATCAGAAGCTGAAGAATTTGAAAAAATGAGTGGATTCTTAGTTGAAAAAGTTGAAACAGAGTAATGAAGCAGGACAGGCAGTCAGAAATGATTGTCTGTTCTTTTTTCTGTCTTGGTGGTATGATAAGGAAGAAGGAAGGTGTGTGTTATGCTGTCAGGTGAATTCTTATCATTGTTTTGGAAGTATCTTCAATTTAATACTGAAGGTGATATCACAGGGATTTCAAAAGATGCACCTGATGAAGCAAAGAAAGCATTCAGGCACTTTATGAAACTGATGCAAGACCCAAACAGGAATGTATAGGATGACCAAGGAACAGCCTTTGAAAGGTCAATGGAAACTTCTTCAGGTCATAGTGTGGAAGGGCAGGAACAGCCACACAGGAAGGTGATACATGGATATAGAAAAAGCATTACAACAGTATATGGAAGTATTTGATGAAAATTATCCATTAGTTGCTACAATGGGGATGTCTGATGATGAAATTATTGATGACATTGAACAGTGTATTCAGTCAGGAAAAACTGCTGAACCACCTGCATTTGAAGAAGATGTTGATTATTAAATGGAAGGATGATGATATGTTCAGATGGTATAAAAACAACCCTGATGATAAGATATGGTGGTTGAACAATCCTGAAGTAAAAGGTGAATGGGTCTTTTCTTTTGATAAGAAGACTGAATTCAATATGTTCAGAGATTACCCACATGCATTGACATCAGAACAAAAGAAAATCTTTGATGAAGAAAATCCATATTGGAAGAACTTCTTCAAAGACAGGATATAAAAATATGGATTTTTGCAGAAAAATAGTATAAAATTAGTGGAAAAGCAGACAAAAAGACCTGATTTTTGTATTAGAATGCAAGAAAAATAACGTGTTTTGTTGATGTCAAGATATATCCATAGCCAACAGGCAACCAACAAAGCCTTTAAAAACCTTGATTTTTCGGATGTCGGAACTATCCAAGCGTTAATTTATTCAGTTTGGAAATCAGGAAAAGTCCCATATTTGGGGCTTTTTTTGTACCTTGCTGAAGGAAATTTGCTGCAAGTTGCAGCAAAACATGTAGCAAAACATGTAGCAAATTCTCACCAATTCTGTGCTGGAGAACTGTGGTCGCCTTATGTGTTCTATTTTTTAAGCAACTCTCTGTATTCAGATGGAACATACATCTGATTGACCGCATCAATTAGCACACCAATATCCAGGTGCGTATAAACCCTTTCTGTCAGTGTCATCGCTCCAGCATGACCGACGATCTTTTTGATACTTGTTTGATCGACTCTTGCTTCTGCCAGGAGTGAGATACATGTGTGTCTTGTGCAATGTGGGGTGTAGTACCCCAGATTGAGATTTTCAATTAGTGGTTTCCAGTAACTGTCGTAATAATTTCTGTACTTGAACGGTTCCATATCCGGAGTGCAGAGAAGAGTATCTGCTTCCGAGTAGTCGTACCATTTCTGAAAGAATGGCAGGATACTGTCTGCAATAGGTACTCTTCGAATTCCACTCTCCGTTTTACTTTGTGTAACCTGGAACCATTGTTCATCCAGATGGATATCTTCCTTTTTCAAATTGAGGAGTTCTCCGATACGTACACCGGTATAGATAAGAATCAGAATCACGTCATACCACATATCCTCTGATAAAGACCAGAAAGTATTGATCTGTCCAATCGTGAATGGATTTCTATCTTCTTTTTTAGGATTTCGTTTGTGGTACTGGATGATATCGACGTAGGATGACAGATCTCTTGGACAGATATCATATTTCATTCCGTACTTATACATGACGTTGTACATCACTTTGATTTTCTTCATCGTAGGATAGTTTTTCCCGGATTTATCTATTGCCTTCTGAAGATGGATCACTTTGATGTCCTTGAACTTCATATTATGAAGAACGGGTACTGCTTTATAGGCAGCTGCATAAGCAATATGTGTGGAATATGATTTGTCTTCTAAAGTTTCATCAAACATTTTCTTGAAGACATCTGCAAAAGTCATCTCGTTATCCACATCGAATGGTGCTTCGTGGTATCTTTCAAGCATACTGATGCCTTCTGCTTTTGTTTTTGCATAGCCTATGACCTTGTACTGTACATAGCATTTTTCTGTTTGTTCGTTGAAATACGTTCCATCTGGCACACGGATCATATATGGTTTAATACGTTTGCCTTTCATCTTGACAACACTGCCGTAACCTTTAGGTAATCCAGCCATAATTAATCCAACTCTCCAACATCATCCAAATCTTCTGGATGTTCGTTAAAATATCCAAGTTCTTCCCAGACAAGCTTGTCAGGGCAGTAGAAGGAATAGTTTTTGCCAGGACCTTTCTGAATGGCATAACCAAAATGGAATATGCCACGTTTCAGCCCTTCTCGTAAGAACATGTCCGATTTGCCGACAGCTTTAGCGATTTCTGTGATTTTTACATTTCTGCCAGTGAACTTTGGAGCATTTGTGTAAACAGGCTTTAAGCGTTCTCTTTCCATAGTTTTCACCTCCTTTCAAATTATAGTGAAATAAGAAAAAAGTTTCCCAGGTTCAAATTTGAGATTTGTACATGCAAAACATAAAAGGCAGCAACCATAGGGGATATCAAGGCTGCTGCCATGTTTAATATATAAAAGTCTAGGGAGTGACTTTTATACCTTTTTTACTTCTGGACATATCCAGACTGATGCGTAGTCTTATATTGATTGCATACATATCTGACTTAGATAGTTTGGCAAGTTTACGCATGAGACGATTTTTGTCTATAACACGTATCTGTTCACATAAAACCATAGATCTATAGCGTAAACCATCAATCTCTGGCAGGTGATAATGCGTTGGTATGTTTGCTTTTGTAACTGTCTTGGAAGATAAACAGGCAACGATTGTTGTTGGACTGTATTTGTTTCCAAGATTATTTTGTATGATAAGAACCGGTCGAACTTTTTTTTGTTCACTTCCAGTTCCGTCTGATAAATCTGCAAGGTAGATTTCACCACGTTTTACTTTCACAAGTTCCTCCTTATGTAAAACCGGATAGCATGAACCATCCGGTTGAAAAAATATTTATCGTGTTTCCCATTTATCGCCTGATTACCCGGAAACAGGGAATGACTGTCAGACAAGATAATTGCAAAATATCTTTCATTGGAATTTCACCAGCCCATCTTACGCGTGAGTCCATCGAGGAAGTATCATTATCTTATATACCATCATCGCACAGTCAGCAATCACTGCTGATCAGTCTGAAGTATCTCGCTCGCAGGAAACTACATCATGGCGCTTCAGTGATCCAGCTCGAATATATAAGTTTGGTATCTGCCAGTTGTTATGTGGTTTTCAAAGATCTGGAAGAGTATGAATATCCCTCTTCACTAGATAGTCCTTGAAATTGTTAATTATTAGCCTCTCTTTTTACATTTTTTTGAAAATTTCTCAATTCTTTTATAAACAGCATTGTTTGTCATGTGCAAATCCTCAGCAATTTCCCATACTCGATACTTATTTCTTAACATTATAATTATTCTTTGCATGATTGGATCACACTTTTTCAAGTGCATAAAAACAACTACATCATTTACTCCATCCAATATGTCCTCCCATGTATACTCATTAATGCAATCACTAATGGGCTCGTTTAAAAAATATTTTGCTTCTGTAGGTGATTCATGTCGGTAAAAACTTCTGTTTTTGTTGAAATCAAAATCATCCATTTCTCGGAGATATTGAATTTTCCATTCAGGAAATCCTAATAATCGTAATAATGTTTCTTCCTTTTCCTTTTCTTTCAAATACTTTTTCTTTTCGTAACCATAGTTATACATTTAATTATTCCTCCTTCACTTGAAAGTCCGCAAAAATAGCCTTTTTTAGCCTATGAAGACATAAAAAAAACAGATCAACTGTCTGAAACAGAGATCTGTACCAATTCG
>OLOM01002046.1_pt1 | contig 12723 bp, 11 predicted proteins | sample 1672531 | NCBI WGS metagenome assembly OLOM01 (sample SAMEA3136696, study PRJEB25190) | human gut metagenome | reverse complement strand
AATTGGATGTTTTATAGGTAATAAAATAAAAAATAGTTAGTCAAATTACAATTTATTGAGTAAATCAGAAATGGTTTGCTCTTTTTTTATGACAAAATGAAAGGAGTGAGAAAGATTGCAACGACAGGAATATGGAAAATAGAAAAAAGATTAGATAATGTAATAGATTATACTACTAATATTGAAAAGACTATTAATAGTGATTATGGTAAAGACAATTATTATGATTTACACAATGTTATTGATTATGTTGAAGCGGATTATAAAACAGAAAAGCAATTTTATGTGTCTGGTGTGAATTGTAATCCTAAAACTGCATTAGAAGAAATGACTATTACAAAAGAGCAATATGGTAAGACTGGAGGAATACTTGGCTTTCACGCATTTCAATCATTTGCAGAGGGAGAAGTTACTCCAGAACAATGTCACGCTATTGGAGTACGACTTGCCGAAGAAATGTGGGGAGATAGGTTTGAGGTTGTTGTTAGTACACATCTTAACACTAATCATTATCACAATCATTTTGTAATAAATTCTGTATCATTTAAAGATGGAAAAAGATATTATGATAAAAGAGAAACTTATGCAGAGTTAAGAAGATTATCAGATTCGTTGTGTGAAGAATATGGCTTATCTGTATTAAAAGAAAAGTCTTGTAGAAACAGTAAGATAAACTTTGCTAATTATCAGAAAGAAAATAATAATAAAGTTAATTATTATTCTATTGCAAAAGAAGATTTAGATAGGGCAATAGGTATGGCTACTTCTTATTATGACTTTGAAGATTTAATGAAAGCAATGGATTATGAGTTGATTTATAGAGGAAATAAGTTAAGCATAAAAAGAAGTCCATATAAGAAAAATATTCGCATTGAAAGATATTTTGGTAGTGAATATTCTATTGATAGAATTAAGCAAAGAATTGATGAAGAATATATCAAGCGAGTACCTTTTATAGAGGAATATGGCAACAAGAAAAAGTATAATGCTAACTATTATAAAAAGCGAAAACCAAAAGGATTTTATGCTTTATATATTCACTATTGTTATCTATTAAGAGTATTTCCTAAAAAGTATCCTTATCAAAAATTATCTCCTGCTATTCGTGCTGATGTACGAAAGATGGAAGAAATATCAAATGAAACAAGACTGCTTGTCAGAAATAATTTAAAAACTGACGAGCAGTTTTTTGCGTTTAAAGAAGATAAAGAAAAAAGACTTGAAGAACTTATGGATCAGAGAAGTAAACTCTGGTACAAACATAAAAAGTCAAAGTCAAAACAAGAAAAGGAAAAAATTAAGGAACAAATAAATAACTTAAATAAAGAAATAAATCCATTACGAAAGGAGGTGGTGCTATGTAAAGATATTATAGAAAGAAGTAAGAAGATGGAACAAAATCTTCAAGAATTATCTGATGAAAAAAATCAAGAAAAGGAGGTAGAGAAAAATGAACACATCAGGTGATGCTGCTGAATCTATTGTAAGAATGAGTTTACAAGGATTAGAGGTAGCAGTAAGATTATCTGGAAGTGGAGCAAAAAATATTGCTGCACTAATGATTGCAATATTAAAAGACCAAAAACAAACAAAAGGTAAGACAAGACTTACTAATATGCTTAAATCTGGTAAAGAACTTAAAGTATTTACTGTTAAGGAAGAAGATTTAAGAAAATTCACAGAGGAAGCAAAAAGATATGGTGTTTTATTTTGTGCTTTAAAAAGTAGAGGTAAAAGTGTAGATGGTATGGTCGACATTATGGTTAGAGCAGAAGACGCAAGTAAAATAAATCGTATTGTTGATAGATTTAATCTTGCTACTGTTGATACGGCTTCTATTAAAAGTGAAATTCAAAAATCAAAAGACAGTAAAGATAAAGGTGTTGTTATTAAGAGTGTCGAAGAAAAATTGGTTGATGATATTTTATCTAAACCTATAAGCAAGGAGGAAAATGAAATGTCAAACCCCCAAGTGGCAAAGACAGAAAAAAGCCCTCTGTCAGAGCCTACCTTAGACAACAAAAACAAGTCAGACAAGGGTACTAAATCTGAAAAGCCATCTGTTAGAGAAGAAATAAAAGCAATAAGAGAAGAACAGAAGAAAGATAAAGATTTAGATAAAGATGAACTTAAAAAAGAAAAGCCAGAAAAAAACAAAACAACAAAACACAAACAACCAAAATCAAAAAAGAAAAAATCAAAGGAAAGAGGGTAATAGAATATGAATGATTTTGACCAAATAATGGCTAATGCTAATAGTAATACCACTAAATCAAATAAATCTTTTGATAAAAATGCTTGGAGAGAAAGAAAGCAACAAGAAAGACAAGAAGTATATGATTTAATGGACAAAACAGCAGACGAGATAAAAACAGATATTAACAAGTATAAACAATACCTAGATGTTCAAGGAAGATTCGACAAATACTCTGTTGGTAATGCACTTGTAATATCTGCTACTTATCCTAATGCTACACAAATAAAAGAGTTTGATGATTGGAAAGAATCTGGAGCATTTATAAAGAAAGGTGCCAATGGTATTAAGATATTAGAGCCGGGAGATTCTTATACAAGGTCAGATGGTAGTTCTGCTATTTCATACAATGTTAAGAAAATGTTTGATATATCACAAACAACTTCTACACAAAAGCCAAGAACTATCAATTATGATGATAGAGTAAAATTAACGGCTCTTTTAAAAAACTGTCCTGTTGATATAAAGGCAGTAGATGAAATTCCCAATAGTGATAAAGTTGCATTATGGAGCAAGGAAGATAATGTTTTATATGTTAACAAAATTGATGATCTTGAAGGATTAAAATGTGCCTATGTGGCAGGTTCTAACTCCGGAGACTTATTTAAACAACTTGCAAAAGAACTAACTAGGTCTGTACTTGAAGAAACAGGAAATACTGAACTAGATAATTTTAAATGTGAATCTACTTCATATATGTTATGTAAGAAATATGGAATTGATGTATCAGATATAAATATCAATTCTATTCCAGAAGCATTTAAAAATATGAGTGCTAGTGAGGTAAGAAATGAATTAACTTCTATGCGTAGTAATATGGAAGATATAAATACTAGAATGAGTGCATATTTTGAAACTATCTCAAAAGCACAAAAAAATAAGGAACACGAAAGATAGGAGGAATTATGAAAGAAGAAATTAAAGTGTTAGAACTTGATAAATACGAGTTAGGTATTCTTATCAATGCTTTAAATGAGTTTAGAAATAAAATGATTAAAGAGGGCAAAGATACAGAATATGTTGATGAGGTTTTATTAAGAGCCATTGACGCCCCACCTAAAAAAAAAGTTCTCACAAGGTCTATGAGGAGAGATGAATACAGATTCTAGTTATCCAAAGTGGTTGTATTGTCTTGGACTAATACCGACAATATGGTTAGCGCTTTTAATTGCACCATCAGTAAATGGAGGATTACCACAAATAATGAAAGATTTTTCAGAGGTTATTGGTAATCCTTTTCATATTACTTGGTGTGATAGTTCAATAAAAGTAATAATAATATTTATTATTGGTTATGTAATGGCAATTACAATTTATTTATCTACTAAAAAGAATTACCGTAGGAGAGAAGAACACGGCTCTGCAAGGTGGGGAAATGCAAATGAGATAAATAAAAAGTACAAACAATTACCTATGGATAGAAATAAGTTATTAACTCAAAATGTTTGTATAGGGTTAAATGGAAAAAAGCATAGAAGAAATCTAAATGTCTTAGTCTGTGGTGGTAGTGGAGCAGGAAAGACAAGATTTTATTGCAAACCAAATGTAATGCAATGCAATACCTCAATGGTAATTTTAGACCCCAAGGGCGAAATTGTGAGGGACAAATGACAATGATGTTCAAAAACTTGTAACCAATTTATTTAAGTCAACAACACCAAAGGGTAGCCAGTCTAATGATCCGTTCTGGGATACTGCTGCAAGTATGTTACTACTAGCACTTGTATTTTATCTTAAATACGAAGCACCAGAGGATGAACAAAATTTTCCAATGGTTATGGAACTACTTCGAGCAGGAGAAGTCCACGAAGATGATGACTCTTATGTAAGTCCATTAGATGTTTTATTTAATAGATTAGAAGAAAGAGAACCAGAGCATATAGCAGTTAAATATTACCGTGATTATCATAGTGGTTCTGCTAAAACGCTAAAATCTATTCAGATTACTTTGGCTGCAAGATTAGAAAAATTTAACCTAGAAAGTTTGGCTTCTTTAACTGCGACTGATGAATTAGATTTACCATCATTAGGAGAAAAGAAAACAGCATTATTTGCTTTGATTCCAGATAATGATACAAGTTTTAATTTTTTAGTAAGTATTTTATACACGCAACTGTTTCAACAGTTGTTTTTTTTGGCAGACCATAAATACGGAGGAAGTTTACCAGTACACGTTCATTTCATAATGGACGAGTTTGCCAATGTTTCACTTCCAGATGATTTCGATAAGATACTTTCAGTTATGCGTTCAAGAGAGGTTTCAGTATCTATTATTCTTCAAAATCTAGCACAATTAAAAGCACTTTTTGAGAAGCAATGGGAGTCAATAGTAGGAAACTGCGATGAATTTCTCTACCTAGGAGGAAACGAGCAATCTACGCACAAATATGTTTCAGAACTCTTGGGGAAAGAAACGATTGACACTAATACTTATGGAAAATCAAGTGGTAGAAGTGGCAATTATTCAACTAACTATCAAATAAGTGGTAGGGAGTTATTAACTCCTGATGAAGTAAGGTTACTTGATAATAAATATGCAATCCTTTTTATAAGAGGAGAAAGACCAGTAATGGACTTTAAGTATGATATTTTAAAACATCCGAATGTAGCATTTACTACTGATGGAAAAGAAAAACCTTACTTACACGGAGGAACAGAAAATGCTATTGCTTCAATTAGTATTGATGAAAATGTAGATAACTATGATTTCACAGAAATTGAAGATATAGCAAATGACTATGAATTGATTACTTCGGAAGAGGTAGAAGACTATTTTAAAGGAAAAGGAGAATGAAATTTATGAATAAAAATAGTAAACAATTAAAAATGAGTAGTAAAGGAAAGAAATTATTTAAGGCTTATGTATTAGGAGTAAGTCTTTTTGCAATAACCATTGGAACAAGTGTGAATGTTTTAGCAGCAGATGATCCAATGACTGTTGTAAATAACTTATCTAACTTTATCTTCGGACTAATTAGAGCAATAGGTATGATTTTGCTAGGCTTTGGTATAGTTCAAGTAGGGTTGTCATTAAAGAGTCACGACCCTAGTCAAAGAGCCAATGGTTTCTTGACAGTTGCAGGTGGTATTGTTATCACATTTGCAAAAGAAATCTTAAACATGATTACAGGTTAAGCAATTATCAAAGGGCGAGTAAATATTCTACTCGTCCTCATCTTATTTTTACAAGGAGGTGTTAATATTGAGCGATAATTGGGTAGTGCAAAATTTACAAAATGCACTTGATACTTGGAATTCAAAATTAGGAGAAATATGGCAATTAGTTACACAAACTCCGGAAACTTTTAAGGGTGGAAGCATTTGGAATGTAGTTCTAAATATTCACGGTGCTGTTCAAGCCATTGGACTTGCATTGTTAGTTTTATTCTTTGTAGTTGGTGTAATGAAAACTTGTGGCTCTATAACAGAAGTAAAGAAACCGGAACACGCTCTTAAATTATTTATACGATTCGCAATCGCAAAGATAGTGGTAACTTATGGACTGGATTTAATGCTTTCATTATTTAAGATAGTTCAAGGAGTAATATCTACAATTATTCAGGCTTCAGGACTAGGTGGAGCAACAAGCACAACATTACCACAAGAAATTATAACGGCAGTAGAAAAATGTGGTTTCTTTGAATCCATACCACTATGGGCAGTTACGCTGATAGGTGGCTTATTTATTACAGTATTATCTTTCATAATGATAATGACTGTTTATGGAAGATTCTTTAAGTTATATCTTTATACTGCAATAGCACCGATACCGTTATCTACTTTTGCAGGAGAACCTACACAAAGTGTTGGGAAGAGTTTTATTAAATCTTATTGTGCCGTTTGTTTAGAGGGAGCAATTATAGTCTTATCTTGTATTATATTCTCTCTATTTGCAAGTTCACCACCAGTAGTGGACGCAAATGCAGCAGCAGTCACGCAGGTGTGGAAATATATTGGAGAGTTAATTTTCAATATGTTAGTGCTTGTAGGAACAATAAAATTATCTGATAGAGTCGTTCGTGAAATGATGGGATTATAAGGAGGTGTCAAATGAACGAAAAGATAGAAAAAATAAAAAATGATATAGAAACTTTTTTGAAAGATTCAATGGAACATCAAAATAAACACATTGATTATATTTTGTATGATCCAGACAATGATAATGTTTTTGTATTAGCAAGTGATGATCAAGGTGAAGCAATAGAGTTTACACCTTATACAAAGGAGTATGATGGAGGGTATCTCGAAGTTCCAGAGTGGGACTACAACTTTGACTATTATATCTATAACTATTTGGAAGAAGGTAAAAGAATAGGCTATATGACTGATGAAGTTCACTATTCTATTTGGAACTCTATTCACGAGTTATATCCAGAAGATATTGATTACAAAGACGGAGTTCAAGCATATCTACAATATTGTGCAGACAATAAAATTACAAAAAAGTATTTAGATAAAAAGACAGGTTTTGATACACCAGATGTTATGCAATATTTTGAAGGACTAGCAATAAATGATACTATGAAATATAAAGGTTATATTATAGAGGCTGATGACTTAAATTTGGATAATCCAAAAGAAAACCTTGTCCATATATTTGAAAATGAACAAGATTATGACAAAAAAGAAGAAATAGAAACAGTTTCATTAAATACTATTGGATTAAAACAAAATGTTAGGGATTATATTGATGAGTTTTATATTGATAAAACTGTTATAGAAAGTGAAAAGGCGTATTTCACATTTGTATTAGGATACGACTTGTTAAATAATATGCTTTCAAAATCATCAACACCAGAAAATGATGTTAGTTATGATTTCTGCGATATGATTGCAGGGGAATTTTTAAAGAGCGAAGAATACAAAAATGAAAAATATTCTTCTTATGAAATGTTAGAAAGTTGGGTAAATGATAACAAGGATTTCATAAGAGAACAACACAGTTTATTTATTGGAGAAACAATTAATAGAGATACTACTAGAATGCTTGATGGTGGTATGTATGTTATAGATTTAGGTTATAGAAATAAGCAACCAGTTGCTTTAATTGAAAAAACAATGCAAGACAATAGTAAAGAATATATTATTGCATTTAACTATAAAATCACCGATAAAAAAATTGACTGGGCTTATGGCTATTATTATAACGAAAATATTTCAAAAGCAAAGCAAGATTTTAATAAAGTATTGTCCGGTGGAAATCTTGCAAACACATTTGATAAAAATAAAAAGGACAAAGAAAGGTAGGTACAAATGGAAGTAAAAATAAATAGGGAAATAAGAAACTATACAGAAAGCATTTTCTTCGGACTGTCATTAAGGCAGTTCGTTTTTTCTATATTGGCTTGTGGTGTAGCAGTAATCTTATATTTTTTATTAAGAGGACAGTTTGGAATTGAAACTCTATCTTGGGTATGTATATTAGGTGCTGCACCCTTTGCTGCAATAGGTTTTGTAACTTATAACGGTATGACAGCCGAAAAGTTTTTATACGCCTATATTAAATCAGAGTTTTTAATACCAAAGAATCTAACTTTTAAACCAGTTAATTTTTACTACGAATTATTAAAAGATAAATTAGAAAAGGAAGGTGAAAATAGTGAAAACATTAAGAACACTATTCAAACAAGATAAAGAAGCATTTGTAGTTCCAAAAGGAATACAAGATGTTATCCCTGTTACAAGAATATGGCAAGATGGAATATTTCAAGTAGGAAAAAATAAATATTCAAAATGTTACCGATTTACTGATATAAACTATGCAGTTGCAAGTAGGGCAGATAAAGAGGGTATGTTTTTAGAATATAGCGAGTTATTAAATTCATTTGATACAGGAGCAACTACTAAAATAACTATATTAAATAGAAGATTAAACAAAATAGACTTTGAAAAAAATATTTTATTACCATTATCTAATGACAAGTTAGATGAATATAGGAAAGAATATAATAAAATGCTTTTAGATAAAGCAACAGGAGCAAACGGAATCACACAAGAAAAATTTATAACAGTTTCAGTTAATAAAAAAAGTGTAGAAGAAGCAAGAAACTATTTTACAAGAATTAGTGCTGATTTAATAAATCACTTTTCACAACTAGGTTCAAAATGTATTGAATTAGAGGCAGAAGATAGATTAAGACTATGTCACGATTTTTATAGACAAGGAGAAGAAAATGCTTTTACTTTTGATATGATACAAAATATGAGAAAAGGACATAGTTTTAAAGATTTTATATGCCCTGATAGTTTTGAGTTTGAAAAAGATTATTTTAAAATGGGTAAGAAATATGGTAGAGTCATTTTCTTAAAAGAATACGCAAGTTATATTAAAGATAATATGGTGGCAGAACTTACAGATTTAAACAGAAATATGATGATGAGCATTGATGTCATACCTGTTCCTATGGACGAGGCAGTTAGAGAGGTGGAGAATCGAAGACTAGGTGTTGAAACGAATATAACAAACTGGCAAAGAAGACAAAATTCTAATAATAATTTTAGTGCAGTAATACCTTATGATTTAGAGCAACAAAGAATTGAATCAAAAGAGTTTTTAGATGATTTAACAACTCGTGACCAAAGAATGTTTTTAAGTGTATTAACAATGGTGCATACGGCAGATAGTAAGGAACAATTAGATAATGATACTGAAAGTTTATTAACTACTGCTAGAAAACATTTATGTCAGTTCTCAATACTTAAATATCAACAAATGGATGGACTAAATACTGTAATGCCTTTTGGAGTTAGAAAGATAGACGCATTAAGAACATTGACTACTGAAAGTCTAGCAGTATTTATACCTTTTAGAGTACAAGAGATAAATCACGAAAACGGAATTTATTATGGTCAAAATGTTATAAGTAAAAATATGATTATTGCAGATAGACGACAATTATTAAATGGTAATTCATTTATTCTAGGAGTTTCTGGTTCTGGTAAATCATTTACTGGAAAGAACGAAATAGTATCAGTAATACTTCGTGACCCTAATGCAGATGTAATAATTATTGATCCAGAGCGTGAGTATTCACAGTTGATAAATGCCCTTGGTGGAGAGGTAATTCATATATCTGCAACAAGTAATAATCATATAAATGCTATGGACTTAAATAGCGAGTATGGAGATGGTGCTAACCCAGTAATTTTGAAATCAGAGTTTATACTTTCTCTATGTGAACAACTTATTGGTGGTAATAATCTAGGTCCAAAGCAAAAATCTATTATTGATAGATGTACGGCTTCTGTTTATAGACATTATCAACAAGGCAATTATCAAGGAGTTCCACCCACATTACAAGATTTTAGAGAAGAATTATTAAAGCAAAATGAGCCAGAAGCAAGAGAAATAGCCCTTGCGATTGAACTATTTACAAATGGTAGTTTAAATACCTTTGCTAAAAACACAAATGTTGATACTAATAACAGATTATTATGCTATGACATTTTAGACTTAGGAAAGCAATTATTACCTATTGGTATGTTAGTAGTTCTTGATAGCATTTTGAATAGAATAACCACAAATAGGAGTAAAGGTAGAAATACCTTTATTTTTATTGATGAAATTTATCTATTATTTCAACACGAGTATTCTGCTAACTTTTTATTCACCTTGTGGAAGCGTGTGAGAAAGTACGGTGCATATTGTACTGGTATAACACAGAATGTTGATGACTTGTTACAAAGTCATACTGCTAGAACAATGTTAGCCAATAGTGAGTTTATAGTAATGCTTAATCAGGCTAGTACCGATAGATTAGAACTAGCAAAGTTACTTAATATATCAGAACTACAAATGGGGTATATCACAAATGTCGGAGCAGGACAAGGACTATTAAAAGTAGGCAGTTCATTAGTTCCATTTATAAACAAATTCCCAACAAATACTAAACTTTATAAACTTATGACTACAAAACCCGGCGAAGGTAATTAACAGTTAGGAGGTGGTTATCTTGGCAGATATTAAAGTCAAAGATATAGCAAAAAAAGGTGTAAAAACAATTAACAAAGCAGTAGTTCAAACTGAAAGATTTAAAGATAATATTGTAAGAACAAAAGAAAAAGCTGAAGAAACTGTTAGTAATGATATTAACAGTAATGAGTATGCAAGTAATAAAATAAAGTTTGCTACTGATAGAGCCTTTGATGAAAGTGTTAATCAATTTAATAAACAAGGTCAAAAATCATTTATGAAAACCAAAGAAAATTATCAGAAATCAAAGGCAAAAATCAAACAATTAAAAAAGAAAATAAAAGATAAAAGAAAAGTAAAATCAACAGTTAAAAATACTAAAACTGCTATTAAAACAAGTAAAGAAGTGGCAAAGAAAACAGAAAAGACTGCAAAAGAAACAATTAAAGCAAGTAAAAGAGCAACACAAATTGCAAAAGAAACAGCCAAGAGAACTGCACAAGGAGTTAAGGTGGCAGTTAAAGCAACAGTATCTGCAATAAAAGCAATCATAGCCGGAACAAAGGCTTTGGTTGCTGCCATTGTTGCAGGAGGTTGGGTAGCCGTGATAGTTATCATAGTTATATGTCTAGTTGCTTTAATGTGTAGTTCAATTTTTGGTATATTTTTTAGTAGTCAAAAAACGAGTGCTAATTCTATTACAATGAATACAGTTGTAGCAGAATGTAATCAAGAATTTTCTGATAAGTTACAATCTATTCAAGATTCTAATCCACACGATGATTATGTTTTAGAGGGGAGTATGGCAAGTTGGAAAGATGTTCTAACAGTATATACAATAAAACAATCTAATGGTGTAAATCAACAAGATGTAATGACAATAGACGATAATAAGAAAAATGTTATTAAACAAATATTCTGGGATATGAATAGTTTAACATCAGAAGTAAGAGATGAAATGGTTACAGAACAAGGAACTAATGCAGATGAAATGCCTAAACAAGTACAAAAGAAAGTGTTGCATATCAAGATAAATACAAAGACACTAGAACAAATGAAAAATGATTATCACTTTTCATCTGCCCAGAATAAACAATTAGTAGAACTTACAGATAATAAATATGCAAGTTTATGGAACGGAGTTATTTATGGTGCTGCTGATTCAGGCGAATATGTTAATTGGCGACAAGCAGGACAAAGTTGGTCAAATATTAAAATTGGTAATACAAATAGTACACTAGGTCAAATCGGTTGTTTAGTGACATCCATATCAATTTTAATAGAAAAGTCAGGTTGTAATACAACTATTAGTCCATTTAATCCAGGAACTTTTTTGGAGGCATTGAATAAGAATAATGCTTTTGATGGAAGTGGTAATTTGCAATATGCAGGAGTAACAAGAGCAGTACCTAATTTTAGTTATGTAGGTAATGTTAATTTAAGAGGAAAATCAAGGACAGAAAAATTAGCATTAATAACTCAATACTTTAATCAAGGTTATTATCTAGCAATAGAAGTTAAAGGAGCAACACCAGGTAATCAACATTGGGTTGCTATAACTGGAATAAGTGGTAATAATGTAATTATTGTAGATCCTGCAAGTGATGGGACTGATTTATGGAGTTCTTATGAATGGGGTAAAACATCACAATTTAATTACTTTAAAGCAAATTAGATGATATTAGCATTATTAAAATTATTTATAGGTATTGGAATTTTGTATATTAAGATTAAAGAGGTTATTTCTAAAATAAAGAAATAACCTTGATACATATTTATATAAATTCAGATGGGATTATAGATTTTTTGTAGTATAAATGATATAATTTAATACAATGAATAAATCGTTAAATAGTAATTTATATGGAGGTATATTGTGAGTAACATTTTAATAGTTGATGATGAAAAAGAAATAGCAGATTTAATAGAAATATACTTAAAAAATGAAAATTATAATGTTTATAAATATTATTCTAGTGAACATATAATGAATGATTTAGAAAACATAAAAATAGATTTAGCAATATTAGATATTATGATGCCTGGTGTTGATGGATTTTCGTTATGTGAAGAAATAAGAAAAAAGTATAACTTTCCAATAATATTTGTAACTGCTAAAGTAGAAAATATAGATAAAATAAGTGGATTTGCAATTGGAGCAGATGATTATGTTACTAAACCATTTGAACCATTAGAATTAGTAGCAAGAGTAAAAGCACAAATTAGAAGATATAAAAATTATAATAAGGTAGAAGAAAATGAAGAAGTAATTGATTTTCGAAATATTGTAATAAATAATAATAGTCATGAATTTTATTTTAAAGATAAAAAGATACTGCTTACTCCAATTGAGTTTTCTATTATGTGGTACTTATGTAAGAATAGGGGAACTACAGTAAAAACTGAAGATTTATTTATGGAAGTATGGAAAGAAAAATATTATGAAAAAGATAACAATACAATTATGGTACATATTAGACATTTAAGAGAAAAAATGAATGATATAGGAAGAGAGCCTAAATATATAAAAACAATATGGGGAGTTGGATATAAAATT